>Ga0081455_10000022_pt1 | contig 159620 bp, 122 predicted proteins | sample TabmetS3T2R1_FD_70207 | JGI IMG/M metagenome (GOLD analysis project Ga0081455, IMG submission 70207) | Tabebuia heterophylla rhizosphere microbial communities from the University of Puerto Rico - S3T2R1 | ecosystem: Host-associated > Plants > Roots > Rhizosphere ...
CGGTCTTGCGCGACAGGAGGACCGGCGTCTTTATCGATCGCACCAAGGTGAGAGCGCTCGACCACAGGGGTCGATATTTTCAGGTGCGCGGACCGCTCAACATCGAGCGACCGCCCAACGGCGAGCCGTTACTAATCCAAGCCGGCGGCTCGGAGGCGGGCCAAGAGCTCTCGGCGCGGACGGCCGACATCGTCTTTTCGGTCGTCAACGGCGACAAGGAGGAAGCGAAGACCGCCCATGACGGGCTAAAGGCGCGCATGGCCAAATACGGCCGCGAGCCTGACGAGCTGGTGCTATTGCCGGGCGTCATGCCGATTATCGGTCGCACGGAAAGCGAGGCCAAGGCCCAGCTCGACCTGCTACAGAGCTGGGTATCGCCAACGAACGCTCTGCGCCTCGTTTCCGCCCGTATCGGCCACGACATCTCTGGATTTCCGCTCGACGGGCCGGTGCCGGATCTACCATTGACGCAGAACAGTCAGTCCTTTGCGCGCACACTGCTCTCGATGGCGCGGCGCCAGAACATGACGTTGCGCGACCTGTACAATATTACCGCTGCAGCTCGCGGTCATTGGGTGATCTGGGGAACGCCAACGCGCATTGCCGACACGCTGCAGGAGTGGTTCGAAGCTGGGCTGGCTGATGGCTTCATGATCCAACCGGCCTATTTCCCGGCTGCTTTCGACGACTTTGTTGACCTCGTGGTGCCGGAGCTGCAACGCCGTGGACTCTTTCGCCGGGAATATGCCGGTGCGACCCTGCGCGACCACTTGCGCCAAAGTGCAGGGTGATCATTGTATACTCGGCGGGCGGGACGTCGGCACAGGCGTGAATCACCGCAGTGCCTACGGCAGTTATGCGGGCGTCAAATGCGCCTACCTGGACGCATTCAGCGAAATCTATTTCTGCAATCTGGTCGCGGCGCTGGTCATAAATCAGAAAGCCCAGAATCTCAATCGCCTTTAAATCATTGGCCCGTCCGCGAGAGCACGCTGACGCCGCTCAAATTCAATGGCATTGGTCATCGTCAACTGCATTGATGAGTAGAAGCATGGGCAGTGCACATAGCGCCAAAAAAGCCAGCGCTAAAAATTTGAAGATGATCCGCGCCCGACGACCCTGGCTTTAGGCGCGCTGTCTCCGCACAGTTGTGAGCAGTCGATCCAGTGCGACAAGCCCATAGGGGATTACAAGCGCAACAAAAACCAGGCCCATGAAATTTGTAGCCAGATGCCAAAGGTCAAACCGCTTGGCATTGACGAAAGGGTAGGGGTACCAACCCGTGAGACCGCCATAGAAAAAGGTCCATCCGACGTACAGCGCGGGATAGATGAGGAAGCGCGGAACCGCACGAAAGGGGACTTGACCCTTCGCACCGAACACGAGCCAATCGAAGAAGAACAAAGCGGGCGCCACGTAGTGCAGAATCTGATCGGCACGTCGCTCTAAGCCGTCATCATGTCCAATGTTGCGCAAGAGCGCGAAGTATACGAGCGCCGTTAGCAAGGCGTACGCGAGGATCGCTGTGCGAATTGATGCATTGGAGAAGAGTTGGCTAAGACGTGTGCCCGGCATGATCGCCGGAAGCAGCATGGAAGCTGCGATCAGCACATTTGTCTGAATCGTGAAAAAGCTGAAGAAGTGAGTAGCCGTAGTGAGCAAGCTTTTTGAGCTGGGGTAGTGCGCCATCAGCCAGAACTGCAGGGCAAGTCCGGCAACCGAGATGCAACCCGCAAGCAGTCGATATGCACGATCCACGATTTCACACCTCGTTCCACAGCGTCTGCAACAGCGGGCCCCGCGTGATGTTCCCGCACGCCATAAATTGAGCTCGCGCCCATATGGCGCTCGCCCTGTCGTACCGCTGCGGCGCTTGGTCGACGGAGGTGACTGTTGGTCATGCTTATATGAATTGGCACGGTGCCTGCCCCCTTCCCCATGGCTTCCGCCTACAGCATCTCCGGCCTGAAAAGCTTACGGTACCGACTCGTATTTGTGCCCGCGATCATGAAGATGCCGTCGCCGCGGTAGTGAAGCGTCCGCGGATAATTGGGCGCTCTCGCCACATGCGCCTTGACCACTTGGAGGATGAATAGGCTGTACTTGTCGATGAGGCTCCCGTCGGCGAGCCGGCATTCAAAACTCGCAAAGCACTCGCCGATAAGCGGCGCCTTGACCTTTACACCCGGCTGGGCAGTCAGTGCGAATTTGCTGAACTTGTCGATCTTGCTGCCGGTGGTATTGCCGATGCCGACCACCTTTGGTGCGATCTCCTCAGTCGGGACATTGATCACACACTCCTTGCTCCTGCGCACCATCTCGAAACTGTGGTTCTCGGTCCAGATGTAGCAGCCGACCAGCGATGGCTCGAACTCCATGATCATGTGCCAGCCCATCGTCATGATGTTCATCTTGTCTTTCCAGACCGAGCTCACCAGAACGATGGGGCCGGGTTCAAGAAACCGCCGCACGTTCGAGACCGGAAAATCCTTCTTGTCGTATGTTTTCACGGCTGCCCTTCCAGTGTCCGTCGTCCGGCTCGTTGCGACCGGTTTCACCTAGCAGGCCTCGAAATAGGTTCGAACCGGCATCCTATTGCCGGCCGGCGATATTCGAGCGCGTATTCGTGGTGGATTCGAGCACTCTTCGGCCTCACGCGGCCAGCGCTCCGGCGCTTGGGCAATCGGACGACATCGTGGGGGCCATGGTGGCGGCCTTGCGGCGTCCGAAATTAAAGTGCGTAGCGCCTCAGGCTTGCTCTTTAACATCACCAGCCGCGGTCATCCGTGCTTGCGCTATTCGGAGCCTTTCAAGAACGGTGACCAACTACTCGCCGAATGCCGACCCATCGCGGCGGCGGGGAGAATCACCAGCTCCTCCCCTAATTTGTTTGATAGGCTGCCGGGACCATCAAAACAACAATCGAATCGACCATGTCATCCCTGCCGGTACTCCGGCGGCACCTGCGGATTGTTGGCCGGATTGGTGTCGTATTTCGAAAGGCGCGTAATCACCCTGCCGCCGACCAGAGGCTTGAGCTCCGCTTCGAGCGCATCCGCCAATGGCTTGGCATAGACCTCTTTGCCGTCGACGTAGAGGGTGAAAGATTTGAGATATTTCGCCTTCTTCTCAGGATTCTCGATCGTCGCCTTGGTCCACGCATATAGCGGATAGCTTTCCGTGCCCTGTTTCTCCGCGTCGGTCACGTAGTCAGCGAAGGCATCGAACTGACATTTCATCGTGGCGCGATGCTTCGCGAGAAGGTCCACTAGCGGCTGGATCGCCGGATTGTCAGGATCACGCCGGGCCGTCTCCGCAAGCTCGTCGCCCAGCTCGATCCGTATTTGATAATCCCACTGCTCGCTCATGGTCGGTCCCCTTTGGCTGCTTCAAGTTGGCACGTACCGATCCGCCGTGCCCTTGGCATTTCTAAGGCTATCACAACGCATGCCATTGGGCGGCGTAGAATGGTGGTCTGTATCAGCCGTTGGTTGATCCATGCCAACCCTCCCGTCGGGTCAAAACCTTTACAGAAAACCGATCGAAAGCCAGGGCACAGCCGCGACGATGACGACACCAATCAGCAATGCGCCCAGATAGGGCCAAATTCGCCGCATTGCCTCATCGGGATCGACGTTCCCGATCGCACAGGCGGTGAAGAATCCCACACCAAACGGCGGCGCGAACAACCCGACACCCATGGCGAGAATGACCACCATCGAATAGTGCACCTCGTGGATTCCCATCGTCCGAGCGATCGGAAACAGCAACGGAGCAAGCAGCACCAGCGCCGGTACCCCCTCCAGAACGCTGCCTAAGATGACGAAAACGACAATTGAGAGCGTCATGAAGCCCGCCGCGCCGCCAGGCACTTTTGCCATGGTCAGCGCCAGCGTATGGGAGAACCCCGACTGGGTAATTGCCCAGGCCATTGCAGTGGCGGTGCCCACAATGAAGAGAATCGAGCCAGACAACGTCACGGTGTCGACCAGCATCGGCCAGACCCGGCGCCACTCGAATTGGCGATAGATGAAGATGCCTGCGACAAGGGTGTAGGCTATGCCGATCGTCGACACCTCGACGGCCGTTGCAATGCCCTCGACCACGGCTGCGCGGATGATGAAAGGCAGGATGAGCGCAGGGACAGAAATGATGAACGCCCTGGCGATCTGTGTTCCGGTCGCACGCTTCCTGGTCATGACATCGTCGTCACCGGACCGAAAGTAGGCGACAATCGCCAGTGTCAAGGCGAGCACGGCGGCGGGAAGAAGCCCGCCAGTGAAAAGTGCCGCGATCGAGACGCTGGCAACCGAGCCGATCACGATCAGGACGACGCTCGGCGGTATGGTTTCGGCCATGGCTCCAGATGCCGCCAGCAGCGAAACGAGTTCTCCGGGCTTCATGCCTCGGGTCTTCATTTCCGGAAACAAGACCGGCGCCACCGCCGCCATGTCGGCAGCCTTGGCTCCGGAAATGCCGGAAACCAGGTACATCGCACCGAGCAGCACATAAGAAAGACCACCACGAACATGGCCGAGTAGCGATACGAGAAAACCCACCATGGCCCTCGCCATGCCCGTCATGTCGATCAAGATGCCGAGAAGGACGAACAAGGGGATGGAGAGCAGCAGCAGATGCGACATGCCCTCATCCATGCGACTGACGATCACGCTGAGTGGCGCTCGGGTCGCCAGCGCGATGTATCCGGCGGTGGCAATGCCGAAGGCGAAAGCAATCGGGACGCCTGCAGCCACGGCCACACCGACCCAAAGCACGAAGAAAATAAGCAGATTGTAGTTGCCGAACCCCATGAAGATGGGACGCGTCCACCATAGAGCCGTGCAGGCAAGCGCGACGACTGCCGCACCCGTCACCAGGAACGCGCGGCTCGGTGAGATGACGAGCAGCCGCAGCAGTGAGAAGAAGCCAATCAGCACGGCCGCTACTGCCACCGCAGAGGCCCGCCATGAATTGCTGATATTGAGACCAGGCGTTCTGACGATCGCCTCGTCGATGCTGTAGTCGATTGCCGGATAAGCGAGGATGAGGACAAAGGCGGAAACCAACAGCAGGATGATGACTTCGATTTTTTGCCGCAGCTGCCGATCGACTCGGCTGATGAATGCCGTCAGGCGCATGTGCGCATTGCGCCGCGTTGCTAAGACCGCGCCGAGGCCCGAGAGCCACACGAACAGCGTGGATGCTAGTTCATCTGCCCAGATGAGCGGATTATGGAAAAGGTAGCGCGCCACGACGCAGGCGAACAGCAGGGCGACCTCGAAGACGAGAATGGCCGAGGCGACGAGCGCCACGGCCAATCCCAGCACCGCTTCGACGGTTCCAATCCAGGTCTGCTGTGCAGAGCCTGCGGAGTGGCCGCCACCAGATGCGTGCGACACGAATGAGCACCGTCGTCAGGAGAGATTTCCACTATACCGCTCGAGGATCTTCCAGGGCTCTTCGCCGTACTTCTGGCGCCACTCCCCGTAGAAGCCTGCGGCCTTAAGAGCCTGCTGGAAAGGCTTCTTGTCCACGGTATTGAAGACCAGTCCCTTCTCTTTGAGCTGGGCCTCCAAAGTGGTGTTGAGCTTGGCCATGTCCTCGCGCTGCGTCACAGCACCCGCGTTGAGCAAACGTGCCGTGGTGTCGCGAAGGTCTTGGGGAAGTTGTTCCCAATTCTTGCGGTTCGCCACCATCCAGAAGCCTTCCCACATATGCCCGGTGAGCGAGCAGTACTTCTGCACCTCGTAGAATTTCGCAGCTTCGATCAGGGCAAGCGGATTTTCCTGGCCGTCTACGAGCTTCGTCTGAAGTGCCGTGTAGACCTCGACGAAGTTGATCGCAGTGGGAGCTGTTCCAAGTGCGCGGAACATCGATGTAAAGAGTGGGCTCACCGGGACGCGCAACTTGAGCCCCTTAAGGTCGCTCGGCTCGTTGATCGGCTTGTTGCTGGTCGTGATCTGGCGGAAGCCGTTGTCCCACATCTTGTCGAAGGCGACCAAACCGAGAGTGCTGATCTGCTGGCGCACATAAGCACCGAGATCGCCATCCACTGCCGCCCAAACGCCGTCGAAATTGGCAAACGCAAAGGCAATGCTGCTGATGGACGAGGCTGGAATGAGGTTGGCCAGCGGCGATCCCACGGTGAAGATGTCGAGCGCACCGGATCGCACCTGGCTCAACATGTCCGTGCTGCCGCCGAGTTGGCTGTTCGGGAAAATTTTTATGTCGACCCGTCCGTTGGTGGCGGCACGGATGGCATCGCACGCCTCCGAAGCGCGTTTGTTAATCGGATGCGCTGCCGGCAGGTCGTTGCCATACTTCAAATTGAATTCACCCGCCCGCGCGCGCTGTCCAACAACGCTCGCTCCAGCCAGCGCGCTCGCGCCGGACAGCATGGTTCGCCGCGTAACCCTGTGCATGGCAGTCCTCCCACATCTTGTAGGTTTGATTTTGGCTATTTCGCAAACGCTAGTGACGTCCGATTGCGTTCGCAAGTTTTTCTGCCAGCATGAATCGTGGGAATATTGTTTTGCCGCGCGGCACACCAACCATCTCCGAAGCGTCGGCGATGCGCACCCCGCCCACTCACGTCCGGCCGCACCGAAGACGGCATAACGATCTGCCGCCGCTCCCATGCGACCCGTCCCAATGCCCCTGCGACATTGGCTCGGATGTGCTCCGCCAAGCTCGCGAAGGCGCAACGGCCTATCCTGCGACGACGATTTCAAGTAAGGAAAGCCAATAGCAACGGTCGCCCCCGCTCCGTGACCGGTGCTACAGGGGAGCCCTCACGCCGGCGCATCAGGTGCTTGCAGGAACAACGACGATGCAGCGCAGCGAGAATCGCATCCTGACGACGCATGCGGGAAGCTTGCCGCGCCCAGCCGCGCTGACAAGCCTCTTTGCCAAGCGCATTCGCGGCGAAGCCGTGGATCCGATGGCCATCGACGCGGCAGGGCGCGCCGCCTTGCGTGCAATCGTCAAGAAGCAGATTGAGACCGGGCTCGATGTGATCGACGATGGCGAGCAGTCGCGCGAATCCTTTGTGCTCTATTTGCGCCATCGATTAACGGGGCTCGGCGGCAGCGGCTCGCGGCCGATGCATGCCGACCTCGACAGGTATCCGATGTACAAGGCCGATTTCCAGCAGCGCACAGTTGGTAAGGATACCGTGTCCAATCGGGCAATGCTGCCAAAGGCGATCGGCGCCATCACCTACGCCGACCAGTCCGCGATCGAGACCGAATGCAGCGATTTCCGGGCTGCGCTCGAGGAAGCGGGCGGCACATTCGCCGAACCGTTCCTCACTGCGCCGTCGCCCGGCATCATCGCCTCGATCGTGCAGAACGAACACTACGATAGTTTCGAGACTTATCTGAATGCGCTCAGCGTTGCGCTGCAGATCGAATACGAGGCGATTGTCCGCCATGGCTTCCTGCTGCAGCTGGATTGCCCAGATCTCGCTCTGGAGCGACACACCTCCTACCGGGACCGCCCGCTCGGTGACTTCGTCGGCTTCATCGAACTCGTCGTCGGGGCGATCAACAAGGCACTGCAGAACATACCGCGGGATCGAGTGCGTTTGCATGTATGCTGGGGGAATTACGAAGGCCCTCACGACTGCGACGTGCCCTTGGCCGACATTCTTCCTGTCCTCCTCGAGGCAAATGTTGGGGCTCTTGTTTTACCGTTTGCGAACCCCCGCCACGCGCACGAGTACCGCCTACTAGAGTCCACACCGCTCGCCAGCGATCAATTGATCGTGGCCGGCGTGATCGATACGCAGACGAACTTCGTGGAGCATCCGCAAGTCGTCGCCGACCGCATCGAGCGGGTCGCGGCGAGCATCGGCGACCCCAGCCGTGTGCTGGCCGGAACCGATTGTGGTTTCGACACCTCCGCCGGAATGGGTCGGGTCACGGAAGATGTCGTTTGGGCGAAGCTGCGGTCCCTGACGGAGGGAGCCCGCATAGCATCGCGGCGTCTTTTTGCATCGTGAGCGGCTCGCGTCCCGCAAAGGTACCTCTCGCCCACCACCAGCCAGAGTGAGGAGCGCATGAGTGGCGCAACGCGGATCGGCATCGTCGGGCTGGGCCTCCTGGGTAGCGCTCTCGCACAGCGGCTGCTCGGGGCCGGATACCTCGTGCTCGGGTTCGACATAGATCGGGAAAGGCAGCCGGCCTTGGAGAAAATGGGCGGCACATTCGCCGCCTCCTTGCCCGAGCTCGCGCACCGATGCCATACCATGTTACTTGCCGTCTTCGACACTGAGCAAGTCGAGGCCGTCGTGGAGGGCACGCTTCTATCTGGCATCGGCTCGAACTCTGGTAAGATTGTCCTTTGCGCCAGCACATGCGATCCTGACCGTATCGCCAGCCTCGGAGGGCGCATCGAACCGCAGGGCCTCCATTTGCTGGAAACGCCCATCTCCGGCACGAGTGAGCAGGTACGGCAAGGTCGCGGTGTCGCCCTGGTTGGCGGCGACTTGGCGAAGTTCGAGCGAGTTGCTGACATCATCGGCGCGATATTTCCGTCGCATTTCTACATGGGGCCGATCGGACAAGCGGGCCGAGCTAAGCTCGCCATCAATCTCATTCTCGGCCTTAACCGCCTGGCCCTCGCGGAGGGGTTGGTGTTTGCCGAGCGCATGCAGCTCGAACCCGCGCGTTTCCTCGAGGTTGCGCGGCAGGCGGCATCCTATTCGCAGGTCATGGACACCAAGGGCCCGAAGATGCTGCGGGGTGATTTTTTGCCCGAGGGCCGAGTTCGCCAGACTCTCAAGGACGTCCAGCTGATCTTGGCGCAAGCACGCAAGGTCGGACAAGAGCTTCCGCTCGCCACGCTGAACGCGCGGATTCTGGAGACGTGTATCCTCAACGGCGAAGGCGACCAGGACAACAGCGTGGTCATCCAAGAGATCCGGAGGCGCGCCGTCCGTGCAGCAGAATGATTTGCCATCATGTGGCGAATGCGCTTGTCCGCGCTGCGGGCTCAATGGGCATACTCCGATCCGAACCGTGCGCTTGACAGCCGCACCGGATGAACGAAAGTAGCCAAGCCTGGGGAGAAAATGCGCAAGAGTGAGCACTGTCTTCTCACAACTCATGCGGGCAGTCTGCCTAGGCCTGCTGAGCTAACGCGCCTCTATGCGCGCCAGTCACGAGGAGAGGCGGTGCCGGCAGCTGAACTGGAGGCCGCGGGCAAGGCTGCTTTGCGCCGCGTCGTCGCCAAGCAGATTGAGGTCGGCATCGATGTTGCCAACAATGGTGAGCAGCAGCGCGATTCCTTTGTCCTCTACGTGCGCGACCGCCTGAGCGGGCTCGGCGGTACCTGGCAAAGACGGCAACGCGCCGATGTCGAGCGCTACCCAACTTTCAAACAAAAATCGTTCGACGCCACCACCGGCAAGGACGCGGTTGATGACATTCGCGGCTTGACCCGGGCGCGTGGCGAGATCCGCTATCTCGATCCCGGACGCGTCATGGCCGAGTGTGCCGATTTCAAGGCCACGCTGGAGGAAAGCAAGGCACAATTTAGCGAGACGTTCCTGACGGCGCCGTCACCGGGAATGGTATCCGCGATTGTGCTCAACGAGTATTACCCGAGCGAGGAAGCCTTTCTCGGCGCGCTCGCCGACGCGCTGCGGGTCGAGTACGAGACTATCATCGCCAGCGGCTTCCTCCTTCAGCTTGATTGCCCGGATCTCGCGCGCGAGCGTCACAACACCTATCAGGACCGGCCGCTCGAGGACTTCCTCGACTTCGGCAACCGCGTCATCGACGCTATCAATCATGCCCTGCGCAACATCCCACGCGAGCGGGTCCGCATGCACGTCTGCTGGGGAAACTACGAGGGCCCGCACGATTGTGACGTGCCGCTCCAGGACATCATACCTGTGCTCGCACGCGCAAAGGTCGGCGGCTTCGTCCTGCCATTTGCCAATCCCCGCCATGAGCACGAGTTTCGCTACGCACCGCAGCTGCTGGGTGCTGACGACCAGATCATCATCGCCGGCGTCATCGACACCACTACCAATTTCGTGGAGCATCCCGAGGTGGTCGCTGATCGCCTCGAGCGCCTGGCGACCGTAGTGGGTGACCCGGGCCGCATCATCGCCGGCACCGATTGCGGCTTCGAGACCATCGCGGGCAGGGGACGCATCGCAGAGGACGTCGTGTGGGCGAAGCTCAAAGCTTTGAGTGACGGAGCGCGGCTCGCGTCCTCGCGCTTGTTCTAGATGGAGGTCAAACTGAACCTGTTGGCAGGGAAATAAAACTCAAGCCTGGGTGGAGGAAATGCAGATGTTCGATCGGCTTCGCCAAACCGCGCGCGCCATAGCGGCCTCGACCGCGCTGTCAACCGCCGCTGCCCTCATCGGTACGGCGGCATCGGCGACAGAGACCTGGAAATTCTACATGCACCAGTCGGCCCCCAATTTCGCCACGTCACGGGGCGCCCGAATGCTCACTGAAGAGATCGACAAGGCGACCAACGGCGAACTCAAGATGCAATTGCATCTCTCCGGCACATTGCAGATTAGTCCAAGCGATATCACCAGGGCCGTGGGCGAGAATATCGTGCAGATTGGCGACGACCTCTTCAACTCGGGCAATATCCCGGTGGCTGGGATTGCGCGATTGCCAATGCTCGTTCAATCCTACGACGACTTCACCAAGGTCGCGGCGGTGCTTGAGCCCTATATCGAAAAGGCCTTTGCCGCCAAGGGCTCGACCGTGCTTGCAGCCTACAGCTATCCGATGCAGGTCGTGTGGGGGAAGAAGAAGCTTGAATCGCTGGATGATATCAAGGGCTTGAAGCTGCGCGTGGCCGCACCCGAGCAGGGCGAGTTCGTACGCCGCTTCGGCGGAACCTCGATCACCATGAGCGCCCCCGAAGTGCCGTCTGCCCTCGATCGCGGCGTGGTCGACGGCATCTTTACCGCCGGCGTCGGCGCCGTGCTGTGGAAGGACCTGCTGAAGTACGGCTTTCTGATCGTCGTCAACGTCAATAATTCCTACATCATCGCCAACACCGACGCGTTCAACAAGCTGACCCCCGACTTGCAAGGCAAGCTGCGCAAGGTTGCACAGGGGATCGCGCGCTGGAACCAAGAGACCATGCGCACGGAAGAGGCCGCCTCGCAGAATACCCTCAAGGACGCCGGATACGTCCTTACCCAGCCCAAGCCCCCGGAAATCACCAGGGCAACTGAGACGATGCGACCCTATTGGGATGAATGGGCCAAGGCGCGCGGACCCGACGTCGTCGAGGCCCTGGGCAAAGTTCGCATCAGCCTGGGGCGGTAGCTGGTCGTGGATACGGGATGATGACGGCTTCCGCGCCCGACCGGGCGGACCAGGCGCCGCGCCGAGGCGACCACGCACCAGGCATCGTCGAGCAGACCTGCATGCTCATGAGCGGCCTCGCGCTGGTTGTGCTCTTGGTGCTCGTCGGTGTCGATGTCGTCACGCGCTGGGCGTTCAACTTCTCGTTCGAGGTATCGGACGAAGTCGGCGCCTATATGCTGGTCGCCATCACCTTCCTCGGCCTGCCCGTCTCCCACATCCACGGCGCGTTCCACCGCGTCGAGTTCATCCAAGCGCGGCTGTCTCGGCGTGCACAGCTGATCTCGCGTTTCGGCTTCGACGTGCTGTCACTTGCCGTCTGCGTCATCTTGCTGTGGCAGTTCTTGGCGCTGGTGCGATCGTCCTGGCGCTTCGGCGACCACGCCCCAACCTTCCTGGAGACACCGCTCTGGATACCAAGATCGCTATTGGTGATTGGCATGGCGGCGCTGTGCCTGTCGCTGGTCAGGTCCCTAGCTGCAGACCTCAGGCGTTTGCGGGTTAGCGAAAGCGCGGAGCAAGAACGCGATGGGTCCTGAAATCCAGCTGCTGGTCGTCACGCTGATGTTTCTGGGGCTGCTCACGGCCGGAATGCCGGTACCCTTTGCCATCGTCATTCCGGCCATCATCTACCTGTTCTTGCAGGGAGGCTTTGCGGCCCTCAACAGCCTCGGGCTGGTCAGCTGGGGGAGCATGAACGTGTTCGCGCTGACCGCGGTCCCGCTCTTCATGTTCATGGCGGAAATCCTGAGCGCCAGCGGCTTAAGCACCCGCATTTACGGCGGCCTTGCCAAGCTCGTGGCCAGGCTCCCGGGAGGGTTGCTGCAGACGAACATCGCCGGCTGCGCGGTGTTCGCCTCGGTCAACGGCTCGAGCATCGCCACCGCGGCAACAATCGGCGGAGTCGCCCTGCCGCAGCTGCTCGGCCGAGGCTATCACCGGCCGCTCGCCGCGGGCTCACTCGCTGCTGGGGGCACGCTTGGCATTCTGATCCCACCAAGCTTTCCGTTGATCATCTACGGCACCTTCACGGAGACATCGGTGCCGAAGCTGTTCATGGCCGGGGTCGTTCCGGGCCTGATCATGACGGCATGCTTCATGCTCTACATCGCCGTGCATGCGAAACTCGATCCAACGGTGGCCCCGCGCGAAGCCGGTCCCGGCTCCGCCGCCGAGCTGTTAGGGGCGCTGGCGGAGGTCGTGCCCTTCGTCCTGCTCATTCTGGGTACGCTGGGCGGCCTCTATTTCGGCGTCGTCACCACTACCGAAGCGGCGGTCGTCGGTTGTGTTCTTTCGATCGGCCTCGGCGCCAGCTTGGGCAAGCTGACACTGCAAGGCCTGGTCCAGTCCATCTTCAACACCATCGTCTTTAGCGGCAATATCCTGTTCCTGATCCTCGCCGCCTACATCTTCTCTACGGCTCTGAGCTTTTCCGGCCTCGGAGAGCAGGTCACCACCTCCATCGTCGGTTTGAAGCTCTCCAAGTTCGAATTTTATCTAGCGCTCTTCGCCCTCTTCACCGTGCTTGGCTGCCTAATCGAGAGCCTCGGCATGATCGTCATCACCGTACCGCTCATCTATCCAGTGCTTGCCAGCTATGGCATCGACCCGATTTTGTTCGGCGTCATCCTTGTCATCTATGTCGAGCTTGGCCAGATTTCGCCGCCGATCGGCATCAATCTGTTCGTGATCCAAAGCATTTGGGACGGCAAGCTGACCGAGGTTGTGCTGGGAACAATCCCTTTTCACCTGATCATGTTCGTTGTGTTGGCGATGGTGATCGCCTGGCCGGAGCTGTCGCTGTGGCTGCCGGCAAAGATGTCGCAATGAGGTGCCGGCAATGACCGACAGCTGCAAGACCCCCTCGCTGCGCAACACCGCGGTGATTGGCCTCGGACAGATGGGCCGGGGCATTGCCAGGAATCTCGATCGGGCGGGACGCCTCGCCGCGGCCTGGGATTGCAATGCCGAGGCGCGGCGGGCGGACCTGTCGGCCGCCGTTCTGCTGGCCGCGCCAAGCGCCTTCGGCGCGGTAAGCAGGGTGATCTTCGTTGTGCCGGGCTCGGCGGAGATCCGCGCGATTCTCTGCGAGACGGATGGGCTGCTGCACCAGCCGCACGAGCAGCAGATCCTAATCGACCTGACGACATCGCATCCGGCAGCGACGCGCGAGCTTGCCGCGCTGGCGGGGGCAACAGGCCGCGAGTACGTCGATTGCGGCATGACCGGCGGAGCCAAGGCGGCCGATGCGGGAACGCTCACGCTGATGGCAGGCGGCGCGGCGGCCGTCGTCGATGCGTGCCGCCCCACGCTCGGGGCTTTCGCCAGCAAGGTCGTCCATATCGGTGAGATCGGGACCGGGCATGCCATGAAGCTCATTCACAACATGATCTGTCACAGCATATTCCTGGCAACTAGCGAGGGCTGCCGCCTCGCCGAGCGGCTCGGCATTTCACTGGAGACTGCCATCGCCGTGATCAATTCGGGCAACGCGCGCAGCTTCGTCAGCGAGCAGCGATTTCCCGACCACGTTGTTTCACGCACCTTCGACGGCCGTTCGAGAACGGCCAACCTCGCCAAGGACCTGAGGATGGCCGCGGAGCTGGCGCGGCAAGCTGGACAGCCCAGTCCCTACAGTACGCTGGCTGCGGATATTCTGGAGCGGGCGATGCAGCAGGGCCTGGGAGAGCAAGATTTCACGACCCTCTATCAGCATCTCGAGCAGATCATGCCAAACGGTGTGCGGCCGGCTTGACCGCCCCAGAATTGCGGCCTTTGATGTGGTCGGCAAAGCCCAATGACAACCTGCTTTTCGGGAGGAATTCATGCGGCGAACGTGGAAAACCCAGCGACGCCGACTGATAGCCGGCACCGTCGGGCTCGCCCTGGGGATCATTTGCCTCGCCGACCGAGCCGATAGCCAGGCCATGACGGAAGTCACCTTCATCGTCGTGAACAACCTATTCAGCACCCCCGCCTTCGTTGCCGTCGAGAACGGTTATTGGGCGACGCAGGGCCTCAACGTAAAGATTAAGCTCACCTCGAGCGGCCGGCAGGTCACACAAAGCCTCCAGGCGGGCGAGGCGCAGTTCGGGCACGCGGCGCTCTCCACCACCACAGCATCCGCGCGCGCGAGCGGCAACATGCTCAAAGGCGTGATGCCCTATTACAATGCCGGTGACCACATCGCCAAGGCGGGCGGGCGTGCCATCATCGCGCGAAAGGACCGCGGCATCGATCCCAACAATCCGAAGTCGATGGAAGGCAAGAAGATCGGCTACCTAAAGGGTAGCACCAACGACGTCTATATGCGCCAATGGTTCAAGCGCGAGCAGCTCGACATCTCCAAATCCGAACTCGTCAACCTTCCAGTCGAGAACATGCCGATAACGCTGGTGCAGGGCCAGGTCGACGCGGTCGTGCCGTGGGAGCCCTATACCGCCCAGGTGCTGCGCGAGCTCGGGCCAAACGCCGCCGTGATCAGCCGCGGCGAAGCGAGCCTAGTGACGGATATCATCGGCGTGGTCGCGCACGAGAATTGGATCGGCAAGAACTACGATCTCATTGAAAAGTTCTCGATCGGCATCGCCCAAGCCGCACAGTTCATTCGCCAGGACCCGAAGGGCGCAGCCGAGATCGATACCCGCTACCTCGACGGTCTCAACGTCGGGGACGCAATCGAAGGGCTGAAGTTCCTGCAATGGGATCCGCGCATCTCCGTCTGCACATCTGAGGGCCTCGTCAAGACCGGCAACGACATGGTCAAGGACGGCCTCATAAAGATGAGCAAGCCGTTCACAGCGGAGGACTTCTATGACGACACTGTGCTCAAGCGAGTCATGGAGAAGTATCCGCAGTTCTTCTCCGATCTGCCGCCGCTGCCCAAGACCCTCGACGAGTGCAAAGGCAAACTGAGCTGATGACTTGTGCCGCGCCGAAGTGGCGCGCCGCGCACAGGATCACTCGTGCGGAACACGACCATGGCGGAGCGTGACACGCCTTCGGACGCCAAGATCGTCGTCTCCGGCTTCCGACACTTCTTCGAAACTGCCGATGGCCCAGTGCAGGCGACCGACCATGTCGACCTCGCGATCCGCGCCGGCGAGTTCGTCACGCTGGTAGGACCCAGCGGCTGCGGCAAGACCACCCTGCTCAAGGCGCTGGCCGGCTTCATCAGGCCCAGCGAAGGGAACATCCTTTTTGACGGCAGACCGGTGCGGGGACCCGGCCGTGAGCGCGGCGTAGTGTTCCAGGAGCTCGCCATCCTGCCGTGGCGCACGGTGCGCCGCAATATCGGCCACGGGCTCGAGATCGCCCGCGTGCCGCGCGCCGTCCGCGAACGCACCGTAACGCGCCTCATCGAACTCACCGGACTATCCGGCTTCGAGGAGCGCTACCCGCACGAGCTTTCGGGCGGCATGCGCCAGCGCGTGGCCGTGGCGCGCACCTGGGCGGCTAACCCCGACGTCATCCTGATGGACGAGCCGTTCGCGGCGGTCGACGCCATGACGCGGCTGACGCTGCAGGAGGAGCTCGTGCGGCTCTGCGCGGCGACGGCCAAGACGGTGTTCTTCATCACCCACAGCGTCGACGAGGCCGTTTTCCTCGGCGACCGGGTCCTGGTGATGACCCGCCGCCCGGGGCGAATCAAGGCGGTGATCGACGTGCCAGGGCGGGCGGCAGGCCGCGATTGGGAATCCTTCAAGGTCGATACCGCGATGCAGGCCGTCGTCGAACAGGTGCTCCGCCTCGTGCGGGAGGAGCGCGGCGCCGCGGCGCCGCCCACTGCTGACGCTCTGGCTGCGGGGAGGCGCGCATGAGCGCGACAGTGGCACGCTCGACCCCATCACGCTTGCCCGACCATCGAAAGGGACTGGCCGCCGGAAGGCCACTGCGCGACCTCAAGATTCTGCTGCCATTCGTAGTGTTGGTGGCGGCCTGGTGGGCGATCTATCTGAGCGTCGACTTCTCTCCGCAAGTGCTGGTTTCGCCGCTCGCCGTATGGCGCGCCTTCGTGCACCTAATCAGCCATGGAGTGATGGCGGAATACGCCAGCACCAGCTTGCGCATGATCGGGTTCGCCGCGCTGCTTTCCCTCCTCGTCGGCGTGCCGCTGGGCTTCGCGGTGGGCATCAACCACTACGCGGCGCACGCGCTGGAAGGCTTCTTGCGCTTCCTGCAAGGCATTTCCGGCATCGCTTGGCTGCCGCTCGCCATCATCTGGTTCGGATTCACCCACACCACCACGCTCGTCATCGTCATCTACACCCTGATTGTGCCGATCATCTTTAACACCATGATCGGAGTGCGCGCCATTCCGGAAGCCTACACGCTGGCGCTGCGTTCGCTCGGGGCTTCGCGGCTGCGACTGGTGAAGGATGTCTATCTGCCGGGCGCGCTGCCCAGCATCGTCGTAGGACTGCGTCTCGGCATGGGGTACGGCTGGCGCGCGCTGATCGCCGCCGAGATGCTGGTGCGCAAGGGCGGACTGGGCGACCTAATCTTCGGCGCGCGCACCTTTGGCCAGATCGACCGCATCATCACGGGCATGATTGTGATCGGCTGCCTCTATGTCGTGGTCGACCGCCTGATCATACAGCCAATCGAGAATCTCACAATTGCACGGTGGGGAGTGCTGCGCCAATGAACATGGCCAAGGCAAGCGAACGCTCTTCCGCGCGCCGAACTCTGGACCAGGTAGCATGGCGATTGCTGCCACTTTTGCCGTTTGCAATGGTGCTCGCGGCCTGGATCGCTTACTGGACCATCGCCCGCCCGCCGCCCGCGACGCTGCCATCGGTGCAGGACGTCGCCGCCGCGTTGTGGGAGCTAGCGGCCAAGGGCGAGCTTGCGACGCATGTCGCAGCAAGCCTTTGGCGTCTGCTGCTCGGCGTGCTGCTCGGCGCCATCACTGGTGTCATCGGCGGCATCATCGTCGGCCTCAACCGGTCCGTGTCGGAGTTCATTAGCCCCCTCGTCGTATTCTTTAATGCCATCTCCGGCATCGTCTGGCTGCCGTTGGTAATCGGCTGGCTTGGCATAGGCACGGCGCTGGCCGTGTTCCTCATCTGGAACACCGTATTCTTCATCGTCTTCCAGAACACCGTGCTCGGCGTGCAGCTCGTCCCGCAGGTGTACGAACAGGGCGTGCAGGCGCTAGGTGGCGGGCGCAGGGAGACGATCCGCACTGTTATTCTCCCTGGCGCACTGCCCTATATCCTGACTGGCCTTCGTTCGGGTCTCGGCTTTGGCTGGCGGGCGCTGATCGCGGCCGAGCTGGTCGGCGCCACCAACGGGCTGGGGCAAATGATCTTCGGCGCCACCGAATATCACCGCTCCGACATCATCATCGGCGGCTGCCTGATCATCGGTGTCATCGCCATTGCCATGGACCGCTGGCTGCTGCTGCCGATTGAGCAGCGCACCATCGAACGCTGGGGTCTGGTGTTCGATGCCAGGAAAGAAGAGTAAGCCGTGAGCGATATGCAATCAGCACGGCGCCGCCTCTCGTGCTCCACCCTGCCAGGGCCCGACATACGCAAGATTATCGCCGGCGTGCTGCTGATCCTCCTGGTCCTGTTTGGGCAGCAGCTCTACGGCCGTGTGACAGCGGCCGGCCGCCTTAATCCGGCGCTACACGGTGCAACGGGCCCGCGCAACGTCATCGTAGTGCTCGACTTCATTCCCGATCGCTTCCACAACGAGCGGGTGGCCGAGTACGGCGTGTTCGCCGGACGCGACGGCGCGCTCAACCGCATCAGGTTACGCAATGTGAGCCCCGACAGCCTCGGCCGCCTGGCAGGCGTCGCCTGGGTCGCGCGCATAGAACCGTTGCCATGAAATCGTGAACTTGCCGACCATGCCGCATGGTTCCCGGCACGACCCGGCTGGTTGACTAAAGAGCAACGGCAGCGACTGCATCGAGGTCATCCTGGTAGCCGGCGATTTCGTCCTAAGCGGGGGCTATTCAAAACCGAAGAGGCCTCGCTGCCGTTCCGTTACATCAGCGTCTCCAACATGGTGACGTCCTGAAATGCCAAACGCGTTGGTGGCGCCGCGACCGTGATTTTCTCAGTTGCCGAGGCCTGAGACAGCGGCACGGAACGCAGCAACGTCGATCTCTTCCGCCGATACGATCGCGACACCATCTCGCCGGAGCTGCTCGAGGCATAGGGCATCCTCGGCAATGGCGAATTGGCGCTGGGCGGCGGTCGCTTTCGCCGACGCTGCCAACACGGCCAACTGCGTAGCGGGCACCAGTGCTTCAAACCAGGCTCGGTTGGCAAGCAGCAGCGCGACACCGTGAAAGTGGGAGGTCAGGCTGAGGTGCCTGTGCGTGCGGTGCAGCCCAAAATTCGTGGTATTCGTCAATGGGTTCTCTTGCGCGTCGACCTCGTGCGTCTCGACCGCGCGGACCAGGTCTTTCACGTCGATTACCATCGGCGTGAACCCCATGGCGCCCAGAACTCTTTGATATATGGCGTTGTCGAGCGTGCGGATGCGCATGCCGCGGCAGTCGCCGGGATGGCGGATTGGCCGCAACCGATTGGAGATGTGGCGGAAGCCGTTGTCCCAGAAGCCGAGCACGCGGTATCCAGTGTGCACGGCCACATCAGCGGCGAGCCTGGCCCCGAGATCGCCATCGAGCTCCGCGTAGATACGAGCGCGATCGACGCCGCTGAAGGGCTTATCGAAGCAACCGAGCGAAGCGACGCGGCCAGCCAGATAGCTCGACGCGAAATAGCACACCTCGATCGTGCCCTCCTCCACCATCGACAGGAGGTCGGTCGCGCGGTGGCCCCTCTCGGTCACGCTACGGATCACCTCGACCTGCCAGTGCGTCCCGAGGGAACCCGAGAGCGCGGCGGCAAGATGCCGGAGGGCTCGCGTCAGGATCGAGGTCTCCGCCTGGTATCCCCCCATTCTCAGCGTCGTCGACGGCATTCGGCTAGCCCTCCGTCGCGATCGGTGAGTGATCGCCATGATGGATACCCTCTCCCACCGCCATGTTAGCCGGTTTCGATTGGGGACCCGGGAAATAACGACTATAGCCGGGAACTACTAAACCACTTCGTGCAAGCTTGCCGCGGCTCCAGCGAATCCGATTGGGCGACCCGCGAGCGAGCGCAGGGGCCATATTTGGCCGAGGTCCGTCCACGGAAACTCCTATCGGATGAGTTGAACCACCCCGCATCCAAGACACCGCCATCGTGTGGGCTGGTTATCATTCGAACACTTCAGCAAACTCAGAACTAGAGCGCTCGTTAGGTTCGGTTGTTCGCTCCCAGAGGTCCCTGAGCGACAAGCTGCGACCATCTCGGGTTCGTTGCGGCGCAGCAATCAGGAGTAGCCAGACCGATCACCACCCCATCCAATCTGGCCAACGGGACTAGGATGATCTGTGCTCCAGTGATTGGTCCACGAATTGCTCATACGGTTCCACATGTGCGAATGAGCTTCGCTGGGAACGGGCGCAGAAGCCAGAACCGCACTTCGATCTGGCCGGATCCCCAAACGCCTCTTGGCAGTCAGATGACCTTCCATATTTCCTGTGCCCGCTATTGTGGACGAAGGCGGACAAGTGTTAGCTGGACGGGGTGCATCCCCAAGGCATAATCGTTGTTCGGGTTAGGATACAATCTCCTGGTTGCACTAATGCCATTGTGATGCTTGCCCTGACATTACCGTGGAGGTGCACAGAGATTGCCTTCGCGCAAAACCTTACGGCGAGGGCGCCATGGCCGCCTTTGATCATCTGAACGATCGATCTATCCTCAAATGGCCGATCGTGGTAGAGGCGATTCTCCGCGAGACCGCCGACATGGGCTTCTCGATGGCATCCGAGCCGCAGACCGGATCGCTGTTGCGAACGTTCGCCGCGTCGAGGCCAGCGGGTCGGTTTCTCGAGCTTGGCACCGGCACAGGCGTCGCAACGGCGTGGCTTCTCGACGGGATGGACCAGGCGTCGCGTCTCCAGTCTGTTGACAACGATCCGACCGTCGTTGCAATCGCGCGCAGGCATCTTGGATCGGACCCCCGCGTTACCTTTCAGCTGGATCACGGCGCGGCATTCATCGAACGACAAACGGCAAGCTCGTATGACTTCATATTTGCGGATGCGTGGCCGGGGAAGTTTAGCCACCTCGAACAGGCGCTGTCGCTCGTGCGCCTCGGGGGCATTTACTTTATCGACGATCTATTGCCACAAGCCAACTGGCCAGCCGGGCACGCGGCGTCCGTCGCAGCACTTGTTGAACGACTGGCAACTCACGATCGATTCGTGGCTACCAAACTCGCATGGGCTTCGGGTCTGATGGTCGCCGTCCGAACACGCTAAATGGGTTTCGCTTACACGGACCCGAAGCCAATGAGAGACACAGCGCCAGTCTCCTGGTCACGACGGACGCTGGTCCATCCTTTACTGCGACGCGCGCAGGCATGGTCAAGGTCGGCGCGTAGCGCACCGCTCGTCTTGGCTTGACGGTGCCGAGCACGGCGCGCCCATTACATGGGTCGGTGCGACAGCTCAAGGGAGCGGCTGACGGACAGGAGAGCTCAGCAAGTGAGCCCTGCAGCCTTCAAAGCAGCCGCGATTATCGCACCAGGATCGATGCGCTTGCTCCCTGCTGGCGTGGGGGCAGGAAGGCCAGCAGCCTGAAAAGCCGCCGCAATGACATCATTTGGATTGAGAGAGGGATGCGCACCTACAGTCGCTTCGATTTCGAGGCGCACTGTGTCTTGTTCCTTGGCGGCAGCCGCAGCCACGTCGTTCAGCGTCGGAAGCATGGCGGTGCGGGATTCTGCTGCCACTTCAGCGACAGAAAGCCTTGGCAGCGGCTGATCGCGATCGAGGCCCCAAAACCGCGCGATATGGTGGGTTGAAGAAAGGCCGGCATCTAAGAAGAATGGTCCGGGGACCCCGCAGCTGTCTCCGGACGTGGCAAGGGGGACCCCGTGCGCGATGCCGGCGACGGTAAAAGATTCAATTCGGGTCTGACCGGCCTCGTCGTTCCAGACCTTGCGGGTGTGAGGGCCAATTTGCTCCTCTGCCGAGGGGCGCTGGGGCATTCCATGCACATTGAGCCACTGGCTTATGATATGCGCGGCATTGGAGGGCTTGACAATTGTATCCGCTGAACCGTGCCATACGGAGATACTTGGCCAGCGTCCCCTATGGTCTGAGGCGGCACGCACGCGGTCGCCGAGTGCCCGGGCCGAAGGCGCGCGATGGCCATTAAACATGGCCTCGAACGCTTCCTGTACCGACGACGCGCTTCCGTACGGCAGTCCGGCAATCATCGCGCCTCCTGCGAACACCTCCGGATACGTGGCCAGCATAACCGACGCCATTGCGCCGCCCGCAGAGAGGCCGGTCACGAATATCCGAGCGCGATCGATGCCAAACTCCAGGACAGCTTTGTCAACCATCTGGCGGATGGAAAGTGCCTCGCCGCTGCCGCGCGCAATGTCACCGGGCAGGAACCACGAAAAGCAGTTCTTCGGGTTATTTGCTGGCTGCTGTTCGGGGTAGATGACGATAAAGCCGTGTTGGTGAGCGAGCTCGGACCAACCACTACCGTGATCGTAGATTAACGCTGATTGAAGGCACCCATGCAGGGCGACGACCAGGGCCGGGTCCGGTCTCGGCTGCCGGGGAGCATAAGCAAACATCCGAAGATCGCCGGGATTGCTGCCAAATCCGATGATTTCGCGCAGTCGGCTCCCCTCCGGCCGGCGCGGACGCGGCGCTCCTCCTCCTCCCCTTGCCGCTGTTGACAGTTTTCGTTCGAATGCGGCGCGTAATTCCTGGAGGCGTGCAAGCGATGCTCGAAGACCGGCCATCTGTCCTCCTATTGCGGTGCAGCAAATAATGCTGCATTGCAATATGGCACGTTCGGAGGGAGATTCAAGCCGCTGCTATTCCGAAGAACCTGAGGCGGGGCAGCTGCGAGGCGGAGCCCTGCAGTTCCGCTCGGGCCAAGCCCTTACGCCATCGCTTTTTGCTGGATGCTATCGGCCGCCAAGGGGCTGCCGGTACATCTCCGCCCGCCGACCGCATTTCAACACGCTTGGCGTTCCCGGCTGCCGCTTCGACGGTGGCATTTCTAACTTCGGCGTGATCATCGCCGGGGATCAAGCACGGGCGGCGAATGAACTCGGTCGGGTTTTCCTCAAGTTTCTTGAGGTCATTGCCCATCGTGGCGCCAGCGCCAAAAGCATCGCCGCTGCTCTGCGGTGATCGGCACCACGTGAGCGCCCTTGTCGAACGAAGATTTCGACTGACGTTCGAGCACGGCATGAACAACGACCATCACCCCGACCCCGAGCACGATTGGCACAAGTACGCCCGTGGCTTCGGCCCGGTGCGTCAACTGACCCGGTGCGTCAACTGATCTGCGATCTCAACCCGGAACAACGCGGGGTTACGCGCAGACGTCGTCGACACCTCCCGGCGCTGCGGGCTTGCACACGTGAAGCGGGACTACCTTCATCCTAGGCAGGCGCCGGTGACATTGTCGGGCATTCCGGATGACGCTTTGCTTTAAATATCGGCGAGCCGTGGCGTCCGAGAGCCGCTACTGCGCGCTGCGCCGCGCTGGCTGCCACGACTGGGCCTGGCATATCTTGACGAATTTTATACTCAGTCGCAACCTTGCCTAACTGGCAGCCCGGCATCGGCTTCCTTCCAAATCCTGGCCTTTGCTTTCGCTGGTGTTTGCGCAGGGCCGGAAGCATGTATTCCGGGGCCTCTGACGCACTTGATGGGTCGAACGCCGCCTAGGGATTTGGCAAATTCGGTTTTTTCGCAAGCGCTCGCTTACGCCCGAGCGTCTGCGAAGGACTTTCTCCGAAATACCTGCGGTACGCGACAGCAAACCGACCCATGTGGGTGAACCCTAAGCTCATCGCAACCTCGGTCACATTCGCCTCTGGACCGGCCCGCGCCAGCTCTTGGCGAGCTCGCCTCAAGCGGGCTTCGCGCAGATAGCGCATCGGCGAGACACCTTTGAAAGTCTTGAAGTGCATGAATAGTGTTCGGCCCGCAACACCGGTCGCCCTGAGGAGGTCGGCCACGGATATCGCCTGCTCGAGATGCGCTTCGATATAATCGACAGCGCGCTTTACGTCGCGTGGGGCAAGTTGCTTCTCAAGTCGTCGCAGTGCGTCGCTGTAGTTGTGCGGGTGCGACAGCAGCAGTGCAGTCATGATGAACTGTTCGAACGTGGCCATCGTTGCCGGGCTCCACAGCATCGATCCGGGCTGCTCGAGGTCGGCGACCGCCACTAACACGTAACGGGCCAGGCTGCGGCCGTAACCCGTGGTAAGATCGACGGTAGGCGCGAACTCGAGAGGAGCAGTTGGCAGCTCGCCGAGCAGGGCGGCGAGCTGTCCGATGAGGCAAGCCTTGGTAACAGAAAGGCATAAGCGGGCGCAGCGGCTGCTCGATCGCACCAGGTAGAAATCGGCGTGCGTCGGAGAAAGGACAGCGGCGCGTCGGGTATCGCAAATGACGCTGCTCGCTGAACCAGCCACCACCTCCATCTCCCCGTGGATCGGCCACTGCAGCCAGTAGTCTTCGCGGCCAACCGCGCGGGTAGCGACCGGCGCCCCGTACTGGAAGTAGCCGAACCACATGCCTGGCAGGTAAACGCCATTAACGCGGGTATCGAGCTCTCTGGCGAAAGAGGGTTTGATATCGAGCTCGAACGCCTTCCGCCCAAGGTATGCGCGTGCCTCATCGACATCGCGACTGTGAAAGATTCTGTGGCCTTCCAGCAGAGGTACGCTGCCGAGCTGCATGCCTGCCTCCGGGTCACCGCCAGCATACCACGCCTCGTCCGTGGCATTGAACCGAGGTGCGGCGATCATTCTTGCAGTTTTCGGATAGTGGCGAGGTGCGCTCCGACTGGCCTGCTCCGACTTTCGCGGCTGTCGGATAGGTTTACGCGGCATTGGGATAGCGGCGCCCAGTTGCCTCAGCTAGGCGTCGGGCCATCGGTGGGAAACCGCGGGCGGCCACTCAGGCCTGATTCAATGCGAGAAATTCAATGGCATGCCGGATTATCCCCGTTTCGAGCCCGTAAGGAGCACGCCGGATCGGGCGCATCTCGCCTACCACGGCGGGCGCCTAGTCGACTCGATGCTGAGGCTCATCGATTGGTGGCAGGCCATGCGTGGGCCGAGCCGGCTGGGCGAGTTCCTCAATCTCGTCGCCACGAAGCGAGCAAGGGTGCCCTCCCGAAGGTCACCAGAGCATCCAGATCCCAGCGGCCCCAAACGGTAGTGAAGAAACCCAAATGATCTTTCCGAAAGCGCCGAGGCTAGGCCGCCCTGCGGCACCCCTCGAACTCGATTCCTTCAAGCCCAGTCCAGATAGTCCGATTTTCAACCGATCACTTGTCCACGCCCCGGGGGTGCACCCCACGGGAAGTGTCACGATCCTGGTCGTCACCAGCCCGCCGATTGGCGTACGAGCAGGACGATGATTTGGCGAATATGCTTAGTTCCATCTTCCATATCATCCAACCATGCATATGAACTGACCCTGTCGTGTGCGGGCGCGGCCGCGTCGTCCTCTCGTTCAGGTGCGAGAGCGAAGCTTCGCGAGCGAGTAAATCACGGGACTGACGAGCAGCCTCAGCAATTCAGCAATGGTGTCGAAACCACGCCGCCGATCATCGGCACGGCGATATGCTGGGCAAAGGACCGCGGGACCAGCCCGCATCGTCATAGAGCGCGCGTAAGCGCAAATGGGCCTAAACGCTTGCCCGGAACGGAATTCCGACAGTCAAATTGTCTTCGACGCTGCTCACCCCATCGGTTTCTTCGATCAACACGCGAAGGGCGTTGCGCTGTTCCACCGAATCGACGAAGCCCCACAGGCGCACGACACCGTCACTGACGATGATGCTGAAATACGCCGGGTCGATCCACGATGCGGCGTGGATGCGCTCATGCAGGAGCTTGTGCAGAGCCGCGTTGTCGAGCTTGCTCGTAGCCTTCGTAATCTGCGCCTGGCTCAACGCGCGAACAAGATCGCCACGGCTAATGATCCCAACGAGGCGTTCGGTCTCCACGACTGGAACGCGCTTGATGCGGTGATTGTCGAGAATGTCAGCAACATCCCTGAGCTCGGCGTCCTTACTGACGGATACGACATAACGCGACATCACTTCCTGAGCCTCGCGTCCGTGAGCCTTCGCAAATTCCTGGGCCATTTGCTTTGAATCCGCGAAGGCCCGAAACCACCATTTCCGCCGCCGTTCGGTGCCTACTTCGGCGCGGTGCAGGAGATCACTCTCACTCACGATGCCGACGAGCTTGCCGTCATCGGTCGTCACAGGGACGCCGCTGATGCGCTTCTCCACCATCAAAGAAGCGATGTCACGTACCGGCGTTTGGGGGCGCACCGTGATGACGTCGCGCGTCATGATTTCATGTGCTTTCATAGCTGGGCCTCGCACATCCGTGGCGAATTGGGAAAGCTTTCGGCCTGGGCTGCCCTTACCATCACAGAGGGCGGTGGCGCATTGATCCAAGTCAAAGATGCAGTTGTAACCTTGCGTACTCTTGCCGGGTGCGGTGATGTCAGAGGCTTGCGCGCATCCTGCGCATCCTTGCCAAACAGATCTCCGACTATCCCTGGCTAGTCCGACGGTTCTTCTGCAACCAGACAAGGAAATATGAGCAGGTGCTGGACCCTACCATGCCGTGGGCCCGCTCGCCGTTGGTGTTTCTGGCACTGTCATCCTTGTTCGGCGCCCTTGACGCGAACAGGCGCCGCCGACTTCTGCCCTGTGCCGGCAAGGGACGATCATCTTTCGGCGGCTCAGCCCTCAGGCCCGATATATAGGTCACTAGAGCATCGATCTCATGGGTTTAAACGTGAAGCGCGGCATTGCAGGGTGTGCGACGACAATGCCCTCCGCGAGGGCCTCCTCATGCGTTTCAATAGGATAGCTCTTCGACAAATCGCGAAACGGCGGTGCCAGGTGGGGGCTTGCTCCAGTTTCGCCAATAGCATGGCAGCGGGCACAGTGTTTCGTGCGATAGCCGCGCCGCGCCCAGCCAACTCACCGAAGCCGTGCAAACATGCTCAGGTCTTTACGGTAGGCCGCTGAGACCCAAGCTTCATCGGGCGGGCTTGGAAGTTGCTCGGGACGTCTGAGCCATGAGGCCAAGCGCCACCACTGGCAGTCGAGATTTCCTTTGCTAGCATTGGCCAAGCTCAGCAATATCGGACCGCGGGCTGGCTTGACAACCAACTGACGGGCGGCTTTTTGTGCGATGATTGAGGGGCGTCTCCACAATCTACCGTTTATTGTGATCGGTGGCGGCATCGGCGGCACTGCAGCGGCGCTGGCGCTCTCGCGCAAGGGCAAACGCGTACTCGTGCTGGAGCAAGCTGTCGACCTCACCGAGATCGGGGCTGGCATTCAGATGCCACCCAATGCCTTCAAGGCTTTCGATGCCCTTGGCGTTCTCGAAGCAGTACAACAAGTTGCTGCATACCCCGAGCGACTCGTTCTCGGCGACATGTTAACGGGAACTGTTGTCTATCAGACGCCGATCGGCGATGCCTTCATCGAGCGATTCGGCTATCGCTATGCTTTGATGCATCGCGGTGATCTGCTGCAGATCCTCGTCTCGGCCTGCAAGGCTAGCGACCGTATCACGCTCAAGACCTCTAGTCGCGTTACGGCCTTTCGCGACCTCGGAGACCGTGTCGTGGTGAGCACGGCAGACAGCGAGACCTATGAAGGTCAGGCGATGATCGCGGCGGATGGATTGTGGTCGATGACGCGGTCAGCACTTTTCGGTGCCGAGCCACCGCGGACCGACAGCTATATCGTTTGTCGTGGCGTGGTGCCGATCTCGGAAATCCCGGGAGCACTCTATTCGCAGTCGGTGACCATGTGGGGCGGACCGGAGCTCGACCTTTTTCACTATCCCCTGCGCCGCGGTGAGATTTACAATATCGGGGCCAGCTACCGCGATCCGAACGCCCTCACCGGCGCTGGCAATCCCAAGGGCGACCGAGACGTCCTGCTCATTCGCTTTCGCGATGCCTGCCCTCATGTCAAGGCGTTGCTCCCCTATATCGACGTCTCGCGGGCCTGGGTCCTCTACGATCGGCCATCTCTGAGGAACTGGGCAAAGGGACGAATGGTGTTGCTCGGCGACGCGGCTCACCCAACATACATCTACATCTCTCAGGGCGCCTGCATGGCCCTCGAGGATGCAGTACTGTTGGCCGACCAGGTAAGCAAGGTAGACGACGTGCCGGCTGCTTTCCGGGCCTACGAGGACTTTCGCTACCTGCGAGCGGCCCGCATCCAGTTGACGTCTCGGCAATTCGGTGAGGTTTATCACGCAACGGGCGTGCTGCGTGATCTGCGCAACACTCTCCTGGCCACTGCGCGGCCGGAAGCACTGTACGATACCCTCGGCTGGGTGTTTGGCGCGGCCGGTGCTGACTGTCTTGCAACCTCAGCGGCGGCCAGCTGATCAGTTGCAGCAAAGAATTGGGGAAGGTCAGGCAGGAGTCGGCGCCAGGCGCGCCAGAGGAGGAGGCCCGATATGACACAGGATGGCGCCACCACCAGGTCGCCTCGACAATTCAAGATCGTCGGCACGCGACCGCTACGTCCCGACGGCATCGACAAGGTGACCGGGAAGGCCCGTTTCGGCGCCGATATGTACATGCCCGGCATGCTGTACGGCTTCGTTCTCAGAAGCCCCCACGCACATGCCCGCATCAAACGCATCGATGCGGCTCGCGCGCTCGCCCTTGACGGCGTCAAGGCGGTGTTAACGTCCTCGGATCTCCCTGACCATGCGAACGGCGATCCGGGTTTACGCGATGCTCTCGAGAACGTGATGGCGCGCAGCAAGGCGCTTTACGACGGCCATCCCGTCGCAGCAGTTGCGGCAGTTAGTCCGGCGATCGCCCGACAGGCGCTGAAAATGATCAAGGTAGACTACGAGGTGCTTCCCCATGTCACCGATGTCGAGGTGGCGATGGCGCCCGACGCCCCGATCCTGCACGAACACATCTTCACTGATGGTGTGCAGCCGAAGCCGGAGAGGCCATCAAACGTCGCGTGCCGGCACCAGTTCGGCCGTGGCGATCTCGACAAAGGTTTCAAGGCTGCGGACGTGGTCATCGAGCGCACGTTCCGCACCGAGGCGGCCCATCAGGGCTACATTGAGCCGCACGCTTGCCTCGCCGACCTCAAGGCTGACGGCTCTGGTGACATCTGGTGCTGCACGCAAGGACATTACATGGTGCGCACGATGTGCGCCTCCCTGCTCGGCCTCGAGGTCTCGCGCCTGCGGGTGACCGCCTCCGAAATCGGCGGCGGTTTCGGCGGCAAGACCGTGGTATTCCTGGAACCGCTGGCGCTCGCCCTGTCGCGCAAGGCCGGCAAACCGGTGAAGATGGTGATGAGTCGCGAGGAGGTGCTGCGGGCCAGCGGCCCGACCGCGTCGAGCGCCATGCGCGTCAAGATCGGTGTCAAGAAGGACGGCCGTCTGACCGCCGGCGATGCCGAGTTGAAGTTTCAAGGTGGCGCCTTTCCAGGCTCGCTCGTCGACATGGGCGCCATGGCGGCTTTCGCGTGTTACGAGCTCGAGAACGTGCGTGTTGTCGGCTACGACGTCGTGTGCAATCGACCGAAGCTTGCCCCTTACCGGGCACCGAGCGCACCGATCGCCGCATTCGCGGTTGAGAGCGTAATGGACGAGCTCGCAGGCCACATCGGCATGGACCCTCTCGAGCTGCGCCTCAAGAACGCCGCCAAAGAGGGCACGAAGTCGTCCTACGGCCCTACATACCAGCGCATCGGCCTCGTTGAGACGATCGAGGCAGCGCGGAAGCACCCTCACTACGAGGCGAAGCTGACCAAGAACCAGGGGCGCGGTGTGGCCTCGGGCTTCTGGTTCAACTTCGGCGGCAACACGTCGACGTCGCTCAGCATCAATGCCGACGGCACCGTCGCCGTCTCCTATGGCAATCCGGACATCGGCGGCTCACGCGCCTCGATGTGCATGATGGTGGCCGAAGAGCTGGGCATCTCCTATGACAGCGTGCGCGCCATCATTGCCGACACCTCCTCCCTCGGCCACAACGACGTCACCGATGGCAGCCGGGTGACCTTCTCCGCCGGCATCGGCGTGATCAACTCCGCGCGCAATGCTATCAAGGTGCTCTGCGCCCGTGCGGCGGCGATCTGGGGCATTCCAACCGACGCTGTCGTCTGGGAAAACGGAGCGGCGAAGCCCGCCGGGCCCAACGCAGGCAAGTTCGAGCCACTCTCGCTCAAGCAGATCGCGGAGCAATACTCGAGCACCGGCGGGCCAATCGCCGGCCATTTCGAGTACAACGCCGACGGTGCCGGCGTGAGTTTTGGCACCCACATCTGCGACGTCGAGGTCGATCCCGAGACGGGTGCGGTCAAGATCGTGCGCTATACGGTCGTGCAGGACGCAGGCAAGGCGGTGCATCCAAGCTACGTCGAGGGCCAAATGCAGGGTGGCGCCGTGCAGGGTATCGGATGGGCGCTCAACGAGGAGTATGTCTACGGCGCGGATGGTCGGCTCCAGAACCCGGGGTTCCTCGACTACCGAATTCCCGTCGCGTCCGACGTGCCGATGATCGATGCAGTGATCGTCGAGACGCCGAACCCCGGCCATCCCTATGGTGTGCGCGGCGTCGGCGAGACGCCGATCGTGCCGCCGCTCGCGGCTGTCGCCAACGCCATTGCAGCAGCAACTGGGGCACGCCTGAACCACGTGCCGATGTCGCCACCACGCGTGCTTAAAGCCATGCTCGAGCAAACGAAGTCGAGAAAGCCGACCTAGTGGGCACGAGCGGTAAGGCCAAGGCGATGTAAGAAAGCAGCGAGGCTTGCGGCATGGTGCGTGTGAAGCTCGGAGGGCCACTTATGTCACAGGCTGGTGGCACAACGGAGTTTGAGGTCGAGGCCGCGACCATCCGTGACCTGCTCGCAAGGTTGGGCGAACTTTATCCGCAGCTGCGGCCTGTTCTCGAACGCGGCGTCAGCGTCGCGGTCGATGGCACCATTTACCGTGGTGCCTTCCACGCGCCAATTCCAGAGGGCAGCGAGGTGTACCTGCTCCCAGCTCTGGCTGGCGGGTAAAGGCGGCCAATCCTCACGAGCACGGTGCTTGTGGTGCCCGTTACATCATCGTGACCAAAGATCACGTGGCTTACTCGGCATACCGGAACAAGCGGCCTTGCGAGAACAAGCAGGCACCTGCCGCAATCTTTTTCCGTTCCGCGGTTTTGGTGTAGCGCTCAGCTTCCTTGAGGCCGAATGTCGCCGGCTTCCGGCGCACCGATTACTTCGATGGCGCTACGCATCTCGGCTGGCAGCGGTGTTCGCGAAGGCCCTTCAGCTGGAGCGTGGATCGGCAAGACGATCGGTGTAAGGCCGTCTATCACCATCAGCTGACCAACCCCGAACGTCCGGTTGTGGCAGATTTAGTTTGCAAAACGCTTGATGGGTGGCCTCTGCTCGAATTCTATGCGTCCGCCCGAGAATCCCAGTTCGCTACTCGACCCTGGCAGGAATCATTTTTCGTGGACGAGCTCCAAAATGCTTTTGCAACCGGGGTCAATTTCAAGGCTCGACTTACGCACTGCGTTTGAACAATGATCCGCCAGTGTCAGCCTATGCCATCATGCGGAGCGCTTGCCCCTACCGCGGAGAGAACCGTGGACCCGGCATGGATGATCGCGGAGAGCTTGACATCCCATCCCGGAATACATCGATCAATCCGCGCTGCCGCCGCGACCGAGCCCGGACGATGGAGGACCCGATCGGGCGCGCACAGGGGGGTCTTTGGGATCCGGCCGCGATGACCGACCCTGACCGAACGCAGAAGTCATCCCCACCGCAGCTAAGTGGGCTTTCTCGCCACTGTGCTCGCAAACACGATCAATCCATAGAAACGATTGGCCTCCGCTCGTCGCCTAGCCTCTGCCTTCAGCGCATCGGCCATCTCTTGCCCAATACGTCCGGCGCTCAGCAACAGGTCGGCCCCACGATCCACAATCGTGAACATGTAACTCGGTTCGGCCATCGAAGTGTAGCCGTAGCTGCGAAATCGCGGTTGCTGAAAGCCTACGCTCTGCAGCATGGCCGGTAATGCTCGCATGAGCCAGCGATCATGAACCAGACCGTCAACGACCGCGTCGGCGCAAGATTGCAACGGATCGAAGCTTCCGGTCGCCACCGACATGCTGGCGTAGTCGCCATCGAAAATCGCGAGCGAACCTCCCGGGCGGAGCACGCGAAGCGCCTCCGCCAACGCCTTTTCCGGATTGGGGATGTGACACAAGGCTGTGTGAAAGAGCACCGTATCGAAGCTTCGATCCTCGTTGTCGAGGGCGCGACCGTCGACCTCTCTAAAAGCGAGGTTTCGGGGCTGTCCAGCCAATTCTCTTGCCTTCGAAATGAATACTGGAGAGGGATCGACACCGAGAGCTTGTGCGACTTGGGGCAAGCTCGCAATAAAGCGGGTTACTGCGCCGGTACCACAGCCGATTTCAAGCACGTTTGCCTTTTCGGGGAAGGCGATCTCACCGACAAAGGCTTGGAGTATGCCGCGTTGCAGAAGGTCTGCTGCGCGAAGTTCCAACGCCGCGGCCAAGCGTTCAAGAGTAGTTGGATCGGCAGCGGTAATCTGTGCATAAATGTCTGGCATCCAACGTCCTCACTCTCGCCTCCACACGCCACGCGTAGGTTGGCACGCGGATCCAGATCGATGGCAACGCAAGGCGGAGCGTGGGGCGCTGTATCGGCCCATCATCGGCGCTCGACCCGACCCAAATCCCCATTTATTTCTAGGGCCATCAGCCGGGTTGACGTAGCTGAGGCCGCACGGCCCGGTGCTGTTGAGTTGGATCACCGGGCCTTCTTCCACGAACGCAAAATGCGCCATGCCGCGTGCGAAGGCCAAGAAACTGCCCGCCACCACGTCGACTAGACGCCTCCGTGGTGGCTGAGGTGCGCCTGGTCAGGGTTGCTTCTGACCTGCTCGAAGCGAGGATAATGCGTCTCATCAGCACCTCTTTCCAGCGTGCGGACGAACCTAGTTGGGGCAACCTGAGGTGGATATCCGGATGCTGCGGGAGCCTGTCCGAAAGCTGCGGAAATGTCGCAAGCCGCGCCGAGCCGTCCGTTGCCCGCTACGTGCTGATGGCGATAGCAGGCCGGATCGGTGCTCTGGAGCCCGACAACGACGAGGGGCTTGCAGCATTCATTACTGGTGAGAGCCCTTCGGAGACGCTCAGATCTCGAACACAAGCGCATCGACCTCAGCGGCAACCGAACTGAGAGAGCCTTAGCTGCGAATTCGCATTTCCGTGTGCCGGTTCGCCAACCGCCAAGAGCTAGGCTTGTGCTGGGGTTCGCGCCTTTTCGCGTCTCGGACACCTTCCGTTCCTGTACACGGATGGGGACCTCAGCTCCATGAACCGGGATGTCATCAATGATTACTCCAGGTCAAACTGCATCATGTCCAGTCCGGTTGAAGCAATGTGATAGGTACCCTGGAGTGGCGCATTAGCCGGCGCAAAGAAAACCCCGGAGAGCGAGTTCCCCAGGGCCAAGAGAAGCAATTTGGAAGAATTACTTGTCGCCTTTCTTTTTCTTGTCACCGGTCCCGACTTGGAGCTCCAGTTTCTCAAGCGGGTTCTTTTTCGTTGGGTCCACCTTCGCCTTCACACCCACACCGTCTTTTTTGGCGCCCAAGTCTAAATTCAGTAGAGACTTGGCAGGTTTCTCTTTGCTGGGTTTCTCTTCGGCAATGGCTGGGAGTGCGAGGGCCAGTACGACAGCTAGGCAAATCAACAATCTTTGCAACATGAGCTTACCCCTTGGTCACAAGATCCATAGCTTAGTCTTAGCTTTTGGCGAAGAAAGGGCGAGCGCAGTCTCCTTAGTGTTGCCCGTGTGCTGACGATTGATCATTCCACCCACGAGGCTAGGCATTTTGAGACTGCGCTTTCGCGATAGCCCAGCTCAGCCAAAAATTCTGAGGTCCGGAACCACGCGGCTTTGAAGTCGCAACCTTAAGTTTCTTGGCTAACCTGCCACGCGTCCGTACCAATCGGACGGCGCCGAAATACTGTCATTACAGGATCTCCCTCGCTACTTCCCCTTGTGCTCGGTCAAGCCGATCCCCCGCTGATCGGTGGCGTTGAAAAATTGGGCGCGTCTAAGGCGAATGCGCGGCCGCGTGTGCGCCAGCCGACATCGACCGACGGACGCGCCTGCGCTTAATTACGTTGAAGCCGCCATCCTGGATCACGCATCGCAAAAAAACATGTGTGTTGGAGTGGATTTCGCCGCAGCGACGCTGCTTTCTGCTGCGACTATCTGCGCTTCATGCTGGCCATTGATGGTCAGCGACGGCCGTGACTGCTCAAAGAGGCCAGCGTCCGCGAGAGGCCGTCCCGTCCAGGGCTTTATTCCGGATTACTCGTCTTCTACGGGCTCGGTGTGTCCGTTCGTGTCCTCGATGATAGCCAAAAGAATTGCTGGCACACGGGCGTCCAGCCCGGGTTTCATGCCTTTTGCGTTGCGGACCGCTCGGGGACACAGCTGGATATCAGCCGTTTTGGCGCGACCTTGATAGGTCCGTTTGGAAGGCCGCAGATTCCCTTGGCAAGTGGCCAAAGTCATCCGCAGCCTGCGCGGGTTTTGACACTGAGGTGAGGGCACCTATCTGCGCAGTCGCAGCGGCGGATTCATATCCAATGAAAGTGGAGGGCAGCGATGGCCTAACACTGGAATGTGCCCCCTTCGCCAAACTCGTTTCGGAGCAAACGCAACAAATCGGGTCTCCTTCGTCAGAGCGTGCGGCGCAGCAAATGAAAGACGCCGCCCGAGCCTGGGCATCGCTCCCGTAGCTCTCTTTCTAGAACACACCCAGGGTTGCCGCTGGTTGGCCCGTCGAGACCATGGAGAGCGTCGTGGGCGAACGAACACGCCCTCCTGCGGTGCCGTAAACATTTAGGCGTCCTGGCCGAAAAACCCGCTGCAGGATTCCGGTTCCAGACTGATCTTGAGAAGGGCGATCGCTACGGCAGGCGGCCGGTCAGGTTCCACAGCCGGACCGTGCGGTCTCCGGCGCTGGCGAGCAACAGTTCGGGGCCGGGGCCTTGGCGGAAGGCGATGCCGTTGACGCTGTTGCCATGCCCTGTCAGCTCGACCAGCAGATCGCCGCCAGCGGCGTTCCAGATCCGAATTCGGTTGTCGACGCTGCCGGCGGCCAAGGCTTTGCCGTCGGGGCTGAAGGCCAGGCTCCTGACCCATCCGGAGGTGGAGGAAACGATGTCGATGGCACCCTTTGCCCGGCGAGCGTCCACATCCCACAGTCGCACTGCGTTCTCCCGGCCGCCGCTGGCGAGGAGCTTGCCGTCCGGACTGAACGCAACGGCGTTGACCTCGTCTCTGGCCTTGAGGCTGGCAATCGGCGCGCGGCGCTCCACATCCCAGAGCCGGGCCGTGCCGTCGGCGCCCGCGCTGGCAAGAAGCTTCCCGTCCGGACTGAACGTGACCGCCCTAACCGGCCCGCCGTGCCCAGTAAGGGAGGCGATCTGCCTGCGGGAACTTGAACTCCACAACCGAACCGTGGCGTCAGCACTCGCCGTAGCCAGCATCGTGCCGTCCGGGCTGAACACTACGCCCGTCACCGAGTCGAGATGACCGGTGAGCCGGCCGATGACCCCGCGGTCGCCGACATTCCAAAGCCGGACCGTCCGTTCGTCACCCCCGGAGCCGGCGCTCGCCAGCATCTCGCCGTCCGGGCTGAACCTCACCGCGCTGACCGGACCCATGTGACCCGTGATCGGGGCGCCCTTCGCGTTGGCGTTGAGGGGATCTATGAAGCGGACCGTGGTGTCGGTGCTCCCGCTTGCCACAGTCTTCCCGTCCGGGCTGAACGCGACACATAGGACGGTGTCGGAGTGACCCTGGAAGACAAGCGCGGTGGGGGTGGTAGACTGGCCAGGCCGGGCGCCGCCCGAGGGCGTTGGCGACAGTACTTTTGGCGCCGGCGTCTCAACCAGCGCGGTCTTTTGCTCCACAACCTCCGGTCGCTTTGTCTTCTGCTCTGTGTTCGGTTTGGCCACCGCAACTTGCTGTTTCTTCAGCTCATCAATCCTCGCCCGCGCCAAGTCGGCGAAGTAGGTCCCCTGATGTCGCGTGGCGAAAGCCTCAAGCTCGGCGATGTCGGTCTTGGTGCGCAGCGTGTTCCACTCCGCCGCGGCTCGGCCTAGCGGACTGGGTGCAGTCGGCTCAACCTTCTTCGGCAGCTCCGCTTCAGCGAGCTTCGCAATAAGAGCAATCTCCGCCCCGCCAAGCGAGCCATACTTGAACGGCTCCTGCTTGTTCTTCGTCGCCCTCAAGACCTCGTCGCGTACGCGACGCAGGGCCAGCTCAATGTCCAGGCCCGGCGTCGGCAGATGCTTGATGAGCGCCGTCGTGTAGGGACTGTTGCTGCTGCCTACCCCGTCCTCGGCCGTGAAGCCGGCCTTCTGCGCATAGGCAATGAGCGTGTTCGGCGGCAGCGACCGCTCGTCGATCTCACCGTAGCCGCTGCGCACCGAGCGCGTGGCAATCGTGCGCCGCATCGAGCGCGCGAATGGGTTGTCACGGCAGGCGTCGAGAATGATGAGTCGCAGGCGCTTCACAGGCTCCAGCACTTGGTTGATTCGATCGAGGGAGACGGCTTCGTCCTGTACGTCGATGTCGCGCTCCAGAACGGCATCAATCGGGATCAGGTAGTTCACGCCGGCCACCTCGATGCCGTGCCCGGCGTAGAACACCACGGCAATGTCAGCATCCTGGGCCGTGTCGGAAAAATCTCGTAGGGCGCGCTTCATGGCCGTCGCGCCGAGGTCGTTGAGCCGCACCACCGATGTGAAGGCGGCGGCCTTGAACATGGCTTCCATCGCCGCCGCGTCGTTCTTGGGATTGTCGAGCCGGGCCACCTTCGTGTAGGTGCCGTTGCCGATCACCAGCGCGACACGCTTTTGCGCCAAGGCGGACGATGCCGTACCCAGCACGGTAAGAATCAGGACCAACCCCATCCATCTAACGCGCCGCATTTGTCGACTCCCGTCGCGATGATGTCACCTTGGCACCCTTGCGTCGATAAATTGATGGTACGGAACCCATACTATCCAGCACGCTCGTCATCGCAGCAAAGGTAATTGCCACGGCTTGCGACTTTGAAATGCCGGTCGCGGCTTCGCGCTGCAACCCGTCTGCAGACTTTGCTGCGCATAGGATGCTCACTCCGGTAGCAAACAAATGATCGTGGCGATTTTGACCCCTTTGGCAGCCGGGCGGCTTGCACACAGTCACAACGACCGGTGCCCAAGCTGCCCCGTGCAATCACAGATTTGTTATCAACGAGTGCAAAACCAGTTTGACCGTCATTTCGTAAGTGGCGTAGGCGCTCCTTTGGTTAGCGCGGGATGTCCTCGATCTTGCGGCATCGCTCGATCGAGGAGCTCCCCCTGACCAAGTTCCGACAGTGTTAAGTTGGCGCGCGCAAGGCGCGCGCGACCTTTTGCCTGCAAGCAACGCGTCACCACTACGACGGTCACGCGCACAGCCTACCTGTGAGGGCGTGTCGCGGCAGCGTTTGCTGGAAAAAGTGCGGGGCGTTTGTACGACCGTGACGGCTCCCACCGAAATTTCGTGGGAAGCTGAACTGATGCGCTCAGGAGGGCCTGCACCAATCAGTACCGGAGTCTGCTGGATATGCCTTGCTCCCAACCCGTCACACGTCACCTCTACCGACGCTTTGCGTCGCTGCTGGTTCTCGCGCTCTTGGCGTCGGCCATTTCTGCTGGTCGGTCAGCCGTTGGGCAGCATGCGAGCAACGACGGTCGCTCTGGGCTGATCCTGTCAAACTTGCCACCCAAAAGATCGAAGGCCTACAAGGATTTGTTGGGTCTGGCTGGGAAGACCGCGAACGGGCAGGTGCTGGGCTTCACGCAATCGGAGATGTGGTCGATGCCGACCTCACGCATCGAGGACGTGATACGTCACGGCAAGACGCTGGGCGTGAAGATGACGAGGCTCAGCGCCGATTGGAATCAGGTTTTAAGAGCCCCGACAGCACCGATGGCAATGTCGCCCCCTCAGGAAGCGATGATGAAGGCAATGACGGGGTCCAAGCAGACGACGCATGTCGACGTGATGGCCTCGCCCAACGCGGCACTAGTTGAGTACGCCCTGATGAAGGATCACGACCCCAAATCGGCGATCGGAAGGCGGCCGGCGACACTGATCTCGAAGATCGTACTTCCGATCAGCGATAAACAAAGCATCACTGTGCGGCGCACCGGCATTGACATGAAGAAGGACGGTTGCACGTGGCGCGGAGAGATCGAAGGCACGGGCGAACCGGTCTTGTTGATGTGGTGGAGGAGCGGGCGGTTCAACGGCATGTTCACATATCGTGGGCGCATGTACAGCCTGATGAACATGGGTGCGGAGGTGCATGCCGTCGTCGAAACAGATCCCGGAAAGATGCCGCCGGACCACGGCGCGATGCCCGCGCGGCCTCAGAGCGCAGACGTGAAGGACGATCCCCTTGTTGCCCGCGGTGAGGGCGCAATGCTGCGTCCGCAGGATCGCTCGAATCTAAGAGATCGGCAAGACTCCATCGGCGGCGCAGCTCAGAAAGTGGAAACAGTTCCCGATCCCTTGCAACCGACAATTGCGCCGCTGTCAGCCGCCAAGCGGAGCGCGATGGCTGCGAAGAATATCGCCATTGACCTCATGGTACTGTACACCCCCAAGGTGATCTCCAAGTACATTGATGTCGATAAGGATCTGATCGCGCTTTCGGTGGAGCAGGCGAATCAGTCGATGCTAAACAGCGGGCTAGGGAAGATCAGACTTAGGCTCGTTCACAGCCAACTCATAGACTACGACGAGTCCGAAGGTGAGCATCTCAACCATCTTTATCGTATGGTTGATGCAGAGGGTCCGTTCAAGGGTGTTCGCAAGCTGCGCAACGAGAAGCGGGCCGACGTTGTTGCTCTGATCGTGGACGACCCATCCGGTTGCGGCCTATCCACTCGCGTACGCGCCGATGCCGATGAGGCGTTTGTCGTCGTCCATCACTCATGTGCGGCGCTGACCTATTCGATCGCGCACGAGGTCGGCCACATCATCGGCGCGCGACACGACATAGCGCTGGATAAGAATGTGACCCCGTTTCCCTACGGCCACGGCTTCGTGAATGGAACGAAATGGCGCGACATCATGAGCTATAAGGCCAGCTGTGACGGTTGCCCGCGCGTTCCGATCTGGTCGAATCCGGCGATAAAGTTCAAGGGTGACCCGGCCGGCACCGTGGATGCCGACAATGCGCGCGTTATTCTCGAGCAGGCCGAGCGCGTGTCGAATTTCCGCTAAACATTGGTGAACTTACGAACGCAGTATCGTGCCTGAGGAAAGACTTTCGTTTTTGAGTTCCTGCGACGGCAGGCGTATCTGTCGGCAAGCTCGGTCACTTTGAGAAGGTCCTGCTTCTTAAACCCTCCTGCACGATCAGCATCTGCCCGGGTAGATACTCCTGAGCCAAGGCGAACGCTGCTTGGCGGAGCGCCGTTGAGCCACGCCTCGAATTCCTCTTCCTGCGTCAGCAGCACGGGCATGCGCTGTGATTGATAGTCGCTACCAGCTTGTTGGGCGTGGTGGTGAGGAAGGCATAGACTTCTATGGTGCGCTGCCCCGAGATGCCCATTTCGGTCACAGATGCTGATCGGCGCGGCCGGCGCTGCGGGTCGGCTGAACGCTCACGTTGGAGGTCAAGCCATAATACAAGGGAGGCGCATGTATGGCGGCGAACCCTCTTTCTGCTGGCCATCGATTGATGCCCTAAGCCAGCGTCCGTGCGTCCCTCAGTCATCGCGGCCGCCGTACATCGGACGCAGGAAGGGCCGCCGAGCCGCATAGGGATCGTCGTCATAGCTTCCGAAACGTCGATACTCCCTCAAATCTCTGAAGTCCTGGAAGGGCCGCAGATATTCGCGACGATAGTCGTAGCCTCCGTAGGCGCGCCTGGGCGCTGCATCCTCCGCATATCGCGTGTCCGGATACCGTTGCTCGAAGCGAGCACGATCATCATTGCCGTCAGCGTTGTCATATCGTCCGCGCTGCTCGGCGTATGCTGCTTGCGGTATACGCGGCGGGACATAAGCGTCCTTCCGCCGCGCAACAACCGAGTCCTGACGCTCGGGCAGCACGTTCATGTTCGCGCGTGCGGGCGGGCGCAACTTTGCCTGGTGTCTGCCCAGCGCGGCAGTCGGCGAGCTATCATCGGCAGCCTTATGCGCTTCGGTATTGGCGTTCGCATTTGCGACCGCTTTAAGGGTTGTCGTGGACACCGGCTGTTTCGGTGCCTCGCCAGCGGAGGCTTTGTCGGCAGTCTCGGCGTTGATCAGCACCACGGGCGGACTTGAAGGTACCCTTTCAGCTACGGGGGCGGATTGCGCTTTCGCTGTCTCCGTCGGCGAATTGGCCGGCTTTCCTTTTGCCCCGTCCCTTGCCTCAGGCGCGGCCATCGACGCATCCGACTGCACCGCCGCCTGGCGTTGCACCACAGTACCCGCGGCCGCCGCGCTCTGCTCCGCCTTTGGATCGGTCTGTTCCGCGACAGACAGCGCCGTGGCAGAGGGGACTTCAAGGGACAGGCGGCCGATGTAGAAGGCGACACCGGCCGTTATCGCAAGCAAGAAGCCGATGCGGCGCCACGTCCATCGTTCAGGCCGATCGCTGCGCCATATGAAAGAAGGGGTTGGAAACTCAGCGCTGGACATGAGTTGTAACTCGCTTTTTTCTGGAAAACTTTCGAGGTGCTTTGAGTTTTCGTCGCCTACTTCCAGATTGGATTGCTCTTACAATCCATTTGGGATTGCTTTCCCGGCTCAGACCAAAAACGGGCCGCTCCCGCTTCAGTTCCGAAATGCGCAATGGTCTCTGTAGCTTGTTGGGACATGACCCAGCATGATCTCAAGGGAATACGACAGAACGACGCCATCCCGTCGCTGTTTTCATCACCGTATGCTCCAGCTCAGCTCGAGTGGCCGCCGCACATTAGTTGTGGGTACATTTAGCATTCGCGAACCCACGGCGGCGGGCACGGGCGCTTGGCGTCCTGGTACCAACCTGGTCACTCGACTAGACGACGACACGAGGTTTACGCAACGCCCGCTGCAACCCCTGGCGGCGGCGTCGACCCGCTTCAGAAACAACACCGTGCGGCGCGGCAAATGGAAGACGCCCAAGCCTGGGCATCCGCAGCTCTCTTTTTAGAACACACCCAGGGTTGCCACTCGTTCGCCCGTCGAGACCGTGGAGAGGGTCGTGGAGCGAACGAACACGCCCTCCTGCGGTGCTGTAAATATTTCGACGTCCCGGCCGTGGATATCGACGGTACGGGCCAGGAGCTGCCCCCTTTCGACTCGCTCGCCGAGCTTCGCCAAGGTGAAGAGAAGACCACCGCGTTTGGCGCGGATGCCGAGGAAATCCCGCATCACGTAATTTGCTTTGGGCCGGACGCGTGCTCCGTCGATCATGCCTAGTCCGATCAGACCGTTGCGAATGCAGCGCACGCCTTCGGCGATTACCTCAGGCTCAAGGCGACCCCCTTCGCCGATTTCAAACGTAAATGAAGGGACGCCTGCCGCAGTTGCTTCGACACAGAGGATGCCGCGGCTGACGTACATGCCCTTCTCACCCAATACGATGAATCCGGGGTCACATTGCTCAGCGAGCCAACGTGCCTTCATGCTGTTATCGCCAAGCGCAGGTCCTGGAAGGATTGAGATCGGCACATAGCGCCCGCCGCGTGTGGGCGTATGGATGTCGAAGGCAAAGCTGCACATCTTAATCAGCCCGAACAGCTTAGCCGCCAACTGTTGAGAGAGATTTCCTTCAGCGTCGCCGGGAAAGCATGTCCAAGTGTCAATGGGTGCTTGATCCAGCGGTGACTTAATGAATTGTGATACCGGAATGCGATGGTCGGCGTGGAAGGCCAGAGGATGCTGCACGGGCACGGCAATGATGGAGCCGCTGAGCGCATGCGGGTCCATATCTTTGAGAACGCCTGTGATGATCGATACGCCGGTAACCTCGTCACCGTGGATCGCGGCACCGACATAAAGGCGCGGACCAGGCTTTGCTCCGTTGATGACGACGACGGGAAGACGGATGATTGTGCCGTCCGACAACTCGGCCAGAGGCGGATCGAGAATTGCCTTCGTGCCAGGCGCCACGCTCGCGCCACCGACAAATATGGGCGAAGGCGGATTACGAGGTACGTTCACGGCCGCATTCATTGGGTGGTATCCAGCGTAGCTTACGCGTTCTTATAATTCAGCGGGTCGTGCTGCAACGATAGATAGCCAGCTTTTAGCTTGCTCACTCCGCGTCGGGGGATTGCACCTGCTGCCCAGGATCCCGTCACTGGGGAAGTGATCGTGCCGTCCTCGGTCCATATTGTTGCAATTCCTATGTCTAGCGCGCTGCAACGATTGTGTGCGGTAGTTAAGGGGCCGCGAGCCGGCAAGGACACCCACGAGGAGAGCTTGAAGGTGCGCACGAGCACCCCTGCCTGCGTCTCCCACTGCCCAACTTCACCGTGGGACCAATCGAAAACGCCGGGCCTTGGTCTTTCTCTGGATCAGCCTGGTCGTTGAGCCTTCGAGGTCGCGCCATGACATGCGGCGGACGTCGCCGAGTCGCTGACCCGGCTAAGATGTCCTGCTTACTGGCGGAGATAAATACGCAATGTCCGCGCCAGCCGGACTTTTCGCCTTGCGAACCATCGCACTTCCGACGCACGCCAGGCCCCACAACCAGGACCAATGCGACGCGGGAAAAGTCCGAGCGCGATGTAATTGTTCAACGATGCTCGTACGAGCCCCGTCTTGATCCGAACGAACGATCCTTACTCCAAAGCTCCTCGTCAGCTGCTTGCGGCGACCGGCGTTTAGTATGGGCAAATAGGTTATCCATCTTCGGGAGGCGTCGGTGAACCACCAGGGATCGCTTCGTCGATGGTGCATGGACTTCACCCGGCTGCCGGATGTCTGTACGGAGCTCGTGGGGGCTGTGGTCCCCATCGCCATCACTCGCGCAACAACCCATGGTCCGTCTTGAGACGGTTTGCTACGCTCTCGATCACCTGCCCGAACCGGAGCTGGCCGAGTGTGCCGCGCTGCGCGCCTCCGCGCGGACGAGTTCGAGACCTCGGGTGTCGCGATAGGGCGAACGGCTCGAGCAAGGACTTGGGGCCTTCACCGGCCTATTGCGCTGGCCCACTGCGCGACCGAGCCCTGGTGGGCATCTCCGCCAAAAATCGCGGGTCGCGGCCATACGACTGACCCTCAGTAGGCCAGACTTCAAAGTTCAATAAACCTCAGAGACGCACTTGAGGCAGCGCGAGCGAGGAGGCGGCCCGCACCGACCGCCCCCCCTCCGCCGCACTGCCCGGGTCGCCAAACGGCGAGCCTTTGAAAATGCTCAAATTCTCTTTGAAACTGCCTTGCTACCGCGACCCGAAGGAGTAGCCACCCAGCAACTACTTTCTAGAGCCACCGCTCCTCGCACCCAGCCCGCGGCGCAGCACCTTTCAGCGCGACGGCAGTCAACCCGCCCGCTGATACCCGCAAGGTGAAGCATAGAAGCCCGGTGCAAACGCCGATTTGCTCGGACGTTGCGGCAACGTTAACGATCGACCTTAAGCTGCGGCAGTCACGCGCCTAAGGGCTGGCTGTGATCTGGCCGTCCGCGACGGGCAACCTGGCGTCATCGCTCAGATTGACGCGTAGCAGGGCGATAGCCTGCAGTGCAGCCTCTGCGCACTTCTCGGTCTCTACGAGCCGCTGTTCAAGTAGCACCAAATCGTCGCGAGCGATTGACGACTCGAGTTCCCGGGCCGCCTGATGAAGTGCCCGCAAGCCAAAGAACACCGCCGACCCCGCCAGACGGTGCGCACTCCTCGAGGCCTCTGCCACTTGGCAGTCGGCAAGAAATCCCCTGAGCGATCTCAGGCTTTCCTGGATGGACGCCTCGAGTTGGGCCAGAAGCCTGACCGAGCGCCCGGGTTCAAAGCTGTCTAGAATCAGGCCTATCTGCTGCCGGTCAAACAACTCCGGTATCTGCACGCGCGAACTGGAACCCGGCCGGGGAGCGGTGACATGACCGCTGATAGCCTGTGAAAGCTTCGCGGGGTCGATCGGCTTTTCCACCACAGCCGCAAGGCCCGCCGCGCGGTAGGCCTCGACCTCTTTGGGCATTACGTTAGCGGTGAGGGCGATGATGGGCGGCGCGGGATCGCCCAACCTCCTGTGCTGCCGGAGGCGGCGCGCAACCTCGAGCCCATCCAGATCCGGGAGACGCATATCGAGCAAGACCGCGTCGAAGCGGCGGTGCTCCACAGCGGCAAGCGCAGCCTGGCCGCTGGCGACGACGGTCACCTCGTGACCATCGAACTCGAGGAGGCCTTTGGCCACCTGCTGATTGATCGGCTCATCCTCCACGAGAAGCAGCGACAGCGACGCCCAAGCGGGTTGCAGGTCACGGTAATGATCGCGCGCGGGACGATCGAGTGACGTGGTTCTGCGGACGCGAATTTCGATGGTAAATGTGCTGCCCTTGCCAAGTTCGCTTTCGACGCGAAGGTCGCCGCCCATTGCCGTTACAAGCCGTTTGGCTATGGCGAGTCCAAGACCAGTGCCTCCGTGGACCCCACGAATGGTATTGGTGGCCTGGGTGAGCGGCTCAAAGACAAGCTGCAGCTCGTCGGGCGGAATACCAATGCCGGTATCGCGCACGGCGAACACCAGCTGGATTTGATTCTCGCCCGTGGAAGAAGCGCTTACATCGATGGCAATGGTGCCATTCTGCGTGAACTTGACAGCGTTGCCGACGATGTTGAGCAGCACTTGGCGCACGTGTGCCTTGTCGCCAACGACTTCAGCAGGAACGGCCTTAGCAATAGTCCAATCGATTGTCGATTTCTGCTCCAATGCCAGCGGCCTGACGATCTCGACGATGTCTTCGACGAGAGCCGATACAGCAAATGGCTCCTGCTCCATTTTGAGCTGTCCAGCCTCAATGCGCGTGATATCCAGGACGTCGTCTATCAGCCGTTTTAGCACGTCGCCCGATCGCTCGATCGTCCGCAGCAGATGGGCAAGCTCATCGGTCATCGAATGCTTGCTGACGGCGAGTCGGGCCATGCCGAGAATGCCGTTCATGGGCGTCCGCAACTCGTGGCTCATGGTGGCCAAGAACTCAGACTTTGCATGGTTTGCCCGGTCGGCCGCTTCCTTCGCTACGCGAAGTGACTCCTGGCGGTCCCACAGCTCTCTCTGAGCCGCAAAATCACGTCGAACGTAAAGCTCCCGCACGTAACCCAGAAAGAGGCCAAGCGCATATATCGTTGCTATGTGATACGTGCTGTACATGAATCTCGCGGTATCGAGGTCTTTCGTTGCCACCATGACGCCGAGATAACCAATGGTCACGATCGCGCCCGTGGCCGCGCCGGCAAAAACTCGCAAGCCTATGATCAGGAAAGCAAAAATGATTACAAAGAAATAGTTTATGATACCGACCCACGTGGTGATAATCGGAGCGTGCGTGGCTGCTATTAACTCGACACCATAAAGTAGGCCAATGCTCGCAATGGAGAACACTACACAAACAAAAGTTTGAAAGTGCGAGCGCAGAAAACTCGTGAACGAGCCTGCTAGCAACACCAGAAGAATAGGTTCGACAAAGAAAAGACGAATGGCGTTCCCGGGCAAGGCCTCCACGGGAGCCACAAAATTATCCACGAGCGCATCGATAAATATCAGGACTATTCCCAAGATCATCGCTGCTCGAAATTGAGCAATGAACTGAGCATCAAAGAACTTCAAGAACTCGCGCTCGGTGTCAGTATCTGAGAAGCGCAGCCCAAGCCCGGTTAGCTCGGTTTTGGTACTCATAGAAGCCTCGTCGGCGGAGCTGGTTCGCGGTTACCGGTGACCTTGCATTCGGCACGGCAACAAGCTGGATGATGTGCGGGGGACGATCACGGCTGTCATCATGAATGGGATGTTAATTTCCCGTAATGCGCGTGTAGCCAACGAAGTGAGGACGCCTGGCGCGGTTAGTGCCGGTGAACGGGCACGCCGATCCTGTATCCCACTCCCAGGACGGTGACGATGACTGTCGATCGCTCGTCGCCGCTTTCAAGCTTTCGTCTGAGGCGACTGACGAGCACATCGATGGCTCGGTCCGAGCCCTCTGGATTCTTCGGCCGGATCGCATCAAGCAGCATTTCGCGCGTCACGGCGCGACCGCTGGCCAATAGTAGCGCCTTAAGAACGTCGAACTCGGCGCGCGTCAGCGGCACGGTGTTGCCACCTCCGTCTCTCAGCGTGTACCGACCGAGATCGAGGACCCACTCACCGAAGCGGACGATGTCTTCAAGGCCCTGCCGCGAACCGCTCCTATCGGCACGGGCAAGGATGTTGCGAACTCGCGCCGAAAGTTCTCGAGGGTTGAAGGGCTTTGTGACGTAGTCATCCGCACCCAGCTCCAAGCCGGCGATTTTGTCGGCGTCGCTGGCCCTCTGCGTAACAAAAACCAGCGGGGTTGTGGAACTCGCGCGAATCCTGCGTGCCACCACGAGCCCGTCTTCATCGGGCAGCCCGAGATCGAGCAGAATAAGATCGAACTCCTGCTTCTTGACCATGGCCTCGGCGCTGGCGGCCGTTGCCGCGCCCGCAACCTGATAACCGTCCTTCTCGAGATATGCGACGAACAGCGAAAGGATAGCGGGGTCATCCTCGACAACGAGCAGGCGGGGGCGGCGAGACATCAGGTGGTCTTCATCTCAAGCTGGCATCAACGCAGCAGCAGATGATCGAAAGCTGCCTTGCCCATCCTCCCTGACTCATTGGCCCGTCCTCCCTTTCCGAGGTGCCAACAAGTGTAGACGAGACGTAACAATCCTTCACGTATTTGTCTTGGCGGTTGCGCAGTAAGTCAGAGGACCACAGCCCTCGAGCTAGCTGAGGCCTGACGCTAGCAGCCGCTGCAGCAGCGGTTTTGCGCCGCCTTGTGGGTTTGGCATCCCGCTGGCCTCAAAAAGGCGGCGCGCCGAACATCGTTCACTATCACCGTTAACTCAGCAGTAGCGCAACCCATGGCGTGAAAAAATTTGACATCTGCTGCCGACTTCTGTGGGTACACCATTTGTTGGTCACGTTCACGGCGGCTTCCCGCACCGCTGCCGTAACGGTTGAACCGGCCTCGCCCGCGGCGGGGCCGGTTTTCACTGCGTTTCCCGCTTAGGGCTACCAGCGCCTTATCAGCCTGTTCCGGCGTCGCTTGCTCCCGGCTCGCGACGCCACGACCATCGCCGCAGGACGGCAGCCGGTCAGAAAAGTCGCACGCTGCCGTCCGCTGGAAGAAAAGCCCGAACCTCGCGCCCAAATAAAGCGCCTTGTACCATCGAGCCCCTGCTGGTTCGGCATCTCGCCCCGACAGCGATCGGGTTGGACCATTCCCCGCAAGCCCTTGGAACCCCACGGGACTGACTTCTAGGGTTGGGACACGCCAGCACTTGTTCCGCAAAAGGATTGCGGATTGCCCTACGGGGCGCCATCAGAAACCGGCAGGGATAGAGCCGCTGGGCGCATCCTCTTGGATTGTGGAGCCGCCGCACTCGAGGATCTGCGCGGGGGCGAGCAGTGCGGCCAATCCGCACCAACACAAGGTTGCGCAAATGCAAGGAAGCCCTGGCGCCTGGCAATGTCGCCGGGCTCGAGGTGTAACCCTCAGACGAGAGCTTTGAGCTTCGCTGGAAACCTGGCGTGGACCTGATGCTGTCAGGCAGGGAGCACAAGTCCTATAGCTTGCACTCCATAATGGCATGGTGTCGACTAGCGCCTTAGGCAGACCTACCCCGCACCGGTCCGCCAGGGGTTGGGGGACCGGGCCTGGCCGTCGGCCAGTCGCCGGTCCTCCTATCCTCGCGTGTTTGGAGGCGGGGCGGCAAACCCCTACGGACCAGCCCACCCCCAAGCGTCGCGCGCCACTCTGAACGGCCCGCAACAGTGCGTCACGCTGGGCGCGCAGGGTCGCAGTGCGCAGCGCCGGCGCGAAGCGCCGTCAGGCGCTCGACTTGGCCATGCGGACAGCATCGCGGCCGGCCAAAAATAGGTGGGCTGCGGGGTGACCGCCTTAAGGGTTAAGTTCTTTCCCGCATTGCGGATTTACGCGAGCCCGCCAAGCGTTGCTGCCAGCACCAACCACCGGCTGGCCTTGCAATGCACGTATCGCGTCGAATGTCTCCTCTGGGCGTGCACCCCTTCCCCGACCCATTCATTGCGGGCCTGGTTCTCAATCACGGCCCCATTCAGCTGTTAGGCAGGCTTCTCCTCGCCGCCGATACCGCTGCCCGGGAACGCGGCGTGTTCTTGTCATTTGCAACGCTCGAGGAGCTGGTCGCCATCAACCGAGCCAATCGTGCCACTTGGCGACCGCTCCTGCCGGTATTTGACCCAGCCTGCGCACAGTTGGATCCAACTTCGGCGATCTGCCTTTTGGGCCGCAACGCCGCCGGAGATGTGGTCGTTACTCAAGGTGCCCGTTTCTTCGATTGGCATGGTACCACCTTGCATGACGAGGCGACCAGCCTGCGCCTGCTCTACCACGATCCCGGCGCGTGGCGGCAGCCGGACGAGGCCATCGAGGTGACAGCGCCCACCGCGCGCCTGATCACCGGCAACGTCGCCTATACCGGAGCGCATTGGTGCCATCCTGACTTCAGAGGCAAGGGCCTGCCTGCAATCACCCCGCGCATCGCTCGAGCATTGGCCATTGCGCTCTGGGACGTTGATATCGCCTGCACCCTGATGGTCGAGGACGTCTTCGCGCGCGGGGTTGCGCGGCGAGCCGGCTATCTCAACACGGAGTGGAGCATCGAGCTCAAAAACACGCCACTGGGAACGCTGACGACCGCCTTGCTGTGGAGTCCCCGCGACGAAATTGTCGCCGATCTCGAGAATTTCCTAGCCGACCTTGTGGACGCCGACGCGCGCGTCATCGAGCGTCACGCCTAACAAGCGGGTGCGACCGCCCGGACCGGCTCCCGTTACGATCAAGCGCCAGTAAGCGTGCGATAGCGTGCCTAGCTTCGGCCAGTCGATCATTGCCGCTACCTCCTCGAGTACGGGCTGACCACCGCGCCCGGCCTCGCGATAGGCCTCGGCGACCCACTGCCCATAGTACCAGTCCGGAAGGTCATCGATGCGCCGGCCACGCGCGCGGCGCTGCCACTCTGGAGATCGGGACATCAAGGCGCTTCCGAAGTCGCACACTCGCAATTCGCGGTCATCATTCTCCGTCAACAGTAGATAACGATCAGATAGCGGCAACGGCAGCATCTGTGCCGGGTTGGCGACGATCCTGGTCAGCCGGGATGTATCTGCCAGCACATGGCGCAAGGGGTTTTCACTTGAGAGCCGCTCGGGCGCGATACGCTTGCGCCAAAACCCGAGGGGTGGATTTTCGGGGCCCTCAAACAGACGGGTTAAGCGTCGCCAACCGTCACGGTGCCAGCCGATGATTTCGTCTTGCCAGACACCGTTATACCATCTCATTACAATGCGCTCAGGAGCATGTTTGTGCAGAACAAGATATAGCGCGCCCAGAGCCGCCGGCCTGGCAAGCGCGGGGCGCAACTGGATGTCGATCCTAGCTTTTCCGATCGCCAACGCGATGAAGCCTAGGTTCAGCACCGCAAAATCACGTAGCTCTTGCGCGCTGACCGAGGCGTGCAATTGCGCTCTAAGCACAAGGGAATGGGGGTCCCAAACCTTTCCTCGTTCGTCGATCAGGAACGGCAACACGCGACTCTCCGACGACGGCCAGTCGAAAGCGCTAGCCTAACGTATGCCCTCAGCTGAGGGCAACCGTCGCTCTTGCTTTCGCTTGCCAAATCCTTTCTCGCGGTTGATGATCCCTCATTTTAAGCCACCAATTCTTATTGCTTGCGGGGGATGGGGTGTCGTTCGCAAAAAACGTCTCAACGCGTGCCCTTTACGTCCAAGTACGCGACCATCTTGCACATCAGATCGCGCGCGGTGCTCTCAAGCCTGGCACGCTACTACCCAACGAATTGGAACTCGCAGATCAGCTAGGCGTAAGCCTTGGAACGTTGCGCAAGGGCCTGGAAGCGCTCGAAAAGGAACGCTTGATCACGCGACGGCACGGACGCGGGACGTTTGTGCGCGACCACGCCGTAGACACTCCGTTCACATTCGATAATTTACGAACCAAAGATGACGAACCGATACCTTTCACGATCCAGTTTCTTGGCGCGACGATTGAACGCGCCAGTCGCGAGGAGCAGAAATGGCTTGAACTGCAAGACTCTGATCTCGTTGGGCGATGTCAACAGGTTCGGAATTACAAGGGGCCGTTCCTGTTCGAACAAATCGCACTCGCCGCTTCGCGCTTCTGCGGCCTTGAAAGCACAGCATTGCAGGAGCCGTACCAGCTAGCGGTGCTCGCCCAAAAACATGGAGTTTTTGTCGGTGATGCCGTCGAGAGCTTGGAGATCACGCAAGCAACTGCGGCCGTCGGCACACTGTTGGGGGTTAATCCGGGCGTGCCTCTCTTAAGGTTGGACCGCATCATCTACTCCTTGGATCGTGTTCCGCTTGAATGGCGGATCGGCTATTGCCAACTTACCGCTGTCAAATACGTCGCAACACTGAGGGTCTGAAAGGCCGCTTCTCTGCGAGACTTCAACCAAATTCCTCTGTCATTGGAGCTTGTCGTCGATGGCAAAAAATACTCGCTTTAAGCAGGCGGCCGGCGCTTGCCATGACAGGATTTGGCTGCACGTGGGAAGCCGTATCCGTTTCCGTCGCGAGCAGCTTGAAATAGCCAATACGAAAGCCGCCACTCATGTGGGTGTCGCCCTGCAAACCTATGAGGAATACGAGACCGGCGAACGATTGATTCCAGCAAATCAACTCGCCGACATAGCAGAACTTTTCGGAGTGCCCGTGTTCTACTTTTTTGAGGACCTGCAGGTCGGAGATGACAGCTCAATCGTAGCCAAGCCGAACTCGGTATTTGCCGTCGCGACGGAGACTGATCGGATTGCAACTCTAATTGAGGATTTCCAAAACCTCGACTTCGAACACCAACAGCACCTCTTGCTGGTTGCTCGCACGCTAGCCAACGACACAAAGTAGAGCCAACCATCTTGGCGATTAGACGTGTACGGACCGGTTGCCTGCCGCAGCGGGATGTGGGAACAGACGAACGAGAGTACGCGCACAGTGTGCTGCATAGCACTTGAATCTTTGCGCATGTGAACAGCTGGGTTCCGCGACCGCCTTGGCCAATGAGGCGTGGCAGATGGCGGTGAAGCGGTCATGCAATAGGCCTGCTTGATTGCTGGAGCGCCTGAGCATGAGGTGGCGACAGCTGGGGCGAACGCCGATTAGCATCGCTCGGCATCAGCAGGACTTCTGCAGCGCTTCTTTCACCACCTGCCATTTCAGGTTGGCCACTGCCGCCGCACGCCATGGAAGATAGAGCACAATTTTTCTGGCTAACCTTCAGCCAAAGGCCTGAACACCTGCGAAGCGCCCTACGGGGCCCAACTAAGTTACCATTCGCGGTTGCGCACCCGGATCCATGAACGTTGCTGGCTAGCATGCTGCGATGCAGCGAGTTCTAGATAGTTCTTTGATGTTTTGGTAAAATGCCATTGCTGGACAGTGCGTGGAAAGGCCCCCGTGACACGCACGCGCTGAATACGTTGGAGGATGGGCGGGTGTCTCTGGTGTTTGCCTTGGATTGGCGGCGCCAGCCCGTGGTTTGCCCTTAAAGGAAGCGATCCCGCGACCCGTTCGATCGGGCCACTGGCCGAACACCGCCGCCTGCTGGCCGCATGAGGCACGCCACTTGATGGCCAGGTGCCACGTCCAGAAGCGGTGGGTCGGTGACCCGGCAGGCGGGCTCGGCATAGGGACAGCGCGTATGGAAACGGCAGCCACTTGGTGGGCGCATTGGGCTCGGCACGTCACCGGCGAGGATTATTCGCTTCGCGCGCCGTCGGGCCGGATCGGGTACGGGTGCGGCGGCGAGCAGGGCCTCTGTATAGGGGTGCAGCGGGTTTGCAAACAGGGCGCGCTTGTCCGCCAGCTCAACGATGCGCCCCAGATACATGACGGCAATGCGGTGGCTCACGTGTCGCACGATGGCGAGATCGTGGCTAACGAACAGGTAGGCAAGCTTGAGCTCCTCCTGCAGGGTGATCATCAGGTTCAGAACCTGTGCGCGTACGGACACGTCGAGCGCCGATACCGGCTCATCGGCCACGATTAGGTCAGGATTGACGGAGAGGGCCTTGGCGATACCGAGCCGCTGGCGCTGTCCGCCAGAGAACTCGTGCGCGTAGCGCTGCATGCTCTCAGGCCTTAACCCCACACGGATGAAGAGGTCCGCCACCCGCCGATCCTTCTCGCGGCCGGTGGCGAGACGGAAGTTCTCGAGCGGCTCACCGACGATGGTGCCGGCCGAGAGGCGCGGGTTGAGCGAGGAGTAAGGGTCCTGGAACACGATCTGCACGCGCCGCCGGTGCTCCCACATCGCACGTGGCGACAGCCCAGTCACATCGATGCCACCAAGTCGAATTCGCCCGGACGTCGGTTCGATCAGCTTCAGGACCATGCGGCTCAGCGTGGTCTTGCCGCACCCAGACTCGCCGACGAGACCCAGGGTCTCGCCGCGTGCAATAGAGAAACTCACGCCATCCACGGCGCGCACCACGCCGCGCCGACGCTGCAACAGGCCTCCGCGCACTGGAAAGTGTTTGACGAGATCCTCGACCTCAAGGCTGAGGGGTACGCTCATGCCACTGCCTCCGCCACACGGGCGGTCTCCCAGCAGGATACCAAATGCGCCGGCGCGGTCTCCGTGAGCACGGGAGGCGATGCACGACACCGCTCGACAGCAAAGGCGCAGCGCGGGACGAAAGCGCAGCCGGGAATTGGTTGCGTCAACGCCGGCACAATGCCCGGTATTTCCGTGAGCCGGGGCCGAGCGCCAGTGGGATCACTTCCAGCCTCGTCGCGCGGCAGCGCCCGCAGCAGTCCCCGCGTGTAGGGGTGCCGGGGCTGCGCGAACAGGGAAGCCGCCGGAGCCTCTTCTACCATTCGGCCGGCATACATGACGAAAACGCGCTCGCAGGTCTCCGCGACTATGCCGAGGTCGTGGGTGATCAAGATGATAGCAGTGCCGAGCTTCTCTTTCAGGTCCAGCATGAGATCGAGGATCTGTGCCTGGATCGTAACGTCAAGCGCCGTGGTCGGCTCGTCGGCAATCAGCACTTGTGGATTGCAGCAGAGCGCAATGGCGATCATAACGCGTTGCCGCATACCACCGGACAGTTGGTGCGGGTATTCGGCGAGGCGCTGCTTGGGATCGGCGATGCGCACCAATTCGAGCATCTCGCGGGCCCGGTCGCGGGCTGCCCGCCAGGGCAGGCGCAGATGCCGCACCACGCTCTCGGCAATTTGGGTGCCGATATTGAGCACGGGATTGAGGCTGGTCATCGGCTCCTGAAAAATCATCGCGATCTTGTGGCCGCGCAGCTCACGCATTTCCTCATTTGAGAGCGTGGTAAGCTCGCGTCCGCCGAAGCGGATCGAGCCGCCGACGATGCGCCCGGTCTCCGGCGCGATCAGACGCAGGATCGACAATGCCGTTACCGATTTGCCGCACCCGGACTCGCCGACTATGCCAAGCGTCTCACCAGGACTTAAATGGAATGACACCCCGTCCACCGCGCGCACCACGCCATCTCTCGTGAAGAAATGGGTTTGCAGATCCCGCACTTCGAGGAGCGGACTCACATGCGCCTCGCCAGTCTCGGGTCGAGGCGGTCACGTAGGCCGTCGCCCACCATGTTGACGGCGAGCACGGTGACGGCCAGGAACGCGCCGGGAATGAAGATGGTCCACGGTGCGATCTGGAAAAAGGTGCGTCCTTGCGCGATGATGTTGCCCCAGCTTGGGATCTCGGGTGGAACGCCGGCGCCGAGGAACGACAGCCCCGCCTCGATCAGCATGGCCGAGGCGCAAACGTAGGTCGCTTGTACGATCAGCGGCGCCAGCGTGTTGGGTAAAATGTGGCGTGCCAATAGCTTGCCCGTGCGTGTGCCGCCAGCGATGGCGCTTTCTACATAGGGCTGGGCACGGATCGACAGTACGACCGAGCGCACCACACGCACGATGCGTGGCACTTCCGGGATCACGATCGCCGCGACAACGATGCCGAGACCCGGCCTGGTCAAAGTGATGAGGGCAATCGCGAGCAGGATCGACGGGATCGCCATGATGCCGTCCATCACGCGCATAATAACGCCGTCGATGCGCTTGAAGTAGCCACAGGAGAGCCCGATGGCCAGGCCGATCAGGCTCGCGAGCCCAGACACCGCCAATCCAACGATCAGCGACACGCGCGCACCATAGACGGTGCGCGAGAACACGTCGCGGCCGAACTGATCGGTGCCGAACCAAAAGCGCTCCGATGGTGGGCGCAGCCGATTGATCGGCGCCTGCCGGAATGGATCGCCGGCAAGCCAGGGGGCAGCCAGCGTCATGGCTATCAGGGCGACGAGCAGTGCGGCGCCGATCAGGATCGTGGGGTTACGGCGGACAAAAGTAGCAATGCGGGCCACCAGCGAGCCGACCGGCGGCAGCGTGTCATCGGCGGTGCTGGCAGTCAGTGCCATGGCTCAGTATCTGATGCGCGGGTCAAGGAAGACGTAGGAGAGGTCGATAAGGAGATTGACGAGCACCTTAGCCGCAGCGAACACAATGATGAGACCCTGGACGATCGGGTAGTCGCGCTTCAGCACGGCATCGACTGTGAGGCGGCCAAGCCCCGGGATGTTGAACACGGTCTCTGTAATGACGACGCCGGAGATGAGGAGCGCGATGCCGATGCCGATTACCGTGACGATCGGGACGGAGGCGTTCTTCAAGGCGTGCAGCAGCAGCACGCGATTGGTCGAGAGTCCCTTGGAGTCGGCGGTGCGGATATAATCCTGGGCCAGCACTTCCAGCATCGAGGCGCGCGTGATACGGGCGATCAGTGCCATATAAGTTATGCCGAGTGCCAACGACGGCAAGATCAGGCTTTCTAGCCACGGCCACAGGCCCTCAGCAAGCGGCCGATACCCCTGCACGGGCAGCCAACCGAACTTGACCGCAAACACATAAATCAGCACGTAGCCGACGAGGAACACCGGCATGGCGAAGCCGAGCACGGCAAACCCCATCACCAACCTGTCGATCAGCCGGTGCGCTTTCCACGCCGCCAGCACGCCGAGTGGTACGGCGAGGCACACGGCAACCAACAGCGTCGCCAGCGTCAACGACAGGGTCGGCTCAAGGCGCTGCAAGATCAATCGGCTGACCGGTAGGTTCGAAAAGATCGAAATCCCGAAGTCACCCTGCAGCATGCCGAGCACCCAGAGCGCGAACTGCTCAAGGATTGGCCGGTCGAGGCCGAGCTTGTGACGCACTGCGGCAAGCTGCTCAGCGGTCGCGTCCTCGCCGGCAATGATGGCCACAGGGTCGCCCGGCGCCAGCCGCAAGAGAAAGAACACGAACACGGCCACCACCACCATGACGGGGATGGTTGCAATCAGCCGGCGCAGGATAAAAGCGGTCATGTGCACTCCCGCGCGGCTATCGCCTTCTCGTTGTCCATGCGGTGCCCGTTCGGGCTGTGACGAGAAAAGCGGATAAGGCACAACCACCGGCGCTTGCGCAAGCTCCGGGCTCTCACGCTCGGTCCTCCCCTGGGCGGAAAGGGGACAGACGCTATCTCTTCGTAATGTTCCAAAGCACGACGAGGCCGGTGTTGGGCACGATACCGTCCAGCCGGTCGGAGCGGTAAGCGAGCATGGCGTTCCACTGCCCGAACGGAATGTAGACCACCTGGTCCATGGCACGCGCCTGCAGCTCGCGTGCGATCTTGGCCCTCTCCTCGTCCTTCTGGGCAAACCCGTAGTCGTTCCTTAGCTTCTCGATCTCGGCATCGCAGGGCCAACCGAATAGGCCCTTATCGCAGGCGGCTCCGATCCACGTGTGCAGGACCGGGTTCGACGAGCCGACGCCGCCGGTCGTGGTGACGAAGATGTTCCAGCCGCCCTGTGCGGGCGGCTCTTTCTTGGCGCGGCGGGAGACCACCGAGCCCCAATCCATCGACTGAACGTCGACGTTGATGCCGGCGTCGCGCATTGCCTGGATCAGCACCTGAGTGGCCGGCGTGATGGTATTGTGGTCGGTAGCTGCAAGCACCGTGATGGGCTCGCCGTTGTAGCCCGCTTCCTTTAGCAGCTGCAGTGCCTTTTTTGGATTGTACTCCTTGAACCAGTGACTGCCGCCGTCATTGGCGAGTGGTGAACCACAGGTGATGAGGCCGTGGCAGATGCGGTAATACTTGGGGTCGCCGACGATGGCGCGCAGGAAGTCCTCCTGGTTGATGAGGTAGTACATGGCCTGCCGCGCCTTAATGTTGTTGAAGGGCGGATGCAGATGGTTGAGACGGATCATGCCGTGCGTGGAATCGAGCTTGCCCGTCGCCATGAGCTTCACGCCCTTTGCCTTCTCCAGGATCGGGTAGAAGTCGATATTGGGGTTCTCATAGAAGTCGATCTCGCCGTTGATCAGCGCCGACATGGCGGTTTGCGGATCCGATATCCACACGAGTTCAATGCGATCGACCCCGGGGAACTTCGAACCGGCGAAGCTCTCAGCCTTCTCACTCGCCGGCCGCGGCACATAGTCGGCATTCTTGAGATAAACTGCTTTACTGCCCGGGACCCATTGGTCCTTGGCGAACTTGAAGGGCCCGGAGCCGACGGCCTCCTTCACCTGCTGCTGCGGATCGATGGCGGCATCCTGCGCGCGCATGATGACGGCGACCGATGAATTGGTCTTGCCAAGCGACTCCAGTACCATCCCGTATGGCTGCTTCAGCGTCATTCGGAAGGTCTTGGCGTCTAACTCCTCGAGCCTGTCGATGAACGAGAAGAGCCGCTGGCCAACTCCGTCCTTCTTGCCCCAGCGGTGGAGCGAGGCGATCACGTCCTTGCTGGTGACCGGCGAACCGTCGTGGAACTTAAGCTTGTCGCGTAGCGTAAAGGTGTAGACCAGCTTGTCCTCGGTGATTTCGAAGTTGTCGACCATCTGCGGCTTCGGCTGCATGTTGGCGTCGTTGCCGAACAGCGTGTCGTAGACCAGCATGCCGTGGATGTTGGCGATTGTCTGCGTGGTCCAGATTGGATCGAGCACGCGCACGTCGGCGTGCAACACCGCACGCATCACTTTCTCCTGCGCCTGCGCAAAACCCGCAGGACTGCAACCGAAAGCAAGCATGGCGGCGATCGCAATAAAGCCTTGCCGAATTGGCGCACGTGTCCACAAGCTCATGGCTATCCCTCCGCGATTGGGTTGAGCGCAGTATGCTTGGGAGGCTGCGCCCGCACAATATGCAAGCCGCCAGGGACCTCCCCGGGCCTTGTCGTCTTTTTAGGCCCCAAGGTAGCAGTTCGATGGCGGCGTGAGCTGCGTGATGAGCGTCAGCTCGAGGCTGCCAATGCACACGGCCGCCGCCATCGCCAAGAAGCGCACGCGTTTTTGGATGTGATATAAGTGCGGGTCGAGTTCGACGCCGAGGAGTACATGGGGGTCGACGATGGCCCCTGCCAGCGTGATGCTGTCGCCTTAGGCGTGCTCGGTCCCGCCGGCAGCGATCCCCTTGGACCTTGGCCCAGGCGCCAACTGAACGGGCGAGCGAAATCCGCGGCTGGTCGGCGTCAATGCGCCCGAGCTATAGGTTGCTAATTGCCTTTTTCCCGGAGCTCCTCCATGACAAAGCCCCGCGTCGCAATCCTCGGGCTCTTGCTTGAGTCCAATCGCTGGTCACGCCCTGCAAGCGAGGAGGATTTCAGGTCCACGTGCTGGCTCGAAGGCGATCCCATTCTACACGAGGCGCGTCTGGCCACCCCAGCCATGCCAATGGAGGCGGCGGCATTCGTCAAAGCCATGGATGCCACCGGGCCATGGGAGCCGGTGCCGATCCTGATTGCGAGTAGCTTTCCGGCAGGCCCGATCGAGCAAGCCACTTTCGAGCGCGTGCTCGCCATCATGCTCGCAGGTCTCGAGGCGGCGCTCCCCCTCGATGCTGCCTACATCTGCAACCATGGCGCAATGACCGCGACACACATGTTCGATCCCGACGGCGAGATCGTCAGGCGCGTGCGCCAGACCATCGGGCCGAAAACGCGTCTCGTCATGACGTTAGATCTCCACGCCAACGTCTCCGAGCCGATGGTGGCGGCCTGCGATATCGTGGTAGGTTATCGCACCAACCCCCACGTCGACATGATAGAGCGCGGCGAGGAGGCGGCATTTGCCCTACGGCGAATGTTGGCCGGGCTGGCCGAGCCCAGGACCGCCTTGGTGCGGCTACCCCTGACGCCGGCGTCCGTAAACCTGCTAACCAACGCAGGCCCCTATGGCGAGCTGATCGATTATGGCCAGAAGCGTCAGGCCGAATGCGCGGGCGCCATTCTCAACGTCTCCATCTTCGGCGGCTTCGTGTTCTCCGATACCCCGAAGACCGGCGTCGCAACCGTCGTGACCGCCCGCAATGACCGCGGGCTCGCCCAAGCACTGGCCAACGAGATCTCCGCACGAGCCTGGGCCATGCGCAGCCGCTTCCAGAAGACGCTCATGCCGATCAGCGAGGCGGTCGCTCTTGCCAATGTCCGCGAGCGTGCGCCCGTTATCTATGCGGATTCCGGCGACAACCCCGGCGGAGGCGGCAGCGGCCGCACCACCGAACTACTCATGGCGCTCCACAGCGCCGGCGCCCGGGACGTCATCTACGGCTCCTTCTTCGACGCCGCGCTGGCATCGGAGGCGCACAAGCTCGGCAAAGGCGCGCGCTTCCTCGCCCGCTTCAATCGCGATCGTGGCGAGGCACCCTGGGAGCAATGGGATCTCGCCTTCGAAGCGGAAGCGGAGGTCGTGGGCCTCAGCGATGGGCGCTTCATCGGCAGGCTCGGCCTATTGCAGGGCCGCAAGGTCAATCTCGGTCCCTCCGCCGCGCTCCGCATAGGTGGTCTGACGGTCGTGGTGATCTCGGCACGCAGCCAGACAGCCGACCCAATGTTCTTTGAAATCTTCGGCATCGATATCGGCAAGGCGAGGACCGTGGTGGTTAAATCGCGTGGGCACTTTCGCGCCGGGTTCCGGCCATGGTTTCCGCCTGAGCAGGTGAAAGAGGTCGACACCCCCGGACTGACTAGCCCGGTGCTGGAGCGCCTGCCATTCGAAGGCTTGCGGCGACCCAGCTACCCCCTCGACGAGGACGCAACGTGGACATCGTGCGGCTGAAGTTACTCGCCACGGCTTGGTTGCGGCATGATCCATGTGAGACTTGGCTCGGGGCGGCGTAATCGCGACCTGAGCCCGCGATCGCGCTTTTTTGCGATCGTGCGCCCGACGATATCGTCATTACGTCGGGAGGCGGTAGATATGGCACTAGCTTGGATCTCTCGCGCGGGCATCAGCTGTTTTCCAGCTGTAGCGCGGCGTTGAGCATGCTGCGGGGCCCGCGATGGCGGGATCCTGGGCTCGCAGGGCGGTCGTGATCAGGGACAGCCAAACTGCATGACCGGCCAGTTGGACGAACGGGCAATCGGCCCGGTGGCGTATTCGACAACGGCTCCTGCCCAGCTTCCGCGCCTACCCCAAGTCTGGTCAACAGAACGATGGTCGTCGAGGCCGGCAAGCGCTTCCTTGACCAAACCTCTGTCCCCCAAATTGGCGATGATGGTGCCGAGCGTCATGGGTCTGGGCTCACTGCACCCTCAGGTTTGCGGGCGTGGGTAAATCGATCCCGACCACCTCGGCCCGGCTCGCCAGAAGCGCTATGTACTGGGCGAGAGCGGTGCGCCGCGAGCGCTCGGCCAGGTAGGCATGGATCTGGTCGTGGGCATACTCGAAGGGGAGCTGCCGGCCCGCGATGCGACGAATGAGACGAATGATGTGCAGCCCGTAAGGGGTCTCAACCACGGCGCTGATCTCGCCGGGATGCAAGCGCTGCAAGGCTGCCTCGAATTCAAGGCTGGTCATCCCGGGGATCACTTGCCCGAGGTTGCCTGCCACCGCACGCGACGGGCAATCGGAATGGGTAGAGGCCAGAGCCGGAAAGTCATCGGGCCGCTCGCGCACGTGCTGCAGCAATAAGTCAGCCCGCTGTCGCGCCGCACCGTAGGCATTACAATCGTCGCGTCGCGCCGCCATCAGGATGTGGGCACACTCGAAGAGATCGGCGGAGCGAAAACGGCCAATGTTGGCGGCATAGTAGCGGCGGCACGTCGCTTCGTCGGGGCTCGGTGTGCGCACCTGGCTTTCGATCACGCCACGCACGAGTGCCTCGGGCTCGGTCTCACGCCGGCCCATATCGTCCGTCCCTGGCTCAGCGCAAACGCCGATACGCACGGCTTCTTGTAACAACAGTTCACGCACGACCAAGGCGCGCGTGGCGGCTGTCCAAGCCAGGACGGGATTGGGCGCGGGGTGATTCTGGGTTTCCCGGGAAATGAGATCGTGGGCGATCACCACCCCGTTAACCGACACCCTCTTACGCTGACCCACTTTCAGCACCGCGTTGATGGAGCAGCTCATCGCGATTACTCCGCGGGCTGGATGAGGCGGCTTGACTGCGCGCGGGTCGGCCGGCCGGCCGAGCGAACGATCTGGTATCCGCGGCGCCCGAGGTACCAGACCGGTGCGCTGAAGACGTGCACCAGCCGGGTGAAGGGGAAGAGCAGAAAGATTGTCATGCCGAGAAAGAGATGAGCCTTGAAGATGGGATGCGCATCGGCGACCAGCATCCAGGCGTCGGGCCGCAGCAGCAGGACGCCCTGAGCCCAGTTCATGAACTTCACCATCTCGTGCCCATCGAGGTGTCCGAGGGAGACGGGAATGGTGGCCAGGCCCAGGAGCAACTGCGCAAAGAGCACAAGCAGGATGGCGATGTCGCTGATGGAAGAGGTGGCGCGGATGCGGGCATCGAACAGGCGCCGATGGCTGAGAAGGGCAATACCGGCGAGACAGGACACGCCGGCGATGCCGCCGACCCAAATCGCCATCAGCTGCTTGAAGCCATGTGAGATGCCGATGGCGTCAAAGATCCAAATAGGCGTCAGCAACCCGACGCAGTGACCGAAGAAGATCACCAAGATGCCGACATGAAACAGGTTCGATCCCCACATCAGTTGGCGTCGGCGCAGCAGTTGGCTTGAGCCGGCCTTCCACGTGTACTGCTCGCGATCGAAACGTAACAGGCTGCCCAATGCGAACACGCTGAGGCACAGGTAAGGGTACCAGCCGAACACGATGTGATTGATGGTGTCGCGCATGGCGTCCTCTCAGGCGCGGCTGGAGCGGCTATAAGTGACAATCGGCCGTTTACTGACTGTGGCTGGCGAGTTGGGCGCGGGTCGCCGCGCCGCACGCACTTTGGCAATAACATCCGCCTTGTTGCATTGGGAGGTGGTGACGGCACCCGCTCCGAACCGCACTTCCTCCTCCTCCCAGGCGGCATCGAGGAGGACAAGGTCGTTGGGATCCTCATCCGGCTCGCCCAGCAGGGCGTTGACGACGCTGTCCTGAGCTTTGGCCTGCGCCAGGACCTGGACGCAGGAGAACACCGACGAGTAGGACACCTTGCGCTTCTTGAGACGCAAGCGGATCGCCTCCAGGATATGTGAGACCTGCGCGATCAGCTCTTGGGCTTTGGTCTCGGGAATCTCGGACAGAAACTCCAGGAACAGCGGTAAGTGATCGGGAAGATCGGTGGCTATCATGGTCAGCCCATGCTGCGCGTAGAGTCCCTTCAGGTCGACCATGGCCTGTCCACGATCACGCCTTTCGCCGTGCACGTGCTCGAAGAGATTGAGCGACAGTGTGCGTGTGCGGTCGAACAACAGCACATAACGTTCCTGTAGCTCGAACAGGTCGCCTGCGGCGAGCTCGCAGAGAATGCGATCGATGCGATCGCGATGCTTGTGCGGCAGTCGCGCTTCGACATCGAGTGCCGCGCGCATCTCGGGCACTGCCGCCTGCAATTGCGCGCTCGGATATGTGAGCAGCGCCGACAACACTTTGAGGCTCTTGCGCATCAAGCGACCTCCATCGGCGTCTTGGCTCGTTGTCGCGGGGAACCGAACAGGCCGAGATCGGTGCGGCCATCCGAGCATCCATTGCCGAACGAAAAGCCGCAGGACCCACGCAGATGGTAGGCATCCTCACCGAGCTCGCGGTGCACGCTCGGAATTACGAACCGGTCCTCGTAATTGGCGATCGCCATAATCTGATACATCTGCTCGATCTGCAGCCCCGACAAACCGACCCTCTGCGCGATGCTTTCATCGATGACCCCGTCGAGGGTCTTGGCCCGCATGTAGGCGCGCATGGCAAGCATGCGCTCGAGCCCGCACGCGATCGGCTCCTCGTCGCCGGCGGTGAGCAGATTGGCAAGGTACTTGAGGGGAATGCGCAAGGAGCGCACGTCAGGCATGGCGCCGTCGCTGCCCATTCGGCCTGCCTCCGCAGCCGACTGGATCGGAGAGAGCGGCGGCACGTACCACACCATCGGCAGCGTGCGGTACTCGGGGTGCAAGGGGAAGGCGACTTTCCACTCCATCGCCATCTTCCAGACTGGCGATTTCCTGGCAGCCTCGAGCCAGGTGTCCGGCACACCGTCGGCGCGCGCCTGCTCGATTATCCGAGGATCATTGGGATCCAGAAAGATTGAGAGCTGCGCCTGGTACAGGGCTTTCTCGTTCGCGACGCTCGCTGCACGCTCGATCCCGTCGGCATCATAGAGAACCACGCCGAGATAGCGGATACGCCCCACGCACGTCTCCGAGCAGACCGTTGGCTGGCCTGCCTCGATGCGCGGATAACAGAAGATGCATTTCTCGGATTTGCCGCTCGACCAGTTGTAATAGATCTTCTTGTATGGGCAGCCCGACACGCACATGCGCCAGCCGCGACATTTATCCTGGTCGATGAGCACGATGCCGTCCTCCTCGCGCTTGTAGATCGCGCCGGATGGACAGGCCGCCACACATGCCGGATTAAGGCAGTGCTCGCACAGGCGCGGCAAATACATCATGAACGTGTTTTCGAACTGGCCGTAGATCTCCTTCTGCACTCCCTGGAAGTTCACGTCGGCCGAGCGCTTGGCGAACTCTCCCCCTAAGATTTCCTCCCAGTTGGGTCCCCATTCGATTTTTTGCATGCGCTCGCCGGTGATGAGCGAGCGAGGCCGCGCTGTGGGGAAGGCTTCGAGCTCAGGCGCCGTCTGCAGGTGCTCGTAGTCGAAGGTGAAGGGCTCGTAGTAGTCGTCGATCTCGGGCAGGTCGGGGTTGGCAAAAATCTTGGCCAGCACGCGCCACTTGCCGCCAATCTTCGGCTCGATCTCGCCATTCTGCTTGCGACGCCAACCGCCGTTCCAGCGCTTCTGGTTCTCCCAGTCTTTCGGGTAACCGATACCAGGCTTGGTTTCGACATTGTTAAACCACGCGTATTCCATGCCTTCGCGGCTGGTCCACACGTTCTTGCAGGTGACGGAACAGGTGTGACACCCGATGCATTTGTCGAGGTTCAGCACCATCGCGATCTGTGCGCGAATTTTCATGTAGAGACTCCGACCGACCTTCGCCGAGTAGTTGGCCTGTGCTTACGCCCTTCCGACCCGCGTCAACCCCCTACACACGCTTTCCTGCGGCCAGCGAAGCATTGAAGGGCCGTTCCAGCCAATCGACGTTGCCCAGCTTGCGGACGATGACAAACTCGTCGCGGTTGGTGCCGATTGTCCCGTAGTAGTTGAAGCCATAGGACTGCTGGGCGTAGCCACCGATCATGTGGGTTGGCTTGATTACGGCGCGCGTGACTGAGTTGTGGATACCGCCGCGCTGGTTGGTCATCTCCGAGCCCGGCACATTCACGATTTTCTCCTGCGCGTGATACATCAGGCACATGCCGTGCTTGACGCGCTGGGACACGACGGCGCGTGCGACAAGAGCTCCGTTGGAGTTGTAGGCTTCGATCCAGTCGTTGTCGGTGATACCCGCTTTTGCCGCATCCCATTCGCTGATCCAGACGACGGGTCCACCGCGACACAGGGTCAGCATCAGCAGGTTGTCGGTGTAAGTTGAGTGGATGCCCCATTTCTGGTGCGGCGTGATGAAGTTGAGCACGATTTGCGGCTCGCCGTTGGGCTTGGCATCGATGACCGGCTTCACCGACCTGGTGTCGATCGGCGGCCGGTAGACGCAAAGCGCCTCGCCGAACGCGCGCATCCAAAGGTGGTCCTGGTAAAGCTGCTGGCGGCCGGTGAGCGTGCGCCACGGAATCGACTCGTGCACGTTGGTATAGCCCGCGTTGTAACAGACCTTTTCCGACTCCAGGCCCGACCAGACCGGCGAAGAAATGATCTTGCGCGGCTGCGAGACCACATCGCGGAAGCGTATCTTCTCGTCCTGTTTGGGAAGGGCGAGATGGGTATGGTCCAGCCCGGTGGTCTTGCCCAGGGCTTGCCAGGCTTTGACAGCAACTTCGCCGTTGGTCTCGGGTGCGAGGCTGAGGATGACTTCGGCGGCGTCGATATCATTCTCGATCTTCGGCAGCCCCTTGGTTGGTCCGTCCTCGGTGACGACGCCATTAAGACGTTTGAGAAAATCGACTTCGTGTTGGGTATTCCAGGACATGCCCTTGCTGCCATTGCCGAGTTTCGCCAGCAGTGGTCCCAGTGCGGTAAATCTTTTGTAGAGATTGGGATAGTCGCGTTCGACCACCGTTACGGCGGGCATCGTCTTGCCCGCGACGGGCACACATTGACCGCGCTTCCAGTCCTTGACATCGAGCGCTTGCGCGATTTCGGCCGGCGTGTCGTGCAGAATTGGGGTGAGCACGACGTCCTTCTCGTTGCCCAACACCTCGGGCGCAAGCTCGGAGAATTTTTTGGCAATGGCCTTGTAGATGTCCCAGTCGCTGCGGGCCTCCCACGATGGATCCACGGCACCCGTCAACGGGTGGATGAAGGGGTGCATGTCGGACGTATTGAGATCGTTCTTCTCATACCAGGTGGCGGTGGGCAGAACGATGTCGGAGTAAACGCACGTCGTCGACATCCGGAAGTCGAGGGTAACCAGCAGGTCAAGTTTTCCTTCGGGCGCCTCGTCGTGCCAAACCACTTCGGTTGGCTTCTCAACACCCATCTCGCCGAGCTGCTTGCCCATCACACCGTGCGTGGTGCCGAGCAAGTGCTTGAGGAAGTACTCATGCCCCTTACCGGAAGAGCCCAGCAGGTTGGAGCGCCATACGAACATGTTGCGCGGCCAGTTCTTGGGATTGTCGGGGTCGTGACAGGAGAGCTTGAGAGTGCCGGACGCAAGCGCTTCGACAACGTAATCCTTCGGCTCCTTACCTAACGCAGCGGCGCGCTTTGCCACCTCCAGAGGATTGCTCTCGAGCTGCGGCGCGGATGGCAGCCAGCCCATGCGCTCGGCCCGCACATTGTAGTCGATCAACGCCCCGCCCCACATACCCGGCGGCGCCGTTGGGGAAAGAATCTCGTCTACGCCCAGGGTTTCGTAGCGCCACTGATCGGTGTGGGCGTAGAAGAAGGATGTGGAGTTTTGTTGCCGCGGTGGGCGGGCCCAATCGAGGGCGAAGGCAAGGGGGAGCCATCCGGACTGCGGGCGCAATTTCTCCTGTCCGACGTAGTGTGACCAGCCGCCGCCTGACTGGCCAATGCAGCCACACATCACTAGCAGGTTGATAACGCCGCGATAGTTCATGTCGCAATGGAACCAGTGGTTCATGGCTGCGCCAATGATCACCATCGACCGCCCCTTCGTCTTCTCGGCATTGCGGGCGAACTCGCGGGCGACCTGGATGATCTGGTCGCGCGGCACGCCCGTGATCTTCTCGGCCCACGCCGGCGTGTATGGCACGTTCTGGTCGAACGACTTGGCCACGTGATCGCCGCCGAGGCCGCGATCGAGACCATAATTGGCTACGAACAGGTCGAACACGGAGGCAAGCAGCGCTTCGCCGTCCTTGAGCTCAACGCGTTTGACCGGCACCTTGCGCACCAGCACGCTCGGGTGATCGGTACCCGCGAAGTGATCATGCTCACGATTGCCAAAGTAGGGGAAGGCAACATTGGCGACCTCGTCCTTGTCGGCGGCGAAACTCAGCTGCAGGTTGGTCTCGCGACCCTCGGTTTCCCTCTCCTCCAGATTCCATTTGCCCTTCTCGCCCCAACGGAAGCCGATCGAACCGTGCGGCACGACGATACTTGCAGAGGTGGCGTCATAAGCGACCGTCTTCCATTCTGGATTGTTGGTCTCGCCGAGACCGTTGGGAAAATCGGATGCGCGCAGCAACCGTTCGGGGACCACGTGATCGCCCTGCTGCACCAGTCGGACCAACATCGGCATGTCGGTATACTGCCGCGCGTAGTCCTCGAAATATTGCGCCTGCCGATCGATGTAGAATTCGCGCAGGATCACGTGCCCCATGGCCATAGCGAGGGCAGCGTCGGTGCCCTGCTTCACCGAGATCCACAGATCGGCAAATTTGGAGGCTTCCGAGTAGTCGGGCGAGATGACGACGCTCTTGGCGCCCTTGTAGCGGACCTCGGTGTAGAAGTGAGCGTCCGGCGTGCGCGTCTGCGGCACGTTGGAGCCCCACAGGATGAGGAACCCCGAATTGTACCAATCGGCCGATTCCGGAACGTCTGTCTGCTCGCCCCAGGTCTGGGGCGAGGACGGCGGCAGATCACAATACCAGTCGTAGAACGACATGCAGACGCCGCCGAGCAGCGACAGGTACCGGGAGCCGGCGGCGTAACTCACCATCGACATAGCAGGAATGGGTGAGAAGCCAATGACGCGGTCAGGTCCGTAGGTCTTGGCGGTGTAGGCATTAGCCGCGGCGACAATTTCGGTCACTTCGTCCCAGGTAGCGCGCACGAAGCCGCCATGCCCGCGCGTTTTGGTGTAGGCCGCACGCTTGCCCGCATCTTCAACGATCGAGGCCCAAGCCGCCACAGGCGTGCGTGTGGCGCGCGCCTGGCGCCATAGCCTCAAGAGGCGCGAGCGCACGAGGGGGTATTTCACGCGGTTGCCAGAATAGAGATACCAGCTGTAGCTGGCGCCGCGCGAGCAGCCGCGTGGCTCGTGATTGGGTAGGTCCGGCCTGGTGCGTGGGTAGTCGGTCTGTTGCGTCTCCCAGGTGACGATGCCGCCCTTGACGTAAATCTTCCAAGAGCACGAACCGGTGCAGTTGGCCCCGTGCGTGGAGCGGACAATCTTGTCGTGCTGCCAACGCTTGCGATAGCCGTCCTCCCAGCGCCGGTCCTCGCGCGTCGTGATGCCGTGGCCTCCGGCGAAATCGCCTTCGATGCGCTTGAAGAAGGTGAGGCGATCAAGAAAGTGGCTCATCAATTGTCCTCACTCATTCAGCCGGTTGCGGCAGCGGTGGGCGGCGGCGCTTGTCGCGGCTTTTGGCGTCTCTCAACAGTCCGCCGGGACGGGTGTAGAACCACCAGGTGGCGGCAGTGCAGGAGAGGTAGAAGAGAAGGAAAGCCCATAGTGCCGCTTCGGCCCCGCCGGTCAGGCTGATGGAGGTGCCGTAGCTTTTCGGGATGAAGAAAGCTCCGTAGGCGGCGATGGCAGATGTGAAGCCGATGATGGCCGCCCCTTCCTTCTCGGCCTGCCGCATGCGAGCCGCACTGTCTGCATTCGACATCAGGCGATCCATCTCCTTAAGCATGATCGCCGGGATCATCTGGAAGGTTGAGGCGTTGCCGACGCCCGATACGAAGAACAGGAAGAGGAACATGGCGAAGAATCCGGTCCAGCTGCCGGCGGACAGGAAGTAAAGAACCCCAGCAACCCCTACCGCCATGCCGACAAAGACCCAGAACGTGACGCGCCCTCCACCCCATTTGTCCGACACCCAACCCGTGAGAGAACGGGAGAGCGCACCGATCAGTGGCCCGAGGAAGGCGTAAGCGAGGGCGTCCACTTCAGGGAATTGTGTCTTGGCAAGGAGTGGAAAGGCGGCCGAGTAGCCGATGAAAGAGCCGAATGTGCCCGTGTAGAGCCAGCACATGATCCAGTTGTGCTTGCGCTGGAAAATGATGGCCTGTTCGCTGAACGATGCCCGAGCGGAGGCGATATCGTGCATGCCGAACCAGGCGGCGAAAGCGCTGGCGATGATGAAGGGTACCCAGATGTAGCCAGCATTCTGCAACCACAGCGACGCTTGTGAACCACCGTGCTGGACCAGTTGCGGCTCGCCGCCCAAGGCGCCGAATACGCCCGCAGTAATGGCGAGCGGCACCGCGAACTGCACCACCGAGACGCCGAGATTGCCGAGACCAGCGTTGAGCGCCAGTGCATTACCTTTCTCAGCCTTCGGGAAAAAGAAAGAGATGTTGGCCATCGAGGAGGCAAAATTGCCGCCGCCAAAGCCGCACAGCAGCGCCAGCCCGAGGAACATCCAGTATGGAGTGGCCGGGTTCTGCACCGCCATACCAATGCCGAGCGCCGGAATGATCAGCGACCAGGTAGTCAGCGTCGTCCACAGACGGCCGCCGAAGATCGGAATTGAGAAGGAGTAGAAGACCCTGAGCGTGGCGCCCGACAAGCCAGGCAAGGCTGCCAACCAGAAAAGCTGATCCGTCGTGTAGGTGAAGCCGATGGAGGGAAGCTTGGCCACCACCACTGACCACACCATCCAGACGGCAAACGACAGCAGCAGTGATGGTATGGAGATCAGCAGGTTGCGGCGCGCGATAGCTCGTCCGTGCTTTTCCCAAAACTCGTTGTCTTCCGGGCGCCAATCCTCGATGAGGTGCCCACCAAGCGCGCCAACATGCTTGGGTTCGTGGATTTCCTGCATCTCGGGCAGTTCAGGGAGCCTCTTGAGCTCCTCGCCGTAGACACCCTTCTCCATGGAGCGAATCGCGACGTGCATCCAGATCAGGGCGATGGCCGAGATGGCGAACAGCGCCATGAAGCAGCTCTGCCACACCGCAGTGAGATCATTGAGCAACCCGAACAGGATTGGCAGAACGAATCCGCCCAGTCCGCCGACGAGACCGACGATGCCGCCCACGGCACCAACGTGCTGCGGGTAATACACCGGGATGTGTTTGAAGACGGCGGCTTTGCCAAGACTCATGAAGAAGCCAAGGATGAACACGATGACCGTGAAGCCAACGAGCCCGATTTCCAGGCGGAAGTGCATAGGCCCTCGTATGCCCTGCACGACGTACTCGGTTGGCGGATAGGACATGACAAAACACGTCAAGACCGAAACGCCGAATGTCCAGTACATCACGCGCCGGGCGCCGTAGCGGTCTGAGAGAACGCCGCCGTAGACTCGAAACAGACTGGCCGGCACCGAATAGAGCGCGCCGATCATTCCGGCCATGACTATGTCGAGGCCGTAGACCCCAATGAGATAGCGCGGCAACCACAGAGCGAGCGCAACGAAGGCACCAAACACGAAGAAGTAATAGAGCGAGAAGCGCCAAACCTGCACGTTCCGGAGCGGCTCGAGCATCGCCCTTAGTGGCTCGGGCTTGGCGCCGCTCTGCCGCCGCGCTTCAAGCTGAGGATCGTCCTTGGTGATGATCCAGAAGCCAACGGCGGCGAGGGCAATGGCGAGTGCCCACACGTTAGCGACCGCCTTCCAGCCGTAGGCAACCATGATGAAGGGAGCAATGAACTTGGTGACAGCAGCGCCGACATTGCCCGCGCCGAAGATCCCGAGCGCGGTGCCTTGGCTCTCCGGGGGATACCACTTGGAAACGTAGGAGATGCCGACGGCGAACGAGCCGCCGGCGATGCCGACGCCAAGTGCCGCCAGAAGGAAGGTCGGGTAATCATAGGCAAATGTCAGAAGCCAAGTGGCCACTGCCGCCGACAGCATCACCGATGTATAGACGATGCGGCCACCGTACTGGTCGGTCCAGATCCCAAGAATGAGGCGGATGAGAGAGCCGGTCAGAATCGGCGTGCCGACCAGCAGACCAAATTGGGCATCATTGAGCCCCAAATCCGTTTTGATCTGCACACCGATGATAGAAAAGATCGTCCAGACGGCAAAGCAGATGGTGAAGGCAATCGTCGAGGCCCATAAAGCCCGCTGCTGATCTGCTTTGCATACCGTCGCCAGGTGTTGCACGGCATGGTTCCCGCAATTGCGTTTGCGATTGGGGAGGATTGACACTCCGCGGCGGTACCACCTTTGATTTGGATCAAGCAGGGCCGCGGCCCGTCGACCGCGGCGCGGACCATTCCTGCTCAATGCCAGCGCTTCGAGCTGCTTGAGCTGGCGCACGGCTTCAACACGTGGGTCGAGATATGGCCATCTCGGTGCGGCTGAGCGGCAGGGCGAGCTGACGGCGGGTGTTGCGTTCGCAATTGGGACACGACCGCGCGCACGCAGCGCACCCTATTTCGGGCGAGGCACGACAAGCCACCGTCGACCGCGGCCCTATCCTGTGTGGTGCTCCTAATCACCAAGACAAGCGTACGCAATTGGCCGCAGCATGCTTTGACCTAGGTCAAGCGCGGGCCCGCGACCGGTGGGTGGATTTGCACCTCTGCAGCAGAACCCGCACCGCCACCTTTGTTGAGGCGCTTTCGCGGTCAACGAGCACAGCCATGCTGGTGTGGGTCAACACCTCGACGGTTTCGCCATCTGCCAGCGAGCCTGGGACCCCATTTGCGCGATGGCACCCATGACGATGAGATCACAACCTCTGTGCCGTAGCCGCGATGGTGGCTCGATAGAGGGCCGCGCTGACAGCGGTGCACCGGCGTCACCTTGACGGCTGCGGTGTGCGCTTGCGCCACGAGGTTCCGAAGAACGCTGGCGGCAATAGTCTTGCGCTTGTCGTCGTACTCTCGCTGCGGAATGACGACTTCGGGGATCACGACCGCCAGTTCAAGTCGCCGACGGCGTCGTAATCGTCAGTGCCGTTACTTCGGCGAAAGTGGCTTCTCCAGTAGGATGCCGCGCCGTGCCGTGCGTTCGCATGGTGGCGAGCCGTCAATGGCAGCAGGACATTGGTCCTCGCCGATCAGCGTCGCTAATTCCTTCCCATTCCACGCACAAACTTGCGCGCAGAACCAAACGTTTATCAGCGCAAGCGCTGTTCGCTTTGGGACATGGGACCTCTCAACTTGAGTGATGCGGCCGCAGCGCGGGCCAGCGAGACGTCGACGTCGCCCAGGGCGCGGTCCACGCGCCCGGGGCCGGAAACCGGATCTGGTTTTTGCTTTGCGTCGCGGTCAAAAGAGGCGGCGCTGCCACGTGCTTTCCATGCTGGCTGGTGGATGAAGAGGAAAGACGCGCAGCTTGTTTGTGGGCACGGAGTTCTCCTTGGTCTCGGTCAAAAGGGTGGATTGCCTCGCTTTGACCGAGATCAAGCTGCTACACGCTCGCTGCCGATAGCCTGCGGCCTGCTGACAAATGAGAAACGAGGGCGTAACGAGATGGGGCGAAACCCTATCTTCTCAATCGTTGTGATGCTGATTGCGATCCTGGTCCTTGCTGGCCGGACGGGCGTGGCCCAGACGATACCGAGCGAACGGGGACACGCACTTGCGCAGAAGCTGTGCGCACGCTGTCATGCCATTGGGCGCGAGGGCTCGAGCCCCATGGGCATAGCGCCACCCTTCCGCGAGCTATCGCAACGCTACCCGATCGAGATGCTGGCTGAAGCACTCGCGGAAGGCATCGTGACGGGTCATCCAGCTATGCCCAACTTTACTCTCCACCCACGCGATATCGATGCGCTCTTAGCCTATATCGACGGCCTCACCCCCGTGCAATGAGGCACGGCGCATGAGTTCATCACGCCACGCTCCCGTGTCCTGATCTGGTCTAGTCCGGAAAAAAATCCCCGGCGATACGGCCCTTTATACGCCGAATAATCGTTCGAACTCCGCCTCTGGCGCACCGTACAGTCCATTGGCGTGCTCTTCCAAGCCATCCCGGTCCTTGACTGTAATGCTGCTGCGCGCCGTCTCGATCAGGGCTTTGCTTTCGAAAGCTTGCAGCGCGCTAGTCTAGTTACGCCGGCTCGACGCACACCCAGCATCAAGGCGATGAACTCGTGGGTGAGCACCATCTCGTCGTCGTCGACACGATCGCGCGTCATAAGCAGCCAGCGCGCCAGCCTCTCCTCGATGTTGCCGCGTGCATTGGCCAAAGCCGTGTAGCCGCTCTGCACCGCGAAAACATGGGCGTAGCGGAGAAAACATTGCAAGAGCGTGGGGCTTTGCTCCATGAGTTGCCGCAATTGCTCGGTGCAAATGCATTGGCCCTCACCTTCCACTTGAATGAAGACATCGCACGGTGATCGATCGGCGCCATGGACCACGGGAAGGCCTGTCATACCCTCTCGACCAATAAGTGCCACTTCCGCTTGCCGCCGCTCCCCGCCACCAACGGAGACAACGGAGGCAATTCCGCTTTCTGGAAAATAGACGGCTCTGATCTGTCGGTTCGCGGACTGCAAGCGCTGGCGGAACTTCAGTGGTGTCGGTTGCAGATGGGGTTGCAGGCGGGCCAAGTCCGCATTCGAGATGGCGCCGAGAATGCGGTTTCTCCGCACATTGCTCGCTGCTTGACCGACCATGGCAATGGTCCCACTGAAAGAGCCGGGGAGGACGCCGATTTGCAATTGCGTTTTTCAGCATCGGTCATGTTGCGTCCAGGCTCTGGCGCTTATATGGGCGACTGCGACGACCCGCGGTCGATCAATCCTTAGGACAGCAACAGATCGTGATGATCGACTGCTCAAGGCCAGACACGCATTGCGAGGGCCTGCCGACGTTGCGTGCGCTGAACCTACGACCAAGCGCGCAGGAGGTGCAACCCGCACATCGGTGCGGATCCGCACAGAACTCGTCGATCGCGACGCCAAGGTTCCGGTACCTTCCCTCTCAATCCTGTTAGCTTGGCGCAGCGCGTGAAGCCTACCAACAACTGCAGACGTTGCGGCTTGCAGTGATCAACCTTCCGATGACATCTCGTCTTGCTCGGAACAGAAGCCGTAGACATTGCCCTTTGAGGGTATGGTAGGCGCCGAGCCCGACACGGCGGCGTCGATTATCCCTGTTTCCGTCTGCACCGGGGCTTGATAGCTTGGTCGAGAGTGGTCTTGCTCATACACATGTTGACGCTCCGCCAAATCGAAGTCATTCGCGCTATCATGATCACCGGCAGCGTCGGTGGGGCCGCGCGTCTTCTCAATGTGTCCTCCCCCGGCATCAGTCGCGTCATGAAGCTTGCTGAGGGCCTGCTCGGGCGCAAGCTTTTCAGCCGCGAAGGCGGACGTTACAGGCCCACGCGAGAGGCGAGCGACATCTTTACGCAGATCAATGGCGTCTACGACAAGGTCGGAGAGGACGGCATCCTGGGCGACCGCCGCATCGCCAACCTCTTTCTCGGTGGCGGCCTGCAGCAAGCCGGGGCGGCGCAATGAGCGGACGCAGAACGTTGGTCGGCCTGATAGGGGCAAACATCATGGGCTCGCTGTCACCCGCGTTGCACGAGGATGCGTTTGCGGCCGCCGGCATCCGGGGCCACTATCATCTGATGGATCTCGATCGCCTGCCCGAACGGCGGCTCGAGAACTTGCTGGCGGCGGTCAAGACGGCGGGGTTCGCGGGTGTCAATATCACCTATCCCTGCAAGCAGGCCGTGATGCCCTTGCTCGACGAAGTGTCGGTCGAGGCACGGCAGATCGGGGCTGTCAACACGGTCACCATCACGCCACAGGGCCACACGGCGGGCCACAACACCGACCGCGGCGGTTTTCGCCGCAACTTCGAGGAGGTTTTAGGCCGGGTGAGCGTCGAGGGCAAAACGGCAGTGCTCATCGGCGCTGGCGGAGCCGGCCGCGCCGTTGCCTTCGCCCTGATCGACCTCGGCGCGGCAACCGTCGTCATCCACGACACCGATCCGCGGCAGGCCAGGTCGCTCATCGAAGATCTCGCGCGGCACACTGGGGGTTCTCGCGCCCGGGCCGCAGGCTCGCTCAGCGAAGAGATTGCGGGTGCCGCAGGCGTGGTGAATGCCACGCCAATTGGCATGACCGGCTTTCCGGGCAACCCGGTATCGGTCGATGCGCTCACGGCGCAGCACTGGGTGGCCGACGTCATTTACACGCCAGCAGAAACGGACCTCATCAAAGCGGCGAAGGCCAGGGGAGCGCGGGCACTGACGGGTGGTGGCATGTGCGTGCACCAGGCCGTGGAGGCGTTCCGGCTGTTCACCGGCCTCGGCGCCGACGTAGAACGCATGCACCACGCTTTTGCGAGGGCGCTGGCGGAGCGCGATCGAGGCACAGCGCAAAGGCCTGACACACCCGAGAGGCGGGCATGAAACTATCAATAGCGACCGTATCCTTGAGCGGTGGCCTCGGCGAGAAGCTCGAGGCAATCGCGGCCGCCGGGTTCAAGGGCGTCGAGATCTTTGAGAACGACCTTCTGTCATTCACCGGCACGCCCGTCGACGTACGCAGTCTGGTCGCCGAGCTCGGGCTCGAGACGATCGCCTTTCAGCCGTTCCGTGACTTTGAGGGCATGCCCGCCGACAAGCGTGCGCGCGTCTTTGCCCGTGCCGAACGAAAATTCGACCTGATGCAGGAGCTCGGCTGCGAGTTGCTACTCGTCTGCTCGAATGTCTCGCCGGAGGGCCTTGGCGGCATCGACCGCGCGGCCGCCGACCTTAACGAGCTCGGCGAGCGAGCACGCCAACGCGGACTGCGGGTCGGCTTCGAGGCGCTCGCGTGGGGCCGGCACATCAATGACTATCGCGATGCCTGGGAAGCGGTACGCCGGGCCGACCACCCGGCCGTCGGGTTGGTGCTCGACAGCTTTCACGCGCTGGCCAAGCAGACCGACCTCAAGGCCATGCACAGCATCCCGCGCGACCGCATTTTCCTGGTGCAGGTGGCGGACGCCCCGGTGCTCGAGATGGGGGCGCTCCCCTGGAGCCGGCATTTCCGGAACTTCCCCGGCCAGGGCGAGCTGCCACTTCTGGACTTTATGGAGGCGTTACAAGCGACCGGCTATGACGGTCTCCTATCGCTCGAAATCTTTAACGACCAGTTCAGAGCGGGGTCGCCGCGCAACGTTGCAATCGACGGCGCACGCTCGCTCCTGTTCCTGCTCGACCAACTGCGGGCACGGACGGGGCTCGCGCCGAAAGAGCTACCTGCGCTGCCGCCGCGACCGAAATGCCTTGGCACCGAGTTCCTGGAGTTTGCGATCGACGAAACGGCAGCGAAGTCATTCGAAGCTCTGCTGCGCAGCCTGGGTTTCGCCCGCTCGGGCCTGCATAAGTCCAAGTCGGTGATGCGATGGACGCAAGGCAGTATCAACGTTGTGGTCAACACCGAGAAGGAAGGCTTTGCGCATTCCTACAACATCACCCACGGCACCTCGGTCTGCGCCATCGGCCTTAAGGTCGATGATGCCGCCGCCACCCTTGAGCGAGCGCGCAAGCTCCTTGATCAGCCCTTCCGACAGCCCGTGGGGCCTGGCGAGCTGGAAATCCCGGCGGTGCGGGGCGTGGGCGGGAGCCTCCTCTACTTTATCGATCCCAAGAGCGATTTGGCGCGCGTGTGGGAAGTAGAATTCGAGCCGACGGATGAGCGTGTCGACCCAGGAGGTGCCGGGTTAGTGGGCGTCGATCACATCTCCCAGTCGATGCACTATGAGGAGATGCTCTCCTGGCTCCTCTTTTACACCTCGCTGCTCGACGTTACGAAGATGCCGGAGCAGGACGTGCTCGATCCGGGTGGTCTCGTTAAGAGCCAGGTCATTCAGTCGGCCGATGGCGCGCTGCGGCTGGTGCTGAACGCCTCGCAATCACGGCACGCGCTCTCCTCGCGGTTCCTGTGGGAGGCGTTCGGCTCCGGCGTTCAGCATATCGCCTTCGCGACCGATGACATGTTTGCCACCGTAAAGCGCCTAGAGACGAACGGCGTGGCCCTGCTGCCGGTGCCGGACAACTACTACGACGATCTCGAGACCAAGACGAACCTGCCGGCCGATCGAATCGACGCGCTGAAGAGGCATAGCATCCTCTACGATCAGGACGGCAGCGCCGAGTATCTGCAGGTCTATACGCAAACCTTCGACGATCGTTTTTTCTTCGAGATCGTCGAGCGGCGCGGCTACAAGGGCTTTGGCGCTGTCAACGCTCCCATCCGCCTTGCCGCCCAGGCACGGCACGTGAAGGAGGGCTCGCTCCTTTGAGGCCGTGCTAGGCTCGGTAGCAAGGATGGAGCGTTCTTGAAGTCAGCTGTGCGTGGTCTCAAATTCGACGCTGCGTCGGATTGGCGTCGTCTTGAAGATCCGTCCGGTTCCCGACTGTTTCAGCAAGGACGACGGCAAACGTTAATAGGGCAAACCCAGCCGGCAAAATTGTTCTTTCCTGAGGGAGGAACCAAGTGCACCCGAAGCCGTACGTAGGACAGGTGAGAGGTGAGGCGCAGCTAAAAGGCCGGCTGTGCTGTTCCTCGACGCGAACCATCCGCGAGCATCGGGCGCACATGCCAAACCCTGCCCGACTCGGTCCGCGATCGTGCGCGAAGCGTACGAGCTGCCGCCGAGGAGAGCGCGATGGATCTCGCTCGCAGGGCTGGAGCTGAAGCGAGAGCGAAGGCAGGCACATCGACGCGAGGCGACGGCCAAGGTTCCTTGCATCAGCGGCAACTCACCGTTCAACACGATCGGCAGAAATGCCCTGACAGTGCGATGGAGCTGCGGAGATACGTTCTTTGCCCGAAGCGAAGACTGGAGCTCGGTGTTTGCTCGCCAAGGTCTGATGACCCTCGCGCCTGATGGGAGGGGCTCCAGATTCGAGCGCAACTGCGTTGAGGATCGTGCTAAGCCTACAGTCATGCAAGCTTTCCTGCAGTCTCCCGCCGTGAAAAATGGAGGTCAGCATGATCCGCGTTACGGTCCTCTATCCCAACGAATCCGGTAAGCGCTTCGACCACGCCTACTATGCGGGCAAGCACTTGCCTATGGTCATGGAGCGCCTGAAAGAGGCCGGCATGCTTCGTTACGAAGTCGACAAGGGCCTAACGGGAGGCAGTCCGGGGGCGGCGGCGCCCTTCATCGCAGCGTGCCATCTCTATTTCAACGTTGCGGCTGATTTCCAAAAGGGAATCGCGGCTCACGGCAAGGAGATCATGGGCGACATCCCGAACTACACGAACATCTCACCACAAATCCAGATCAGTGAGATCGTTGTCGGCTGAGGGTTGTGTCGATCACGTTCGGTCGCCGACAACCCGCCCCGGAGTCCTCGCGTGTCCCTCAAAAAGCCGGCTTCTCGAACGGGTCGCCGGCTGTCCGGTTAATGTTGGCACTGCCTGGCAGGCGCCACTGGGTTCGGCGCGGCGGCGCAGCTACTTCGCCAACTCCGCGGCCAGCACGTCAAGGGAACGTTCAGCCACCGCCTTTTTGCATGCGCACGGCGGCCCGTTTCAAGGTGTCGCCATTTTCTTCGAGGCCACAAGGTTAACCGTGAGCATAACATCGTCACCAACCAGCAGGGTGGCGCCATCGAGTACGCTATTCCAGGTGATCCCATAATCCTTACGGTTCAGCGTGGTTCTGACCAAAAACCAAGCGCGTGCCAATCCTGCTCCGTCTTGGAGAATACGAACCACCTCAACTGGCAGTGTGACCTTTCGCGTTACACCGTGAAGCGTCAGCTCGCCGGCAACTTGATAAACGTTCATCTTAGCTGTCGGCGCGATCGACGTGCTCTGGAAGCTTATTTTCGAAAACTTCGCTGCGTTCAGAACGTAGGCGGAGCGGAGCTGTTGATTGAGCCCAGCAGAGCCGGTGTCCAGTGAATCCACAACGATGGAAAAGTTGACGGACGAAGCGCCGGGATTGGTCGGGTCTAAAATCATGACCCCACGGATGTCCCTCATCTTGCCCGTAATGCGCTTATAGAAGTAGCGAACCTCAAATTTGGCTTCTGAGCTCGCCTTGTCGACGACGTACACTTCACCGGCGAAGGCCGATGTAACTGCAACACCGAGTGCGCAGATGGCGGTCAACAGTTTGCGCAAGAATGGCCTCCGACACGATGAGCCCAAGCCCTACCCCGCAGAGCTCCTCTGTGCCTCGGGGCATTGCAGCAAAACCGAGTGACTAAGCCGTTAAGAGACAAAGTTGCCTTCCTCAACCGTTCCCCGTCCAACGGCATTACGCCATGGGTTCACCTCACCGAGAAGCGTGCCGCATCAGGTCGTTGCCTCATTCATCAGATTGCTCGTGCGTTGCAAGTAACGTGGCCAATCCGTGCCTGCTGCCAAGATATTTGCCCGACCATCGCAGCGGCCGCCACCTCTAGCGCGCGTAAGGTTTTGACCCCGGAGCACGCGCAATCTCGCAGCCAACCATCCCTGTCGTCATGATGGGTCATCATCTGAAATCGTTCCCGGTCTACGGCGTGGCGCGTGCGCCGGCGCTACATGCATGTTGCACCCGCTACTATTGAGCCGCTGGTCAATGGAATGATCGCATAAGGCGCAAGGGATAGGCGAGATCGCGGCGTCGCGGTGTCGGCTGAGCGGACCGGATGGGCGGCGCATTGATCCACCAGCAGTCTTAGCGGGCGGCTCGGCCTCGACGGCTCCCAAGCCGCATAACCCAGGCAAGCTGATGACGCCCTTTGGGGCTCGCACTTCGAAGCCCAGGCGCGGCAGAATCTGCGGCAGGCTTTCCACCGGCCACGCCGGGTCTTGGGCAGGATGTCATCAGCACCGGCGAAATGGTCTCCCGGCAATCGAGCGCCCTCAGGTCCGAAGTCACCCGATTTGAGCGTGAGGCTGGGCATCGCTTTCTGCCGCGCGCAGAACCCACTGTCGTGAAACCGTCATTAGCTTGTTGCGGGTCGCGCCTAGCCTGCGCGTCGCGTCGGGCCTTTTGCCCCCGCCGTTTTCGTTCTCCTTCGTTTGCACACCCCTATGGAGCTGATCGAAATGGTGCAGAACAAAATCAAACTAGTAGTTGGTCCATCGACGACGCAAACGCCCTACCTCGTGGCGACCCACACCGGAGTTTGGTTCACATCGTTACTGAGCGCAGGAGACCAGGTTGGTCTCAAAGATGGTCCTGCCAATGTAGGACAACCCTGGCGCATGGTCGGCATTCCAGATGGCCTTGGCGCCTTCGACAATGGCGATGGCACAATTACGGTGCTGATGAACCAAGAACTCGGTGCAACGGCGGGAGTAGTGCGCGATCACGGGTCTACCGGCGCCTTTGTCAGCAAGCTCGTCATCGACAAGGCGACGCTTGAGGTCCAGCAAGCCGACGACCTCTCGCAGCACGTTTTCCTCTATGACCGCGTAACGAATAGCTATGTTGAGACCACGACTCAGTTCGGTCGGCTTTGCTCGGCGGACCTTCCGGCGATCTCTGCCTTCTACGACGCCGCGACGGGCCTCGGCACCGCTGAGCGCATCTTCATGGATGCCGAGGAAGTTGGCAACGAAGGGCGTGCCTTCGCACACATCGTCACAGGTGCAGAAGCTGGAAATACCTACGAGCTGCCGGCGCTTGGCCGCATGTCTTGGGAAAATTCGTTGGCCAACACCTACAGCGGCGCCAAGACCGTCATCATGTGCCAGGACGATTCCACGCCGGGGGAAGTCTATCTCTACGTCGGTGATAAACAGGCGACAGGCACCGCGGTTGAGAAGGCCGGCCTCACCAATGGCAAGCTGTACGGTATTGCCGCTTCCTTTGGAGACGACACGGGGCCGGGCCCACAATCCGGCAGTTTCGCGCTTGTGGCCCAAGGTAATGCGGGCGACGTTACGCACACAACGGGCACAGACCTGCAGGCGCAGAGCGGGCCGCTGACGCAATTCGGTCGTCCCGAAGACGGCGCTTGGGACCCAAGCAATCCTAGTCGCTATTACTTCCTTACCACGGGCACACCGACGCAGCCGACCCGTCTTTGGGCCATGGACTTCATCGACGTGGAGCATCCTGAGCTGGGGGGCAAGATTACGGCCTTGGTTGAGGGCGTCTTCTCGAACTCGGATCCGAACAGCGCCTTGCCCCTTATGCTGGACAATATGACTGTGACTGAGTCTGGATTGGTGTTCATGCAGGAGGATCCGGGCAACAATCCGCGCTTGGCGAAGGTGTGGATGTACGACCCAAGGGCAGACAACGGTATTGACCCTATGAGCGGGCTCACCCTACTGGCCCAGCATGATCCGGCCCGCTTTACCAATCCAGCAGGCCCAACCGCGACCCCGGCACCGGGCAGCCTCACAGGTTTCGGCCAGGACGAAGAATCCTCCGGGATCATGGACGCAACCGGCCTGCTCGGCGGCGATCAGCGACTAGCCTTCCTGCTCGACACGCAAGCACACTACGCCTTCTCCCCGACCGAGATCGTCGAGGGCGGACAGCTAATGACTATGTACGTCGAGCTGCCCAATCCCGGCGACAATCACTTCGACGGTGGTCGCGGCAGTGACAGCTTTGATGGCGGTTTTGGTAACGACCGCATCGACGGCAATCAAGGCGATGATACGCTGTTAGGTAACTACGGCGATGACAAGATCGACGGTGGTGCTGGCAATGATGGCCTTGCTGGCGGCGTTGGTCAGGATCGCGTCAATGGCGGCCAGGGCGATGACACCATCGACGGCGGCACCGGCAATGATGATCTCAATGGTGAAGCCGGTGACGATGTCGTCGAGGGTGGTGTCGGCGATGACAAGATCGACGGTGGCAGGGGTGTTGACCATTTGCTGGGTGGCTTTGGGCAGGACAGCGTCGCGGGCGGGGAGAGCGATGACTTGCTCGAGGGCAACCAGGGCGCCGACAACCTAGATGGTGGCAGGGGCAACGACATTATCAGTGGCGGAAGCGGTGACGATCGCCTAATCGGCGGTGGCGGCATGGATTCGCTCACCGGTGGAGATGGAAGAGACGTCTTCGTCATTACCAAGGACGAGCAAAAGGACGTCATTGTCGATTTCTCGACAATTGACGATGCGATCGACGTGTCCGCCTTCTCGCGTCTGACGGCAGACGATGTCCTCGCCTTGGCAAAGCAGGTCGGCGACGACGTCGTCATAGAGCTCGGCCGCGATGTAACCGTAACGCTGCAGGATACCGAGCTCGGCGGCTTGTCATCTGATCACATCATAGCGCACCAGTTCGACTTGCTCGTTTGAAAGCACGATTTTGAGCCTGGTTTGCAAGAGCCAGGCTCACCCCGCCTTCGCGTCGCTGCTCCAGGCAGATCAGATCTGCCCCAACTCGACGCGCGACCGTTCCGCAAGAAAGTGCGACCGAGCTGCGGTACGCCCGATAGGGCGCACGCCGCGTCGCTTGTAGCGGTCGCCACCCCTCGGCACGCCACATCAATTGCCGGTGCCCCATGACCCTCGTTGTGCGCCTAGCGGGGTGCGGTCGGCCATTGGCCCTCACCATCCCACAGCATAGGCGGCGCGACGTGGGTCGGCGGCGGCAGTCAGCACGCCAGCCTTGCGATCCATGATCACGGCGCATACGGTGCCGGCGAGCCGCGTCCAATCGGACCAATCTAGAATGTCATGACCGAGCGCAAGCAAGCCATCGCGTGTGGCCGGCTCCATGCGTCCTTCTATGGCAAGACGGTTTGGATAAGCCTCGTGCGGCTCGAAGCTTGACGGAAAGGCATAGCTGGCAAACCGTGGCGCCTCAATAGCCGTCCGTACATCCATGCCGAACGCCGTCAGATTCAATAACACCTGCAGCATCGCTTGGGTCTGCACGTCGCCACCGGGTGTCCCGAAAGGCATGAGTGCCCGACCGTTCTCCAGAACCGCAATGGCGGGATTTGGCGTCAGTCGAGGCCGCTTGAATGGCATGATTTCCGAGGGGTGCCCGGCCATCGTCCAAGACTGGCTACCGCGCCCGGACGGCACAAGACCGGTACCCGGCACGAGCTCTGCATCGTAGGATGCATCGCTCGGAGTGGCCGAGAACACATTGCCGGCGCCATCGATCACGGCGCAGTAGGATGTGTCGGGTGAAAGCGCAGGCTCGCGCTCACGTAACACCTGCACGGTAGAGGGACGCGGGTAGCCGTCGATCATTGCTGGCGACCGCAGTTCTGGAAACGCCCGCGTAGGATCGATAAGCCCGCGGCGGCCCGATTGGAGTAGCGGTGATAGCAGCTCTGCCAGTGGGACGTCGACGAAGCGCGGATCGCCAAAATACGCCTCCCGGTCGGCACAGGCGAGCTTAACCGCCTCAGTCAAGAGATGAACGTAGGCCGGCGAATTGTGCCCGAGTGCGGCAATGTCATCCTTCTCGAGCATGCGTAGCAGCATGCTCAACAGTGGCCCCTGGCACCATGGCCCGCATGTGTAAAGCTCAAGGCGGCCTTGGCGGATATACGACGGCGGCTCCAGTCGGGCGCGGAACACAGCCATATCAGCGCGGGTAAGCCATCCGCCATTTGCGGCATGGTAATCGCAAATGGCCGCCGCGATCTCACCCTGGTAGAAGGCCGCATGCGCGGCAGCCAGCCCTGCAGCACGGCCCTTCGTGGCTGCCGCCTTCTCCTCATCGACCATGTACTGCAGCGAGCGGGCAAGATCGGTCTGGCGAAAGATTTGGCCGGGACGCGGCGGACTGCCGCCAGGAAGGAACACCTGCGCATTTCCCGCAAAACGCCGGTACTTGGCTTCGTTGGCGACGAAGGTGTCGCAAAAGCGCGGATCGGCAGGAAACCCGTCACGGGCCAAACGGATAGCTGCTTGCGCAACGTCGCCGAAACTCATCGTGCCGTAGCGCTCAAGGGCCGTAATCCAGCCCGAAGGCGCGCCTGGAACCACGGCCCTCATGAGCCCTTCCGGGATGCGCCCGCTGTGGTGCTCGCGAAACCACGCTGATGACGCCATGGCCGGCCAAACGCCGAGACCATCGATGGTGATCACCTCGCCCGTGGCGGCAAGGCGGATCATGATTGGCGCGACACCCGCCACGTTGACGAGATCGACGCAGGTGACGCCGAGGGCGAGACCGGCGGCCACACCCGCATCAATCGCATTTCCGCCCGCCTCTAAGATCAGAAAACCAGCATGCGCCGCGGCATGATGGCCGGCCGAGACTATGTGGCGCGTTCCGCTCACCACGTTGCCATGCGTGGTCAGTCCCTTGAGGCCGATCACGTCACCAGCTGTTTGAGCGTAGCTTGTCATGCCGCTCCTCCTGCTTCAGGACCGAGCACCGTGCCATAACCTAAAATGCGGCTATACTCGGCGGTCCTGCGGCCATCAGTTTTAGGCCGCGACAGGTTATCGCCAGTTACGACGATTAGCCAGTTAGCCGCGAGCAGCTAGCGAAGGTCTTGAGATCACTCGATTGTCACGCTCGATCCCTGGCTAGGTGGGCCAAGGTCGATGCGACCGCTCATTTGAGGCGGTAGATTTGCTCCGCATTGTGGCGGAAAATCGCGTGCCGTTCGGCTTCGCTCATGGCGACCTTGATGGCAAGCCGCGGGTCATCGTAGTCCCAGTGCGGATAGTCACTTGAGTAGACGATACGGTCCCAGCCGACCCAATCGAAAATGGTGCGCAAGTGTTGCGGGTACTCCGGCTCTTCGATCGGCTGCGTGGCGTACCAGAGATTGCGGCGCAGGTACTCCGACGGCTTGAGCTTGAGGTTTGGAACCTCGCTCCGCATCTTTGCGACGTTGGCGTCGAGGCGCCAACCGAGGGTGGGAACCCATGCAAAGCCGCCCTCAATCATGATGATCTTTAGCTTTGGATAGCGATCGAACACGCCTTCGAGGATCAGGCTTGCGGCCTGTGTCGGCATCGAGTGGCTCAAGACCTGATGCTCTTCGACGTAGAACGAGGGCCAACCCGAGGCCGAGGGTGCGGCAGCCGACGGGCCGCCGACGTGTAGGCCGATCGGCAGGCTAGCGCGTTCGGCGCTGGCGAAGATCGGCCAATAGCGCTTACGGCCAAGTGGTTCGGGCGTACGGGAGGACAGCTGAATTTGGGCGAAGCGGGGATCTGCCGCGCGCTTCTCGATCTCGGCGACTGCCGCCTCGGCGTCATCCTGGGGTACCAGGATTGAGCCGCGCAGGCGCGGCTCAATGTCCGTGAAATGCGTCACCTGCCAGTCATTGAAGGCCGAGCAGAGTGCCGCCTGCAGTTCGATGTTGCGCGGCGCGTTACCTTCTAGCAAGGGTTCGAGCACGCCGAATTCGACGTCGTTGGCGTCGAGATGCTGGGTGCGGATGAAGTCGACGTCGGAGCCGGGCAGACCGCCACCCGGCGGCCACGCATCGCGTCGGCACGTGTTCGGCATGAAGCGCGGATAAGTGCCGCGCGCCGCGTAAATGCCGCGGGTCCCCTTGCCATATTCAGCCAGGTGCTGGCGCCAGCGCGCCGACAGAAACGGGTCAAGGTCGCGCGGCGTACGCAGATACGGGTGGATGTCGCAGTCGATGATGCGCAAGCGCCCCTTGGCGTCACGCGGAGGGGTGCCGAGATTTTCGGCGTCACCTTCGAGCATCAGGCTCATGTGAGGTTCTCCTTGAGCCGCGGATAGGTCGCGATCGGATTGTCGATAAGCATCTTGGCAATAAACGATGCGGAAAGTCCGTCCGGCACGGCCTGGTCGCCCTCGAACTGCCAGTGCGGATAGTCGGTCGCGAACAGGAGCATCTCGTCGGAGTCCATCATCTCGACGATGCGCGTCACGGCCTCGGCATTTGGCGCATCGAACGGCTGAGCGGTGAGCCGAACATGCTCGCGCACGGTCTCGGCTGGCGAGCGATTAATATACGGTACCTCCGCCCGCACACCGCGCCACGTCTTGATCGCGCGCCAAATGAAGCCCGGCAGCCACGATACGCCGCTCTCGATAAGCACCACGCGCAGACCCGGGAACTTCACGAACGCCCCCTCGTGGATGAGACTGAGCAGCTGATCCTCGAAGGTCTGCGAATGGCTGACATAGTCCTGAATGTAGTGTGACGACCAGCCGTTCGACGTAGTCGGATAGCGGTGCAGGCTGCCCGCGTGAAGGCCGAGCGGCAGACCGTGCTTCTCGCAGGCCGCCAGCAGCGGCCAGTAATACCGCCGCCCGAGCATCATCTCGACGGCGACCGGGATCATCACCTGCACAAAGCGGCGGTCTGGAGCGCGTCGCTCGATTTCCTCAACAGCGAGCTCCGGGCTCTGCGGCGGCACGATGATGGAAGCGCGAAAGCGCGAGTCCTTGTCGAGGAACTCCTTGATGATCCAGTCGTTCACGGCCCGACAGACGGCTGCCCCCATGGACTCGCTGACCGCAACCTGCCCCCCAGTGAGCGGATTGCAGATAGCGAGCGCCGTACCCATCACGTCAAACGACTGGCGAGCAATCGTCGCGGGATCGGCCGCCGGCCGGCCGTTTGCTGGTCGCCAGTCGGCGCGGCACGAGATCGGCGCGCCGGGCGGATAGCTCGCCATCTCCAACCCATCGATGCCGCGCGAGACGAATGCCTCCTGCCAGTAGTCGTCCATGTAAGCCAGCAGCACCCCGATACCCGGTACCGTCGGGTGGATATCGCAGTCGATGGCACCGGGATAGCGGCTCATCACGTTCCTCTTTTCTGCCGGGTCGATCTCATGTGCACGCAACGCGGGTCAGCTGCGCTTATTCAGAATTCGACCACCACATACTGCTGCTCGACCGTCACCGGCACTGTCTCGGCGACGTAGGGGCCCTTGACCACCTCGGCGCCAGCGGCAATCTGCGTCGGATAGGCCCGCGCCCGCACCTTGGCCGGCTCGCACCAGGACTGACCGGTCCGGATATCGAACTCCCAACCGTGCCAAGGGCAGCGTATCATCTCGCCTTTACGGATCATGCGGAAATCGCCCGGCCGGTCGCCGACAGCAAGCCCGGTAATCAGGCCATCGCACAACCTGCCGCCCTGGTGCGGACAGCGGTTAAGCAGGCCGTAGAACTCACCATCGAGATTGAAGATGCCGATCGGCCGCCCGGCGACTGTGAACACTTTGTGGGTGCCAACTGGGATCTCTGCAACGGGGGCAACGACGTATCTTCGCATGGCGCGCGGCAATCTCACATCCTCACGCCCGGCGCCCTCGGGCGAGCAGCGCGGAACGATCGCGTTCTACTCCTCTTGGTAGCGCATCCTACGCGACTGAAGGCCAGGCCGACAATCTGTTACTCCAGCCCAATGACGAATTGGAGCCTGGATGTCCCTGCGCTGTCGAGGTTAGGTGTGTGGCTACTGGGCCGAAAACGCCGACGTGGCTTTTGTGAGGCTCGAGGAGTTCGAGGCCGAGTGGGGCAAACGCTATCCGGCGATCGGCCAGACAACTGCTACGGGCCAGTTTGCCATCCAGGTCGGCGAGCGATTTCCAGGAACATGGCAACCGGCATCATGGCAGCGGATCATCGCTTCCGCAGCGTCGCCGTCAAGCCCCGCGCCTGCGGCACGCCGCTACGCGGCCTTGAGGGTTTCGGATAAAGAGCCGGACCCGAGCGCGGCATTAGGCCGCCTTTAGCCTCTCGTGCCTACGCCGCGAACTCCGGCATGACCTCGCGGCCCAGTAGTTCCACCGTCTGCATCCCCTCCTCCAGAGTGATATCGCCGAAACAGATGCCACACATAATGTAGTTCGCACTCGACGTTTCCATCTGCTCGGCAATGTAGCGCCGCGCGCCCGCTGCGGTGCCGGCGAACGCACCACCCGCAGCGAGTAGCGGCCCGACCTGATGTGGTAGGGCGAGGGGGAACTGGCGCCCGTGCTGCACCCAAAGGATCTCCATGTGTCGCCGCCAGCGGCTGTAGGCTCGTTCGATCACACGCCGCGCCGCATCTTCGTCATCAGCCAGCACGATGTGCCGGTTGAGCCCGATCAGAGGCGGCTGGTCCTGTGGATGCCCCGCCGCATGCCACTCTGCCCGGAAGCGTTCGGCGATGGCCCGCGCCGCCGGTGCGGACACCCGCATGGCAATGTTCGCTCTCTCCCGCGCCGCCCAAACACTCGCTTCCGGGGTCGCCACCCCATACCACAGCGGCGGATGCGGCTTCTGCAGCGGGCGCAGCACCATGGGCACGTCCTGAAAACGGTAGAACTCGCCGTCGAAATTCAGCACTTCCGAGATCAGCCCTTGCTTGATGACGCGGAGGGCTTCGGGAAACTGCCTTGGTCCATCGGCCGGATCCACCCCAAAGAAACCGACCTCGATCGGTGAGACGCCCCGCCCAACGCCCAGCTCGAGGCGGCCGCCGCTCATATGGTCGAGCATGCAGATTTCCTCGAGCAGGCGCAGCGGATGGTAGAGAGGCAGAAGATAGACGAGCGGTCCGAAGCGCAGCCGCTTCGTCCTCTGCGTCAGCGCGGCCATGAACAAGCCAGGTGAGGGCGCCAGCCCTAACGGCGTGCCGTGATGCTCGGCGAGATGGTAGGCATGAAAGCCCAACCGGTCATACGCCTCGGCCAGTCTCATGCGGGTCTCGAACTGCTGGCTGAGCGGCATGCCACTGTCGTCCATGTGATCGAACACGCCGAACTTCATGTCTGCTCCCCCAGTTGATGCTGCCTTACGTGTCGCCTCATGACCGGTTGTCGTAACGGTCATGCCGAAGGTCGCCGTCTTATCGGCCGAGCGCGAGCGGATGGTGAAGTGGGCAGCAGGCTCGATGCTGGCCGTCAGGACGGCTGGCTCCAATTTGGCTGTAAATCGGAGGTGGCGCCACATCTGCCTGAGAGCCAGCTGTGCTTGGCGATCGGGAGGTGAAAAAATCCGTGCCCTTCGGCAGGCCCTCGAGGCAGGCCTGCTCCTTTACGTTAAGTCGCTGGCGCGATACTTGCGCCCCCAACAACGCTTGTCGCCCGCGGCCAAGCCACCCCTTGAGAACATCAATGACGGTGGGGAGCGCATCTCCGGATCGAGGTGTCGTCAACCTCACGCGCCCCTGCCGCGATTTTGATCGCACCTGCAGCGGCTGGTCTTTGTCCAGTAAAAGACCAATGACGCATGCTATTGTTCCCTTTATGCACCCGCTAGCATTCTCCATCGTTTCCGCTGTCGCCGTGGCCTTGGCCGTTGCCGGCGTTGGCGGCACTGGCTTCGTAAACGGCGCCTCTGCCCAGGCCGCCACGGCCACCAAAGCGCAGGTAGCAGCGCTCGCCGCCTACGAGGAGGCCTTGCGCACGTTCCGGGCGGTCCTAGCCGAGCGGCGGGCCCAGATCGAGGCCAAGCAGAAACTGCCGGATCGTCCGGGGCAGGCCCTTTACCTCGCGCGGCTCCAGGTGATGAGCACCTACAAGGACCTCACCGACGCGCTGCCGTCACGTATTGGGCGACCCAACAAGTTCAACGTGCCACCGGCCTATTTCGACGCCGACATCGAGCCGTTGATCGAGAACTACAGAGCGCTCTTTACGCTCATGGAGGCACCGCCGCCGGACGCGCAGGCCTCCGACACACCCTTCAAGGACGTGGTCGACCTCGGCAGGGCGATTGCCCGTGCAAAGGGCCTCGATGCGGCGACCGCCGACGCGGCGGGCCGCATCAGCCTCGCGATGTTCTTCGCCGAGACGAACGGCATCCAGAACATTGGCAATGCGCGGTCGAATCAATACAAGGGCAGCCTGCAGACGGGCGTCGCAGAAGATCACAAGGGGCGCCTAGCGTGGGCTGCGCTCAAGCCGAAGATCGCAGCGCTCGATCCGGCGGTGGCGGCGCGTGACGACAGGGAGACGTTGCGCGTTGGCAAGGGCGATCAGCGCTTCAATCATTGGACCGCGGTGCGCAACGGATTGATGAATGCGCACGCCGAGTTGTTCCGGCAGATCCCCGCAATTATTGAGATGCTGCCCGATCCGACCGACCAGATGAAGCTATTTGAGCTCGTCCAAATCATTCCCACGCCGACCCGCGCGGCACTGGCGTCGGGCAACTTTGCAGCCTATCGCATCACCGAAGGGCGGATCTTGGGATACCTGCGCAACAACAGTATCTTCACCTTCGGCAAGGCCGACCGCGCAAGAACGTCCGCCACCTATCGCGAAATCCTCGATGCGATGTGGTTATTCAACGACAAGTTCGAGCGGGCCCGGACCAAGTTCGCGGAGATCAAGGTGCAGCAGGGGGGCCACGGGCGATAGCGGCAGAGTTTTTTCGCACGCGCAGGTCCGGGTGCGGGGTGCGCAACACGAACGAGGCTGGGGGCTTTCCCCTCAACCGCGTTGCCTGGCGCTCCGGCGTGCGCCGATCGGGCCCAGGATGTTGGTTGCGGGCGACGAGGCCCCACCCTGGGTCCCTCTCCCCTTAACCTGTCGGGGCTCGCTACCGCACGTGCGTCCGCTTGCCAGAAGTCCTGGCTGATCCGGTACTTGAGTGTTCGAGCGCAAGCTCGCCCTAAGTCGTAACTATGCTCGCCAGCGCGCAGTGGAATGTGTCCCACGCCTTGTGCATTGGGCCCTCGGATTGGCCTTCGGCGTCGAGCAAATGTATTTGCGATCATGCCCGGACGGGCCGCCTTGACGACGCTATGGCCCATATCGCATCCGGCATGATAGAGCTACGACAAGAGGAGCGATGGCTTTGGGGCCGGACAGTGCGCTGTTTCGGGCGGCAGTTTACGCCACAACGCTCGTCACAGGAATGGCCTGACACGGGAACATGGGAGGAGAGTTCATGGAAGCCAACCAACGAGATATTACGCGGCGTGGACTATTGATAGGGTCCGCGGCGACGGCAGCCGCGACGCTCGCGCCGGGCGTCTATATGCCGGCGCTTGCCAACACCGATCCCATTCAGATCGGCTACCTGCCGGCCTTCACGGGCCCGAGTTCTTCGACCGGCATCGGCATCGGCCGAGGCACTGAGCTCGCCGTGCAGGAGATCAATGCGGCCGGCGGCATCAAGGGCCGGAAGATCGAAATGGTGATGCGCGACACGCAGAGCGATCCCACCAAGGCCGTCAACGCCGCGGCCGAACTCACGCGGCGGCACAAGGTCGCCGTTATGTGGGGGCCACTCAACTCAGGCGAGACAGCTGCCGCCATTCAGAACATTGCGCGCGATGGCGTACCGCATATCCATCCCTGCTGGGTTGACACCCTGACCGACATCAAGAAGTACCCCATGGCGTTTCGCAACGGGCCCTCCAACCAGCAGATCGGTGCCGCCGCAAATCACTACGTTATCAACGTCGTCAAGGCCAAGAAAGTCGCGGTCGTTTCTGACACCACGGGCTATGGCACCGCCTCGCTCGACGCTTACACCCCGATGCTCAAGAAGATTGGCGGTGACGTCGTCTACTCGGCGAGCGTCGACGCCAACAATCCCGACCTCAAGCCGGAGCTGCTTCGGATGCGCTCCGGTGGCGCCGAGGCGATTATGCCGTGGAGCGTGAACGCCGGCTTCCTCGCGCGTATCATCAATACGCGGGCCGAACTCAACTGGGACGTTCCGATCGTCGGGCAGACCACGCTCGGCTCCGGCCAGACCAAGGCGCTGCTTGCCAAGCCGGAACATTGGGAGAAGGTCTACCCGAACAACTTCCGCAACCTCAGCTACGGCTCCCAGGGTGAGCTGCCGCCGCAGGCGGCGGAGTTCGTCGAGCGCCTGAGGAAGGCCAAGGTTGACTTCGCCGATACGCTCCTATGGTGGGTCGCTCTCGGCTACGACGGGCCCCGCCTGATCGCGGAGGCATTGCGCGAGGTCGGCACGGCACCGGCCGACATTACAGCCTACTGGAATGGGAAGGTGAAAGGCTGGAAGGGTGTCTACGGCACCATCACGTGGTCGCCCGAAAACCATGACGGATTCCAGCAGGAAGAAATCATCATGGTTCAGGCGAACTCGCTTAAGGACGGAGCATTCAAGCTCGCCCCCGGGTACGCCTGATACATGCTCATTGAGTCCATCATCTCGAATGGGCTGGCGGTGGGCGCGGTCTACGCGCTCATCGGCATTTCCTACAACGTCATGTTTGCGGCCTCGCGGGTATTCAGCTTCACGGCGGGGTCAGTGGGGATGCTCGGCGGCGTCTTCGGGTCGATCTTCATCTCCAAGATGGGGATGCCGGTCGTCGTCGGCTTTCTGCTGACCCTGCTGCTGGGTGCCATCCTCGGCGTGATCACCGAAATCGTGACCGTTCGGCCCGTGCTCAAGAGTCTGGACCAGCACCTCTACGTGCTCTCCACGCTCGCCGCTGCGCTGATGATTCAACAGCTCACCGCCATTTATTTCAGCACGGACGCCGTGCCATTCCCGCGTGTCATTCCAATCGAGCCCGGGATTTTCGACCAGAGATTCTGGTTGCCGATTCTGGCCTGCCTGTTGGCAATTCTGGGTCTCGAATATCTCTTCCGCCACACCTTGGTCGGGCGCGCCTTCCTGGCAATCGCCGAGGATAACTATGCCGCGCGTGCGCTTGGGCTGCCCGAGGTTGGCCTGCGCATGGCAAGCTTCGCCCTTGCCGGCATGATCAGCGTTCTTGCAGGCTTTGCCGCCGGTCAGCTGCTCTTCGCGTCGCTCGCGAACGGTCCCTTGCTGAACTTCTACGGCTTCGTGCCAGTCGCACTCGGCGGGATGGGCTCCAATCGTGGCGCCGTGATCGGCGGGCTTGCTCTCGGACTGTTCCAACAGACCGCAAACTACTTTTTCGGGGGCATTTTCTCGTCGGTTGCGGTGTTCATCGTTTTCATTGTCGTGCTCCTCGTGCGGCCCGAGGGCCTCGCCGGTGCCGCGACCGCTCGGCGTGTTTAGGGGCTCGAACGCACGTGTCCGCTCAATCCGCACCGACCGTCGGCGGCGCCGGCAGCTCAACGTGGCTGCCTGTCATGCTTGAAACCTGGTTTCCCGTATTCCTGCTGGCCGTTGTTGGCGGCAGCCTGCCGCTATGGGGTGATTCGTTTTTCGGCATCATCGCCACCCGCGTGTGCGTCTACTGGGTGCTCGTCTCCGGTCTCAATCTGGTCGTTGGTTTCGCCGGCCAGCTGGCCATCGGCTGGGTGTCGCTGCTGACGATCGGGGCTTACGTCGCAAGCGCACTCGCCGCGGGCCGCGTGACACCTGAGATCCCGGCCTACGTTTCCCTTGTCATCGCCGCTCTGTTCGGCGCTGTTTTTGGCCTGATTGCCGGCCTGCCCGCGCTGCGGTTGAGGACTTTCTACTTCGCGATGACGACGCTCGGCCTCTCCACCATCGTCACACAGATCGCGCTCGCCTGGAGGTCCGTGACTGGCGGGGGCGTCGGCATTCCCGGCCCGTCCATGCCGGTGCCGTTCGACACGCCCTGGGGCTTCTTCTACTTCACGCTCATCCTTGCCCTGATCTGTACCTGGATGACCTGCAACATCGCGGCCAGCCGCTTTGGCCGCTCGCTCGTTGCGCTGCGTGACGCTGAGGTGGCAGCCGAGGCGGTCGGCATCTACAAGCCAGGCCTGCTGATGACGGTATTCCTATTCAGCGGCGCGTTGGCAGGCCTGGCTGGTGGCTTATTCGCGTCGCTGCAGTCCTACATCACGCCCGACGCCTTCACCTTTGATCTGTCGGTGCTGTTCTTCATCGCCATCCTGATCGGCGGTCGCGGCTCCATCCTGGGTCCCCTGCTCGGCACCGCAGTGCTGACCACCCTGCCCGAGTTTGCGGCGCCGCTCGTGCAGTGGTCGACTTTCCTCTACGCGGTGCTGCTGCTGCTCATCGTCCTGCTCGTGCCCGGCGGCATCGCCGACTTGCTCGATTTCAGGAACCGCAAGCCGCTCGACCAGCACCGCGAGATCCGCCCTCGCCCGGAGCTGCTGCCGCAGATCCTCGGAGGCACAAAGCGCGCGAGCCGGCTCGATCTCAATGGGGTCATGCTCGCATTCGGCGGCGTGCGGGCCGTCGACGGAGTCGATCTTCAGCTCAAGACCGGTGAGGTGCATGGGCTGATCGGCCCAAACGGCAGTGGCAAAACGACGCTGCTCAACATTATCTCCGGCTACTACGCACCGCAGCAGGGATCTGTGGAGCGGGACGGCGCCGACTTTACGCGCGACGGCGCACACACACGCGCGCGTAACAAGATCGCCCGCACGTTCCAGACACCCCGCATAATCGGTGAATCATCCGTTCTCGATAACGTGATGATCGGCGGAACGACCGATGGACACGCCTCGTTCGTCGAGTCGATGCTGTCTCTGTCACGTCACCGCCGCGACGAGGCGCACCTTCGTGAACAAGGCATGGCTGCCCTCACACTCGTCGGTCTCGAGCGCATCGCCAACGTCCGCGCCGACCGCCTCCAGCACAGCGAGCTGCGCTTCGTCGAGATCGCGCGCGCGCTGATGTTGAAACCGAGCTTCCTGCTGCTGGACGAACCGGCCGCCGGCCTTTCCGTCGACGAGATCAAGCGCCTCGGCCAGCTGATCAAGGCCATCAACGAGCAGGGAACGGGCGTACTCCTCGTCGAGCACCATGCCGACCTCATCTTCGACATCTGCGATCGGGTAACCGTGCTGAACCTCGGCAAGGTGCTGGCCTCGGGCAATGCTGACCACGTCCGCACGCATCAGGAGGTCATAAATGCCTACCTCGGCGCGTGAGCCGCTGTTGGCGATCAAAGGCCTTTCCGCCGGCTATGGCAAAATTGGCGTGCTCAAGAACGTCGACGTGGTCGTCTATCCAGGCGAAATCGTCGCCATGCTCGGACCCAACGGTGCCGGGAAGACGACCTTGCTCAGGGCCATCTCCGGACTTCTGCCCTGGACAGGCGAGATCACCTTCGCCGGCAGGAGCTTGGCTCGCGCCGGCCCGCGCGATGCCGTCAATCAAGGCCTGGTGCATGTTGTCGAGGGTCACCGCGTCTTCACGCAAATCACCGTTGAGGACAATGTCCTGCTGGCCGGTTATGGCCTGCCGGCAGCTCAGCGTAAGAGCCAAGTCGAGGAAGCGCTCGACTTCTTTCCCGAGATCAAGGCCAAGCGCGACGACAAGGCCGTGACGCTATCGGGGGGTCAGCAGCAGATGCTTGCGGTGGCCCAGGGCCTCGTCAGGAAGCCGCGCTTGCTGATGCTCGACGAGCCTTCGGCAGGGCTATCCCCCGTCCTCGTTGATCGGGTCCTGGCGGCAGCCGGACAGCTGCGGGCAGCGGGGACCGCGATCTTACTGGTCGAGCAGTTGATTGAGAAATCGCTCGCCATAGCCGATCGTGTCTACGCCTTGGCCCGCGGCACAGTGTTCCTGGAAGCTCCGGCCGGTCAACCGGGTCTCCCACAACAACTCGAGCGCGTGTATTTCGGCGAGGACCGTCAAGTCGGCGCGGCTGCAACAACGATCGTTGTGCGCGACGGCGGGCGCTAGGGCTTGCACTGAGATAGCTAGCGCTCAGTAGAGCTCACTGGACCGAATAAAATGCGTAAGCCGCCGAGATTGCGTATCGCAAGATGCAAGCTTTTCTTAGGTGGAATGGGGAGCACGAAGAGCTCGAGACAATGGCGCGCGCATGGTTCACCACGTTGGCGCAGGAGTTCTCACGGCGGCAGGTGAAATCGCTTGCTGTCGGCGTTTTGCAGGACGGTCAAGCCGCAGCCGACCTCATTTTACGGCTAGCGCCGGGCAAGGTTGCTTGCTCCCCATAACCGACGCATCAGCATATGACAAAGCGAAAACCGAAACTGTAAAGCAAGTTTGCGCCGTGAACACCTCAAGTCATCAGCTTGGCGAGCTCCGTTGACAGACGAAAATAAGGTGCGCAGCTCTGCGCGCGTTTTGGCTAAGCTCTCCCGAACCTCTCGCCCAAGCCTCTGCGATTCTTGCCCGGTAGCATGGGCTTCCTTGATTCCTGCTGGCGCTCGGGCCGCCATCCGATCGGGCGTGCCGCTGCCGTGAAGAACCGCGCCAAAACTTACTTCGTCGATGACGACCCCGCGGCTATTGGCAATCTGTACGCCCCAGGCGGGTAGTAACTTTCGGCCGGCTTCAAGCTCACCCACGATCACCGCCCGGGCACTTTCCTCCGCTTCGGCCATGGCCGCGTAGATATGTGGGAACTCCTCACCGTCCGGGTCTTTGATTAGGCCGTTGTCCGTGACAACGTTCAAATAATATCGCATGGCTTCACTGTGTCTGTTTTGCGCAGCCTTATAAAATGTTGCAGCTACGAGAGACGATCACGGTAGGTTCGGGGTGGTTCTCCATGACGAGCCGAGCGATCGCGGATTGCAATGGTACCCCGCGCCGAGGCCATCAACGCTTTATCCCCAAAATGCCGCAAGGCGGTCGTCACACCCGCTCTGCGTGCGCCGAGCATTCAACGACAGAAATTCATACGTTGAGCGATCGCGTCAGCCGCTCTGCGATCCTGGGCCATCAGCAGCCAGCGCGCCAACCTGTCCTCAAGCTTGCCTTGAGCGTTCGCGAGCGGGGTGAAGCAAGTTTGGACGGCGAAGGCGTCGTTCAACCGGCGGTTCTCAGGCTGAGGCACGTTGGTATCCGGCTGCGGGAGCGAACCGCAAAGTGCCAGATGCGTGCCCCTTGCCTTGCGGTGAAAAGAGCTTCGCCCTGGCGCCGATCAACCCCTTTGAGCCGCGCAAGAAGCGTTATGATCGGCAATGCAGGGGCCGCGCGTGCGGAGCGAACGCACGGGCGGTGCTGCGTTCTTGCAGAAAACTAACGCAACCACCTTCGGTTACACCAACAAAATAGCGCTCGAAACCGTACAAATGCGGCGGTGGTCTGGAGTGGGAATCAGCCCGATCCCTGCACAGTGGATGCGAAATTAGTTTATAGTCTGCCGCATGCCCGCGCAGCCTATACTCCAGTGTGCCCGCCACCAGGGCGAAATCTTCCTGCCACCCCAAGTTGGCTAGCCGATCGGGGTTTCCCCTGACGCATTTGCGAAATCCCGGCTCGGTGCTTGGCCCGCGCTTCCAGCGATCAAGTTCGCCCCGCTTTTGGGCAATCGCCTTGCAGCGCTCCTTTCAAAGAGCATGGGTCCCGCCGCTCGCTTGTCACTGTCGTCGACCCAGAAATTCCGCAAGACCCCTTGTCTGCGGCCAGGCGCGTTGCCTCTCGAATGGCACCTTCTGTGACATAACAAGCGCGTCAGCAAGGGCGCACACAAGAGCGCGCCTCATCGCGGCGACGAAGTGCCCGACCCGAGAGATCGAAAGGTATCCGGCGGAGGCACTCGAGCGAACAAGCCTGAGCGTTCGAGGGCCACGGAACCCAAACCTGAACGGGAAAGTTCATTCGAGAAGAAGGGCTTCGGGCCACGGGAGAGGATGAGCCGATGAGCCATGAAAAACCTGCACCTACGGACGCACGGGTGCACTCAACATGAGCGGCCGGCCATACAGAGCATCGGCCATCAAAGCTATCAACAGGACCGCTTAACCAATGGCCTGAAAGCCAACGTCGAGAGGATCAAAGCAGGACATCATGTTTTTCCTCGCCCTAGCAGCTGACTACGATGGGACGCTGGCCCAGGACGGCCGGGTGGACGTGTCTACGATCAAAGCGTTGGAGGAGGTCAGGAAATCGGGACGCAAACTCGTGTTAGTCACCGGCCGGGATCTCACCGACCTTGAGCGCGTTTTTTCGCAGCTCACCTTATTTGATCTGATCGTCGCTGAAAACGGCGCCCTTCTCTACGATCCTACGAAAAAAGAGGAAACCGCGCTCGCAGAAGCGCCGTCACCTGCCTTCGTTGCCCGCCTGCAGGAATGTGGTGTCCATCCCCTCACGGTGGGACGAACGATCGTTGCAACCTGGGAGCCCAACGAAAAAATAGTGCTCGACGTCATTCGGGAGCTCGCCCTCGAACTGCACATCATTTTCAATAAGGGCGCGGTGATGATACTGCCGAGCAATGTCAACAAGGAGTGGGGATTGAGGCATGCACTGAAGCTGCTTTGTCTTTCACCGCACAATGTCGTAGGCATCGGGGACGCCGAGAACGATCAGGCCTTTCTCAGTGCTTGCGGATGCGCTGTGGCAGTTGCAAATGCACTCCCATCCGTCAAAGCCAAGGCTCACTTCGTGGTTGCCGATCACGGAACAGGCGTCGTCGAGCTGGCGCGTCTCCTCACCGACAGTGATCTTCGTTCCTCCCCGGTGCGCGTTCCGAGGGTTAAGCCCGTTCTCGGCATCAAAGCCGATAAAAGCCCTGTACACCTTAGTCCTTTCGAAACCTTGCTTGTCACGGGCTCATCGGGCGGCGGAAAGTCTACCATCGTGACAGCGCTTTTAGAGCAGATCTGTTCGCTCGAATTCCAGTTTTGCGTAATAGATCCGGAAGGCGACTACGCCGAGTTCCCTGAGGCCGTTGTCGTCGGTGATTCCAAGCAAGAGCCGCGCGTTGGTGAGGTCATGGACTTACTGAAGAAGCCTGAGGTCAGCGCGGTCGTCAATCTTGTGGCGCTCGAGGCGGCGGATCGGCCACGCTTCTTGGCGAGGATATTGCCCGAGATTGCTAAGCTGCGCTCCGAAACCGGACGCCCCCACTGGCTCGTGCTGGATGAGGCGCATCACTGCCTGCCCGCGGACTGGGATCCCGCGCCCGTTACGCTGCCAACTGAGTTGCCGGCCACCATTGCGGTGACGGTCCATCCCGACCAAATTGCCGCTGACTTCTTGGCGAGGGTCTCCGCTGTCGTCGGCGTCGGCCCCGGTGCGCGGGCGGTCATCGACAAGTTCTGCAGGGCAACCGGGCGTGATCTAGCAGTATTCGACCACGCTGAGCTCGAACCCGGCCACGTCCATCTCTTGGCACATGACGGGTCGCACGTAATCAGAGCAGCCAGACCGAAGGAGCGGCAGAAGCGCCATGCCCGCAAGTATGCCGAAGGCGAGTTGGGAGAGGACCGAAGCTTCTACTTTCGCGGACCGAATGCCGCGCTCAACTTACGCGCCCAGAACCTGACAACGTTCCTGCAGCTGGCCGACGGTGTTGACGATGATACCTGGCTCCACCACCTTCATGCCGGCGATTACTCGCGTTGGTTCCGCGATGTGATCAAAGATAACGATCTTGCCTCCGAAGCAGCCGGCGTGGAAAAGGACCGCTCCCTTTCCGCCAACGAGAGCCGCAAGCGAGTGAAAGAATTGACCGATCGGAGATACACAGCTCCCGCCAAGATTAAGGGCAGTTGAGGAAGCGCGCAGGTTGATAACCTTGCCGTCGCTAGACTTGCTGCGGCGCGACTGCTGCCCCCCTCGGCATCGGTTGAATTTAGGTGTTGGCGCTGAGTTCGTGCCACGTGAAGGGCGCGAGGTTTGGCTTAAATCTCCGCAATAATCACAAGGGCTTTGACCGTTCCGGTCACCTCGCCATGGCCGTGGCGGCTGGCTATGGCCGCGGCGGCGTGCTCTGTTGCCGCTATCAGCTCGTCCGCCCCGTGAGCCTCGATCTCGCTGCGAAGGGGGGTTCCCTGGCAATAAGCAATAGCCGGATGTTGAGGTGAGGGCGCGCGACTCTGCTCGCTTCTCTTCTCGATCCTCACGCTGCGAAAACCAGCGCCGACGAGCTCCTCCGTGATCAAAGTTTCATCATGATAGCCATGTGGCGTCCGCGCCAGGAAACGTGGCGGATTCGATGGAAACAATTGCGCCAGGGCGATCGTAACCTCATTTGCAAAATCATTCTCCTCGATGCGATCCCAGACATTAAACACAAAGGTTCCGCCAGGTTTGAGGACCCGCTTTGCCTCACGATACCCGTGCATGCGGTCAGGGAAAAACATCACCCCGAACTGGCAACAAACGACGTCAAATGCCGCATTCGGCGTCGGCAGTGCAAGCGCGTCCGCGCGCTGCCAGGAGATGCGTGGGTCCTCACCTTGACGTTGGATGGCCATTTCGAGCATTGGCTGGTTGAGGTCGGTCACCTGGTATTGAGCGTCCGCGGGCAGCCTGGTTGCCAGCGCCCGCGTCACCACGCCGGTGCCCGCAGCCGTCTCGAGTACGGACTTAGGGCAAAGGGCGGCAACCCGCCGCGCTAAATCCTCTGCGAAACCTTCGAAGATAAGTGGCACGAGATAGTCTTCGTAAATCGAAGGGATCGAACCGGCGAATACTTTATCTGAGCCAGACATGCTTTTTTTCCCGTTGCCAGGATCTTTGGTTGAGCCATTGGAGCGCATGCATTGCCTAGGTCGAAGCTTCGTTCACGTCACGGCTGCGCGAGTAGCAAAACGTGAAGCGCGCCAAGTGTCGTTTACCAAAATGTCATGCAAGATCGTGGCGGCAGCATAGACGTCAGCGTAGCTGAGATATAGTGGCGCGAAGCCAAAGCGCATGTAGTCGGGGCTGCGGAAGTCGCCGATCACACCCCGATCGATGAGAGCTTGCATGATTTCGTAGCCATGTGGGTGCCGGAGCGAGATCTGGCTGCCGCGCATGGCCGGGTCGCGGGGCGCCACCAATGTCACGCCAAAGCGGCCGCAGCCCCTCTCGACAAGCGCGATAAACAAATCCGTGAGGCCAAGGCTCTTCCGGCGCAGCTGATCGAGGTCCACGTCGTCCCAGATCTCGAGCGCGCCGACAAGTGCACGCATGGAGAGGATCGGCTGCGTCCCGCACAGCATCGGGCGGATGCCGGCGCCGGCTCTGAAAGAGCGATCGAAAGCAAACGGATTCGCATGACCCCACCAACCACTAAGTGGCTGTGAGAGCTTGCCGTGATGGCGCCGCGCCGCAAACACAAAGGCTGGCGCACCAGGGCCGCCGTTGAGGTACTTGTACGTACAGCCAACGGCGAAATCGGCGCCGTCCGCGTTGAGATCAATCCTCAGCGTGCCCACGCTGTGGCAGAGATCCCAGATCACGATGGCGCCTGCATCATGGATGCGGCTCGTTAAGGTGGCCAAGTCGCGCAGCACACCCGTGCGGTAGTCTACGTGGTTGACGAGCACCACGGCGACGTCGTCGCTAAGCAGCTCCTCGAGACGCGGCGCATCAACCCCCTCCAATCTTATGCGTATGTCGGGGCGCACGCTGGCAACGCCCTCGCTGATATAGATATCGCTCGGAAAGCTGGCGCCTTCGGCGACAATAACGGAACGGCCTGGCCTGAGGTTCAGGCCCGCGTGAATCAGCTTGTATATGTTGACCGAGGTTGTGTCGGTAACGACGGTTTCACCCGCCGTGGCGCCGATCAGGCGCGCAATTCTGTCGCCAAGCGTTGCGGGCAGATCAAACCAGCCCGCGCTATTCCAGCTTCGGATGAGCTGCTCACCCCATTCCTGTTTCGCCGCGATATTAAGCTCGCGCAGCGCCGCCTTCGGCACTGGTCCAAGCGAGTTACCGTCAAGATAGATGACACCTTCCGGCAGGATGAACGCGTCGCGCTTGGAGCGCAGGGGATCGTGTTGGTCCAAAGTTGCAATTGTGGCCTCGTCGATCGTCATCTCGGCTACCCTTCCCTGCCGCGTCCGCTACGCAGATCAGCGCCATTGTGCATGGGTCGTGCCGCAGCAGCTTTGTGGTTGTGAACTATACCCCACACAGCTGGCGTGAGACCCGCAAATGGGCATCGCTGCGATCGGTGCGCACGCTGGACCGGCTGGGCCCAATGCTGCAGAAATCAGGAAACCGCCGGGGCGCGCGGCAAGTCCTAGGGAAGGGACGATATCCTTGCGGGTTTGGGGGCGCGCCCGGTTTGTGGTTCCGAGAGCCAGCTCGGGGTTGAAGGCGGGCGATTCTCGGCGCCCCGCCACCCCTCGGCACCCCAGCGGGTGAGGCGAAAACGCCGGGAAGAGCCGCTCGCCAAAGCGGAAAAGCCGCCGCCAGTTAGGTGCCTCGTCCCCGACCAGCAATGCGCCGAATCCTGCGTGGCGCGGCGATCCAGACGGCGATGGCGGAGAGAAAGCAGCAAGCGATAATCAGCAGGAAGGCCGGCTGGTAGCTGCCGCTCGCATCATGGATGGCGCCGGCGATCCAAGGCCCAGCCGCACCGCCGCCGATCAGCGCGATGGTGATGGTACCGAAAATCGATCCGTAATGCGGTCCTTCGAAAATTTCCGCGACGATGGGGCCCATCACGGATGTCAGCGCGTAGCCAAGGAAGCCCTGGCTGAACACCATGAGATAGAGCAACGCGCTCGAGCGCGATTGTTCCAGCGCAATCAACGATGCATAAGAAATCGCGAAGCCCAGGCAGCCTACCGTCCAGATCCACTCGCGGCCGATGCGATCCGAGAGGGCGCCGAGTAGGATCTGACCGGGGATTGCGACGATGCTCACAGCGCCTAGCGCCCAAGCAGCAACCACTGGCGTGAAGCCCACCTCGACCAGGTACTTCGTCTGGTGGACCTGGACCGCGTACCAGGCGACGAGCGCCAGAAAGTAGCCAACTACGATCCACCAAAAGCGTCCGGTCTGCGCGGCGCGGCCGAGTGTCCATTCGGTTGATGCCCACGCCAGATCGACGACTTCAGCCCCGCGCGACGTCGTCACATCCGATGTGTTCGATACCCCGTCTGGAAGCTGGCCGACCTCAGCAGGGCTCTTGCGCACCATCAATGTGAGCGGTGTAATCACGCAAAGAACGAGCAGTCCCATTGCGACACACGATGCGCGCCATCCCTCTGAGAGGATGATGCTCTGCAACCAGGGCAGTAGCACGATGGCGCCGACGCCGGCCCCGGCGAAGGCAGTGCTAATGGCAAACCCTCGCCGGCGCACGAACCAATTCGGCAAGAACTGCGAATGGGCTGTGTACGTCATCATGTTGGCGCCACCGCCGACGGCCACGCCAAGCGTAGCGTAAAGCTGCCAGGGCGTGGTTATCCATGGCGCAAGCAGCAGGCCCGCAGACATCATGGCCACCCCGGTCAGGATCACGATGCGGGGGCCACGCACATCCATGACTCGGCCGACGAACGGGCTCAGGACAGCGGATACAAGGAAGCCAAACGAAAACGCGCCCGCGGCGAGGCCGCGGTCCCATTTGAACTCGTCGATCAGCGGTGGCATGAGCAGCGAAAACGCGGTGCGGCCGGTTACGCCGATAGCCATAGTTACGAAGGCGATACCGACGATGAGCCAGCCGTAATAGAACGGCAGTCGTGCCGACCATTGCCGCCGAGCTTGCTTCATGGTGCAATTCAACCGTCCGCAGCGATTGCATTCAGCGGTGGTTCGCCGCGCGCGGTGCGCGCGATATTCTCGGCGATTAGGTGCGTGCGCGCGTCCAGCATTCCTTCCGTCCAGCCGGAAACGTGCGGCGTCATAACAATGTTGCTCAGTGTATGGAAGGGTTCGACCGAAGGCGCGACGTTGCCTGCGACCGTGGGATAGCGGTACCATACATCCAGGGCAGCCCCCGCCAGCCGACCACTGGCAAGTGCCTGATAAAGAGCCCGCTCCTCGACAACCTCTGCGCGCGCTACGTTGATCAGATAGGCTGAAGATTTCATGAGACCAAGCCGGCGTCGGTCGAGCAGGCCACGTGTAGCAGGGGAAAGGGAAAGGGTAATGGCGAGGTAGTCGGACGATCTCAGGACGTCGTCTAGCCGCTCAGGTCCGCCAATGAAGGTCACGCCTTCCGGTGCGTGGGGCTGCGCCTGCCGCCGGACAGCGCAAACCTTCATGTCGAAGGCGTGGGCGCGACGCGCGAGCGCCTCCCCTATATGGCCGAAGCCCAGAATGCCCAGCGTTTTGCCGGCGAGTTCAGGCCACAGCGGGGGCGCCGGCCGGCCGACCGACCATTGACTTTCCCACTCGCCGCTTCGCAGCTTCTGATCGAGGCGGCTAAACGAGCGCGTCAGCGCGATCATGGCACCGATGATGTACTCGGCAATTCCGGCCTCGTGCCCGTACGCGTTAGCAAGCGCCAGCCCGGGGCGAAGCTGAGAGCGATCGATACGATCAAGACCCGCGCCCGGCACCTGCACAAGACGCAGGCACGGGCCTGCGCACGCCATGGCCCTGTCGAAACCCATGGATACCAATACGTCAGCATTTTGCAGCTGCTGAAAGATGGCAACCTCGTCGCCAGTAACGATCTCGCATGCAACTTTGAGTCGCTTGCGCACGGGCTCGGCCAGTTGGGCGGCGAATGATCCGGCGAATACAGCTTTCATGAGTTCGGTCCCTTGGCGCTCGGCGGCGCTTGTGGTGCCTGGCCTCAACAGGCAGTATTGCGGCAGGAGTGGCGGCGATCAATTACATGCCGGGTAGTCATGGCCTCAAAATCTGGCTTCCCAGCACGCCTGACGGGTTTTCGCAAGCAGCGCGGCTTGTCCCAGCTTCAGTTAGCCATAAGCGCGGACTGCTCACAGCGCCACATCAGCTTTCTCGAACTTGGACGTACGCGGCCGAGCCGAGAGATGGTGCAGCGTTTGTCGTTGGCGCTCGGTCTCTCGCTGCGGCAGTCAAACGAGCTGCTGCTGGCGGCAGGCTACGCGCCGATCTGGAGCGAAACGGCTTATGATGCCGAAGCGCTCACGCCGATCCGGCAGGCGCTCGCGTTCATACTCGAGCAGCAGGAGCCTTACCCCGCCGTTGTCGTCGACCGGCGCTGGAACCTGATTCAGGCCAACAAGGGTGCGGTCACGATGATGGAGTTCCTGGTCGGGCCGATTGCAACCGGTGTGGTGATCAATCTGGCCGATGCGTTAGCGGCGCCTGGCCTGCTTCGGCCGCATCTGAGGAATTGGCGGGAGGTCGTCGGCTACTTCCTCCGGAGCATCGAGAGTGACGCTGCGACCGACGGAACGGCGGAGACCGCCGCGCTTCGAGACCGCCTGTTGAGCTACCCGGATGTACGCACGACCATGGCAACACTTTCACTCCAACCGGCTGGCCCGCCGGTTCTGCCAATGCGGTTCGAGAAGGGTCGAACCTCGCTCCAGCTGTTCACGACCATCGCCACGCTCGGCACGCCACAAGACATCACCCTGCAGGAGCTGCGTATCGAGTGCTTCTTTCCCATGGATGCGGAGACGCGGCAGGTCTTCAAGCGCTGGGCATTGCCTCGCAAAGGCGCGCGACCCTGTGATGAGTAACCTTCGCCACCAATGGGCCGTTCTGCTTCACCGCGCTACCGCCCTAGGACCCGTGGCCCGAGTTCTACCGCGACATGGGCCCGTAACGCCTATCGTTTATGATTTGAAGCGAAGAGCTAGCGAGTTGGTGTTACACCACTTCGATGCGCGCCGCCGGGCCTCACCATGGGCGCGGTCTCATGCTCGCGGTCGTTGGCTCACACCTCGAAGGCTTTCCGCTCAGTCGAACAGCGTCGCAAGCCGCTTCTTGATGCTGTCGGCAATATAGAGCGCCAGCGCCTGGATGGTGGATGTCGGGTTCACGCCGCCAGAGGTGACCCAGATGCTGCCGTCCACAATAAAGAGGTTTTTCACATCGTGGCAGCGTCCCCATTCGTTCACCACGGAACGCTCGGGATCCATGCCCATGCGTGCCGTACCCAAGAGGTGTCCTGGACTATTCAACACGGTGCGCGAGGCAAAGATGCTCTTCGCCCCGGCCGCGTTGAGGATTTCCGTGGCTCGGGCGATGCCATGCTCCATCATGCGCCGCGTGTTTTCCCCGATCGTGTAGTCGATCTTCGCGGCCGGAATGCCGTGACCGTCCTTGAGTACCGGATCGAGCGTGACGCGGTTGTGCTCCTCGGGCAGGTCCTCGCAGGCGACACCCACCAGCAGGCGATGATATAGCAGCGTGCGATAGATGCGATGATGGTCCTTGCCCCAGGGAAGCCGGCCAGTGCCCAGGTTGGTGATCGCCTCGTTGGCCGGACCGGTGCCGCGCCCGAACTGAAGCGTATAACCGCGCACAAACCCACGCGCCTGATCGGTCTCGTAGAATTCCTTGCTCCACAGCACCGTCTGCGGCCCGCGGTCGCCGTCCATCTCCTCATCAACGTAGCCGGTCACCTGTGGCCAGGGATGCAGCATGAGGTTCTTGCCGACGAGGCCGGAGGAGTTCGCGAGGCCGTTGGGGAATCGGGGCGAGGTCGAGTTGAGTAGAAGACGTGGCGTGCCGATGCCGTTGGCGGCCAGGATCACCAGTTCGGCCGGTTGGAACCGCTCCACGCCGTTCGGGTCGTAATAGATCACCCCGGCGGCCATGCCGCGTTCGTTGCTGATAATCTCGCGCACACGGCAGCGGGTGCGCAATTCCACCCTAGCGCGCAGCGCGCGCGGCCAATAAGTGATGTCAACGCTGGCCTTGGCTCCTTGCGCGCAGCCCGGCGTGCAATGCCCCAAATTAATGCACTTGGCGCGACCATCGTACGCCTCGGTCGCCACCGCGATGTCGGACGGCCACCAGTGCCAACCGAGCTTGTTCAGGGCCCGCGCATACTGGGTACCAGATTTGCCGAGCGGTACCGGCGGCATGGTCAGCTCGTGCGCAGGGTAGGCCGGATCGCCCTTAAGACCGGCGACGCCCATCGTGCGATCATTCTCGGCGAAATAGGGCTCTAGCGTCCAGTAGTCGATGGGCCAGTCATCTGCCACGCCATCAAGCGTCCTCACCCGGAAATCCGACGGATGCATTCGCGGAAAATGCGCCGTAAAAAAAACGGTTCCGCCGCCGACCCCATTGAAGTTCGCAACCTTCATCGGCGAGTTATCGTCGTTGATCGGATAGTCCGTGTCACGCCCACGGCGGTTAGGGCTGATGTCGAAATCGGCATAGCGGCGCGCCTCCCAATCGCGACCGTTACTGGGAAATTCGCTGGGCTTGATCCAGTCGCCTTGCTCGAGACACAAGATCTTCATGCGCGTCTCAGCAAGGCTCCAGGCCACCGCGGCGCCCGAGGCCCCTGAGCCGATGATGAGCACGTCGACGATGGCGTCCGTCGGTCGGGCGCTGCCGGCAGCCTCTGCGGCGGTCATGCTCAATTTCCCTTACCCTCCACGTCGCGCCACATGCGCGGCCGGCCGCGTACCGCCTCGAGCAGTGACCAGTGGCCCTGCTCCAGCGTATGGCCTTTCGGGAAAGGCGACCGTGGCTCCAGACCCAGCGATCTCAGCACGCGATCGTCGCGGTAGTAGCATTGCAGGATCGCACGTCCGAGTGCGGTAATCTCGGGTCCCTCGCGCGCGAGCAGCGCGAGCGCCGTCGCCTCGGCCGTGCGCGCATCGATTGTGGCGAAGTCCCCGCCAACCATTTCTCCCAGCCTGGCCAGCGCCTTGCGCACGTCCTGTTCATCTCGGCCAAGGGAGCGGACGATATCCGCGAAAATCGCCGGGTCGTCCGCACCCGGCACGCGATACGCCTGGCTTGAGGGGACCATAAAGCCGGCCAGCCGCCGCAGTACGCGCGACTCGGCCTCAGACAGGCCACCCCTAGACTCCTCCCCCATGCCAGCCTCGGTCCTCAGCTCGGTCCAAAGGATGCCCGCAGTAGTTTTCTATGCGGCCTCGAGACGGTCAAGGCTTCGGCAGTGACCCAAGCAGCCTGATCGTTTGCGCGGCGTCGGCTGGCGAAACGCCACCCTCCCCGGGCAGCGTGGCTGGCCCGCACCAGCTAGAGGATGCCATGACCTCGCAAGTCGAGATCGTTGCAGCAACGATGCTTCAAAGAGCGCCTTCTCCGGCGAGCACGAAGGGCGCCCACAACGAGGGATGCGCGTTGTTGCCGCCGCTTCGGATCAACGTCAGCATGGACTGGCGCAGTGCTTCAGCGCGTCCGACGCGGCGCTCAGCCGTTATCTTGAAGGCGCCCGTGATCAACCGCACGGTCGCGTGGGAATTCACGGCCCAGTGCGAGACCAGCAAGGCGCGCGCCCCCGCATAGAAAAACGCACGCGCGAGCCCAGACAGCGACTCAGCGCCAGGCTTGGCGCTCTCCCCGGCCGCGGTGTTGCAGGCAGAAAGGACGACCCAATCGGCGTCGAGCTTGAGTTGCGAGACCTCGGAAGCGGTCAACAACCCGTCGTCCAACTCGGTCGCCTGATCCGGCGGCGTCAGCAGGAGTGCGGGCTCGGCCCTTGAGAAGGTAAGCATCTCCGTTTCGGCTGGCAGCAGGCCATGGGTCGCGAAATGAATGACCCGCGCGCGCGCCAAGGCCCCATCCGCCGAAAGGCGCTTGATGGTGTGCTCCGTGGCCTTGGCGCCCAAGAAGACGCTGCTTTCTCCGGCCCCGACTGATTTGGCCACAGCGCACAGCTCGTCCGCCGTCTCCGGCAGAGGCGCCTGGGCGCGCACAGTCGCCACATCGGCCAGGCCGCCGCGATAGAATCGCGCACTCGAGCCACGCAGCCCTCGCTGAGCAACTTGCGCGATCGCGGGCCCAGCGCAGGTTTGCCGCTCCCAGGCCTGTCGGTCAGCGCCGGTCGGCCCCAGCAGCAATGGGTTACCGAAGCCCAAAAAGGGTTGAGTCGCCCGGTTCGTTCTTGCGAATTGACGTAGCGCCTTTAGGCTCGCAACCGACGGCAGCACGCTAATGGCATGCGTTTTGGCGAGCCACGCGGCGCGGGCGTATCCCACACCGTCGCTTGGCACCGCCAGCTTGGGTTTGTCAGTCACGAGGACCTGGAATGGCAGGGCGCTGAGTGGGCCTGAAGCAACGATCAGCAGCTCGCGGCCCTCGATCAGATCGGCAATCTGACCAAACAACCGCTGACGCAGGTCATACGCGCGGCTGAGATCGAATGGCAGCAGTCCGCGCCGGGCGTTATGGCTTAAAGGATTTCCCAACAACTGGTTGCAGCGCATTCCTCCATCCGCCCATGCTGCCTGATCGAGACCACAACGCAGCGCCGCCACCCGCTCAGTGACTTGGCTGGTACCGAGATCTGAGGTCACCCAGCGTGCAGCGGTCTTGGTGACGGCCCATACCAATGTCTCCTCTGCCGACGCCCCCCAGGCCTGCGTATCGAGGATCAGCAAGAGCGCCTCGTTGTTGCCGAGCAGCTTCTGCACATCGGCAATGTCAAGGGGTTCCGGGGCGGCTAGGCTCGTAAATTCCGGAAACTCGCGGGCCAGCTGCTTATCGATTTCGCTGATACGCGCGTCGATGGCAGCCAACCGCACCGACAGGACGGCTTCCGCATTGGCATCCCGAAGCTCTGGTCGCTGTGCGCGCGCGGCGACCAGCGTCTGGTCCTTTGCCTGCCATTCCGCCAGCAGGTCTTGGCGTTCGCGCACCAAACCGGCGAGCGCACCGTCGCCTTTCGCCTGCCGCACCGCCATTTGCGACAGCGACTTGGCGGCTTCAGAGGATTGCGCCCATTGCGCAATCGTGAACATCTCGCGGGCGAGTTCGGACGCCTGCGCCGGTTCCGACTCGGCCAGGCGGCGCGCGGCCTTGATGAAGCCGGCGAACTGATTTCCCGCCCGTTGCGCCTCGCTCTGGCCTTTTCCCGTAAGCTGAGGCGCGGACGCCTCCGTTCCCCGCTTGGTGCGGCGAATGATTATGGCTGCGCTCTGCCGCCACTCCTCCACTGCTTGCCGCAAGCGTCCTTGCTGCCAATGCAACAGGGCAAGATCCGCGAGCGTGGTGCTCACCTCAGGATGATCCGGCCCGAGCGCTTTCTGTTTGATGGCAAGCGTGCGCTGGTAGAGTGGCTCGGCCTCTGTCGCATTGCCTTGTGCGGCGTAAAGCCCGGCAAGGCCAAAGAGCGTGGTTCCAACCTCGGTATGCTCAGGGCCCAGCGCTTTCTCCTTAATGTCGAGCGTACGCCGGTAAAGCGGTTCGGCCTCTGTATAGCGCCTCTCCTGGCCGTAAAGCTCGGCCAGGCCAAAGAGCGCACTGCCCACGTCGGTGTGGGCGGGGCCAAGCGCCTTTTCCTTGATGGCAATTACCCGCTTATAGAGTTGCTCGGCCTCTGACGCTCGCCCTTCCAAGGCGAGCAAAACCGCAAGATTGTGCAAGGTGCTGCCAACTTCGCTGTGCTCGGACCCGAGCAGGCTCTCCTTGATGGCGAGGGTTCGCCGATAGAGAGGCTCAGCTTCCTCGTAACGCCCGAGGTAGACGTAAAGTGCCGCCAACCCATAAAGCGTCGTGCCGACCTCGCTGTGGTTTAGTCCCAGCGCCGTTTCCTTGATGGCCAACGACCGCTTGTAGAGCGGCTCGGCTTCCAAAAACCGACCTTCCCGCACATAAAGTTCAGCCAGTGCATAAAGCGAGCTCCCGACGTCGGGGTGCTCGGCTCCCATCGTAGTTTCCTTAATGGCGAGCACACGCTGGTAGATCGTTTCTGCCTCGGCATAGCGACCCTGCATGGCGAGCAGGACCCCCAGGTTGTGGAGCGTGGTCGCAACGTCGCTGTGGTCCCGTCCCAAAGCCCGTTCCTTGATGCCGAGCGCGCGGTGGTAGAGGCCCTCCGCATCCGCGTAGCGGCCCTGGTAGACGTAGAGCGCGGCGAGTGCGTGCAGCGTTGCAGCAACCTGGGTGTGCTCCGCTCCGAGACCTCTCTCCCGAATGCCAAGCGCCTGCTTGTAAAGCGGCTCGGCGGCTGCGTACTGGCCAAGTTGCATATGCAGAACGGCGAGCGTATTTAACGCCTCGCCGAGTTCGAGGTCGTCAGGCCCGCGCTCGCGCTGCATGAGTTCGATCGCCTGGCGCGCAATGGGGAGCGCGTCGCTGACCCGGCCCGCGGCGACCATCTCCTGCACCTGGCGCACGAGGGCGGGAATAGTGTCCGGCGCCTGAGCACTTGCTCTGCCGGCACTTGCGAGCATGAGCGCCAACAAGATGACAAAGAGGATGCCGCGTTGCATCGTCTCCTCCACTGCTCAGGCCGGCACTGTGATGGCCGGATTTGGCTTGAGCAAGGCGCAGCTGCAACGCGCTCGCCCCTGCGCTCCCCGCCAGGACCCGGTTGGCGGAACCCAACCGCACGCGCCTTGTCAGCACGATGCGCGGCGCGCGCGCACCGGTCGTTCTGACAACTCGATCGGCCGGCACACGCAGGCAACGGGCACACCGCTGCCCGGAGGCTGCCGAGCCTGCGCACACGACACCGGGGGCCCTGCTCGATGCGACCCTCACCGCCCCCATGCCAACCCCAAGCTTCAGCGTGCGAAAGGGTCGAGATTACTAAGCTGTCATGTTTAGCCCGCTTGAAGCAGATCCCGCTTGTTCCCATTTTTTCGCTATGCTCGCGCCGACGCCACGAAGAACTGACGCAGCCAAGCTGCGTCGGACCATCTCTCAGCTGCTCGACCTCCTCTACGTCGTCGAGCACTCGATGGATCTCTTCCAGCGCAAGGGTGATCGTGCGGAGCTCGAGCGTGCAGCCGAGGGGTTCAATGAAATGCTCGGCCACGTGGATGCCCTCGGCGACATGATTGCCGAAGCCCGCAGCAACCCAACGGCAGCCGCGCCCGCTCCGAAAACCAGCGCCTTTCCTGGCAGCGAGGACCCATTTCCGGGCCATAGGCCCAGAAGTCGCGGGTGATAGCGACGCGGGGTGACTTCGGGCTCTCGCAGTTCGGCGTCAGTTCCCTGCGCGCGGGTCCTCGCCTTTGGGCAAGCGATCGCGGGCCAAAGCCGAGCAAGATGAAGGCGGGTACTATTTCGACTGTGCGCAATCGCGGAAGATTTGAAGCTGCGCCTCGCTGAAATAGTCGGTCTTGCGGTTCTTATTGCGATGCGACAAGTGCAAACAGAAATCGGCGGTTATCGTCCTGGTGTAGTCCAGGGTAATCTCATTCACGTCCCCCGCCTCTAGATAGTGTCTTTGTTCGCTGGCAAACTCGAGTGCCGACTTACTGCTTTCAAACAAGAGGCTATTCAGAAGCGCTTTGCGCTCAAGCGGCGTCATGGCCGACACAGGAAGCACACGCACCGCAAAGCCGAGCCATTTTGTGGACGTCTCGCTCCTTTTTATCAAGGTCGCGATGAGGGCACGCATCTCGGCGGGCGTGAGCAACTCTTCCAATGCGTCGCGTGACAAACGCGCAGCTTCAAAGTCGTCATAGGTAGCGTCGGAAACAATCTTTGCCAGCAGCTTTTCGCGCAAGCCGCTGGAAAAATTCACGTGTCGCAGCGCCGCCAGTGCATGTGAGGCGTTCGCCTTGACGATGGCCGCAATAGCATCTTGTTGCGCGTCACCCGGCAGTCTTTCACCGAACACCTCTAGGGCCAGCACGGCCGATTCCGGAGTTAACTCCGAGGCGCGCATGCGCGACGCAAGCTGCGTGATCTCGAAATCGGCGATCCGCAATGCCGTGGCGTTCTTGGCAATGATTGAAAGGCTCGCCTCCCGGAACACCTTGGCACGCAGCTCCCGGCGTTGCTCTTCCGTCAAGCGCTTCACTTTAGCCAGGATGGCGACGGCTTCATTGCCACATGCGGATGAGGCGAGCATGCGTTTGATCAAGTCGTCAAACTGGGATGCCGTAAGGCTGCTCGACTTGCGCGCCAACGTGGCAAGCACTTCCGGACTAGTGGCGAGATCCATGAAGAGCGCAAAGGCTCGATCTCGATCGGCCAGGCGCGAATTGTCGTCGGTCAGCAACTGCACCAGGGTGGGCAGGTGCTTCTCATCGATGGCTTCCTTTTCGGTGTAGAACTTACTCCAGACCGCACCAGGTATCGTCGCCTCGGACTGAGGGGCAAGGCTTAGCTTCAGCGGACATTTTGCCTCGTTGGGCACAATGGCGCGGCAGAGCCTACCGAGCAATTGCTCGTGAACGTCGCGCTTATCGAACAGTGCTATGCGCCATGAGCGAGATTTCTCGGCCTCTTCCGTCAGGAGGGCGTTGGCGGCGGCTATGACGGGTAGGGAGAGGTCTTCCGCATTGCTTCGCCCGGAAATGTAGGATTCTGCATAGCGATACTGCACCTCTGCGGCATTGGCCACGACAGTGCCCGCGACTTTGCGCACAATTTTGTCTCCTGTGCCGCTCGTCAGGAGCCACACCTTGTCCGAAGGCTGTCGCGCCCATTCGCTGGCGACAAGCACGCGGCCTTCCCCGGCTACAACGGCCGATGATTGCGGTATCTCGTGTGCGCTGAGCCAAAGTGGGAAATAGAGCCATGTCCAGGTCAGTATAAACCAGCCCCAAATGCGTGCCGTCCTGTCCTTTGAGGAAGACACCGCCACCGTGATAAGGACGGCAACCGAGGTCACAAAAGAGACGATCGGCCAGAACGCGCCGGCACTCGTCAACCAAACCGTTCCCCTCCAACGCAGGTACTGGGCAATGCCGAGGCCCAAGACGCACGGAATGGCGCCAAACACCGTGGCGGTCACAAGCGCATTGCGTCGGATCTTGGCGTTTTCCATTCACTGTTCCTTCCGTAAAACTGGGGGGAAAGAACCGGATCGGATGGCGTACTATAGCCGAGGGCAGCGGCCGTGTCCGAACCAACATGGCCGCGCACGCAAGCGCCGATGCGCGCGCGGCGCGCGCGCCCACGTTTCCCGCAATCGCGCTCGAGAGCTGTGGACCCCGCAGAGCTGACCCGTAGTCCCCCATGCTACTGCTAGGCCTCGATGACCCGCTCGGCGGCGAAGGGGGCGATGGTTAAGTCTGCGATACCCGCGGGGAGATCTGCCACGCCAAGCCAATTCCGAGCGTTGCTAGAGGACCTTAACGAGGAGGGTCGGCGCTAGCCCCGACCTGCCGAACTCGCCCCTTCTCGGGCGGGCGTAGCGCGCCGACGCGCCCGTTCTTTGCTCGTGGCCTCCACGGCACTATGCCCAGATACCCCGGGCTCCGGCTGGTCTAGCAAGGTGCCCGGTGTTCGCCCCGCCGAAGCGAACGGCCGCTTGGCCGGCGTCACCGCACCGCCAACGTGATCAATAGCACGCTCGCAGCGACGTCAGCCGCCGATTTTCGAGCGTGATTGCGCAAATTGGCTGATGCCAAGCAGAATGACCGAAAGCGCGATCAAAAGCGTTGAAATCGAAGCGATGGTCGGATCGATCTCATCGCGCAGGGCGTTGAACATGCGCTTGGTCAAAGTGGCCCTGTCGCCCCCCGCAATGAACAATGAGATCACCACCTCGTCGAGCGAGGTGATGAAAGCCAGCAGCGCACCGGAGATCACCGAGATCCGGATCTGTGGCAGGGTCACCGTCAGGAAGGCCTGCAAGCGGGTCGCACCGAGGCTGCGCGCGACCATTTCCTGGTTCATGTCGTAGCTCTTAAGGCTTGAGGCGACCGTGATCACGACCAGCGGTATGGCTAGCACGGAATGTGCCAGTACGATCCCCGTCAGCGTGTTGTTGAGCCCCAACTGCGCGTAAAACAGGAAGATGCCAATGGCGATTAGGATTGCCGGAATCACGAGCGGCAGGATAAAGACGGCATAGGCCAGCGCCGACCATCGGCTGCGCAGCGTGTGCAAGCCGTATGCCGCAAGTGTGCCCGACGTCGTCGAGAGCAGCATAGTGAGAATCGCGGCCGCGAACGAGACGTAGGTCGCTTCCCGCCATTCGATGGCCGCGAAATAGGTGGTGTACCAGCGCGTCGACCAGGCGGGAGGCGGGAACGTCAGATAGCGCGAGTCCGAGAAGCTCAAGGGAATGACGAGCAGGCTGGGCGCAATCAGAAACAGGACGATGAGGCCGACCAGCACGTAGAGCCACAGCCGCCGCGCGTGTGTGATCTGAGTATCTGTCGCCGGGTTCGCGAGCATCTCAGCGCGCTCCAATGAGCTTGTTGAAGCCGATCACGCGGCCGAGCAGCCAGAGAATTCCGAGCGTGAGCACGAGCAGCACGACGCCAAGCGCGCTCGCCGCGCCCCAGTCGCCGTAGTAGGAAACGTTGCGCTCGATCTGCATGGACCACATCATCACGCGGCCACCACCGAGCAGAGCCGGCGTGACATAGAAACCGAGGCACAAAACAAACACGATGACGATGCCGGCCGCGAGGCCTGGCAGCGACAATGGCACGAAGACCTGCCAGAAGGCCTGCACCGGGGAAGCGCCGAGATTAGCCGCGGCCCGCATGTAGTCGGGATTGATCGCGCGCATGGAGGCATAGAGCGGCAATACCATGAAGGGCAGCATGATGTGCACCATGCCGATGCTCGTGCCGGTGAAGTTATGCACAAGCCTCAGCGGCCCATCGATGAGGCCCAGGTCGGAGAGCCACGTGTTGATGAGGCCGCGCCGTTGCAGCAGCACGAGCCATGCGTAGCAGCGCACCAACAGCGAGGTCCAGATCGGGAACAGCACGAGCAGCAGCAGAACTGCGGCGATGCGGGGCCGCGCCTGTGCGATGATGTAGGCAAGCGGATAGCCGAGCAAAATACAGATGATGGTAACCAGGATGGACAGCTCGAATGTGCTGGCAAGCGTGATCAGGTAGGAAGGATGCAACAATCGCGCGTAGTGCGCCAATGTCATGCCCTCGGCGTTGCGGAAAGACAGCCAGAACAGCCAGATTATTGGCGCAAGCGCGACGATGCCGATCAGGAGCAACCCCGGCAACGCCAGGCTGCCCAGCATCCATTGCTCGGTGCGGTCTTGCGCGCTGAGCTCCGCCGCGTTGCGGCCGAGCTGCCGAAAGCCTTGCTGTTCCGTTCGTGCCGAGGAGGCCGCCGTGGTCATGGGCGTCAGGCCTCATCCGAGGGGACGATGATCGTATCAGCCGGTGCGAGGCCGAGCGTAATAGGGGCGCCCGGCAGCGGAGCGCGCTGTGCGCTGCCGCCGGCTTGGCGGATCGCGATCGGCTGGCCGTCGGCCAGAGACACATAGAGAAGTGAGCTCTCACCTTGATAGACGAACTCCTTGACCTGCCCGCAAAAGACGTTGAGGTCGGCACCACCCGGCGCATCGATGACTTTTAGTTTCTCCGGTCGCAACACCAGAAACTGTGCCGCCGCCTGGTGCCGCGGCGGTTCCGCAAGCCTAATGGCGCGGTCGCCGAGGTAGGCCGTGCCGCCCCTAACCTCCACCGGCAAGAAATGCGATTCGCCGATGAACTCGGCGATGAACCGGTTATTGGGCCGCTCGTAGAGGTCCTGCGGCTTGTCGATTTGACGGAAGCGGCCGTGGTTTATCACGGCGATGCGATCCGACATGGTCAGCGCCTCGCGCTGGTCGTGCGTCACGTACACCGTCGTCATACCCAAGCGCTGGTGCAAGTGGCGCACCTCGATCTGCATCTGCTCGCGCAGCTTCTTGTCGAGGGCGGACAGCGGTTCGTCCATGAGCAGGATACGCGGCTCGAAGATGATGGCACGCGCCAGGGCGACCCGCTGCCGCTGGCCACCAGAGAGCTGATCAACCTGGCGCTCGCCGAAACCCACGAGCTGGACCATGTCGAGCGCCCGGGCGACGCGCCCCTCGACCTCGGCGCGGGGAATACCTCGCAGCTTGAGGGGATAAGCCAGGTTGCCGGCCACGCTCATATGGGGAAAGAGCGCGTAGTTCTGAAAGACCATGCCGATGTCACGCTTGTGGGGTGGCACGAGGGTGACCTCGCGATCCCCGAAACGGATCTCGCCACTGTTGGGGCGAATAAACCCCGCAAGCACCATCAAAAGCGTCGTTTTACCCGATCCGGACGGGCCGAGCAGGGTGATGAACTCTCCGCTTGCGATCTCAAGGCTGACGTGGTCGAGCGCGGCCGTTCGTCCATACGTCTTGGTGACGTCGCGGATCGAAATCGGCAGCGAGATGGTCGTGCTCTTCATCTCACGCGTCTATGGCAGCAGTCCTCGCCATGCGGGACCCAGCCGGCCTGTCGTGCCCGCCGGGCCCTCGAGACGTTGCCGGGGAAACGCCTATTTCTGCACGAACGCGTCGAAGCGCTTCACCATCTCGTCCGAGTTCTTGACCCACCACTCCACGCTCAAAAGAAACCCCTTGCCAATGTTTTCGGGCGAATTGGGTAGCTGGGCGGCCAGCTCCTTGGAGATCAACCCGGTTTCGAAAGCGGCGAGGTTCGCCGGCGCGTAATTGATGAACTGCGGCAGGCGTGCCTGAATATCGGGACGCATCATGACGGCGATGGCCTTCATGGCAAGGTCCTTGTTCGGGGCGCCTTTTGGAATGAGCCAGCAATCGGAGACCAGCATCTGCTGTTCGAAGGTGATGGCGAGCGGCCCGCCTTTCGCCTCCTTCTCCTTCATCGCCGCCTGGATGCGGCCATTCCAGGCGCCGACCATGTCGACCTCGCCATCCTGAAGGATCTGGGCGGACTGGGCCCCGGAGTTCCACCACACAAGCACGTGGGGTTTTAGCTCCTCAAGCTTCTTGAACGCGCGGTCAACATCGATGGGATAAAGCTTGTCCACCGGTACGCCATCGGCGATCAATGCCGCCTCGAGATTGTAGATCGGGTGGCGCCGCATGGAGCGCTGACCCGGGAAGTTCTTGGTATCCCAAAAGGCTGCCCAGCCTGCCGGCTTCTTGTCGCCGAAGGCCTTCGTGCGCCAGCCGATGGCGATCGAATAGACTATCTGGGAGATCCAATACTCGGACTTCAGGTCCTTCGGTACGCCTGCGTCGTTAACAATGGCTGGATCGAGCTTCTCGAGCTTACCCTCCTTCTCCAGGATGCCACAGGTATAGGCACCTTGGGTCGATAGGTCCCAGGTGGGACGGCCGGAGGCAACCTGCGCACGGATGTCGGCGACACCGGAGGTCGTGTCCTCCTTGACGGTGATGCCGAGCTCCTTCTCCACCACGCTGAACCAGGCTTCGCGCTGGGCCTTCTGGAAAGCCCCGCCCCAGGAGGAAACGGTGATGCTCTGCTGGGCCACGCTCGCACCCGAGTGGAGCACCGTGAGCGCACCAAGCAGCGCCGCCATTGCGACAACGAACCTATGCATGGCCTTGCCCTCCACTGCGCCGGGCCGACCCGGCTTATTCCAGCTACCCCCGAAGTTCACAGCATAGCTCTAGTGCAAGTCAAGGAAATCAAGCAGTTGCGTTGCGAATAAGCGCGCCACGCGGCACCGGGAAACCAAGCATTTGCAGGGAGTTCTCCCCGCGCCGCGGGATAGCCATTGCTTTGCCCGGCTGAGGCAGAGCAAGCTCGCCAGCTGCAGGAACGCGCATTGGACACCTGAGCCGATGGCCCTCCATTTCCAGCGTAGCGAGTTCGACGCGCGGATAGCAAGTGCGCGTGCTGCGCTCGCGCGCGCTGGGCTTGATGGCATTCTTCTGTTCGCCCAGGAGAGCCTCTACTACCTGACGGGCTTCGATACGAGTGGGTTCGTCTTTTTCCAGTGCGCCCTGCTCACCGCCGGCTCGGACGAAATCGTGCTGCTCACCCGCCGGCCGGATCTGGAGCAGGCGCGACGCACCTCCATCATCACCGACGTACGGCTCTGGTATGACGCGGAAGGGGCCGACCCGTCCAATGACCTGAAGCAGATTTTGCAGGAGAAAAAGCTGGGGCGTGGCCGCATAGGCATCGAGCTGCGCACGTTCGGACTTACGGCGGACAAATACGAGCTCGTGCGCAGGCGGCTCGAGGGTTGGTGCGAGCTGGTCGACGCTTCACATCTCATCCGCAATCTGCGGCTGGTGAAGTCACCCGCGGAGATCGCCTACGTGCGCAAGGCGGCCGAGCTCGCCGACCGATCGCTGGAGGCGATGCTGTCGGCGGCCAGACCTGGTGCGTTCGAGGGCGAGGTTGCCGCCGCGGGCGCCGCCGCCATCCTGGCCGGGGGCGGCGATCCTCCCCCATCGGGGCCGGTTCTCGGCTCGGGTGACCGCGCCCTATTGGTGCGCAGCGCCACCGGTTTTCGCCATTTGGACGCGGTCGACCAGCTGACGCTGGAGTTCGCTGCCAGCTATCGGCACTATTGCGCCTGCCTGATGCGCACCATCGCCGTCGGCAGGCCCAACGACACGCAGCACGAAATGTTCAAGGTAACGCGGGAGGCGCTGACGGCGATGACCGAGGCAGCGCGGCCCGGCCGCCCCCTGGGCGAGATCGACGATGCACATCGCCGCGTCTACGACCAGGCGGGTTACGGACATGCGCGCATGGCCGCCTGCGGCTATTCGCTGGGGGCGCTCTACCGGCCAACTTGGATGGATGTGCCGCCGATGCTCTACTCGGGCAACCCCTTGCCGGCGGCACCCGGCATGGTGCTCTTCCTGCACGCCATCTTGATCGATGCAGGCAAAAACCTGGCCATGTCGCTCGGCCACACGATCGGCATAACGTCGAGCGGCGCGGACGTTTTCAGTCGGCTCGAGCCCACCTACATCGTCACCACGTGAAGGAAGGGCCGCGGCGGCCGCTCACGCGGCGAGAAAGTCGTAGGCCGACAGCGCATGCGTGCGCACGATGTGCAAGAAGTCCTCGATGTCCACGTGTTCGTCGAACGAGCCCATCCCGTTGGGAAATGGGCCGTAAACACAAGCCTGGATGTTACGATAGCGCCAGAGCCGGGCGTCGGTACCACCGAGGCTGACGATCGGCTGCGGTTTGAAGCCACGCAACTCCTCGACGTTCTTCTGCACGATGCGGATGATCTCGCAGTCCGGGTCGACCCACGATGGCAGATTGCAGTTGGTCTCGCGCACGGTCGCTTCGGGAAAGGCCTGCATGATGCTATCGACGGCCGTGAGCACCTCTTGCCGTGTCACGCCTAATGGGAGACGAATGTCGGCCTCGAAGGTGGCGCTCGACGGCACCATGTTGACCTTCACGCCACCTCTGATGGTGCCAATGTTGAGGGTCACCTTGTCGACGATGCCGCCGGCACCGGGACCCATGGCGCGCTCCATTGTGGGCCGGCCAGCGTCGATGGCCGCCCGGATGTTGTCGGAGATCTGGGGCCGGATCTCGCCGAGCTTCTCCAGCTCGACCGCAATGGCCATAGCGATCTTGGTTGCGCTCTTGGTGGCATGCGTGTAAGCGCCGTGCGCACCGGCCGTGCTGACGTTGATCGCAAGCCAGAGTGGACCCTTCTCGCCAAAGCGGACGCTGAAGGGACTTGAGGGCTCCCCGTTGAGCAGCGCGTCGCCGTGCACCTCCGGATGGTGCTCCATCAGATAACGGGCACCATAGGGACCGAAGGTTTCCTCATCGGAAACGGCGGTAAGCGTGAGCCTGCCTTTGAGCCCATCCCTGAGACGGTGCAGATAGGCAAAGGTGAAAATCGAGGCCGTCGTTCCGGCCTTCATGTCGGCCACGCCGCGGCCATAGACTTTGCCATCGACGATCTCGCCACCCCATGGATCGCGTGACCAACCGGCGCCGTCGTCCGCAACCGGAAACACATCGATATGGCCGTTGAGCACGAGGTGGCGGCCGGGGTGGGCGCAATCGAAGCTGCCGACGATATTCGGCATCTCGGGGTGGGGCGAGATGATGCGGTAAGGCAGGCCTCCCTGTTCCAGGAAGCTCGTGATGAAGCTGGCGGCCTCGCGCGTGTCACCAGGCGGATTGGGGCTCCGGTGCTGGACGAAAGCCTGCAGGAAACGCACGAGATCGCCGCGGTCGCGGTCGATCCAATCGAGCAGCTGCTGTCGCCCCGAGTTCACGTCGATACCCCTCGCCCAAGCCAAATTCCCGCTCGGCGGCAGCCTGCCAGTGAGGCCTAGTCAGCGGGCGGCCCACCAGCCATCCTCGACGACCGTTTTGGCGCGAGGGCTTGTTCCCTGGCCCGCGATCGCCGATGCTGGCGCAGCATGCAATATCTGTCATTCTCGTAAAACTGCAAACATGGCGGCCAGGCCGTCCGGACATCCGCAAAAGGAGCAGCGAGGGGTGGCCTTGCGACCATGAAACCACTACCCAAGTCGCTGTGGGCGACAACCGCTACGCCGGCCACATCCTATCCGAGGCTTGCCGGCGATGTGGCGGCCGATTGCGTCATCGTGGGCGGGGGCTTTACCGGACTTTCAACGGCACTCCACTTGGCAGGCCGCGGCGTGCGGGCGGTGCTGCTGGAAGCAAACGAGCCCGGCTGGGGTGCATCGGGCCGCAACGGCGGTCAGGTTATTCCCGGTCTCAAGCTTGATCCTTCCGAGCTCAGCGCCAAGTATGGTGAGGAGCGCGGCCGCAGGCTCACGGCAACGGTCGGGGCGACGGCCGACCTCGTCTTCGACCTCATCGCTGAGCACGGCATTGAGTGCAATGCGAGCCGGAGCGGTTGGATCCAGGGTGCGCCGGGCCCGAAGGGCTTCGCCGAAGTTCGCAATCGCGCCGAAGAGTGGGCCGCCCTCGGCGCCGACGTGGCCCTACTCGACCGAGAGGAGGTTCGCGCGCGCATTGGGGGCGGCGACTACGTCGGCGCCTTCCTGGATCGGCGAGGCGGCACGCTCAATCCCCTGTCCTATGCGCGCGGCCTGGCTCGGGCTGCGGCGGCCGCCAGAGCTGCAATCCACGGTGACAGTCCGGCCATCTGCCTGGAGCGGGTTGGCCAGCGCTGGAAGCTGTCGACGCCCACCGGCAGCGTAACCGCGCCGTATGCCGTGCTGTGCACGAACGCCTACACGGATCGGCTTTGCCCGGGCTTGGCACAGACCGTGGTTCCCGTCCTTTCCTCGGTCGTCGCCACCGCGCCGTTATCCGACAATCTCCGCAAGGTGATCCTGCCGGGGCGGGAGGGTGTGTCCGAGACGCGCCGCGTGTTGAATTGGTTCGGTATCGACCGCGACGGACGGCTTATCTTCGGCGGGCGCGCTGGCCAGCGCGAGACGGAGGATGCTCAAGCCTTCCGCCCGGTGCTCACACGCCTGAGGAGCCTGCTTCCCATACTCGGCGAGCCGCGCATTCAGTTCCGCTGGGCTGGGCATGTTGCGCTCACGACCGACCATGTACCGCATCTGAACGCGTTGGCGCCCAATCTCTACGCGGGTCTCGGCTACAATGGCCGCGGTGTGGCGATGTCTACCATGATGGGCAAACTGCTCGCCGAGCGCGTGGCGGGCGCGCGCGAGGACGACATGCCCCTGCCGGCGACGCCAGTGGCACGCATCCCCTTGCATGGCTGGCGCGCGACGGGCATTGCGCTCGCGATCGGCTGGAAGCGGCTGCAGGACAGGCTGCACCCTTAAGAGTGGGATCGCTGCATGCGAGTGGGTATCGAGGTCGGTGGTACGTTCACGGACTTGGTCGCCATCGAACCTGGCGGCATCCGCATCACAAAGGTGCCCAGCGTGCCGCGTGCACCGGAGGAGGGCGCCTTCGATGCCCTGCGTGCAAGCGGAATTTCCATAGCATCGATCGAGGATCTCGCGCACGGGTCGACCGTTGCCACCAACGCGGTGTTGGAGCGCAAGGGCTATCCGACGGCCTTCATCACCACCAAGGGCTTTCGCGACATCCTGGCTTTGCAGCGGCACGGTCGTTCGCGCATCTACGATCTTGAGTACCGCAAACCCACGCCGGTGGTCACGCGAGCAGCTTCCTTTGAAATCGCCGAACGTATCCTGGCCGACGGTACGATCGAGACACCGCTCGATGTTGCCGACGCCAGCCGGCACCTAGTGCCCGCACTGAAAGCTGGCGGCTACGAGGTCGTCGCCATCTGCCTCATCAATGCATTTGTTAACCCGCTGCACGAAAGAGCGCTGCGCGACCTTTTGGCTGCCGCGCTTCCCAAGCTGAACGTCACGATCTCCTCCGACATCACGCGGGAGTTTCGCGAGTTCGAGCGCGCCTCAACAACGACGCTGTCGGCCTATGTCCAGCCGGTCATCGACCGCTACATCCAGCGCTTTCAGCAGAAACTTGCGGCGGAGGGGTTCGGCGGCCGCTTCTCGGTCATGCAGTCGAATGGCGGGCGCCTGCCGGCGGAGGCCATGCGCGCCAACGCCATCAATGCCCTGCTGTCGGGTCCGGCCGCGGGCGTGGTCGGCGCCGTGCGCCAGACGGGTCGCTCCGGCTACCGTAATATCATCACGCTCGACATCGGTGGTACCTCCACGGATGTGTGCGTGGTGAGCGATGGCGCACCACGGCTGACCCAGGAGTTTCACCTGGACGGCTTGCCGATCCGCATCCCTCTTCTCGACATCAACACGATCGGTGCCGGCGGTGGATCGATCGTATGGGTCGACGAAGGGGGTATGCTGCGTGTCGGCCCGCGCTCGGCCGGTGCCGATCCGGGGCCTGCCTGCTACGGCCGGGGCGGCACGCTACCAACGCTCACGGACGCTCACGTTGTGCGCGGGACGGTGCGTCCCGAAGCCTTTCTCGGCGGCCGCATGCAGATCGATGCGGGCGCCGCATCACGCGCGCTGGAGCCGATCGCGCGACGCTTCGGCCTCGCCTTGGAAGCAGCCGCCGACAGTGCCGTCGCGCTTGCCAATGCCAATATCGTCCGTGCCATCCAGCTCATCTCGACCGAGCGGGGCCACGACCCACGCGACTACGTGCTCGTGCCCTATGGCGGCGCCGGACCGCTGCATGCCGCAAAAGTTGCCGAGGAGCTTGGCATTACGACAATCGTGGTTCCACCCGCGCCGGGGATTATCTCGGCCTATGGGCTCATCGCCTCGGACTTCGTGCTGTTCGAAAGCATGACGCGCAGAGCCCTGGCCGACGACGGTGCCGCCGATGTGCTGCGCGAGGTATTCGCAGTGATGCATGGCCGCGCGCTCGAGCGCGCCAAGGCCAATGGGATCCGGGGCCGGCTTGTTTTGTCGCTGACGGCCGAGATGCGTTACGTCGGCCAGGCCTTCGAGGTGCCGGTGCTGTTCGAGGAAACGCAGCTCAAGGAGCTGAGCGCGGCAGACGTGCACGCCAGGTTCGGCGAAGCGCATCAGCGCGTTTATTTCTTCGGCGGAGAGGCGGCAAAACCCATCGAGTTCGTGTCCTTTCGCCTCGGCGTTGCAGCACCGCTCGAGCACTTGCCGCTGCTCGCGCAGTCGCAGGTGTCGGAGGAACCGCCGCATCCGATCCGAATTTTTGACGGCAAGGCTTGGTGGGATGCGCAGTTGCTACCCCGCCAGGCGCTCGGGCGGCAAAAGCACGCGCAAGGCCCGGCGCTGCTCGAGGATCCCACCTCTACCCTCTACCTGCCCGCCGGCTGGACGGCGCGCTGCGATGCCAACGACAATACCATCCTGGAACGACAGTGACATGCAGGAACGCACAACCGAGCCCATGCTCAGCGGCACAGCGGATGCCAGCCTCGACCCCGTCGATTACGCCGTCATCTCCCAGGCATTGATCGCAATTGCACGCGAGATGGGAACCAAGCTCATCCGCTCCTCATATTCCAATATCGTGCGCGAGGCGCAGGACGCTTCCGCCGCGCTGTTCGATGCGGGGGGCAATGTCGTCGCCCAGGCCGAGCTGATCCCCATGCATCTAGGCTCGATGTCGGAAATCTTTCGTGCCTGCGTGGACCAGTGCCCGATCGGCGAGCTCCGGCCAGGCGATTTTTATATCAACAATGATCCCTACGGCGGCGGCCAGCACCTGCAGGACGTGTTCATCTTCACCCCAATCTTCGTTGCTGGCCGCATCATCGCCTTCGCTGGCACCGTCGCACACCATCTCGATCTTGGTGGCGGCAATCCCGGCATGACGCCGGATGCCGTCGACGTGCATGCGGAAGGCATCATCATTCCGCCCTCCCGATACACCTACGAGCGCGATTGGAACGGAGGCCCGCTCGAGCGGCTCGTCGCCGCCAATGTGCGCGTAGCATCGCAAACCATCGGCGACTTCTACGCCCAGTTTGCCGCCAATGCGATTGGAACGGCGCGCATGACTGAACTGTGCGCGCGATACGGTACGTCGAAGGTGCTGGCGGCGATGAGCGAGCTGATGAACTACTCGAGGCGCCGGTTCCAGGCGGCACTGCGCGCCATTCCCGACGGCACCTACCACGGAGAGGACGCGGTCGACGACGATGGGCTCGACGACCGGCCCTTGGTGGTGAAAGCAGCCGTGACCATCGCAGGCGAGGCGATCACGGTCGACTACGCCGGCACCTGCGGCCAGGTGCGGCGCAACCTCAACTGCCCATGGGCCTCCACCGTGTCGGCGACGCTGGCCGCCATCAAGTGCGCATTGACTAATCCGGACATTCCCTTCAACGAGGGGTTCAAGCGGCCGATCACCGTGACGGCGCCGAAGGGAAGCCTGGTCAATCCCAATTACCCCGCCCCGGTGCGTGCCCGCCTGCTGCCGGCCTATCGCTGCTTCAACGCAGTGCTCAAGGCGCTGGCGCAGGTGGTGCCCGATCAGGTGATCGCGGGTGGCAACGATTCCACGCACGCGCTTGCCATCTCACACCTTGGACCCAAAGGTTACCGGGTTTATCTGGAGATCTACGGTGGCGGTTTTGGTGGTGGACCACGCCATGATGGCTGCGACGCGGTCGATAGCCCGCTCTCCAACTGCACCAACACTCCGGTGGAGGCAACCGACATGGACTTCGACCACTTTCGGGTGATTGGCTACGGACTGCTGCCAGACACAGGCGGGGCGGGCAAGCACCGCGGTGGCCTTGGCCTCTTCCGCCGCTTTCTCATTCTCAAGGACGGGGCCAACTTCGCCACGTATAGCGACCGCGTCCGCCTCGCACCTTACGGGTTGTTCGGCGGCGCCGAGGGGAGCCGCACGCGTATTGAGATCGAGCGCGACGGGCACATTATCAAGCTCAAGAGCAAGGACCGCGTCGACCTCATGGCCGGGGATATCTTGACGCTCTACTCCTCGGGCGGGGGCGGCTACGGTCCGGCCGAAAGCCGCGACAAGCGCCTGATCGCGGAAGATGTGCAACAAGGCTACGTCACCCCGGCCGCCGCAGCTTCACTTTATGGATGGACCGATCGCACATGAGCGAGCTGCCACGCAGCGCACGCGCCGTCATCATTGGCGGCGGGGTCATCGGGTGCTCGGTCGCTTATCACCTGGCCAAGCTCGGCTGGCGCGAGGTTGTGCTGCTCGAGCGCAAGCAGCTGACCTCTGGCACCACCTGGCATGCTGCAGGCCTCATCGGCCAGCTGCGCGCCACAGCCAACATGACCAAGCTCGCCCGCTACGGTGCCGAGCTTTATGCCAATCTCGAGGCGGAGACCGGCATCGCCACCGGCTTTCGTCGCGTGGGTTCGATTTCGCTCGCACTCACGCACGAGCGGCTGGAGGAGCTCAAGCGGGGCGCATCGATGGCGCGCGCCTTCGCTGTGGATGTCGAGGAGATTTCGGTCACCGAGGCGGCTCGGCTGCATCCCCTTACCGACATGACCGACGTTCGCGGCGCGATCTACCTACCCCGCGATGGCCAGGCTGATCCTGGCAACGTCGCGCTTTCGATGGCACGTGGCGCCACAAAGGCCGGCATTAGCATCCGGGAGAACGTCAAGGTCACCGGCATTGTTACGGAAAAGGGCCGTGTCCAGGGCGTGGTCACACGCGCCGGCCGAATTGACGCCGACGTCGTCATCAACTGCGCAGGCATGTGGGGGCGCGAAGTCGGTCGCCTGGCGGGCGTGCACCTGCCACTGCACCCCTGCGAGCATTTTTACGTTGTCAGCGAGCCAAGCAGCGAAATCCCTTCCGGGTTGCCGGTGCTACGGGTCACCGACGAGTGTGCCTACTACAAGGAGGACGCCGGCAAGATCATGCTCGGCGCTTTCGAGCCGAACGCCAAGCCGTGGGCGCTCGACGGTATTCCCGAGGAGTTCTGCTTCGACGAGCTGCCGGCCGACCTCGAGCACTTTGCCCCGATTCTGGAGACCGCGACGCGCCGCATGCCCTTGCTCCGGCGCCTCGGCATCCGTACCTTCTTCAACGGCCCGGAGAGCTTCACCCACGACAACCGCTACATGCTGGGTGAGACCCCGGAAGTCGCCGGTTTCTTCGTCGCCTGCGGCTTCAATTCGGTCGGCATCCAATCCGCCGCCGGCGCGGGCAAGGCGCTGGCGGAATGGATCGTCGGCGGCGCCCCGCCTTTCGACCTGTGGGATGTCGATGTGCGCCGCGTGTTCCCCTGGCAGTCGACGCGAAGTTTCATCATACCACGCGTGTCGGAGACGCTTGGCTTGCTCTATGCCGATCATTTTCCCTATCGGCAGTTCGCCACCTCGCGCGGCGTCCGTCATAGTCCGGTGCATGAAGAGCTTGCCGCGTGTGGCGCCTATTTCGGCGAGGCGGCCGGCTGGGAAAGGCCGCACTGGTTCCTGCCCCAAGAAGAGGCGGCCCGCGGCGAGCGGGCCGAAGCCCACGACACCTGGGCACGGGCGCGCTGGCACAGCTACGTCGCGGCCGAGCACATGGCCGTACGCACCGGGATCGGGCTCTTCGACATGACCCCCTTCGGCAAGATCCGCGTGGAGGGGGCGGATGCCGAGGCCGTTTTGCAGCGCCTGTGCGGCAACGATATCGCCGTCGACCCGGGCCGCATTGTTTACACGCAGTGGCTCAACCAGCGCGGCGGCATTGAGGCGGACGTCACGGTCGCGCGGCTCACTGAGACGGCGTTCCTCGCCGTGACGAGTGCCGCCACGCTGCGCCGCGATCTCTCCTGGCTCAAGCGTCACATCCCCGAGGAGGCCCGCTGCGTGGCCTTCGACGTGTCGAGCGGCGAGGCGTGTCTTGGCGTAATGGGGCCGAAAGCTCGGGCCTTCCTCGAGGCCCTTACTCCCGATGATATCTCGAATGCGACCTTCACTTTCGCCACCCAGCGCACGCTCGAAATCGGCATGACCCACGTGCGGGCGCATCGGATCAGCTACGTCGGCGAGCTCGGCTATGAACTGTACGTGCCGACCGAGTTCGCGCGGCATCTCCTTTCGGTTCTGCTTGAGGCAGGCCGGTCGCGTGGGCTGCGGCCCGCGGGACTGCTGGCGATGGATGCGTTGCGTCTTGAGAAGGCCTACCGCCATTTCGGGCATGACATCTCCGATGAGGATCACGTGCTCGAGGCGGGGCTTGGTTTTGCGGTAAAGACCGACAAACCTCGCGGCCGCTTCGGTGACTTCCTCGGTCGCGAGGCCGTGCTGCGCAAGCGCGAGGCCGGCCTCGCCCGCCGCTTGCTGCAGTTCAAGCTCACCGACCCCGAAGGGCTTCTTTTTCACAATGAGGCCATTCTCAGCGCTGGCCGCATCGTCGGCCATCTCTCGTCCGGCGGCTATGGGCACGCGCTCGGAGCGGCTGTCGGCCTTGGCTACGTCCCGTGCCGGCCGGACGAAAGTCTTGAGGACTTGCTTGCCGCAGGCTACGAGATCGAGGTGGCAGGGCGCCGCTATGAGGCAGTCGTCACGCTGAGACCTTTCTACGATCCGTCCGGTGCACGGCAGCAAGGCTAGATTGCGAGAATGCCCACGGCCGGCGGCCGCAAAACCTTCCGCCCCAGGCATTGTCCATACCGCAAGGGCGCCGATCGTCAGCCTTGGCCCGTTGCGGGCCGAAACCAGCAGCGCAAAACCGACGCCGGCAGGCGACGTAGGGTCGGATCCCTCACAGGGCACCTCCATGCGGCTGGCAGCTTCAGGGTGGGAAGCTGAGCGGTCGACCGCCAGATGGAATGGAAAGAGGCGTCTGCGCTATCGGGCCGGCACTTTCTCCGGATTGGGTAGCCAATCCATCTGCAGCACCTTGGTGGCCAGCTCCTTGTCGACATGCGGAACAATCAGCTTCTGAAAAGCGAAACGAACTTGATGAAACTCACGCGGGCAATTGGCAGCGCGTTCTTTCGGCAGGTATTTGTCGTCAACAAGGTCCTTGAACATTTCCGAATTCGCTCCATAGGCGATGCACAGCAGATTATAGAACCGCTGCGCCGGAAGGCCGTGCACATCCGAGAAAGCCTTGACTGGCAGGATTACATTCGGCCTCTCCATGACGGACCTATATGAATAGGCAGCGCCGCCAATCAGGCGCGGCGCCTCGTCTTTGCCAAGCAGGAGCATCATATAGGCGGAAAACTGATCGGCGTTGTCTTCCGCATTTCCGAACGATGGTACGTCGAGCAGGCTGAAAACAGCATGCCCAAATTCATGGGCAACGACGTATAAGAACTGCCCGACCATCGCGTCCTCGCGGGAGACACCGCTGGACGTCGTCGTCTCCGGCACATTCTGCCGCAACTCTTCCAGGTATTCGTAGCAAAGCGTCAACGCGGCGTTCCAATACCAGGCGTTCGATTGGCCGTTGCATCCGGTTGTTTTGATCGTCAGATCTGTGGGGAGTCGGAAGGGGCCGAAGATTTCCTGCAGCTTCTCGAGCACCCGGCGCTTTTGCATGGCCTCATAGAGTTGCTGGTGCGCCGGATTCTCGGGCTGCACGTACTCTATGCGTATGCGTTGGGGTGCAGCTTCGGGCGCGGCCAGCGCGGAGCCGAAGGCCAGTAGAAACCAAATTCCCGCGAGCAGTGTCAGTTTGCCAGTCTGCATTGGACCCCCCGACAGGATGGTTCGGTGCGCCACTTGTCTTAAGCAAAGCAAGCCGTGGCTTGCCGTTCATCACGGGGAGGCGGTCGCTCCTCACCGATCCTGAGCGTAACGTGCCGTCGCCGTGACCTGCATCGGGATTTTTACGCAGTTCCCGTTGCGGCCGACCGCATAACAATCCCTTGCCGCGCTCTCCTCGGCAGCATGCGACCAAGGGACAGAGCCTTTAACGCTGCAACAGCCGCTTGCCATCAAGCCATGCGGAGCGCTCCTTGCGGGTCTCGCAACCGTGCAGGCTGGCAAAGATTTCAATCTCTGAGCGCAACGCCACGGCTGCGCCCCGGGCCAAGCGTGGTTAATCATGCCCGAGTTTCCCACGAACGAAGCTTGCCGCGCCGCGTGGGAGCCACTTGGCGCCAGCATGATCCGAATTCTGAGGCGCCCTGGGCATCGGGCTGAGGCGCGCTTTCCATCAAAGGCAGGCGTCGCGCACGGGCAACGCGGCGGCGGAGAAGGCTTCCCAGTGCCGCTTGGATTATAAACGGCGTGAGCTTGGGAAGGAGCCTCTCGGGCCCGCGCAACGCTGGTTGCACGCGCGTTAGCCGAGGAGGGTGCGCATTGCGCCGCCAGCCTGACATCGTCTACACAGACCTGAGGTTTTTTGAGACCAAGGAGGCTTCGATGATCCGCAAGGCGAAGGCGATTTGGCGCGGCACCGGCCGTGACGGCACTGGCACTCTTTCCGCCGATTCCGGAGTGCTCGCCAGCACACCTTATTCATTCCGGACCCGCTTTGAAAACGAGAAGGGCACCAATCCCGAAGAGCTGATCGCGGCGGCGCACGCCGGGTGTTTCACCATGGCGCTGGCATTTGGCCTGCAAGGTGCTGGCTTGACGCCGACCGAACTCAGCACCGAAGCGGCCGTCAGTCTCGAGCCGGAGGGCAAAGGCTTTCGCATCAGCCGCTCGGCGCTGACGCTACGCGCCAAGGTGCCCAATCTCGACGCAACAAAATTCGCCGAGTTGGCTAGGGAAGCCGAGAAGAACTGCCCCGTCTCCAAGGTTCTCAACGCGGAGATCACGTTGGACGCCAAGCTCATTTGAGCGCCCATTGCCGCCGGCCGCTCTTTATAGTTGGGTTTGTGCAAGCGAGGACCACCAGGAACAAACCAGAGGATGCAAGGGATGGGCGAGCTTTGGCAGCTTTCGGCAACCGAGGCGGTCGCCAAGCTTCGCGCGGCCGACGTGTCGCCGCTCGAAATGGTGGAGGCTGCCGCCGCGCGCATCTCTGCCGTTGAGCCTTACCTTAACGCGTTGCCCATCCGTTTCTTGGATGACGCCCGTGCCCGGCGAAAGCCTTCCGGCGCCAGCCTACCCACCATCCAGGCTGGCTCGCCGGCTTGCCAATTGCGATCAAGGACTACAACGATGCCGAAGGCCAGCTGACGACCTTCGGTTCGCCCATCTTCGCGGACCACCGCGCCGTGGCCGACGACAGGACGATCGCCACGCTACGCGCGAACGGCGCCATCCCGTTGGCCAAGTCAAACGTGCCGGAGTTTGCGGGCAGCCATACGTTCAATCCCGTGTGGGGCATCACGCGCAACCCGTGGGATAGAACGCGCACCGCCGGCGGCTCATCCGGCGGTGCTGCGGCCGCGCTGGCAGCCCACGAAGTTTGGCTCGCCAATGGCTCCTGCCTCGGCGGCTCGCTCCGCATTCCGGCGAGCTTTTGCGGCATCGTTGGCTTTCGGCCCAGTGCGGGCGTCGTACCGAGGGGCGACGGCTTGCCCGCTTTCGACAGCCTTTGGGTCGAAGGCCCCATGGCACGCCACGTTGGCGACATCGCCCTGATGCTCGATGCCATGGCGGCATTGAGCCCGCATGATCCGCTCTCCCGACCCACCCCGCCCGGCGGATACCAGGCGAGCATGCGGCGCGCGCGACCACCTAAGCGCATTGGCTTCAGCGCGAACCTCGGTTTACGCAGCATCGATCCGGAGGTCGCCACCGTCTGTGAGAAGGCCGTGCAGGGCTTCAAAGCGCTGGACTGTGCCGTGGAAGAAGCCGCGCCGGACTTTTCCGGCGCTATCGATTGCTTCCAAGTTCTGAGGGCGCTCATGTTTGCAGGCGTCCGTGGTGAGCTCATCCCTGCTGAGCGAAACCGCATCAACCCCGATATCGTCTGGAACATCGAGAAGGGATTGCATCTCTCAGGTACGGAGATCATCGCCGCGCAGCGTGCGCGCGAAGCGTTGTTCCACCGCGTGGCGCGCTTCTTTGATGACTTCAACCTGCTGATTTGTCCGACCGTCGCGGTGCCGCCGTTCCCGGTCGAAGACCGATTCCCTACCGAGATTGCAGGCGAGAAGCTCACAACTTACATCGACTGGATGTTTTTGACCTTCGCCATCACGCTCACCGGCTGTCCCGCCATTTCCCTGCCCTGCGGCTTGACAAATAGTGGGCTCCCCATTGGTCTTCAGCTCGTCGGCCGTCCGCATGGGGACACCCAACTGCTCGGCATGGCCAAGTTCCTGGAAGAGGCGCTCGCCTTCAAAGCAATACTGATGGCGGCCTAGTGCAGGGCGGCGCCCGCTGCTTGATGTAAATCGCGAAACGATGGAGCGCGCCGGTTGATCCCGCGGGCCTTGCGACCCGCCGGAGACCAACATCAGCCGCGACAGCGTCCGACGCGAGTGGCTGTCGACGATCGCCAGCCTGCAATCGACCCGCCCCGCCGCGGACCCCGAAAACAAAAGGGCTTGCCGAGATCGCTAGGCTTTTTTGGGCGACCAGCCATAGGCCTTGGCGCAGGCGCCACCCATCAGCATTGCCCGCTCAGCGTCGCTCAGCCGGTCTGTGGCAAGGAAAGGTGTGACGGCCTGCTCATAGTTGACGACGGCAAATGCGCGGGTCCAGTCCGTACCCCACAAGCACCGCTCTAAGCCCCAGGCATCAAACACACGGGCGAGCGGGTCCCAGATGTCGGCAAAAGGGTATGGCTCTCGGGACAGCGTGCAGGCGCCGCTGACCTTGATTACGGCATTCGGACGCCTTGCGAGCTCCAGCACTTTCGGCAGATCGGCCCAAGGCTGCGGCGGGGCGGGCGGTGTGCGCGGCTGCATGATGCCGAGATGGTCGATGATAAAGCGCGTGTCGGGGTGGCGGTCGATCAGCGCCGCCCCGTCGTCCAAGTTGCCCCAGCACAGGATGTTGACCGGAAAGTCGTGGCGGACGGCCGCGCGCAGGATCCGGTCGAGGCCCGGATCGCTCGGGGCGCGCTTCGCCTCGTTCGGCAACATGATACGGATCCCCACGGTGCCCGGCGTCTGCTTCCAGTCGGCAATGACATCGGCCACCGCCGGATCGTCTGGATCCACGGGCTTGACGATGGCGAACCGACCGGGATGGGCCCGTTGCACTTCCACCGCATAGCTGGCGTCGTAGCGGTACATGGAGAAGGCGGAGATAAAGATCGCGCCGTCCACGCCGACCTTGTCCATCGCCGCCACCATCTCGTCCCCGGTCACGTGATCGGGCCAGTTCGGCACACTATGCCAGGGTCGCTTTGCGGTGTTGGGCTCATAGGCATGGACCTGGGAATCGATGATCGCCATTGGGAAGCTCCTCTGTGCTCGGCGCGTGCGTATCGCAGCAGGTCGGACCCGCCATGTCCAGCCGGCTCAGCGCCTCGTATTGCGCGGGCGCCGCGCACCCGTCTCTCCTCGGCCGCCGGTCGCCGGAGCGGTCGCGTCGCCCCCGCGACGCCCCCGCGACGATTGTGCGGCCTCATGCGGCGAATGGCGGATGGGCCGCCGGCGGCCCGCCAGTCCTGCGCCAAGCCGGCAGCGGGGTCGCGTGCAGGACCAAGGCCGCGAGCCGACGGGGTGAGATAACACCTTGAAAAATTTTAATCCCTGTAGCCGCGGCCGAACGGCGCAGGCGTGGGCCCCGCTGACCTTCGCCTCCCGCGCTCGCGCTGCGAGCCGATCTAGCGACCACCCCCGCGCAAGGCCCGTTGCCTCGGGCGCCATTGCAGGGCAAGGTCCCTCATCGCAAAAGACACCGCGCCGCAAAGCTGCGGCCTTTCTGCCCAGCAGGAAAGACACAGCATGAAGGCCATCATTATGGACCGCCACGGCGGTCTCGACGTTCTGCGCTATAGCGACCTGCCGGATCCGGTGGCGGAGGCAGGCCAAGTCGTCGTCAACATCCACGCCGCAAGCGTCAACGGTGCGGATAGCAAGGTACGCGAAGGTGGTTCCTACACCACCGTCTCCAAGTTCCCTTATGTGTTGGGTCGCGATTTCTCCGGCGTCGTCGCCGCGCTCGGCGCCGGGGTAGGCGACTTCGCCATTGGCGATGCCGTGTTCGGCGTGCTCGCCGCCGGCCGCGATGGGACCTACGCGGAGAAGGTCGCCGAGAAAGCGGCGTTGCTCGCGCGTAAGCCCGACTCGCTGTCGCATGTCGAGGCCACTGCCCTCGCGCTCATTGGTTTGACCGCGCTGGTTTCGATCGAGGACACGATCAAGCTCAAACGTGGTGAGACGATCCTCGTTCAAGGTGGTGCCGGCGGTGTGGCAGGCTATGCGATCCAGCTCGCCAAACACATCGGTGCTCGGGTTATCACCACTGCCAGCGCAGCAAACCACGACTACGTCAAGAGCCTCGGCGCAGACCAAGTGATCGACTACAACAGCCAAGACTTCGGCAAAGTGGTCCAGAATGTTGACGCCGTATTCGAGACCGTCGGTGGTGAGGTTGCCACGCGGTCCTTTGCCGTCCTCAAGCCGGGCGGACGTGCGGCTTTTATCGCGTCAGGCGCCACGGCGCCCGTGTCGCCGCGCGCCGACGTACAGTCGTTGCGTCCCGCCGTTGGTCGTGACCGCGCGCATCTTGCGCGCATCGTGGACCTGCATGCGATCAACGCCGTGCGCGTCCCGGAGATCCGCGTGTTCCCGTTGCGCGAGGCCGTCGAGGCGCAGCGGATCAGCGAGGGCCGGCACTTCCGCGGCAAGCTCGTGTTGCAGGTGAGGTGACCTGGCCCGGCCGATGCGTGCGGCTCACCGCATAGCCTTTTAAAGGTTTTTGGCCCTCCGTGCCGGCAGCTCAATGCGCCTTCTTGAGCAACGCATGCCCTGACGGCGGCCGATGCCTCCCCGTGTCGGAAGACAAAGACGTTCGCCCAAGCCCGTGCCTTTAAGACGCTTGCCCGACGGACATGCCTCCGCTGGCGCTGTCGCGAAGCGCCCCACCCCCCGCGTTGCTTCTCCTGCCACTGCGCACCGCCAGACCGCGCAGGCACGTTAGTGTTGATAGATTGCACATCAGCCTTAAGTGCTGATATGTTAGTTTTGAGGTTGGAGCCATTTGCAATGATAATTGCTGCACAATTGCGCGCCGCGCGGGCGCTCCTTGGCATCGACCAACAGAGGTTGGCAGACCTCTCCGGGGTGTCGCTGCCAACGATCCAAAGGATGGAAGCAAGTCAGGGCAACGTGCGTGGGGTCGTCGATACCCTGACCAAGGTGGTCGAAGCTCTGAACGCGGCAGGCATCGAATTGCTTGGCGACAATGCCCAAAGCAATGGTGGTGGACGCGGCGTTCGTTTCAAGGAACCTGCCGTGGTCATCGAGCAGCGTCCTGCGGCCGCTGCCGCGCGCGGCAAACGGGCGCGCAGCATCTTGCGGTGAAGTAGGGCAGAGCGTTGCTTTGAGGAGGCGGACGCCGTGGCTCCGCCAGCGGAAACGGGGGCGAATGCAGGTTGGGATCGCACTGTGGGGCGTGGCCGTCCTCATCGGTACGGGGGTTGCAGCGGCGTTGCTGCAAAAAACACGGCTAGCCACGGCACTGACGTACGGCGCTAGCCTTTTCGCCTGCCTCGGCATTTTAGGCGCGAGCTGCCAATACCTGCTGGCCGCGCCGGCCTCAGCGCAAGGCTTGCAACTCCCCCTGGGATTGCCTTGGACCGGCGCGCATTTTCGCCTGGACGCGCTCGCCGCCTTTTTTCTTCTGGTGGTGAACCTGGGCGGCGCCAGCACCAGCCTGTTCGCCCTGGGCCATGGCCGCCACGAGCCCGCGCCCGGTCGTGTCCTGCCCTTCTATCCCCTGTTCGTCGCGGGTATGAATCTGGTCGTACTCGCCGACGATGCCTTCGGCTTTCTCCTTGCCTGGGAGCTGATGTCCGTAACCTCCTGGGCGCTTGTGCTGGCGCATCATCGTGACCCAACCAATAGGCGCGCCGCCTACATCTACATTTTGATGGCGAGCTTCGGCACGCTCGCGCTGCTATTGGCCTTCGGACTGCTGGCGGGCGCGACTGGCAGTTATATCTTTGCCGACATCCGCGGCGCGAGCGTCCCGCTTTCCGCCCTCGTCCTGATCCTTGCTCTGTTGGGTGCAGGCTCCAAGGCCGGACTGGTGCCGCTGCACGTCTGGCTGCCGCTCGCCCACCCGGCGGCCCCCAGCCACGTCTCCGCGTTGATGAGCGGGGTGATGACCAAGGTTGCCATTTACGGGTTCATTCGGATCGCCTTTGAACTCAACGGCCCGCCGGCGTGGTGGTGGAGCGTGCTGCTGATCGTATTGGCCGCTATCACCTGCGTGCTCGGCGTGCTGAGCGCGCTGATGCAGCATGATCTGAAGCGCCTGTTGGCCTATCATACGGTCGAGAATATCGGCATTATCTTCTTGGGCCTCGGCCTTTGCTTCGCCTTTTCTTCGCATGGTTTGGCTGCACCGGCGGCGCTGGCGCTGACGGCTGCCCTGTTTCACGTTTTCAATCACTGTCTGTTCAAGACCCTCCTGTTCCTCGGCTCCGGCGCGGTGCTTGGCGCCACAGGCGAGCGCGACATGGAGCACCTGGGCGGTCTGATTCACCGCATGCCGTTGACCGCCTTCGCCTTCCTCACGGGTTGCATGGCGATTTCGGCGCTCCCACCCCTCAACGGTTTCGTCTCGGAGTGGTTGACCTTTCAAGCGATCCTGCTCAGTCCCACGCTGCCGTCGTGGGCCTTGAAGCTCATCATTCCGGCCGCGGGCGCCCTGCTCGCGCTGTCGGCGGCGCTCGCCGCCGCCTGCTTCGTCAAGGCGTTTGGCGTGACATTCCTCGGCCAGCCGCGCACCGCGGCGGCGCAGAGGGCAAAAGAAGCTGAGCCGGTGTCGCTCACCGCCATGTTCGCCTTGGCAGCGCTCTGCCTACTGGCCGGCGTGCTCCCCGGGCTCTGCATCGACGCGTTGGCGCCGGTAGTCGAGGGTCTGACCGGTGCACGCATGCCGCAACAGAGTGTGCTTGCCTACTTGTCGATCGTGCCCGTCGCTGCAAGCCGCAGCTCCTACAATGGCCTGCTCGTCTTTGTATTCATTGTCGTCTCAACGCTGGTGACCATCGAGGTCGTTCACCGTTTTGCCTCGCGGGCGGTCCGCCGCGGACCGGCTTGGGATTGCGGCTTTCCCTTGACGAGCCCGCGCGCCCAATACACGGCGGACAGTTTCGCCCAGCCAATCCGACGCGTGTTCGGCAGCGTGGTGTTTCAGGCCCGCGAGCACGTGGATATGCCGCCACCAGGCGAGCCGCGCCCGGCCCGGCTTAGCGTCATGCTGCGCGATCCCCTTTGGGAGGGAATTTACGCCCCTCTGGCCGGCGGGATCGCGCTCCTCGCCGACCGGCTGAACCATCTGCAATTCCTGACCATCAGGCAATACCTGAGCCTGGTGTTCATCGCCCTGATCGGCCTGCTGCTGGTGGTGTCGATATGGACCTAATCGTCGCGCTCATTCTAGAGGGCGTACAGATCTTTGCCGTGCTGGCGCTGGCCCCGTTGCTGTTGGGCTTCACGCGCAAAGTGAAGGCACGAGCGCTGCGCCGATTGGGACCACCGATCGTCCAGCCCTACCGTGACCTCTTGAAGCTGTTGCGCAAAGAGGCGGTGGTGGCCGAGAACGCCTCCTGGCTGTTCCGCGCCGCACCCTACCTCATCTTCTCGACGACCTGGGTCGCCGCGGCGCTGGTCCCGACCTTCGCGGCCGGGCTCCCCTTTAGCGGGATGGCCGACCTGATCGCCATCATCGCGCTACTGGGCTCGGCGCGCTTCTTTTTGGCGCTTGCCGGCATGGACATCGGCACCAGCTTCGGCGGCATCGGCTCGAGCCGGGAAATGCTGTTCGCCTCCCTGGCGGAACCGGCCATGATCATGATCGTATTCACCGTGGCCCTGGTCGCCGGCTCCACTCAACTCTCCTCGGTTGCCGCGGTTATGCAGGGCAATGTCGGCTTGCGCGTCTCGCTCGGGCTGGCGGCAGCCGCGCTCATCATTGTTGCCATCGCCGAGAACGCGCGCATTCCCGTCGACAACCCCGCCACGCACCTGGAACTTACTATGGTGCACGAAGCCATGGTGCTCGAATACTCGGGCCGACACCTGGCGATGCTGGAGTTGGCGGCGGGGGTCAAGCTTCTCATTTACCTCTCGCTCGTCGCTTGCATCTTCGTGCCGTGGGGCTTAGCCCCCGTCGGCAGCGGGCCGACCGCCTACGCCCTCGGCGCCGTGCTCTACCTGGGCAAGCTACTGACGGGCGCGTTCTTGTTGGTGCTATTCGAGACCTCGATTGCCAAAATGCGCGTGTTCCGCGTGCCGCAGTTTCTGGGGGCGGCGCTCATGCTCGGGCTGCTCGGCACGCTGCTCTTGTTCGTGTCGCGGAGCTTCTAGATGACCGGCTACCAATTCGACGTCGCCCACATGCTGGCCGGGGGCCTGGTGCTGGTGAGCTTCATGCTGCTCTACCAGGACCGCATGTTCGCCCTACTCAACGTGTTCGCGCTGCACGCGGTCGTGCTCGCCGGCTCGGTGGCCTGGCAGGCCTACATCCAGGCCGCGGTGCATCTCTACGTGCCCGCCGCCATCGCCTTAGCCTTAAAAGCCATTATCATTCCGGTCGCCCTGCGCCATGTCGTCATCCAGCTCGGAATTCACCGCAGCATCGAGACCGTCGTGGGCGTCGGACCGACGATGCTTGTGGGCATGGGTCTGGTAGGACTGTCGATGGTGGTGATGCTGAAGGCGACCGGCTCGTCCGTTGATCCGCTGGCGCGCGAGGATCTGGCCTTTGCCCTATCCGTCGTATTGCTCGGTCTGCTCATGATGGTCGTGCGGCGCAATGCGGTCAGCCAGATCGTCGGCTTCATGTCCATGGAGAACGGCCTGATCCTGGCGGCCACAGGCGCCAAGGGCATGCCCCTGGTGGTCGAAATCAGCATCGCATTCTCCGTGCTGGTGGCCTTCATCGTCATCGGCGTATTTCTGTTCCGCATTCGCGAACGTTTCGACTCAGTCGACGTGCAGGCACTCGACAGCTTCCGGGGGGAACGCCGATGAGCAGCCATGCCCTCAGCCTGGAGCCGTTGCAGGCCATCCTGGTCATTCCCTGCCTGTCAGCGCTGCTTTTGGCGCTGCTGCCCGGTTACTGGATCGCCGCACGTCTCAACGTGGCGGCGTCGCTGGCGACCTTCCTGTGCGCAGTCAACCTGCTTGGACAGCGGCCCACCCCCGGCTTGCTGTTTGTCGACGATCTCAATGTCGTATTCGTCGTGCTCGCCACATTCGTTGGCTTCACCACCAGCGCCTTTAGCGCCAGCTACATTGCCCATGAGCTGGAGAGCGGACGCCTCACCGCCCGCTACCTGCGTTTTTATCATGCCATGTACCAGACGCTGATGTTTGCCATGAACCTGGCACTGGTCGCCAACAATATCGGCCTTATGTGGGTTGCGATCGAGCTCGCCACACTGACCACCGTCGCGATGGTCGGCATCTATCGCACGCACGAGGCGCTGGAAGCGGCCTGGAAGTACTTTATCTTGGGCAGCGTCGGCATCGCGCTCGCGCTGTTCGGTACCATCCTGGTCTACATGGCAGCCCGCCCGGTGCTGGGCGAGGGCCAGGACGCCATGGTTTGGACGGCGCTGATCGAAAAGTCGGCGGGCTTCAGTCCCGAATTGCTGAACGTCGCCTTCATCTTTCTGATGCTCGGCTATGGCACCAAGGTAGGCTTGGCACCGCTGCACGCTTGGCTGCCCGATGCGCACGCCGAAGGACCCACCCCGATTTCGGCAGTGCTCTCAGGTTTGCTGCTCAACGTGGCGCTCTACGCGGTCCTGCGCTTCAAGATGCTGCTCGCCACCGTTCCCACGGCAATCGCACCCGGACCGTTGATGGTGACGATGGGGCTCGCATCGGTGCTGTTCGCCGCCTTCATGTTGTACCGCCGGCGCGACATTAAGCGCATGTTTGCCTATTCCTCCATCGAGCACATGGGCATCGTCACCTTCGCATTCGGCATGGGAGGCGCGCTTGCCAATTTTGCGGGGTTGCTGCACATGACCATGCACTCTTTGACCAAGTCGGCGATCTTCTTCGCCGTCGGTCATATCGCCCAAGGCAAAGGGACCCAGCGGCTCGCAGAAATCCGCGGTTTGACGGAGAGCCATCCTGTCCTCGGCTGGGGCCTGGTGCTGGGGGTGATCGCCATCGGCGGTCTGCCACCACTGGGCATGTTCATGAGTGAGTTCCTGATCGTCAGCTCGACGTTCGCGCGCGCGCCATTGCTCGCCATCGTGCTCGTCCTCGGCTTACTGGTCGCGTTGGGCGCGCTGATGTTGCGCCTGAGCGAGGTGGCGTTTGGGACACCGGACGGCAAAGTCGCGCCCGTGCGAGCATCCTACGTCCCCCTTTATACCCATCTCGCTCTGGTGTTGATGGCCGGGGTCTACCTGCCGGCGCCCCTCGTCGTCTGGTTCCAAAGCGTGGCGCGACTGCTCGGGTGAGGGATCATGGGCTGGCTACCGCAGGCAATCGCCCAGGGTCGGCGGGCGCGCGCAGCTCGAGCGCAGCCTCGCGCTTTCGTCGATGCCGCCGGTTGGCGGCAAGCCGGCCTACAGTTGGCGGCCGGCCGCGGCACCCTGCTTAGCCTGTGGGGGGAGGCCGATGCCGCGCATCTGTGCATTCTGGCGGATGGCGAAATCGGCATCCTCACGCTTGCCCGCGCCGAGGTACGGCTACCCTCGATCGGCAGCCTGCATCCCCCGGCGCTGCGGCTTGAGCGCGCCATGCGCGACCTTTGCGGGCTTGAGACGGAGGCCGCACCCGACATGCGGCCCTGGCTGGACCACGGCCGCTGGGGTCTGCAACACCCTCTGGGAGCGAACCGACCGGCCCCCTTTGCGGCCGATAGCTATGCCTTCTACGGCGCCGAAGGACCGCCGATGCATCAGATCCCGGTGGGCCCGGTACATGCCGGCATCATCGAGCCCGGGCATTTTCGTTTTACCGCCAATGGCGAGACGATCGTGCGCCTTGAAGAACGCTTGGGCTATGTGCACAAGGGCATCGACCATATCCTGGCGGGTGCAACGCTCCAACACGCTGCAAAGGTGGTCGGCCGCGTTTCCGGCGACAGCACGGTCGCCTATGCGCTGGCCTTCGCAACCGCCGTCGAGGCCGCCCTCGAGCTTGGGCCGCCACCTCGCGCCATCTGGTTGCGCGCGCTGATGGCCGAGCTGGAACGCATCGCCAATCACCTCGGCGACATCGGCGCCATCTGCAATGATGCCTCGTTTTCTCTGCTCCACACCCACTGCGGCGTCCTGCGCGAACAAGTGCTACGCGCGGCGCAGCGCTGCTTCGGTCATCGCCTGATGATGGACTGCATTGTCCCAGGGGGCGTGACGGGCGACCTTGTTGGCGATGGTCATGAGGTGATCACCGCGCTCGTTGCGACAATCCGGCGGCATTTTCCCGCCCTGATCGAACTCTACGATAGCACGGCTTCACTGCAGAACCGCACCGTGTCGACGGGCATTCTCCGCCCTGAACTCGCCATCCAATACGGGGCGGGCGGTTTCATCGGCCGCGCCTCCGGGCGCTCGTTTGATGCACGCAAGGCGCCAGGTTATGCACCTTATCCTCACCTCAAATTCGATGTGCCCGTCCGGCAAGCAGGCGACGTCGACGCGCGCGTGTGGGTGCGCATCGAGGAGGTACAGCAATCGCTATTGCTCATCGACCAGATCTTGCAGGCCGCCCCCGCAGGCGCGCTCAGGAGCGAAACGCGAGCAAGCATTGACGAGGCGGGACGCGAGGGCTTGGCCCTGATCGAAGGCTTCCGCGGCGACATCCTGGCTTGGGTCCGGCTCGCACCTGACGGCAGGCTCGCGCGCTGTCATCTGCGCGATCCATCATGGTTCCAATGGCCGCTGCTGGAAGCCGCCATCGAGGGCAACATCGTCGCCGATTTCCCCCTCTGCAACAAATCGTTCAATTGTTCCTATTCGGGTCACGACCTCTAGCCCTCATGCGCAAGCTGCTTCTGCAAAGCCTGTTACAGCTTCCCCTGACCGAACGGGCGCCCGCCCCCGAGGCCGAAGAGCTCGCCGATTTGGCCAGGGGCCTGGGCACGGCCGCGCGCCGCCGCCTCGGGCGCAGTCTCGCCATTCGGGAGGTGGACGCCGGCTCCTGCAACGGTTGCGAATTGGAAATTCACGCGCTGAACAACGCCTATTACGACCTCGAGCGCTTCGGGCTGCGCTTTGTTGCCTCGCCGCGTCACGCTGACGTCTTGCTGGTCACCGGGCCGGTCAGCAAGAACATGCGCGAGGCGCTCGAGCGCACCTACGCTGCGACGCCGGACCCCAAGTGGGTGGTTGCGGCGGGGGACTGCGCCGCCGGCTGCGGCGTTTTTGTCGGCAGCTACGCCTGTGTCGGCGCCGTCGCCTCGGTCCTCCCCGTAGACCTCACAATCCCCGGCTGTCCACCTCCCCCGCTGGCATTGCTCAAGGGCCTGATCGCCCTTGTGGACGCAAGCGCCGGAGCCGCGCGCTGATGCGAAAGGGGCCGGCGATGTGGTCGCCGGCCCCAGGTAGGCTTCCCTCAAACTCAACCCAAAACGACGCCGCGAACGGTGGCTCGAACGCGCGGCGCACGGATCAGAGACGGTTGCGCCGTTTGCGCGCCCGCCGGCCCGGCGCTGGGTTGCGTTGGCCCAGAGCGCGCGCGCCGCCGCTATGGCGCTCCATGACGACCAGGCTCAGGAGGATGCTGCCTCCGCACAGCGTGAACGTTGCCATGGTGAGGAGGACGAGAACGCTGAAAGGGTCCATCGGACGTGGTCTCGCAGTTGCCGTTACGGCCAGGAGATGGGATCGAGCCGGCCGCCTTGGATCACCCGAAAGGGTGAGATCGATGCAGCTGAGCCCGCGCGGGCCGCCCACAGCGGCGGCGAAGCCTCTGCTGGCCCGCCGCTCAACGCCGCACTCGCGCGCGCCCGCCGCGCAAGAAAAAGCCAGCCAATACCGGCAACCCCAAGAGCAAAGCGGTTTGCTCAGCGGCCGTTGCCCCGGGCCAGGGGGCATGCCCCCTCAGTCGCGCGGGTTCGGCTCGCCCAGGGCCTCGCCTTTGCGATCCTGGGCAAGAAAGGCGTGGTTGGCCTCGCGAATCTTGGCCGCTTCCTCGTCATAGATGAACGGCAGGAAGGCATAACGGGCACCCCGCGTCACCTTCGACACCGCATGCAGAAGCGAGCAGGAGAACACCACGGCCCCGCCCGCTGCCGGCTTGAAGCCCCGCGCTCCATACTCGGGAAAGCTCACCTCACCGCCTTCGAAGTCGGCGTTTAAGTTGACCGAGGCCGCAAAGCGCCGGTGTGCCGTGCCCTTGGTGGTATTGTCGCGGTGGGGCGAGAAATGGCCGCTATCCTCGGCGCGATAACAACCCACCAGAAAGCGCTCCATTTGCGTGGCCTTGTACTGGTAGGCCTTGAGAAGTTCCGGGATCACGGTGCGATTGAAACGCCGCAACACCTGCCGGATGATCTCAGTGTCCTCGATGATGTGGTCTCGTCGCCGCTTATGCCCATAGTCGTGCAGCTGCACGGTTTTGCCGCCGACATCGCGCATAAACCCGGTTTCTTGCCCGCCGCTCGTCGCATAGAGGCCGATCAACTTTGCGCAGAATTCCGGTTCGAACACGTTGGGAAGCACGAGGACTGGCGCCTGCACTTCAAAGCCCGCAAAACGCCCCGGCGGCGGCAAGGCAGCCAAGTATTGCATGAGCTCCTTGGCATCGCTGCCATCCGGCCTGAATGGAAGCAGTTTCAGGATGCGCAAGGTCGGATCGAGCACAACCCAGATGCGCCGCAAGGTTACATTGCCCTTGGCGGGTTCGGCATCGTGTGGAATGGCGCCGTAGCGCCTGCTGATCGCACCGTCGAAGTCCCAAAAAAAGCGATAGCCTGGGATCCGCCCAACGACACGTCGTCTGGCCTCGTCCGCAGGATCGATGCTGACCCCAAAAAATGAGACGTGCTCATCATCAAACAGCTGAGGGTGCGCGAACGCGACATCGAGGTTCGCTTTGCCCTTAGCGTCGGCGGAGCCGAAAAAGCACAGCACGATGTAGCGCCCTGCCACGCTATCGAGGGCAAAGGCATCGCGCGTCGAGGCCCTCGCTTCGAACCACGCGGCTGGTTCGCCGACCTGCAGGTTCCGGTATTTGGGCACGGCAAGATGTCCTTGGCGACGCGCAGCGCTGCGCTTACCCCGGCCCAAGAAGCTTAGAGCGTTGTGTTGCCCCGAGCCAGGCCGCCTAGCGAGCCGCGCCTCGTTGCTCTGGAAATTCCTTTAAGGTGGTTAGCCGCTCGTCCCGTGGCGCCTGCGCGCCGGCCGTGGGCGCGACGAGACGGTGCGCGTTGTCTGAGCTGAAAGAGGGTGTGCTCGCCGCAAAACCACAAGCTCAGCGCACCAGAAATAGCGGACATTCAAGCGCCGCCAACAGGGGGCGGAGATCACCTTCGTCTGGCACCAGCAGGCCGCCATATTGTCCAATCACAAAGCCGCCGCGTAGCCGACGCAAGGTCTCGGCCACCACGGCGGCCTCGCCGCGATCGATCTCGGCCGGTTCGATGCGGACGTCCGCGCGTCCGGCGACCAGCAGGCGTGCTTGGCCCTCCATTTGCGCCAGCTGATCCTCGCGCGTCGCCATCAGCAGCAAGACGATGCTTCCATTGTCGAGGGCCGCCATCCGCTCGGCGGTCATCAGCATGCCGGGCAGCAGATCCATATCTTCAACAACGATGATGGCGGACCCGCTGCAGCGTTGCGCATTGGGCCCGACCAGCCCCAGTCCGGTGGCACCATCGATCTCGAGCATCAATTGCTTGAGGAAACCAACATCGCCGGGCGCCAGGGGCTCCGCGAGTACAACAACGTTCCAAGGACCTGTTTCCGCGCAGGCGACGGAAATTGCGCGCAACGGCTCGTCGCGCACCACGCGCGATCGCAATGGCACGTCGGCCTGGCGCGCCAGCTTCTCGACCTGCCGGCGCGCGTCGTTGGCGGCCAAGTGCAGCCCAAGCGCCATCTCTTCTTTGGACACGCTCCGCAGCCAGCGGCCGGTGAGCGAGATCTCGCGCACGAAACTAAAAGAGGTGCAATCGAGCAGCTGCTGGTTTTCTACGAAGAGGCTCTCGATTTCCGATTGGAAGGCTTGTGCAATCCTTATCGCCGCGCTCAGGGCGACCGCACTCGGGCTGCGCGAACCGAGTTGCAGGACGACCCGACCACTATCCTCCCCACTCGAGGCGACATGCGCGATCATGGGGCCCCCTTGCCCTCCTCAGTGCCCCCGGCACCGGCCTTGGAATAGGTGCGGCTGCGCTCGGCAAAAGACCTTAGTTTGTCTTCAACCAGACGATTGATTGTTCCAGCGGGAAAGCGCCCGTCCCCCTCGCGCTCGCCCGACTTGACGCCGGTCAGGATCTCCATGCCCTCGTCGATGGTGGTCACTGGGTAGACGGAGAATTGCCCGTGCCGCACCGCTTCCACCACGTCCTCGCGCAACATCAGGTGCTGCACGTTGGCGCGCGGAATGATGGCGCCGTGTTGATCATTAAGCCCACGCGCACGACAAACGTCGAAAAAGCCCTCAATCTTTTCGTTGACCCCACCAATGGCCTGCACCTCTCCCCATTGGTTGATGGACCCGGTAACGGCCAGAGATTGCCGGATAGGCACTTCGGACAGCGCGGACAACAGGGCGTAAAGCTCAGCAGAGGAGGCGCTGTCGCCATCGACCCCACCATAGGATTGCTCGAACACCAAAGTGGCCGCCAGCGCGAGCGGTGCATCAAGGGCGTAACGGCCAGCAAGGAAGCCCCACAGGATCATGACGCCTTTGGTATGCAGCGGGCCGCCCAACTTGGCCTCGCGCTCGATGTCGGTGACTCGGCCCGAACCCAGGCGCGTGCGTGCCGTAATGCGGCTCGGCCGGCCGAAGGAAAAGGAACCGAGCTGCAGCACCGACAAGCCATTGACCTGGCCGATCTGGGCGCCTTCGGTGTCCACCAGCACCACGCCACGATTGATGACCTCTTGGGCGCGATCGCGCAGTCGGTCAGCGCGCTGGGTTTGTTCATCGATGGCCCGCGCCATGTCCTGTTTGGTCGTCACCTTGCGCTTGGCCTGATCTGACCAATAGTCCGCCTCGCGCACGATATCGGCGATCCGACCAATCTCGATCGACAGCTTCTCGCGGTCATCGGCTAGGCGCGACCCCTCGTCCATCAGGCGCGCCACCCCGGCGGCATCGACCGGCTTCAGTCCGTGCTGCTTGACGATCGAGGCGATTAAGCGGGCGTAGGCCTGATCATTTTCGCTCGACCGCGAGATGGTGTCATCGAAATCGGCCTGCACCTTGAACAGGCGTGAGAAGTCCGGATCGTGTGCGGACAGCAGGTAGTAAAGTTCGCGATCGCCGAACAGCACGACCCTGACATCGAGGGGAACGGGTTCGGGATTGAGCGATTGGGTCGAGATCAGGCCCGAAGCCTCCATCGGCTGCTCGATGCGAAGCTCGCGCGCCTTGATCGCGCGCTTCAAAGCTTCCCAGGCGAACGGCGAGAGCAAGAGCTTGCGCGCATCCAATAGCAAATAGCCCCCATTGGCCCGGTGCAGCGCGCCTGGCTTGAGCAGCAGGAAGTCGGTAATCAGCGTGCCCATTTGCGCGATATGCTCGACCCGCCCGACCAGATTGCCGTAGGTCGGATTGAGCTCCTCGATGACGGGCGCACCGCTGTCGGCGCCGCCGCCACTCGAAACCATGACGTTGACCTGATAGCGCCGGAAGCGCGCATCGCGGGCCACGTCTACAGGTTGTTTGACGATGGCATTGTCTTCCTCGGTCGCGGCCAAGAAGAGCCCGACGTTGCGGATCAAATCCCGACCGGCCGCCTCGAGGAAATCGATGGCCTCGTTCACATCGCCAAAGGCGGCCGCAAGATCATCGAGAGCCTCGCGTACGGCGTTCTTGGCGACCTCCTCGTTGAGTTCACTCAGCTGCGTTCGGCGCGTTTTATCCGCCTTGGGCATACGCTCCAGGATTGCCTGCAGCTCCTTTTGCAAGGCTTCGATCTTGAGTTCGATATCCTTGCGCATGCCCTCGGGCAGCGCACCGAACACCTCCGGCTTGACGACCTTGCCCTCGTGCATCGGGGCCAGCGTAAAACCCGTCGGCGTACGCAGGAGCGCGATGTTTTGCGCCTGGGCCTTGGCACTCAGGGCTTCGAACGCCTCCTCCTGCCCGGAGCGGAATTGCTCGTCGATGGCACGGCGCCGGACCTGGTAATCCTCCCCCTCGAACAGAGCGGGTAGCACGACGCGTAGCTCGTCGAGCGCTGCCAGCATACCCTTGGCGAAGACGCGGGCCCGCCCGGGCGGCAGTTGCAACGCTTTTGGACTGTTGGGATTGTCGAAGTTGTAGACATAGGCCCAGTCGGAGGGTGCTGCGGATTTGGCAGCCTTGGGCCCCAAATGCGATTTGACGGCCGTCGACTTGCCCGACGCCGGCGGGCCAAGCACAAAAATATTGAAGTCGTGGCTCTTGATGCTGGTACCGAACTGGATGGCCTTCAGCGCGCGATCCTGGCCGATCAAGCCGCTGATCGGGTTCAGCTCATCCGTGGTCTTGAAACCCAGCTTGCCAGGGTCGACGACCCGCCGCAGCTCCGAGGCTTGCAACGGCTGCGGCCGTGCCGCGACGGTGGTCACCTCTCCGGTCCGTTTGGCTCCCGAAGTGTCCGGCTGCGGACGCTTGAAAAACATGCGATAACCCACCGCTACACGACGCCGGGCGGCACCATAGGCGGCAGTGAGCCACAAGAAAAGATCGCCGGTGTGGACGATGAGCGCGCCTCGACACACCTTGGGCAGCCGGCACAGCAAGGGTGCGGCGTAAAAACGAGGTGCGAAAAGCGATGAAAAGCCTTCCGGCCCATTGGGATGGGGCGAGCGACGGCCGGCAATCTCAGCCCGCGCGCGATATTTGCCGCGGCGTGGGCCGAACCTTGCAGGCCTACGGGTTTGCCCCCCTCGGTGAGGTCACCTTGGCCAGCGGTCGACGCGCCGATGTGATGGGCCTATCGGAGCGGGCCGAGATTTGGATCGTCGAGATCAAGTCCTGCCTTGAGGATTTCCGCATCGACCAAAAGTGGCCCGAATACCGCGAGTTCTGCGACCGCTTTTTCTTTGCTGTGGGCCCGACGTTTCCGCGCGAGGTGTTGCCCGCCGACACCGGCCTGATCGTGGCGGACCGCTACGGCGGCGAAATCTTGCGTTCCGCACCCGAGCACAGGCTTGCCGGCGCCCGGCGGCGGGCCTTGACGCTCAAACTGGCGCGGACGGCGACGCTGCGTCTGCAGGGCGCGCTCGATCCCGAGCATGCGGGCGACCCCCTGCCCCGCGGCTGAGCCCAGCGACGTGGCTACCGGCGTCAGACGCGGGCGGTGGCTCTGCTGCCCGGCAAATTGAGCTTTTTCGCTACCCCACTGTCGCCAGGCCGTTATTGAGCACGATGACGTCGCGCTCGACGACGCGCGCGCGAAATGCGACCCGGCTGCCCACGGGCCACATCTCCGTGCGAATCGTCTCGCCGGGGAACACGGGGGAGGAGAAGCGCACCTGCAGCCCCTTGAGGCGCGAGGGATCATTGCCACAACAGCTTTTGATGATGGCCCGGCCGGCGACCCCATAGGTGCAAAGCCCGTGCAGGATCGGCATCTTGAAACCGCCCTTGGCCGCGGCAGCCGGGTCGGCATGCAGCGGGTTTCGGTCGCCGGACAGCCGATAGATCAAGGCGGCATTGGGGGCCACCTTGAGGTCGAGGCTCAGCCCCGGCGGGTGGTCGGGCAGGGCGTGCGGCGGTGGCTGCGGCCCGGGCTTGCCGCCAAAGCCGCCATCGCCGCGCAGCATCGCTGCCGACGTCATGGTCGCGATCGGCTCACCGTCGGCCTTGTTAAGGATTTGTCGCTCCACATAGAGAACGGCGCCTTTCTCCCTACCCTTGTCCAAAAGATCTTTGACGCGGCCCCGACCGACCACGCTGCCGGCCGGCGGGATTGGCCGGTGGATGGTAAGATACTGCTCGCCGTGCAGCACTTTGCTGTAGTCGGCGGTCGATTCCTTGCTTTCGAGCCAGTTACCGGGATAGGCGAGGACGACGGCCATGGTTGGCAACGCCACCAACCCACGTTCATAGACGTACTTGAGGTCACCCATGTCGGTGGGGTCGGAGCCGCAGCCGAGCCCAAGCGCGTAGAGCATGGTATCCCGTTCGCTATAGGTGTGCTCGACCTCGGCGAATTGCCAGTTGAGAATTTTCTGCGGATCGAAGGGCATAGCATTGCTTCCCTGGCTTGGCCGTCGAAAGAAAAAGCTTAGATCACTTGGTCGCGCGCAAGCTTGTCCACATCGGCGGCGGCATAGCCCAGCAAATCGGTCAACACCTCGCGCGTGTGCTGTCCCAGGGTGGGAGGCGCGGCGTAGTCGTCGAGCGGCGTGTCGCTCAAGTGCACGGCATTCTTGACGGCCTTGACGGTGCCCGCGTTGGGGTGCGGCATTGCCGCGATCATGTCGCGTGCTCTCAAGAGGTCGCCGTCACAGACCTCGCCGACGCTACGGATGGCACCGCTGGGCACGCCCGCCTTGTCCATGCGCGCCATCCAATCGTCGCGGCTGCGCTCCTTGATGAGGGCTCTTACCAGCGGCACCAACGTGTCGCGATTGCGCACCCGGTCGGACGCCCTGGCAAAGCGTGCATCCGCGGCCAGATCAGGCCGCTCTGCGCCTTTGCAAAACCGTTGCCACAGGTCGTCGTTGGCGACGCCCAGGTTGATCCAGCCGTCGCTGGCCTGGAAGGTCTCATAGGGCACGATGGTGGGATGTTCGTTGCCGCGCCGGCGCGGGGACTGGCCGGTTGCGAAATAGATACTGGCGTTGAAGGTCAAAAGCGCCGCCACGACTTCATACATCGAGACGCTGACATGCTGGCCTTGGCCGGTCGCCTTGGCCGCATAGAGCGCGGCCAAAATGCCCTGCGAGGCGGTGAGCCCCGACACCAAATCGCCGATGGCGGTACCGACCTTGTAGGGTGCCCCATCCTGCGGTCCGGTCAGGTCCATCACACCTGCTTCGCCCTGCACAATGACGTCATAGCCGGGGCGATCCTTCTGCGGGCCCGTGGCGCCAAAACCGGAGATCGAGCAGTAGACGAGCGATGGGCGGCGGGCGTGCACCTCGGCAAAACCAAATCCCAACCGATCCATGGCGCCGGGCCGGAAATTCTCCACCAGGACGTCGGAGACATCGATCAGGCGCCGCAGCACCTGCTTGCCGGCCTCGTGCTTCATGTCGAGGGTGATGCTCTTCTTATTGCGGTTGACGGACAAAAAATACGCTGCCTCATCGCCCTGATAGGGCGGGGCGAAGGCGCGCGTATCATCACCCTTGCCGGGCTGCTCCACCTTGATCACCTCGGCGCCGAGATCACCGAGTTGCATGGTGCAGTAAGGCCCGGAGAGGACGCGCGTGAGATCGACGACACGAAGCCCGTTTAGAGGACGCATTGGCTACCTCGCGCAAATAGAGAGACCCAGCTCGCCGGCCTGGGCGACAAACCTTGGGCCCTGCGCCAGGCGCGGCGGTCTAGCGGCCGCTCGGCGCGACGCATGAGAGCGCGGTGGCAAGGATACATCGGCTGGTCTTCCCTCGAACCCCTGGGCGACCGCCCGAGCCCTTATTTTCTGACGCCGGCCCGCAGCGCCCGGAAGCGCTCGAAGGAAATCTCCGCGTTGGCGTAGGCCTCTTGGAGTTCCACGCTCCAGTAGCGCAAATCCGGCAGCATGATGGGCTCGCCCGTTACCGCACAGCGCACAAAGTCGCCGGGGCTCAAGACCTGGAATTCACCGTCGAGATAGCGCAGCTTGGCCTCGCCTTTGAGTCCGAGCAGTTTTTCGAATCGATTCATTGCGGTCGAGTCATTGCTGTGGAAATCTCCCAGACATTCAGGAGCATACGGGGGGCGCGCGCGCTGCGAGCATACAGGTCACGGCCGGCCTAGGCCAGCGTGATAGCATGAGGAGGGCAATTCCCGCACTCCGTTGCAGGTGTTTGCCCTAAAGCCTCAAGCAAAACCGCCTCGGGCTCAGAACAGCGAACCCTGCCCCTCTCCACCCCGCGCCTTGGCCCGCACCCTCGGCTTGGGCGGCAAGCGAGGGCCCGAGGCCGGGCGCGCGCTGGCGCTTTGCTCGGCCGTGGCCGCGACGTGCCCGTCGGCAAGCTCGATATCGAGGCGTTGACCAACCGTGACCGCGCCCGCCGAGCGAATGCTGCGGCCGCTGCTATCGCGCAAAAGGGCATAGCCGCGCTGTAAGGCAGCTTGATAGCTCAGCGACCGCAGCAACTTGGCAGCGCCGTCGAGCCGGCTGCGCCGGCCGTCGAGGTCAGCCAACCGCGCGCGCTCGAGGCGCCTCGCAAGCCCCTCCAGCCGCTCCGCTGCCCGTGCGAGCCGCGCCAGCAACGGGCTCGGTGCCAGGCGGCCAAGAATGCGCTCGAGCCGGGCGCGCTTGGGTCCAGCGCTGCGCACCAGGGCCGATAGCGTACGCCGTCCCAAGGCCTCGAGCCGGTCGCGCGCACGCGCTAGGCCAATTTGCAAGAGGCGCGGCCGCAACCTCGCTGCGGTCCGCGTCAGATGGACGGCATGCGCGCGCGTGTTGGCGAGCAAGGCGCGCGCGAGGCGCGCTTCCACACCGTCGAAGCGCTGGCGCGGCAACGCCAAGAGCTCCTGGCGTCGCGGCAGGCCCCGGCCTGCCGCGCGCAGATGCGTCCTGAGGTCCTCGAGCCGGCGCCGGGCGCCGCCCTTCAGGCGGCGCGCCAGCTCGTCCAGCTGCTGGGTGAGTTGCAGATACCGCGGCACCGCCCATTCGGCGGCCTTGGTCGGCGTCGGTGCCCGGGCGTCGGCGGCAAGATCGATAAGAGTGGTGTCGGTCTCGTGTCCAACCGCCGAGATCAGTGGGATTTTACTCTCGGCGGCGGCCCGCACCACGATTTCTTCGTTGAAGCTCCACAAGTCTTCGAGGCTGCCGCCACCGCGGGCCACGATCAACAGATCGGGCTGCGGCACCCCAGCACTCGGCAGGAGCGCGTTGAACCCCCGAATCGCGGCGGCGACTTCCGCGGCGCTGGTCGGGCCTTGCACCCGCACCGGCCAAACCAGCACGCGCACCGGAAAGCGCTCACCGAAGCCGTGCAGCATGTCACGAATCACGGCCCCGCTCGGCGAGGTGATGACACCGATCACGCGCGGCAGGAATGGCAGCGGCTTTTTGCGTTGAGCGTCGAACAGGCCGGCCGCCGTGAGCTTCTTTTTGCGGTCCTCCAGGAGGGCCATCAAGGCGCCAATGCCGGCCGGTTCCAAGGCATCGATGACAATCTGGTAGGTGGACTTGCCGGGGTAGGAGGTAACGCGTCCGACGGCGATGATCTCGAGGCCCTCGACGGGACGAATTCGCAGAGTGCTCAAGGTATTGCGCCAGATCACCGCGTCGATGCGTGCCTTATCGTCCTTAAGCGTGAAATAGCAGTGCCCGGAGCCATGCACGCCGCGGAAGCCGGAGATCTCCCCGCGCAGGCGCACATAGGCGTAGGTGCCCTCCAGCGTCCGCTTAATGGCGTTGGAGAGTTCGGAGACCGTAAACTCAGCAATGTTGCCCTGGCGGGCGGCGCGGATTAGCTCGGCCACGCGTGCTCCCTGGCTTTGTCGGGGGAGGCTGCAAATGCTAGATGAGGTCGCAAACGCGAGGCGCCGTCCAGCGACGGGGCGTGCGGAGCTTTCGTGGGGTCTTGGCTGATGAATGTTCTCCTGATCGGCTCGGGTGGCCGCGAGCATGCGCTGGCCTGGGCCCTCTCTGCAAGTCCGCTCATGACCAAGCTTTATTGTGCGCCGGGCAATGCCGGCATCGCGGCCGTGGCGGAATGTTCGAGCCTCGATATCCGCGATCATGGCGCAATCGTGCGCTTTTGTCAGGAGAAGGGCATTTTTCTGGTGGTGATCGGGCCGGAAGCGCCCTTGGTGGCCGGGCTTGCCGACGATCTGGCGGCGGCCGGCGTCAAAGTCTTCGGACCGTCGAAGGCGGCGGCGCGTCTGGAGGGCTCGAAGGGCTTCACCAAGGATCTGTGCCGCGACTTTAATATTCCGACCGCCGGCTATCGCCGTTTCGCCGAGCGCGCGGCCGCTCTGGCCTACGTGGAGGCCCATGCCCTGCCGGTCGTCGTCAAGCTCGACGGCCTGGCCGCCGGCAAAGGCGTCAGCGTGGCCGAGACGCGCTCGGCAGCGCGCGAGGCCGTAGAAGCCGCCTTCGCCGCCGGGGGCGAAGTGGTGATCGAGGAATACCTCTCCGGCGAGGAAGCAAGTTTCTTCGCCCTGGTCGATGGGACCCATGTCCTGCCGCTCGCCACCGCCCAGGACCACAAACGCGCCTTGGACGGCGATCAGGGTCCCAATACCGGTGGCATGGGAGCCTATTCGCCAGCCGCCGTGATGACGCCGCACCTGATCAGCCGCACCATGGACACCATCATCAAGCCGACGGTTGGCGCCATGGCGGAGCGGGGCGCACCCTTCAAGGGCGTGCTGTTTGCGGGCTTGATGCTGACCGAGGCAGGGCCCAAGCTCATCGAGTACAACGTGCGCTTCGGCGATCCCGAATGCCAGGTACTCATGCTGCGCTTAAAATCGGATCTGCTTGCAGCCCTCTTGGCAACCGTCGACGGCGTTCTCAATACTTTCGACCTGCGCTGGCACGAGGATGCAGCCTTGACCGTCGTCCTCGCCTCCCGCGGCTATCCCGGCGCGCATGCCGCGGGCACGGAAATCCACGGGCTTGAGGCGGCGGCGGCCGTGGAGAACGTTGAGGTATTCCACGCCGGAACGGCGCGCGAAGATGGGCGGCTGATCGCCGTCGGCGGACGCGTGCTGGGGGTGACGGCGCGCGCTGCGACGGTGAGCGAGGCGCACAGGCGCGCCTATGCGGCGGTGGCGCGAATCGACTGGCCGGGGGGCTATTACCGCACCGACATCGGTTGGCGGGCGATCGAACGGGAGCAGCGCGGCGCATGACGCGAGATCTCGATCCGTTCCCCGGTTGGGCCAAGCGTCGGCTCAGGCTCGGCGGGGTTGAGATATTCCTGCGCACGGCCGGCGCGGGCCCAGCGCTGCGCTTGCTGCGCGGGTATCCGCAAACGCCCGTGTGCAACCTCGCCGGTGCCGAGATCGACCCTGGGCCCTTGCTGGCCGAGGAGAACCCTGAGGCGACCGTTGCCGCCGGGCTGCCGTTTCTTGCCGCCCATGGAGGCCGATGATGCGCGAGCCGACGGCCAGCACGGCGCTCGCAACGCGCAAATCAGGCCCGCTCGCGCTCCGGCCAAGCATTGCCCTAGCCCTCGGCGGCGGGGGCGCGCGCGGCCTTGCCCACATCCTGATGCTCGAGGTGTTCGACGAGCTGGGCCTCAAACCCAAAATCATTGCCGGCACCTCGATCGGTGCGCTGTTTGGGGCCGCGTACGCGTCCGGGCTGCCAGCGGCATTGATCCGCGCCCACGCGGAACAGATTTTGAGTCAGCGCCTCGATATTGCGCGGCTGCTGTTTGCGGCCCGCGCCGAGCCAATCATGAAGTTCCTCAACGTGCTGCCGGTGCGCTTTGCGCTGTTGCAGGGAGAGCAGCTGCTCGAGCAGGTTTTACCGTCGCGCGTGGCCAGGAATTTTGCCCAACTTGAGATCCCGCTGCGCGTTGTGGCAACCGACTTTTATGCCCAGGAGCAGGTGGTCCTAGCGCAGGGGTCCCTGCGCACGGCCGTCGCCGCCAGCATGGCGCTACCGGCCATCTTCGCCCCGGTCGTGAGCGAGGGTCGCACCCTGATGGACGGCGGACTGGTCAATCCGCTACCCTTCGATGTCGTGCGCGCAGACGCCGATATTACGGTTGCCGTCGATGTGAGCGGCGCCTCGACCGGCCCCGGCAAGCACCCGCAGCCCTCGGCGTTCTCCGCCCTGATGTCCTCTTCGCAAATCCTGCAGCGCTCGATCGTGCGCGAGAAGCTCAAGGTCGAGCAGCCCGACATTTATATCGACGTCGAAGTCGATGAATTTCACGTGCTGCAGTTTCATCGCTTTAAGGCCGTGCTTGAGGCCGCCATACCGGCAAAGGACAAACTGCGCCGCCAACTCCTGCGGGTGCTGGGCAGTCAAACTGCAGAGACCTTGCCATCCCAGGCGGCACCCGAGCTGGAGCGCCCCGTCCGCAAGAGGCGGCTACCGCGTCTGAAACGCTGAGCGGCGGGCGGCGCGCCGGTACGCGCCAGGATCCCAGAAAAGGACGCGTTAGCAGGCGGTTGTCTGCGCGACCTGCGTCGCCAACTGCACAATTGCCACAGCCGCACACCTTTTTGCCTCGTTTTGGTCGATTTGCCGGTCTTACACGACCGCGCGGCGCTAGCCTCGTCGCCCAAGTTTTGGAAGGGCTAACCCGTGCGCCGCCCGCGGCAGAACGAAAGCTTTCGCATCGACGTCGACCTCGAGCACGCGCAGCGGGAAGGCGCACGCGTACGCGAGTTGCTGGAGGCCCTGCGTCGGCGCCATGATCTTGCTCGCTACGAGTACACCCGGGTCGTGCGCATCGTGCCGGGGAGCGATACCTTCGCACACCCCATCTTGACGCTCGGCAATCGCTTTGCCGACAGTGAAGACCTGTTGCTCTCCACCTATTTGCACGAGCAGATGCACTGGTATTTGTGGCTGCTCGGCACACCGGAACACGATCCGGTGGCGCCATTTTTCGACGAGCTGGTGCGGCGTTACCCCGAGGCGCCAATCGGACTGCCGGACGGGGCCCGCAACTATGAATCGACCTATCTGCACCTGGTCGTGAACTGGCTCGAAATTGCCGCCACTTCCACGCTGATCGGCCGCCCGCGCGCGTTTGCCTGCGCCGACGCCCAGCCGACGTACCGCTGGATCTATAAGACCGTCCTTAGGGACTGGGACATGCTAGCTGAACTCTACGAACGCCACGGCCTGCTGCCGATCAGGCCCGCCGAGGACCTGCGGCGAGCGAGCCCGCGCGCCCCGGAGGATAAGCTCAACGGCGGGCAGCGAAGAACGCCCGCAACAATGCCGCGGCCCGCACCTCCTCGATCCCGCCGTACACCTCCGGCGCGTGGTGGCAGGTCGGCGAACTGAAAAAGCAGGTGCCGTGCTCGACGGCGCCACCCTTCGGATCGGCGGCCGCGAAATAAAGGCGCCTGATGCGGGCAAAAGAGATGGCGGCCGCGCACATGGCGCAGGGCTCCAGCGTGACATATAGGTCGGCGTTGTCGAGCCGATCCGAACCGATGGCGGCACAGGCCGCACGGATCACCAGCATCTCGGCATGGGCGGTGGGATCGGCCAAGCCGCGGGTGCGATTGTGCGAGCGCGCGAGAATGCGGCCGTCGGCCACCAGGAGCGCGCCGACGGGCACTTCGCCAAGCGCCCCCGCCGCTTCGGCTTCGGCCAACGCCGCCAACATATAGCTCTCATCCGGCCGAGCTGTCATAAGGGTCGGCGTCTCCTCGATCGAACCTCTGCGCGAGCATTGCATGCGCAAATCCCCGCCAGGTCAACAACGCCCCGCCGCGCCGGGCACCGGCGGCTGGCCGATGCGCGTGGCCAAGGCGATGGCGCGCGCGGGCCTGTGCTCGCGACGGGAGGCCGAGCGTTGGATCGAACAGGGGCGGGTCAAGGTGAATGGTGCCCTGTTGCAGAGCCCGGCGCGCGATGTCTCGGAGGCGGATCACATTACCATCGATAACAGCCCGCTTCCGCCCGCCGAGCCGCCACGCCTGTGGCGCTACCACAAGCCCAAGGGCTTGGTGACGACCCATCGCGATCCGGAGGGGCGCCCCACCGTATTCGAGGCTCTGCCGGCGCATTTACCGCGCGTCATTTCCGTGGGCCGCCTCGACGTCAACACGGAGGGGCTGTTGCTCCTCACCAACGACGGGGCCTTGGCCCGACATCTGGAACTCCCGTCCACGGGTTGGTTGCGGCGCTATCGCGTGCGCGCCCACGGCTCGGTGACGCCGGCGGCGCTTGAGGCCTTGAAGGCGGGAAGCGCGGTTGCCGGTGCGCACTACGGCCCCATTGCCGCGACCCTCGACAAGACACAAGGCTCCAACGTGTGGCTCACGCTCGCCTTACGCGAGGGCAAGAACCGCGAGGTGCGCACCGTCCTGGAAAGCCTCTCCCTGACGGTGAACCGACTGATCCGGATCTCCTTCGGCCCCTTCCAGTTGCTCGACCTGGGTGCGGGTGAGGTTGAGCCCGTGCGCCGACGCGTGCTGATTGAGCAGCTGGGCCCACAGGTCGCGCGCGAGCTGGGCCTGGGGCCGGACCCGCAGGAGCCTCACAGCAAGGCCCGGCCGGGACGGCTCCAGGCCAAAAAAGGGCGGCGATGAGAATTGTCGGCGGCAAGTTTGGCGGGCGAACGCTCACGGTACCGGTGGGCTTGGCTGTGCGCCCGACCTCCGATCGCGTGCGCGAGGCCATTTTCAATATCCTCGCGCACGGGGTGCCCGATTTTGCCTTCGCCGGCGCCCGGGTCCTCGACCTGTTCGCCGGCAGCGGCGCCCTCGGCCTCGAAGCGCTCTCGCGCGGGGCCGCCTATTGCCTGTTTGTCGAGGAGGCCGTCGAGGCGCGCGCCAGCATCCGGCGCAACGTGGAGGCCCTGGGCCTAACCGGTGTAGCCAAGATTTTCCGCCGCGATGCCACCGATCTGGGGCCGGCGGGGCAGCACGGCGGCGCCCAGCTGGCGTTTTTGGATCCGCCCTATGGCAAAGGCCTGGCCGAGCGCGCCTTGCACGCGCTGGGCCGCGGCGCCTGGTTGGCGCCGGGAGCCATCGTCGTCATCGAGGAAGCCAAGGCGACGGCACTGGCGCTGCCGCCGCCTTACCGGGCGATCGAGCAGAGAAGCTGGGGCGACACTCAAGTGCTGTTTGCCAGCTTTGCGGCGCCCTCCTCTTGACGCGGCCTGCCGCCGGCGCACCATACGCGTCATGCCAACGCTTTCGCAGCCACCGGCAGACACCCTCGACCCAGCCGAACGCGACCGCTTTGCGGCGCTGGCGTCCGAGTGGTGGGACCCTGGCGGTAAATTCCGGCCCCTGCATCAGATCGGCCCGGCCCGGCTCACCTTCTTACGCGATGAGCTTGTGCGCCATTTCCACAGGCCGGCCGGCGGCTTGCGGCCGCTGGAAGGCTTGCGGCTCCTCGATGTGGGCTGCGGGGGTGGCCTGATCGCGGAACCCTTGGCGCGGCTCGCCGCCGTCGTCACCGGTCTCGATCCGGGGAAAGAAAATATCGAGGCGGCGCGCCAGCACGCCTCCGCCCAAGGGCTCGCGATCGACTACCGCATCGGACGCGTCGAGGACCTGGCCGCGCAGGGGCTCAGTTACGACGCGGTCATCTGTCTCGAGGTGGTCGAGCATGTGCCCGACGTTGGCGCCTTTCTTGCCACTTGTGCCCGGCTGGTACGCCCGGGCGGACTGATGCTGCTCTCCACCATCAATCGCACGCTCAAGGCCTACGTGCTTGCCATCATCGGCGCCGAATACGTGTTAGGCTGGCTGCCGATCGGCACCCATCGCTGGGACAGGTTCGTCACCCCGCAAGAGTTGCGCCAGCATTTGCGCGCCGCGGGCTTGCTCGAGCCTGTGCTAAAAGGCCTGGGCTACAACCCGCTTCGGGACGCCTGGTCGCTCGGCGGCGATACGGACGTGAACTATTTGGCCGCCGCCGGCAAACCCCGCTGAACCGCGCTCTTTACCCAATGGGCGCACCCCCCTCGCCAGGAGCCAAAATTTCTGATCTGTGGGTTGGCATGGCAGGGCGTGCAGGCGGCAAGGTTGTGATCGTTACGGGCGCGGGGCGCGGCATCGGCGCCAGTATTGCGCGCACGCTTGCCGGGCGGGACTGGCAGGTCCTAGGCGCCGACCTCGACTGGGACAGCGTACACACCCTAGCAGCGGACATCGGCGCAGCTGCCGTCGAGTGCGACGTTGGCAGCGAGGTGGAGGTCGAACGCCTGGTTGCCTTGGCGCGTACGCGTTTCGGGCGCATCGATGCGATCGTTTCCAACGCCGGCATCGGCAAGTTCGCACCCTTGTCCGAGACGAGCCTCGAAGACTGGAACCGGGTGCTCGCCACCAATCTGACGGCGGCTTTCCTGCTCGCCAAACACGCGGCGGCCGATCTGCGGCAGAAGAGGGGAAGCATGCTCTTGATCGCCTCGACGCGCGCGCACATGTCCGAACCGGATACGCTCGCCTATTCCGCCAGCAAGGGTGGGCTGGTGGCGCTGGCGCACGCCCTGGCGATCACGCTGGCACCCGACGTGCGCGTCAATGCAATTTCGCCGGGTTGGATCGATACGGGCCGTCACGGAGCCCTCAAGGTGAGCGACCATGCCCAGCATCCGGTGGGGCGCGTCGGCCAGCCCGGCGACGTGGCCGCCGCGGTAGCCTATCTTCTCTCCGATGCCGCGGGCTTCGTGACGGGTGCCGAATTGGTCGTGGACGGCGGCATGACGCGCAAGATGATCTACACCTGAACGGTTCTTAGCGCCCCGCCAGCTCTCTCTCGACATTGCCGCCAAGAGGCGTCATAGCTCGAGGCACGACTTGAGCTCGCATGGGAACGGAGCATGGCGCAGAAGGCGGTCTCGCGGGTAAAGGCTAGGGGTGAACGGGCAAAATCCCCGCGACGCAAAGCGACAGCGATTGGCGCCAAGCGCCGAGCGGCTGGCGTCAATGCCCGAGCCGGCAACCCGTTGCTCGAAGCCTGGAGCGGGCCTTTCGAGCTGCCTCCTTTTGATCGCCTCAACAGTGGGCATTTCTTGCCGGCCTTCGATCGGGCACTTGCCGAGAACCTGATCGAACTTGCCGACATCGCCAAGCAGCGCACGCGACCCACGTTCGCCAACACCATCGAGGCCCTTGAGCGCAGCGGCCGCACGCTGGACCGGGTCGCATCCGTGTTCTTCAACCTTTCGGGTACCGACACATCGCCCGAGATCCAGGAGATCGAACGCAAGATCGCCCCGCGCCTGGCCAAGCACAACATGGCCATCTACCAGGATGCCAAGCTGTTCAAACGCGTTGCCAGCCTGATGCAGCGCCGAGCCGGCTTGAGTGAGGAGCAGCGCCGGGTGCTCGAGCGCTATCACCGTGCCTTCGTGAGGGCGGGCGCGCCATTGAGGGCCGGCGCCAGGCGGCGGCTTGCCGTCATCGCTGAGCGCCTCGCCAAACTCGCCACCAAGTTCAATCAGAACGTGCTGGCTGACGAGCAGGCTTTTCTCATGGTGCTCGATGCCGACGATCTCGCCGGCCTGCCCGATGCCCTGCGCGCGACGGCGGCCGAGATGGCGAACACGCACGCTCTGCCGGGCAAGTACGCCATTTCGCTGTCGCGCTCCAGCATCGAGCCGTTCCTGCAGTTTTCGGCGCGGCGTGATCTGCGCGAAAAGGCCTTCCAGGCCTGGATCAGCCGCGGAGCCAATGGCGGCAAGACCGACAATCGCAAGCTGGTGGCCGAGATCCTGTCGTTGCGGGCCGAGCGAGCCCGGCTGCTCGGCTTCGACACGGCCGCCGCCGCCACGCTCGAGTTCTCGATGGCGAAAACGCCAGCAGCCGTGCGCCGTCTCTTGATGGAAGTCTGGCACCCCGCGCGGGCCCGCGCCCTGGCAGAGCGCGATGCCTTGCAACAGAGGATTGCCGCCGCGGGGGGCAATTTCCAGCTGGCGCCCTGGGATTGGCGCTACTACGCCGAGCAGGTGCGAAAAGCCAAATTCGACATCGACGAGGGTCTGATCAAGCCCTACCTGCAGCTCGACCACGTGATCGCGGCGGCCTTCGATGTGGCTCGACGGCTGTTCGGCATCCTCGCCAGGGAACGCAAGGATCTTCGCCTTTACCATCCCGACGCGCGCGCATTCGAGATCAGGGACGCCGCTGGCCGTCACCTCGGCCTGTTCGTGGGTGACTATTATGCACGGCCGTCGAAGCGCTCCGGCGCCTGGATGTCAAGTTGGCGCGAGCAACACCGGCTCGACGGCGACGTTCGTCCGCTGGTGGTCAACGTCATGAATTTTGCCAAGGGCGCCGCCGGGCAGCCCACGCTGCTCAGCAGCGATGATGCACGCACCTTGTTCCACGAGTTCGGACACGCACTGCACGCCTTGTTGTCGAACGTGACCTATCCCAGCATCTCCGGAACCAGCGTGGAGCGGGATTTTGTCGAGCTGCCCTCGCAACTTTACGAGCACTGGCTGTTGCAACCGGAAGTGCTCCGCCGTTACG
>Ga0081455_10000024_pt1 | contig 157764 bp, 147 predicted proteins | sample TabmetS3T2R1_FD_70207 | JGI IMG/M metagenome (GOLD analysis project Ga0081455, IMG submission 70207) | Tabebuia heterophylla rhizosphere microbial communities from the University of Puerto Rico - S3T2R1 | ecosystem: Host-associated > Plants > Roots > Rhizosphere ...
CACGATTCTGAAGCCAGGCGAAATCTCCGTCAGCAACACGAATTTCGACACGACCCGCGCCAGCGTCGAGGCCGCGGGCGCCAGCGCTGTCGACCTCCCCGTCGATCCGTCCCGGCACAACGGTTTCGGTGGCGACATCGACCTCGAGCGGCTGGACGACCTGCTTAGCTCGGCGGACGGCGCACGGGTGCGGTGTATCGCGCTGACAATCACGAACAACGCCGGCGGTGGGCAGCCCGTGTCCATGCCCAACATCGTCGGCGTGCGACGATTGTGCGACACCCACCGCGTCCCGCTGCTTCTGGACGCGTCACGCTTCGCCGAGAACGCCTATCTGATCACCGCGCGTGATCCGGCGTACGCGAACGCGACACCGCGCGATGTCGCGCAAGCCGTGTTCGGGCTGGCGGACGGCTGCTGGGCCAGCTTGAAGAAGGACGGCCTGGCGAACATCGGCGGCCTGATCGCGCTCCATGACACCGCGATCGCCGCTCGCTGCCGCGCTCAGCTCATCGAGGTCGAAGGGTTTCCCACCTACGGTGGTCTCGCCGGGCGCGACCTGGACGTACTCGCACAGGGGCTGCTCGAGGTGACCGATCCGGCGTATCTGCGCTACCGGGCTGAAACGGCGAGCTGGATGGCGTCGAAACTCGCAGCGGCCGGACTTCCGGTCGTGCAGCCGCCGGGATGCCATGCCGTCTACGTGGATGCCGCCGCACTGCTGCCCCACATCCCGCGGCACGAGCTGCCCGCGACAGCGTTCGCGAATGCCCTGTACCAGGCAGGCGGCGTGCGCGTGTCCGAGCTCGGCACGCTGGTCTTCGGTCGCCGGGACCCTGCCGGCGGTCCGGACATTCCGGCACCGCGGGAGCTGGTGCGCTTCGCGCTGCCCCGGCGCGTCTATACGCAGAGCCACCTGGAACACGTCGTCGACATCGCCGCCGACCTCGCCGCCTCCGCCACCACGATCCGCGGCTACCGCATCATCGAGCAGACGGACACGCTCCGGCACTTCAGCGCGGTCCTCAAGCCCCTCGGCTGACTATTGGCACACCGGTTGACCACTGCTAGCCTGAACTCATGTTCCTGAGCTCGCTCGATCACTACAACATCGAGACGATCGACCTCGACGGCACGATCTCGTTCTACCGGGACGTGCTGGGGATGACGCTCGGTGACCGGCCGCCGCTCGACGTGAAAGGCGCCTGGCTCTGCATCGACGGCCACGCCGTCGTGCACGTGAACGAGGTGGGCGAATCCTGCGCCGCGCCGACCGGGGCGATCAACCACGTCGCGTTCGAAGCCCAGGATTTCGAGGGCCTCTGCGCACGCCTGGACGACCTGTCGATCCCCTACGACACGGTCGACTCCCGGCCCCGGATGCCGCTCCGGCAGGTGTACCTCTTCGACCCGAACCAGATTCGCCTCGAGCTCAACTTCCGCGGAGCCTGAGGCGTTCCACGGGTAGTCAACCGTTCCCTCGGCGGGAGTGCCGTCGCGCCGTCCGGACTCGCTCACCGAGGGGGCGAGCGAGCTCGGCATCCCCGCGTTGAATCCTGGGCAAGTAGGCCGATGACCTGTAAGCTCCCGTGCAGACGTATACACAGGCCGGCGCACGGCGTCCGGCTTCGCGCGGAGTGGCGTGGGGTGCTCTCCGGCCGTATTCAGCTCGGGTAAAGGACAAACATGGAATTCACCAACGAGATCAAGCTGGCCCAGCCCACCGACGACGTCTTCGCGACTCTGACCGATGTCGAGCGCGTCGCGTCGTGTTTGCCGGGTGCTCGCCTGGAGGGGCGGGACGGAGAAGCGTACCGGGGGGCCATGCGGATCAAGGTCGGCCCGATCGTCGCCGACTATCGGGGGTCCGTGACGTTCGACGAGCTCGACCCGGGCGCCCGTCGCGCGGTCCTGCTGGCCTCCGGCGAGGACACCGCGGGGCAGGGCTCGGCCCAGGCCAGGATCGTCGGCTCGGTGCTGGACGACGGTGACGGCGCCCGGCTCGTGGTCCAGACCGAGCTGCAGGTGCGCGGCCGGCTCGCGCAGTTCGGCAGCGGCGCGATGGAGAAGATCGCCAAGCGGATGTTCGCCGAGTTCACCAAGAACGTCGAACAGCTCATGGCCGGACCCCAGTCGCCGAACGGGAGTACGCCGGCGCCGCCTGCCACGACGCCAACCACGACGGCGGCCGCTGCGCCGGTCACCACGAACGCCCAGCCCAGCGGCAGTGACTTGCTCGACCTCGTCGCACTCCTGGGCGAGCCCGTGCTCCGCTCGGTGCGCCGCGCGGGGGTGCCGGTGCTGCTCGCGCTCGTGGTCGGCTTCCTCCTCGGACGCCGTTCGTGACGTGACGGCGCACGTGACCACCGATGTATACGAATGTAGGGAGGAAGCCCATGTCCGGAGACCGATCCGAGGTCTCGATCTCTGACGCGGCATTGCAGCGGATGCTCGACGAAGACCCCGGCGGCCCCGTTTACTTGCTGAACCTCTTGCGATTCAAGCCGGACGGCGGCCGGGAACTCTACTCGAAATACCTCGCCGAGGCCGACAAGTTCGCGCCACGCTTCGGCGCGGAACTCGTCTACGTCGGTGACGGCGACGCGCTGCTGATCGGCGACGACCGGCAGCGGTGGGACCTCGTGCTGATCTCGCGCTACCCCAGCCGCCAAGCGTTCGCGGACCTCATCCGCGGACACGAGTACCAGGCGATCGCGCATCTCCACCACGATGCGCTGATCGAGGCCGTATTGCAGCCGACGCGGCCGGCGACGCTGTAAACGCGGAGGTCGGGGGCAGCAAGCGCCGCCCCCGACCTCCGCCGCGCGCTACTGAGCGGCCAGTGCGCGGCGAACCGCGTCCCAGGCCTCCGTCATAGAGTGCGAACCGCCGAGATCGGCGGTACGCAGGCCGTCGTCGAGAGCTGTGTTGATCGCCTCTTCGATCGCGGACGCCTCCGCGGGCATGTCGAAACCGTGGCGCAACATCGCCGCGACGGTGAGGAACATCGCGAGCGGGCTGGCGATGTTCTTCCCGGCAATGTCGGGCGCGCTGCCGTGGATGGGCTCGAACAGCCCCGGACCGCCGTCGGACAACGACGCGCTCGGCATCAGCCCGATCGATGCGGACAGCACCGCCGCCTCATCACTCAGGATGTCGCCGAACATGTTGTCGGTCACGATGACGTCGAAATCCGCCGGCCGGGAGATCAGCTGCAGGGCGGCGTTGTCGACGTAGAGCTGCTCCAGCTCGATGCCGGGGAACTCGTCCCGGTGGATCCGCTCCACGACATCACGCCACAGCCGCGACGTGGCGAGCACGTTCGCCTTGTCGACGCTCGTGACCTTGCGGCGAGCCGCCCGGAACGCGACTCGCGCCACGCGCTCGACCTCGGCCACCGAGTACTCGGCCGTGTCGAAGGCGCTGCCGTCCGGACGCCGGCCGCGCGCTCCGTAGTAGATGCCGCCGTTGAGTTCACGCACGATCAGCAGATCGGTGCCGTCGAGGATCTCGGGCCGGATCGGCGACAGGTGGCGCAACGAGGCGAAAGTCCGGACCGGACGAAGGTTGGCGTACACGCCGAGTTCGCGCCGCAGACGCAAGAACGCGTCGCCGGGGCGCTCCTCCAGCGTGAGGTCGCTGTCCCACTGGGGACCGCCGACGGCGCCGAAGAGCACCGCGTCCGACGCGCGGCACGCGGCCAGCACCTCGTCGGTCATCGGCTTGCCGTGCAGCTCGAGCGCCTTGCCGCCGAAGGCGTACTCGGCGATGTCGAAGTCGCCCAGCTCGGCCAGAAGTTCGACGGCGGGCGCCATGATCTCGGGACCGATCCCATCGCCCGGCAGGACGACGACAGTGCGGCTCATAGGGACCGCGCCACGTCGAGTGTGTTGGGCAGATGCATGGTGTGCTCCTCTTCGTACGCGATGATCTCGTCGGAGTGCTCGAGTGTCGCGGTCACGTCATCCAGGCCGTTGAGCAGACTGTGCTGGATCCGCGGGTCGAGCTCGAACGTGACGCTGCCGCCGTCCCACACGACCGACCGGTCACGGAGGTCGATCTCGGCACGACCCGCCCGCATCAACGCGCGGACGTCAGGTTCGGCGAGAACAACGGGCAGCAGGCCGATCTTGGTGCAGTTGGAGTAGAAGATGTCCCCGAAACTCGGCGCGACCACCGCGCGAAAGCCGTAGTCGAACAACGCCCAGACCGCGTGCTCCCGTGACGACCCGCAGCCGAAGTTCGCGCCCGCCGCCAGAATCGGGTTCACCGGCAGCGACCAGCCGGGTTGCTTCGCCCAGTCGTAGAACAGGAACTGTCCGAAGTTCTCGCGGCTCATGCGCTTCAGGAACTGCTTGGGCAGGATCTGGTCCGTGTCGACGTCCTCGCGGTCGAGCACCGAGACGGGCCCGCGGATCGTGGTGACGGGCTCCATCAGCGCTCCCATTCCCGGATGTCGACGAAATGTCCCGCGATCGCCGCGGCCGCCGCCATTTGCGGGGACACGAGATGCGTGCGCGCCCCGCGGCCCTGGCGGCCCTCGAAATTGCGGTTGGACGTGGCCGCGCACCGCTCGCCCGGGGACAGCACGTCGGCGTTCATCGCCAGGCACATCGAACAGCCCGGGCCGCGCCATTCGAACCCGGCCGAGCGGAAGATCTCGTCCAGGCCCTCGCGCTCGGCCTGCAGCTTCACCTGCTGGGAGCCGGGAACCACCATCGCCGAGACGCGCGAGGCGACGGTGCGCCCCTTGACCATCTCGGCGGCGAGCCGCAGGTCACCGATGCGCCCGTTGGTGCACGAGCCGATGAACACGCGGTCGAGTTCGATCTCCGTGATCGGCGTGCCGGGCCGCAGTGCCATGTACTCGAGGGCGCGCTCGTGGGCGGCCGAGGCCGGCTCCGGGACGGCGTCGGCGACGCCGACCGCCATCTCCGGGGTCGTGCCCCACGTCACCTGCGGCGAGAACGCCGACACGTCGAGCGTGACGTCCTTGTCGAACGTCGCGCCCGGGTCGCTCACCCACGTCCGCCACCGCGCCGCCGCCTCGTCCCAGGCCGCACCGGACGGCGCGCCGGGACGGCCCTCGAGCCACTGGAGCGTCTGGTCGTCGGCGGCGATCATGCCGGCCCGTCCGCCCATCTCGATGGTCATGTTGCAGATGGTCATCCGGCCTTCCATCGGCAACCGGGCGATGAAATCACCGCTGTACTCGACGACGTGGCCGATGGCGGCGTCGACGCCGAGGCGGGCGATAGTCGACAGGATGACGTCCTTCGGGGTCACGCCGTGCCCGGGCACGCCCTCGTAGCGCACCCGCATCGCCTTCGGCTTGGACTGCCTCAGGCACTGGGTGGCGAGCACGTGCTCGACCTCGCTCGTGCCGATTCCGAAGGCGAGCGCGCCGAACGCGCCGTGCGTCGCCGTGTGCGAGTCACCGCAGACGATCGTCATCCCCGGCTGGGAAAGCCCCAGCTCGGGACCGACGACGTGGACGATCCCCTGCCGGTCCGACCCGAGCGAGAACACGGGAATGCCGAAGTCGCGGCAGTTGCGCTCCAGTGCCTCGAGCTGCGCCCGGGCGAGCTCGTCGCGGATCAGCTCCAGCGTCGTCCCGTCGGTCGGCACGTTGTGGTCCGCGGTCGCCACGGTGCGGTCGGGGCGGCGTACCGGCCGGCCCGCCGCCCGGAGCGACTCGAACGGCTGCGGCGTGCACACCTCGTGGAGCATGTGCAGATCGACGTACAGCAGGTCGTCCCGGACCTCGTGGGCCGCCCAGATCTTGTCCAGCAGCGTCGCCGGTGCGGACACCGAGCCGTCGGAACGCACGCTCACCTTCCTTCGGCGGTCGGCGCCGACGTCGTCTCGGGGCGCCAGGACCCGGGATCGTCGGGCAGGGCGACGACGAGCGTCAGCCGGTCGCCGCCCGACAGCCCGCGGGTGATGTGTCCCTTGCCGTCGGTGTCCTCGAGCAACATGATGCTGCCCGGCCCGAACCGGCGGACCTCACCCGTCGAGGTCTCGACCTCGCTCTCGCCGGTGAGCTGGACGATGAACTGCCGCCGCGGCGCGTTGTGCGGCGCCACCGAGGACGCCTCCTTGACGACGTCACGCAGGAACACCCGCACGGCGGGGATGGGATCGGACAGGGCCGCCATCAAACGGGAGTCGTAGTCGACGCCTTTCGGCTCGGCCACCAGGGTGACGTCCTCGAAACGGGACTCCCCCGCCTCGTCGGTGTACAGCCGGACGTACTGCATCATCTCGCGGGTCCTCCTCAGCCGTGCTACGCGCGGATCATCCGGCAGGTCACCGTCAGCTTCTCGCCCTTCTCGACGGCCGCGCGCGCGTCGTCCTGGCTCGCGTACCGGCGGTCGGCGATCGAGGTCGCCACGATGCTCAGCTCGACCTCGTTCTCGTCGAACGGGTAGGGATCGACCACGATGACGCCCGGCTCCACCGCGCGCAGCTCCAGGTCGACGCGCTCGCCGCCGATCGCCGTCGGCACGTTCGGGATGATCCGGGCGCCGGGCTCCTGGTCCAGGCTCCGCAGGGTCAGCCCGAGCAGCTGCGCCTGGTCCCCTTCGGGCGCGGGCGTGTGCACGTTCATGCACACGTAGATGGACAGCAGGTCCCACGCCTGCAGCAGGTCGAAGTTGTACCAGAGGTTGGCCTCGAAGTCGCTGCGGAAGCCGTTGCCGACGAGCTGGCGCTTGAGGTCCACCCAGCGGTGTTCCTGCTCGGCGACGGCCTCGTCCTGCAACTGCTCGATCGGCGTACGGCTGCTGGTCGCCCAGTTGATCGGCATCGGCTGCAGACCCCAGCGGCCGCGGTAGAGGCCCGTCCAGTGCGTGGAGACCAGCAGCCCGGCGTACTCGTCGCGGCGCAGCACCTCGTCGACCCCGCGCTGGTACAGCGGGATGTGGGCGCGCTGATCGATCTCGGCGAAGCTCAGCGGACGCCCCTCGGCCTCGTTGAACGCCACCTCCGAGTCGGGCAGGCGCCACCCCTCGTCGTGATAGGTGGCGGCGGTGCGCACCTGGTCCAGCGGCTTGGGCAGGGTGAACTTGTCGTTCCCCCACAGGTCGACGAACTCCCCGGTGAGCGTGCCGTGGTCGACCTGCTGGAACAGCAGCAGCTCGTCGTCACGTCGTCGGATCAGCATGACATCCTCGATTCAGGTTGGAGTGGCTCGCGATGGCGTGTCGGTCAGGCCGGAGTCTCCACGCCCAGACGCGGCATGACGTGCTCGGCGATGTCCCGAAGGTCCTGCATGTAGTCGACGAGCTGGAACATGAACCCGTCGCTGAAGCCCTGGGCGTGCAGCTCGCGCAGCTTGCGGGCCACGGTCTCATACGAACCGACGACCGGGACGGTGCCGACGAACAGCGAATCCTTCTGCAGCGCGGCCTGCGCGGTGCCACCGGTGCCCGATTTGGCGTCCAGGCCCATGTCGTGGCGCATGCGATCGATGGCCTCGGTGTCGGCACCGTCGAGGATGTGCTGGAAGCGCTCCTCGGCCTCGGCGTCGGTCGCGCCCATCACCAGGTGCATGAGCGGCAGGGCCTTGACGTCACGTCCGGTCACGGCGGCAGCCTCGTCGAGGCGCTGCTTGGCGTCGACGAACTGGTCGAGGTTGCCGTTGATGAAGCTCCAGTCGCCCATCTCGGCGGTGAAGCGGAGACCGCGCGACGACCGGCCGGCGCAGACGATCGGGATGTGCCCGCCCGCGGGCTGCGGCAGGCACTGGGCGTCGTGCATCTCGAAGTACTTGCCCTTGAAGTTCGACTCGCCCGTCGACCAGAAGTCCTTCATGATCTGGACATACTCGGTCGCGTACTCGTACCGGTCGCGGTAGTGGCTCTCGCCCGGCCACATCCCGTACTGCGCGTACTCGGTACGCGACCAGCCGGTGACGACGTTCAGGATGAAACGTCCCCCGGAGATCTGGTTGATCGTGACGGCCTGCCGCGCGGCGACGGCGGGGTGGACGGCGAGAATGGGCACCGTGGCGACGACCTTGATCCGGGACGTCTCCCCGGCGAGGCCGGCCATGAGGGTGAGCGAGTCCAGCGCCTCGTCCCAGAACCGGCTCGGTCCGCCGAAGCCGTGGTGCTTCATCATCGACATCGAGAAGTCGAAGCCGATCTCCTCGGCGAGAAGCGTGATGTCGCGGTTGAGCTCATACGTCGGCTCGATGAGCGGCGGGGTCGTGGTGATGATGAAGCCCTGCGTGCCGGTCGGCAGGAACACCCCAAGTTTCATACGTACTCCTCGTCATCGTGACTCTCGGACCGGTGGGCGGCCGCGGTGCCGGACATGGCGGCGAGCGCGCGAGTGGTGCCGGTGGGCGCCCAGTCGGCTGCCCCGGAAACGCACCAGGTCGCGGCTTTGGCATAGGTATACACGATCCATCCGCAAATCTCTAGCGGTGCGCCTGGGTGCCGCGGGTCATACCTCCCCGCGTGGCTGCCGCGAGGCGAGGTACTTGCGGGCGTCCGCGAGATCGATGACGTCGCCGTACTTCTCGTCGATGTCGAAGAGGCTGGCGTCGTGCGGCCCCTGCGCGCGATCGCCCACGCACTCGCGCGGCACGAGCACGTTGAATCCGCACTGCATCGCGTCCACTGCCGTCGCTCGCACGCAGCCGCTCGTCGTGGTGCCGCAGACCACGACCGTGTCCACGCCGAACGCGACCAGCGACGCGGCGAGGTTGGTCCCGAAGAAGGCGGAGGCCCCCTTCTTGACGATCAGCACGTCGTCGGGTCCGGCGGCGAGCCGGGGGTCCACGTCCACGGCCGCGCTGCCCTCGGCCAGGCCGGCCAGGCCCGAGGACTTGCGGAACCAGGCGTAGGCGGAGCTCCGGATTTCCGCGGGCGTGTAGGCGATGGCGGTGAACACCACGGGGATGGACGCCGGCCGGGCCGCCGCGATGAGGTCGTTGGTCGCCGCGACCACGTCGGACAAATCGGCTCCGGTGTCGAATTCCGGTTCGGTGAATCCGCGCGTGAGGTCCACCACGATCAGCGCCGGCCGCGGACCGCGCGGCACGCGTTGCCCCAGGCCAGCCGCGGCATACGCCTTCGCGGTCGCATCGTCATACATCACCGGTCACCCTTTCCGAGCTGATTGTTCATTGTGTACGGCATACGGCGCTACCACGCCGCGTAGCCGCCGTCGACAGGCATGATGAGCCCGGTCGTGAACGAGGCCTCGTCCGAGGCGAGGAAGACCACCGTGTTGGCGACCTCCTCCGGCTCGGCCGACCGCTTCAGGATCAGCCGGTCGTACCAGGTCTCCTTGAGCCGGGCCTGCTCGGCTTCGGAGAAGTGCGCGAGGAACGTCGCGGGCTGCGCGGTGTTGGTCGGTCCGGGGCAGACGCAGTTGACGCGGATGCCGAACGGAGCGAGGTCGAAGGCCAGTGCTCGGGTGAGCGCCACCACGGCGCCCTTCGACGAACAGTAGACCGGCATGGAGTCCATCCCGAGCACTCCGGCCATCGAGGAGACGTTCACGATCGCTGCCTGCCCCGCTCGCTTCATCAGCGGGAGTGCACGCTGCACGAGGAAGAACGGCGCCTTGGCGTTGACCGCGTGCACCCGGTCCCACTCCTCCGGCGTGAAACTTTCGACCGGGCCGCCGGAATGCGTGCCGGCGTTGTTGATGAGGATGTGCAACACGCCGAAGCGCTCGTCGCACGCGTCGACGAGACCCTGAATGTCCTCAACGGACGCGAGTTCCGCGCAATGGCTGAGCACCTCGCCACCGGCCGATTCGATGGTCTTGCGGGTCTGGTCGAGCCCGTCCTCGTTGACGTCGGTGATCACGACCCGCGAGCCCTCATGGGCAAGCCGGATCGCGGCCGCGCGGCCGATACCGCTGCCCGCTCCGGTCACCAGACTGACTTTGTCACTGAGATCCACGGCACTGTCTCCTTGATCGGGTTCGATGAATGGCGACGAACTTCGGGCGCCGACGCCGAAAACGAATGCATGGTGGCCAGGATCACCTCCGCCCGGCCGGCATCGGATTCCCGAAAGGTCGGGTGGCCACGATCCGGGTGCGCGTACCGTCTGATGGACCAGCGGGGCGTCCCAGAGATCGCATGCTAGAGAATTTTGCCATCGTATGCCATGCTCTCCACGGAGCGATGCGCATGCGTATGTATGTTCATCCCGCCTTCGACTTCGTGCGATGCGTCGCGTCTCACGCGACGGCTGTGGCTTCGGCGTTCTGGTTCCGCGTTTCCAGACCGGCACGGCCGCATCGGACAACCACTGACAAGACAGGAGAGGGTTCAGATGATGGACCTGGTTCCGGCCGCAGAGCCGCATGACCATTCGGCGGCCACGTATACGGCGAGCGATGTCGCGGCGACGGGGGCCGTCGTGGCAGGCGTGACCCGGCCGGAGCACGCCGCGTGACCGGCATCGACGACAAACTCGCACAAGCCGTGCACAGCACCGGCAACGGCGCGCAGCCGGCGCGCCGCGGCCTCGCGCGGCCCGCGTCGCTTCCCGCCGACGCGGCACCCCGGATCAACGGGATCGACGGCAGCTTCGCCATCGTGGTCGGCGGCTCGCGCGGGCTCGGCGCCGACGTATGCCGAGCGCTGCACGAGGCCGGGGCGCACACCGTCGCACTGTCGCGCGAGGGCGTGACGAAGCCGACGCCGTGGGAGCAGGTGCTCGTCGACGCCGCCGATGAAGCCGCGGTCGAGCAGTTCTTCACCGACCGCGCCGGCGACCTCCAGGAACGCAACCTGCTCGTCAACTTCGCCGGCGGGCGCTACAACGTGGGGATCGCGGACTCGGATCCCGTGCAGTGGCGGGATTGTGTCGAGTCGAGCCTGCTCACGACCTACCTGATGCTGCGCGGGTTCGCCCGTGCCTGCGGCGACCGCCCTGGTTCGGTCGTCAACATGGCCTCTATGCACGCGTATGCCGCGGCGCCGGGCCGCTCCGCGTACGCGGCCGCCAAGGCGGCGGTCGCCCAGCTGACCTCGGTCGCCGCCGTCGAGCTGGCACCCTCGATCCGCGTGAACTGCATCGCGCCCGGCTTCATCGCCACCGAGGCGTCGAACGCCATGATCGACGCCGGCCTGCTCGATCATCCGCTGATCGTCCGGCGCACGCCACTGGCCCGGCTCGGCGAGGTCGAGGACGTCACGAAGATGGTCATGTTCCTGCTCTCGGAGGAAAGCGCGTTCGTGACCGGCGAGACGATCAAAGTGGATGGTGGGTGGCTGGCGCACGCGGAGGTGTGACCGTCACAGCGGTGCGCGGGCGGCATCGACGACCGCCCGCGCCTCGGCCGCAAGCTTCCGCACACGGTCGAAATCGCGCGCAGCGAGCAGGGCGGGGTCGACCATCCAGCTGCCACCGCAGGCGAGCACCTGGGGCACCGCCAGATATCCGGGAAGTAGCTCGGGCACGATGCTGCCCGTCGGCACGAACGACACGTCCTGGAACGGCCCGGAGAGCACGCGCAGCGTCCGCGCTCCGCCGAGCGGCTCGGCGGGAAAGAACTTCAGGGCGCGCAGACCGAGGCGACGCGCGAAGTCGATCTCGCTCGGCGTCGTGACCCCGGGCAGGATCGGCACGTTCCGCTCCTGGCACGCGGCGACGACCTCGGGATTGGTCCCCGGTGCGACCACGAAGTCGGCGCCCGCCTCGATCGCCTCGGCGACCTGAGCGACGTCGAGGACAGTGCCCGCGCCAAGCAAAAGGTCCGGGCACGCCGCGCGGATCGCGGCCAGCCCGCGGAGGGCATCCGGCGTGCGCAGCGTGATCTCGGCGCACCCGACGCCGCCTTCGGAGAGGGCCTCCGCCATGGGAACGGCGACGTCCACGTCCGGCAGGGTCACGATCGGGACGACGCCGATCTGCTTGAGACGCGCTTCGAAACTCTCCTTGGCCATGCGTTCGACCTTACCGCAAACATCAGATTTATCCTACAAATGGGCTCAAGTCGGCTAAGATGACGCCATGAACCCCGGTACCTGGCTCGGCCTCGACTTCGGCACGTCGTCCGCGAAGGGGGTACTGCTCGACAGCGGCGGAACGGTCGTGGCGCGCCACGCGGTGGCCTATCCGTCGAAGTACGGGCAGCACGGCGAGGCCGAGCAAGATCCGGCCGCCTATCTGGCCGCCGCGCGCGACCTGATCGCCGCCTGCGGCGGCCGCGAGTCGATCCGGGGTGTCGGTCTGTCGGGCCAGACCCCCACGCTGGTGCTGACCGACGCCGGCGGCGATCCGGTCCGGCCGGCGATGACCTGGCAGGACCATCGCGCGAGCGCCGAGGCCGCGGAACTGGAACGGTTGCTGGGGCCCGCCGAACCGCTCGTCGGGACGAGTCTGCCGTGGACGGCCGCGTACTTCCCGGCCAAGCTGCTGTGGCTGTCCCGCCACGAGCGCTCGTCCGTGGCACGGACCCGCTGGCTCCTGCAGCCGAAGGACTTCGTGGGCCTGCACCTGACCGGATCGCCGTGCTCGGATCCCTGGTCCAGCAAGGGTCTCTGTCACGTCGGCACCGGGCAGCCTGCCGATGCCGTGCTCGAGAACACGGGGTGGTCCCGCGACGCGGTGCCTCCGCTCGCCCCGGCCTGGCACGCCCGCGGAACGGTGACCCCCGCGGCCGCGGACGCGTTCGGCCTGCGGGCGGGCACGCCGGTGGCGGTCGGGTGGAGCGACGCGCTGGCGGCGATGCTGGCGGCGGGGGCGTTCACGGAACCGACCGGGTTCGTCCTCACCGGCACGTCGAGCATCGTGGGTCTCTCGGTCGACCACGCGCCGGCCGAGGTGACGGGGCTGATGACGATCCCGGAGACCTGCGCCCCCTTGGCCGTTTGCTACGGCCCGACCGAGTCGTCGGGCGCGTCGGTGCTGTGGCTGGCCCGGCTCCTGGGACGGGACCTCGGCGAGGTGCTCGAACTCGCCGCCTCGGCCCGGGGTGAGGTTCCGGCATTCGTGCCCTACCTCGCCGGTGAACGGGCCCCCGTGTGGCGGACCGACGTGCGGGGCTCGTTCGGCGGGCTGTCGGTGGACGACGGGCCGGAGGCGCTGGCGCTCGGGGTCGTGATGGGTGTGTGCCTGAGCGAGGCGGACGTGCTGGACCTGGCCGAAGAACAGACCGGCCGCCGAGCGTCGCACGTCCGGATCGCCGGACGCGGCGCGTCCGGACCGCCGTGGCGAAACGCGCGGCGCGCCGCCCTCGGGCGCCCGGTCCGGGTGCTCGAAGAACCGGACGCCTCGGCGGTCGGCGCGGCCATGCTCGGCGCCGCGTCGGCGGCGGGCAACGACCTCGGTGCGGCGCGCGTCCTCGGTGGCGGGGCCGAACTGCTCGAGCCAGGGCCGGACGCCGACCGCGACGCCGCGGCGCGCCTGGCGCGATATCGCGCCCACGCACGGAAAACCATCGCGGTCAGCGACCGCATCGCCGCCCCTGCCGACGAAACGGAGCAGGCCCATGTCCTCTGACGCATCACGCCGCCTCGCCTCGTCGCGCCGCACGCTGAGCCAGGCGGTGAGTTCGGCGATCCTCGACCGGATTCGAGCGGGTGAGTTCTCCCCCGGCGACCGGCTGCCGACGGAGAAGGCGTTCATGGAGGAGTACGGCGTCGGCCGCAACGCCGTCCGCGAAGCGGTCCAGGCGCTGGTGACGCTGGGCCTGGTCGACGTGCGACCCGGCCGCGGCACGACCGTGCTGGGCATCGACAGCGCGTCCGCGCTCGATCCCGACGTGCTCAGTGCGCTCCTGACCGCAGAGGCCGTCGGCGATCTGTACGCCTTCCGGCTGTTGCTCGAGCCCGAGATCGCGCGGTGTGCGGCCCTGCGCGCGACCGATACCGACATCGCGGAGATCGAGCGGCGGCTGGAAGCTTTCCGGCTCGCCTACACCGAGGGCGCACCGGTCAGCCGAGCTGACGACGAACTGCACGCGGCCATCGCGAGCGCAAGCCACAACCCCGTCTACGAAACGGTTTTGCAGGCCATCTCCGGTCTGGTCGCGAATGCCCGGCGCCTCACGGAGAAGGTGCCGTGGGCGACCGGGCGGGCTCTCACGGAGCACGAGCGGGTCGTCGCGGCGATCCGCGCCCGCGACGCCGCCGCGGCCGAGCGCGCCATGCGACAGCACATCGAAACGGCGGCGAAGGCCATCGACGCCGGGCGCGACTCCGCCCGGTGAGACTCAATCCAGGTGCTCGTCGATGATGGTGGCACTCGGGTGGATGCAGATCAGCTCGCTGCGTCCCGGACCGTCGTTGGTGAACCTGTGGGGAGTACCGGCCGGCACGGTGACGACATCACCTGGGCCGGCGTGCAGAACCGCATCTCCCGACTGAAACGTGACGTTGCCGCGCTGAACGACCCACGTCTCGTCGTAGGGATGGCGGTGCAGCCTCGTGCCCTCCCCGGGCTCGTTGCGGGACAAGACGATCGAGACCGACGCACCCTGCTCGACGCCCTCGATCCGTGCCGTGGTGTCCGGGGTCGTCCTCCTGACGTGCATGACAGATACCTCCTTGGCGGGTTATCCGATCCCGTTCCGCAGATCGTTGCCGGTGAACGCGCCGCGATATTTCGCCGCGGGATGACGATCCGGGAGCCGGTCCCCCTGCCCCAGGAGCTTCTGACGAAGCGTGCCCGACTTCTCGGTCGAGATCAGGCCACGCTCCCGCAACACCGGGAACAGCCTGTCCCCCACCTCGACAAACGAACGAGGCCGCACCACGTCGTAGACGTTGATGCCGGCAACGCCGGCGTCGCGCCACTCCTCGAGATGGTCCGCGATCTCGTCGGCGGTACCGACGACGCGGGTCGCGCCCTCGAGAACCCAGGCGATATCACGGATCGTCGGCTCTGCGCCGCCAGTGGCCTCCCGGGCCCACCGAACGTAACCCTGCACGCCCTTGAACTCGCCCAACTCGCTCAGCGGGGTGTCGAGTGGGTAACCACCCGCGTCGACCCCGGCGTCGCCGAGGGCGTGCAGGACGATGCCCTCCAGGTCGACGTACCGTTTGAGCTCGTCGTTCTTGCGGACGGCGTCGCGATGAGTTTCGCCGATGACGAAGGAGAGACCCTTCGCGAACACGATGTCGTCGGCGTGCCGCCCGTTCGCTTCCGCGAGCGCACGGGTTTCGGTCACGAGCGCGTGGGCCGCCGCCGGATCCGCACTGCTGATGAAGACACCTTCGGCGTTCCGGGCCGAAAAGAGCTGTCCCGCCGGCGAGGCGCCCGCCTGGAAGAGGACGGGCGTGCGCTGGGGCGACGGCGACACGAAATGGGGTCCCTCCACGCGGTAGCGCTCGCCGACGTGGTTGATCTTGTGAATCTTCGATGGGTCGGCATGCAGACTCGCCTCCTTGTCCTGCACGAGCGCGCCGTCATCCCACGACCCTTCCCACAGCTTGTAACACAGGTCGACGTATTCGCCGGCCCATCGATACCGCTCGTCATGGTCCAGGGTGCCCGTATGGCCGAAGCTCCGAAAGACGTTCTCGTTGAAGCTCGTCACGATGTTCCAGCCCAGCCGGCCATCGGTGTAGTGGTCGAGTGTGGACATCCGGCGGGCGAAGTTGAACGGATGATCCTGGACGATCGAACTCGTGAACACGAATCCGAGGTTCTCGGTCGCGGCGGCCAGCGCCGAGGCGAGCACCAAAGGGTCGTTGACCGGCACCTGGATCCCGCCCTCGGCCGCGGTCTTCCAGCTTCCGTTCCACGGAGCCCGAAGGCCGAAGACATCGGCGAAGAAGATCAGGTCGTACCCGGCCTTGTCCAGAGTGGACGCCAGCGACGTCCAGTGCCGCAACGAGTTGAACTTGTGGTTCTCCGCATCCGGCGCCCGCCATACCCCGTGCAGGAGCGGCGTGGTGGTGTTCATGACGAACGCCGAGTAGAACAGTGGCTTCTTGGCGGTCATTTCCGGCTCTTCCCCGCGTTGTTCGACTTACGTCCGGACCACAGCAGCGCGCCGAGGGAGGCCACGCTCAACGCGGCCAGCAGCACGTAGGGCACCACATCGGCCGTCACCTCGGCCACACCACCGGCCGTCAGTGCGCCGACGGTCTGGCCACCGGCCCACGTGAGGTTCACCAGGGCGAGCCCGAGGGTCCGGTCGAGACCGGCGGCGTCCGCCCCGTCCGTCAACAGTGCCGTGGCCGGCGTGTACATCACCCCGAAGCACGCCGTCGCCGCGACGACGGCGGCCGCGGACAACCAGATTGCCCTCGACTGCGGCAACAACGCGAGCAGAACAGCGCCCGCCGCGAGTGCCGTGAGCAGCGGGACGCGCCGCCCGATCCGGTCGCTCAGGCGGCCTATCGCGATCTGCCCGACCGCCTGCACCGCCGCCGCGACCAGGAACGTCGCCCCGATCGTCAGCCCGCCCGCGCCGAGTTGGTCGAGGCGGAGCGGGTTGAGCACGTTCACGGCTCCGGCGACGAACGAGGGCAGGACCATCAGCCACATGCCCGCCCGCACGCCCCGGTCGCGCAGCGCCACCGGCAGTGAGAACCGCGCGCGTTCGGGTGGTTGCGGCGCAGGGGCGCGCCGCGACCACGTCACCAGCAACCCGCTCAGCACGGCGATGCCGATGAACGGCGCCTCGGGTCCCACCACGCGTGCCACCGAGCCGAATGCCGGCCCCAGCAACGCGCCGCTGAACCCCAGACCGGTGACCACCCCGATCGCGCGGCCGCGATCACCGGCCGGCGTGACCGACAGCAGCCACCCCGTCGCCCCGACCCAGGAGCAGGCGCCCGCCAGGCCCTGGACGAATCGCGCCACGTCGAGCAGCGCGATGTCGTTGCCGAACGCGAACACCAGGCTCGTCAGCGAGATCACCACGAGCGCGATCACCACGGTCTTGCGGGGCCCGATCCGGGAGGCGAGCCAGCCGCTCGGGAGCGAGCCGGCGAGTGTGCCGGCCGCGTAGGCGCCGGACAGGATCCCGCTCGCCGAGTCCGAGAGCCCGAAGCGATCGGCATAGTACGGAAGCATCGGCGTCAGCGCCGCGAAGAACATCGCGTCCAGCACGACGATCGCGCCCACGAGTACGAACACGCGCCGCCGCGGTGCGCGATCGGCGACCGTCGCGCTCACGCCGGGACCGTCAGGACGATTTTGCCGATATGTTGTCGTTTCAGGAACTCCAGCTGGGCAGCGACGAGGTCGCACAACGGATACGTCGCGGCGACGGGCGCCCGGACCACGCCACGGCCGATCAGATCGACCAGCATGGCGAACGTCGAAACGCGAGGGCAGGAGACGCCGCGCAGATCGAGATCCTGGTAGATCAGGTGTCGCAGGTCGACCGGTGTGATCGGGCCGCCGACCCCGCCCGCCGTCACGCACGTGCCGCCGCCTCGGACGAGCCCGAGGAGCGTCGCGAGCTGCTCGCCCCCGACGACATCGAGGACGACGTCCACGCGGCCGACTCCCGCTTCGGTCAGCGATTCGGCGATAGCGGGGTCCTCACGGTCGATGACGATGTCGGCGCCCAGCACGCGCAGGCGGTCGTGCTTGGCACGCGACGCGATCGCGACCACCTCGAGCCCGAGGACCTTGCCCAGCTGGACCAGCGCGGTGCCGACACCGCCGCTCGCGCCGGACACGAGCATCGTCTGACCCGCGCGCGCCCGCCCGCGGAGCATCATCTCCAGCGCGGTCGAGTACGCCACCGGATAGCACGCCAGCTCCTCCGCCAGCAGATGCTCCGGCACCTGCCACGCGTTCGCCGCCGGAACCACGACGTACTGGGCGAATCCGCCGTCGACGTCGAAGCCGAGGTAGCCCGCGGTTGCCGCGCGCTCCGGCCGGCGCTCGGCACCGGATCGCAGGTGCGGATCGCAGATGACCCGCTGCCCGACGCGATCCGCCGCGACGCCGGACCCGGCCCGCACGATCCGCCCGGCGACGTCGGCGCCCTGTATCCGGGGGAACTGCAGGCCGGTGTCGCCGGCCGCACCGTCGTACCAGTCGGTGCGCACGTTGACGTCGGTGTTGTTGATACTCGCGGCCTCGACCTCGACCAGCACGTCCAGCGGCCCGGGCACCGGAACGGGCACGTCTTCGCGGTACTCGTACTGGTCGATATCACCGTGGCCAAGCAGGACGATCGCGTTCATCGTGCCCGCCGGCCGGCGGCTCACGCGCTCACCGGTGGCGTGGCGATCCGTGGTGGCGAGGCGGGGCGGCGCAGACCAAGATTGTCGCGCAGCGTCGCGCCCTGGTACTCGCTGCGAGCCAGGCCGCGCCGGCGCAGCTCCGGGATGAGCAGGTCGCAGACGCTGTCGACGCCCTCGGGCACCGTCACGGGCGTGATCGCGAAGCCGTCGCACGCCTGGCCCTCGAACCATTCCTGCATCTGGTCGGCGACCTCGTGCACCGCCCCGGTCGCGCTGCTGTGGCCCAGGGCGCGGTCGTTGAGCCCGATCATGCGCCGGATCGTCAACTGGTGGCGCACGGCCATGTTGTAGAAGTTGCGGTAGCGGCTGCCGCCGAGCGCGTCGGTCTCCGCCGCATCGGGATCGACCAGGAGACCGGGAGGGATCGGCGAGTCGGGGTCCAGTCCGGACAGATCTGCTTGCAGCGCTCCTTCGAGTTCGGCGAGGCCGATCTCGAGGTCGATGAGCTGGTCGAGCTCCGCTTCGAACGCGCGCGCCCCGTCGGCCGTCTCGGCCACGATCGGCGTGATGCCGGGCATGATCCGGATGCCTCCCGGATCACGGCCGGCTGCCGCGGCGCGGTCCTTGATCTCGCGGTAGAACCCTTGCGCGACATCGAGATCGGTCTGCGCGGTGAAGACGACCTCCGCGTTGCGCGCCGCGAAGTCCATCCCGGCCGGGGACTGTCCCGCCTGCACGATCACCGGCCAGCCCTGCGGCGAGCGGTGCATGAACAACTGGCCCGCCGTGCGGTAGAACCGTCCGTCGAACTCGACGGGATGGATCGACTCGGCGCGCGCCCACGTCGCGTTCGCGCGGTCGTTGACGACGGCGTCGTCGTCCCACGCGTCCCAGAGTGCCTTGGCTGCCGTGAGGTACTCCTCGGCGCGCACGTAGCGCTCGTCGTTGGGCGGCAACTGCATCCCGTAGTGCTCCTCGCCCGCTTGCGAGGTGACGATGTTCCAGCCCGCGCGGCCGCCGCTGAGCCAGTCCAGGCTGGTCAGGTAGCGCGCCATGTTGAAGGGATGGATGAACGTCGTGGACGCGGTGCCGATCAGGCCGATGTGCCGGGTCTGCGCGGCCATGGCGCTCATCGTGGTGAAGGGCTCGTAGCCGGTCGAGAACGGCTGGGCGCCGATCTTGCCGCCCATCTGGAAGTAGAGGACGTCGGCGAGGAAGACGGCGTCGAACTTCGCTGCCTCGGCCCGCTGGGCGAGACGGATCGGCAGATCTGGTCCCCACAGCTCTTCCACCGGCGACGTCGGGCTGCGCCAGCCCGATCTCATCCGCCCGTTGGGCGAGTAGAACATCACCAGGTTCATGGTCTCGCTTCGTGCGTTCATATCAGGTTGTTTCACATTCCCCTCAGCTGGCGGTCGCCGCGGTGGTGCGCGCGGGCGACCCCGGCCGCGCCAGCCCGAGGTGATCGCGAAGCGTGCTGCCCTCGTATTCGCGGCGAGCGACACCCCGGCGCTGCAGCTCGGGAATGAGCAGGTCACACACCGCGTCGTAGGCCTCGGGCACGGCCGTCGCGGTAATCGCCCAGCCGTCACACGCCCCGGTCTCGTACCACTCCTGCATGATGTCGGCGATGTCGCCCGCGGACCCGACCGGCGCGTTGTGACCGATGTTGCGGTCGGTGCGGGCGATGACGTCGCGCAGCGACATCTTCTGATGCACCACCATGTCGTAGAAGTTGCGGTAGCGGCTGCCGAAGGACGCCTCGATGTTCGCCGCCTCCGGCGGCACGAGCCGCTCGGCGGGAATCGGCTGATCGGGATCGAGCCCGCTCAGATCGGCTTGCAGCGTTTCCTCCGCCCTGGCCAGCCCGACCTCGAACGGCGTCCAGAGGTTGAGCTGGTGCTCGAATTCCCTGGCCTCCTCGGCGGTTCTGCCCACCGTCGGCAACAGTCCGGGAAGGACCTTGAGGCTGTCCGGGTCGCGCCCGGCACTCGCGGCACGCTCCCGGAGTTCGAGCCGGAACGCCTTGGCCGCCTCGATGTCGCTCTGGGCGGTGAACACGACCTCGGCGTTGCGCGACGCGAAGTCCATGCCGGCCGGGGACTGGCCCGCCTGCACGATCACCGGACGGCCCTGGGGTGAGCGGTGCATGAAGAGCTGGCCCTGGACCCGGTAGTACTCACCCTTGTAGTCGATCGGATGAATACGGTCGGCCCGTGCCCAGACGCCTTGCTCGCGATCGTTGACGACCGCGTCGTCATCCCAGGCGTCCCAGAGTGCGCAGGCGACGTCGAGGTACTCCTGGGCCCGGGTGTACCGCTCTTCGTTGCGCGGCAACTCGATCCCGTAGTGTTCGCCGCCGCCGGTCGACGTCACGACGTTCCAGCCGATGCGCCCGCGGCTGAGCCAGTCCAGACCGGACAGGAACCGCGCGACGTTGTACGGGTACTCGAACGACGTCGACGCGGTCGCGACCAGGCCGATGTGCTTCGTCCGCGCCGCCAGGGCGCCGAGCAGCGTGAACGGCTCGTAGCCCGCCGTGAACGGCTGCTGGCCGATCGCCCCGCCCTCCCAGGACAGCCAGCTGCCCAGGAAAACCGCGTCGAAGCGGGCGCGTTCTGCCTGCAGCGCGAGGCTCAGCGGCAGGTCGAGCCCCCAAAGCTCCTCGATGCGCGACCGCGGGCTGCGCCACGCCCAGCCCCGGCCGGTCATCTGGAGAAACATCACGAGGTTCATCACCCCGCGTCGGCGTTCCACAGGTCCCTCCTTCGTTTCAGAAGCGATCGCGCGGGTCACCGATCACAGAACCCGTTCCAGGAACGCGCGGGTGCGAGCCTCCTGCGGGTCGTCCAGGACCTGTGCGGGCGGGCCTTCCTCGACCACCGACCCGCCGTCCATGAACACCACCTTGTCCGCGACGCCACGCGCGAATCCGATCTCGTGCGTGACGACCAGGAGCGTCATCCCGGCCTCGGCGACGCCACGGATCACCTCGAGAACCTCACCCACGAGTTCGGGGTCGAGGGCACTGGTCGGCTCGTCGAACAGGATGAGCTTGGGGTCGATCGCCAGCGCGCGGGCGATCGCCACGCGCTGTTGCTCACCGCCGGAAAGCTGGCGCGGGTACTTGCCTTCCTTGTTCTTCAGGCCGACGCGCTCGAGCAGTTCGATGCTGCGGGCGCGAGCCTCCGCCTTCCCTCGCTTGTGCACGGTGACCTGCGCGAAGCTGACGTTCTGCTCGGCCGTCATGTGCCCGTAGAGGTTGAAGTGCTGGAAGACCATCCCGATCTTCGATCGCTGCTGTGCGATCTCCCGGGGCGGCAGCTCGTAGAGCTTGCCGTTCTTCTCCTCGTACCCGACGATCTTGCCGTCGACAAACAGCCGTCCGCCGTCGATCCGGTCGAGGTGGTTGACGCAGCGCAGGAATGTGCTCTTGCCCGCACCGGAAGGCCCCAGCAGGCAACAGACCTCGCCCGCGGCGACGTCGATGGACACGTCCTCGAGCACCCCGATGTGCCCATAGCGCTTGCGGATCGACTGCGCGGAAATCATCGGTGTCATGCGGCTCGCACCCGGCCTCGGAGAGATGTGAACATGATGGCGACCCACGACCGGTTCGGATTGCGGCGGGTGCCGCGGGAGAACCGTTTTTCGATGAAATACTGGCCGATGCTCAGGATCGACGTCAGGAACAGGTACCAGAGCGCGGCGACGATCAGCAGCGGGATGATCTCGTAGGTCAGGTTGTAGATGGCCTGCACCGAATGCATCAGCTCGGAGTAGGAGATCACCGTGGCGAGCGAGGTCCACTTGAGCATGCCGATCGTTTCGTTGCCGGTCGGCGGGATGATCACGCGCATCGCCTGCGGCAGCACGATGTGCCGCAAGGTCTGGGCCGGGCTCAGGCCGTACGCCGCCGCGGCGTCGGACTGGCCCTCGTCGACGGACAGGATGCCGGCCCGCACGATCTCGGAGTAGTACGCCGAGAAGTTCAGGCCGAGCCCGAGCAACGCCGCCACGAACGGTGTCATCACGTCGTTGCTGTTGTAGCTGAAGAAGTGGACACCGAACAGGTTCAGCTCGATCCGCGGGAACACCGACGACAGGTTGAACCAGAAGATCAGCTGCACGAGCGTCGGTGTGCCGCGGAAGAACCACTGGTAGAACGCCGCGACGCTGTTGAGGATCGGGTTCACCGACAGGCGCATCACCGCGATCAACGTCCCGAGCGTGACGCCCACCGCCATGGCCAGCACGGTCATTAGCAGTGTATTGAGCACACCGCCCAGCACGCTCGAGTCGAACAGGTAGCTGCCCACCACGTTCCACTCGAACGCCGGCGTACTCACCAGCACCTGCAGGATCCACAGCGACAACAGCACGATCAGGACCGCGGCCACCCACCGCCACGGATGGCGCAGCGGCACGATGGCGATATCCGAGGAGGTCTCCGCCTGCGGCCGCACCGCCGGCTTCACCTGAGTCATATCATTACTCGACACGATTTCGTCACCTCACGCGATCTACGCGGACGGCTGCCCGTTGCGGAGCGGCGGGATGACGGCGTCGGCCTGGGTGACACCCCACTTGCCGAGGAGCTGGGCCCACGTCCCGTCCGCGATGAGTTCGTTGATCACGCGCACCAGCGTGTCCCCGAGCTCCTTGTTGTTCTTCGCGACGATCCAGCCGGTGAACCGCGCCCCGGGAGTCGGGAACGAACCGGGGATCACTTCGTAGCCCGTGTTGTTCTTGACGAAGTAGTCGGCGTTGGCCGGCACGAACAGGTCGAAGTCCGCGCGACCGTTCTTGACCGCGAGATACTCCTGGGTGTTCTGCGGGTACGCCTGGGACTCGATCGCCGGCTTACCGGCCTTGACGCAGTTGTCGCTCAGGACCTTGACCGTCTGCTCCTGCTGACCACCCGTGGTCACCGCCGCCTTGCGGCCGCACAGGCTCATCATGTCCGGGTTGGCGGGGTCGTTGCCGAGCGTGAGCTGGGCCGGGTTGCCCGTCTGGGTGACCACCCGCATCGTGGTCTTGTAGAGATCGATGAAATCGACCTGCTCGCGGCGCTTGTCGGTGTCCGCCATTCCCATGATCATGAGGTCGGCGCGGCCATTCGCGAGCGCGGGAATCATCCCGTCGAACTGCATGTTCTGGTACGTGATCTGGACGCCGAGCTTCTTCGAGATCGCATCGAGCATCTCGACCTCCATGCCGAGCATGGTCTTGCCGTCTTTATCCAGGTATTCGTATGGCGGGTAGGCGCCGTCGGCGAACACGTTCAATGCGCCATCCCTCAGGCTGGCCGGGGCCGCGCTACCGCCGGTCGTTGCCGGGGCGTTCGAGCTCCCGGCACTGCCACACGCGCTCAGCGCGAGTGTGGCCACCAGTGACAGCCCAACGGAGATCTTGCGCAAGTGGTGCATTTCGAGCCTCCTCGAGAGATGGGGTGTTCAGCATCGCTTTGACCAGCCGCGTCCATGTCCTCGGGGACCAGACTCGCGCCCGACCGCGCTGGGCTTGGCATAGGTATACACGGTCGCGGTGGCAAACGCTAGATTTCATTTGACGGTCTTCTTCGTGCCGGTCAGGACCGGCACGAAGGTCGTGGGCAGCACGGTCCGCGCCGGCGGACCCTTGCCCCGGTGTTACTCGGCGCGAACAGTCGATCAGTCCACAATGGCTAGTCGAACTCGACGTCAGTTCGGGCATTCGGCGCGAAGCACCGGAAGAGCAGCGAGCACGGCTTTCCACATCGGTTTGCCGCCGGCGTTCTCATCACTCGATGTCACTGCACGCTCCTGGTGTCGCGGATTACGGGAGACGGTCCTCTCTCGCAGGGATTGACACGAGTCAATCCCTCCTATGTTTCGGGAATGAAACCGCAGGTTTCAGCGGGGCGAATCGCCTGTGGCCAATCTCGCCCCGGGAGCGGGCGAACCACGAGATCGGTACAGATGGTGACCAGGGCACCACGGAGCATCTGGACCACGAGCCGTGCTCTGCACGCACGCGGGGACCGAGAGTGACCAGGCGGCGATCTTGCGCACGTGCCGCATTCGAGCCCCTCCCTCGGGTTGGGGATGTCCAGCGTCGCTCGACCAACCGTGCGGGCTCGCCCGCCACCATGGTTGGAATAGGTATACACGCCGAAGCGGGTAAGCGCTAGTATCACCTGGTTCAGAGTGAACACCTACGTATGTCAACCCGTGGAGCGTGCCCGTGTCCCGTCGTCCCGATCGGCTTCCCCAGAGCACTCGCGGAAGTGCGTCGCCCGTCGTGGTGGGGTGCTGAGGCAGATGGTCAAGATCTCGCAGGTGCTCGCCTCGGTCGGGTGGGCGTGTGACTACTACACCGACAGCGTCGCCATGGACGCCGGACCGCCCACCGACGGGCTGTTCGTGCTGGGTGACCCGGTGACGCCGGGCTTCGCGGCCATCCACGAGCGGGCCCGCTGCCTGAACGTCCAGCTCGTGCTCGACGACGGATCGGTCGGACTCGGCGACTGCCTGTCGGTGATCCGGTCCGGAGCCCACGATCGGGCGGCGCCCCTGTCGCCGGAAGAGTACGAACCAATCGTCGCGGGCCCGATCGCCGGAGAGCTCGTGGGGACCGAGGTCAGCGGCTTTCGCGAGCTGGCCGCGCTGCTCGACGACGGCAGGGGCCTGCATCCCGGGATCGCGTACGGCCTCAGCCAGGCCATGCTCGACGCGACCGCCTCGGCCCAGCGCCGGACGATGGCGGAAGTACTCGCGGACGAGTACGACCTGCCCCGTCCGACGAGCGCGGTCCCGGTCTTCGGCTGTTGCGACGCGCGGAACCCGGAGAGCGTGGACAGGCTGATCGCCGGGCGCGCCGACTCCCTGCCTCACGGCGGGTTCACCTCGGTCGAGCTGATCGGCGCCGCGGGTGAGCGGCTGGTGGAGTTCGTCTCCTGGATGTCCGCGCGGATCCGGAAGCACGCCGGCGCGGACTACCGGCCCATTGTGCACCTCGACGTGTACGGGACCGTCGGCAAGATCTGCGACGGCGATCCCGGGCGGATGGTGGCCTACCTCCGGCGCCTGATCGCCGCCGCGGCACCACTGAAGTTGCGGGTCGAGGATCCCGTCAGCGGGGCCGACGCCACAGCCGGCCGCGAGGCGATGCGGCGGCTCATCGCCCTGATCGATGCCGAAGAGCTACCGGTGGAGATCATCGCGGACGAGTACTGCAACACGCGGGAGGACATCGCCCTCTGGGCGCGGGAGGGCGCCGCGCACCTGATCCACGTGAAGACCCCCGACCTCGGGTCGCTCACGAACACCGCCGAGGCGATCCTGGAGTGCCGCCGCGCGGGTGTCGGCGTCTATCTCGGGGGCACGATGAACGACACCGAGGTGTCGGCGCGCGCCGGCCTGCACGTGGCAATCGCGTTCGGCGCCGACGTGGTGATGGCCAAGCCGGGGGCCGGACCGGACGTCAGCCTCGCCCTGACGCGCAACGAGATGGCACGGACGCTCCGCCTGAGCGCTTCGCGCTGACCCCATCGCGCCCGGCGCCGCTCGGTTGTGCTCGGCGGTGCCGGCGGCCGCGGTGGGTTCGGCGGCCGGGGTGGTCCCTGCTGGTTGGGTGGTCCCAACCGGGGGGAGATCCCGGCTGCCCCAGTTATTCCAGCCGCGGGGACGCCCGAGCCGCCCCGGAGTTTCCCACCCCCGAGGCGGCTTCCGACGCCGCGGCAGTCCAGCCGCGCAGGTGGTCCCAACCGGCCGCAGCAGCGCAACGGTCACCCAGCGCAGGGGTGGTTCCAACCACCTGCCGGGATCATGCCGAGGCATCAACCGCCAACCCGCGGGGCCCGGCGAAGCGTCAGTCCGCATCCTCCGGCGGGGGTCCGTGCGACTCGCGCTTGACGAGTTCGACTCCGAGGCCTATGCGGCGCAGCGGCAGCTGCGGGTCGGCGATCCGCTCGCGTACCAGCTTGACCGCCGAGCGACACATGCCCGGCAGGTCCTGGTGCACCGTCGTCAGCCGGAAGACCTCCCACGAAGCAAGGCCGATGTCGTCGAAGCCGATGACGGTCAGCCGCTGCGGGACCGGGATGTCGAGCGCCCTCGCGGCGTTGAGCACGCCGACCGCGATGACGTCGTTGGCGCAGAAGATCGCGGTGGGCGGGCGCTCCGCCGACATCAGCTCCTTGAGGTACTGCTCACCGGTGCTCGTGGTGAACGGACCGAACCGCACGCGCTCGTCGGGCAGTTCGATGCGCCGCTTCTCGAGCCCCATCCGGAACCCGGCCTCGCGCGCCCGACCGGTGCTGGTCTCGGGCGGGCCGAAGATGGCCCCGATCCGCGTGTGCCCGAGGTCGGCGAGGAACTCGGCCACCTCGCGCGCGCCCATCTCCTGATCGCTCACGCAAGCGTCCGCGGCCTCCCCGTAGGCGACGCGGTTGAGCTGCACCACCGGCAGTCCGCGCGCACTGAGTTCGCGCGGGAGAGGCGAATCGAGAACGGTGCTGGTGAGGATCGCAGCGTCGACGAGACCGTCCAGCAGGCGCGTGGGACTGACCGGGTTGTCGGGCCGGTCGGTGTAGACGACCGCCCGCAGGTCCGCGTCCTCCAGCGCGGTGTGCAGGTGAAAGATGGCCTCGCTGAAGAACGGGTTACCGAGGTCGCTCACGACGATCGCGACCTGTCCGGTGGCGCGCATGACGAGACTGCGCCCGCGGCGGCTCGGGATGTAGGACAGTGCCTCCGCGGCCTCGCGCACGCGGCGGCGTGTCTCGAGCGTGACGCGGGGATCGTCGCGCAGCGCACGGGAAACCGTCGGCTGAGACACGCCGGCGAGCGCGGCGACGTCGTGACTGGTGGGGGGCCGCATGGGATCAGGCTTTCCGGTAGCGGGTCGTCACGCCGGGCTGGAGACACCATCCACTCGGCCGCGACGCAGCCGGTGCCGTCCGCACCGGCTGCGATGACAACGAATCGGAGTCTTCCTGGATACGCATACTGTCCCCTTGCCGGCGAGTCGCCTTCGCCTGCCCCCATGCAGGCGTTGCATCGCCTTAGGTTACCAGAATGTATACGTAATACACCCCCGGGGACCGGGCGGACCCACTCAGTGGGACGGTCAGCGGCGAGCCTGGTCCGCGTTGGCGCTCAGCATCCCGGCATCGACGTCGACGCCCTGGTGGTGCAGGACGTGCCCCATCCGTTCGGCCTTCGTCCGCAGATAGGCCTCGTTGTGCGGATTGGGCGCATGCGCGATCGGCACCACCGCGGTGACCCACAAACCGTAGCCTTCGAGACCGTGGATCTTCTTCGGATTGTTCGTCAGGATCCGAATCGACGACAGGCCCAGATCGCTCAGGATTTGTGCACCGATGCCGTAATCGCGCAAATCGATGGGAAGCCCGAGCTGGAGGTTGGCATCGACCGTGTCGAAGCCCTCCTCCTGCAATTTGTAGGCCCGCAGCTTGTTCAGCAGGCCGATGCCACGTCCCTCCTGCGCCAGGTACAGCAAGACGCCGCGACCCTCGTCCTCGATCATCGCCAGCGCCGATTCGAGCTGCTCCCCGCAGTCGCACCGCAGCGAGTGGAACACGTCACCGGTCAGGCATTCGGAGTGGACGCGCACGAGCACGTCCTCGCGTCCCGCCACGTCCCCCTTGACCAGCGCCAGGTGGTGCTTGTCGTCGACGAGCGACCGGTAGCCGACCGCGACGAACTCCCCGAACGACGTGGGAAGCGAAGTCGCGACGACCCGTTCCACGAGCTTGTCGTGTTTGCGCCGGTACGCGATCAGATCCGCGACCGTGATCATTTTCAGCCCGTGACGGGCGCAGTACCCGACGAGATCGTCGACGCGCGCCATGGTTCCGTCGTCGTTCATGATCTCGCAGATCACGCCCGCGGGGTTAAGCCCGGCCAGCCGCGCGAGATCGACGGCCGCCTCGGTCTGCCCGGTCCGCTCGAGGACGCCGCCGGACTTCGCCTTGAGCGGGAACACGTGCCCGGGCTGAACGAGGTCCCGCGGCGCGGACTCCGGGTCGATCGCGACCTGGATCGTGCGGGCGCGGTCGGCCGCGCTGATGCCCGTGGTGACGCCCTCGCGTGCCTCGATCGACACCGTGAACGCGGTCTCGAAAGCGGACTCGTTCTTGGCGGCCATCAAATCGAGCCCGAGTTCGTCACAGCGGTCGGGAGTGAGCGCGAGGCAGATCAGTCCGCGCCCCTCCTTGGCCATGAAATTGACCGCCTCGGGAGTGACGAACTGGGCGGCCATCGTCAGATCACCCTCGTTTTCGCGATTCTCGTCATCGCAGACGACGACCATCCGCCCCGCGCGGATGTCCTCGATCGCCTCCTCGATGCTCGCGAACGGCTGGTCCTTGTGCATGTACGGCTCCCAATCGGTCATCAGGCCACGGTCGGCGCCCGGAACGAGCCGTAGGTGCCGCGGAAGAACACGAGCGGTTCGACGTCCGTCCCCGCCTCGATCGCGACGACCCGCGCGACGACGATCGTGTGGTCGCCGGCGTCGTGCTCGGCGTCGAGGGTGCATTCGATCCAGGCCGCCACGTCCGGCAGCGCGGGACCGGTGGGGCGGCTCGCGAAATCGACGCCCGAGAACCGGTCGGCCTCCTTGGCGGCGAACTGACGCGTGACGCCCTCGTGGTGGCCGGCCATGACGTTGACGCAGAACGAACCGGCGGCGCGGATCTTGGGCCAGGTCGAGGACGACTTCGCCGGACAGAACAGGATGAGCGGCGGGTCGAGCGACACGGACGTCACCGAGTTGGCCGCCATGCCGACCGGGCCGTTGTCGCCGTGTGCGGCGATGACCGTCACGCCGGTCGGCAGATGGGCGAGCACCCGGCGAAAATGCGCCGGGTCGATCTGTACTGAGTCGTGCACCGTCATCGCGTGGCCATCTCCCGTCTCATCGGACCGATCGTCCCCCGCACGGTCAGGTTGTATTCGGCCCATTCCCCGACCACGGTGTCCAGTTCGGACATCTGCGTCATGACGAAGAACAGGCCCTGTGTCGGCAGCGAAGCGCCGAGTTCGACCAGCACCGGGCGCAACGTCGTGTCGACGGCCATCGCGTGCGCCGCCGAACCACCGGTCATCACCGGGATCGCCGTCACGCCGGCCAGCCCCTTGGTCGGATAGCGGTCGAGGAATGCCTTCAGCAGCCCCGTGTAGGCGGCCTTGTACGTCGGTGAGGCGAAAACCGCGTAGTCACTCGCCGCGACCGCGTCACCCAGAGCCGAAAGCCCGTCATGGGGCCAGGTGAACAGGTCGCCGGCGTAGTCGCACAGGTCGATTGTCCGGACGACGCTCGCGCCGGTGGCGCCCGCGATGCGCTCGGCGACCGCCTCGGCGACCGTCCGGGTGCGCGACCTCGGATTGGGATTACCTACGACAATCGATAATTCCACTCGGATCATCCTCCTCGGCCAGACTACGTATGTATTCGACACGTGGCAAGCACTGAAACCGCAGGTATCGCGTGTCTCACGTCCCCGCGGCCCGTTCGTCACGAGGACGACCTGACGCCCGCCGCGCAGTCGGCTATTGTCGGCGACATGCGTATGCAGATGACGCGCACGGCACGCCACCCGCTCTCACGGCGTGCGTGCCGCGGCAGGACGCAACGCTTCCGAGAACCACCGCACGACCTTGTCGACGTTGGGGTGGTAGTACTCGCTGTCCGCGTCGATCCACTCGAGATGCTCGGCGCCGTCGATCTCCACCAGCGTCTTCGGCTCACCGGCCAGCGCGTACATGCGCCGCGCCTCGTCGATCGGCATGTAGTGGTTGCGCGTGCCATGCACGAACAGCACCGGCCGGGGGCTGATGGCGGCGACCTCGAGCTCCGGCCGGAAGCTGTAGTAGGCGTCGGCCGACTCGAGCGTGAACTCGGGCGTGGGCTGCTCCCCCAGCTCCGACAGGTCCTTGCGGAACTGTCCGGTCCTCGCCTGCGCGAACGTGCCGTCCGGGTGGGCGATCTCGCTGAAGGGGATCTTGCGGGACTCGCCGGTCAGGACGCGCTGCACGCGATCGGCCGCGAGGCGGTCCTGGAGGTCGAGCCAGGCGGCGTAGGGAACGCCGTCGCGGGTGACTCGCCCGACGTCGCCGGGCCCGTTCACCGATGCCACGGCGGCGATGCGGGCGTCACGCGCCGCCGCGGAGATGACGATGCCACCGCCGAGACCCCAGCCGAGGGTGCCGATGGCGCCCGAGACGACCTCCGGCTGCTCGGACAGGAAGGTGACCGCGTTGACGACGTCGCGGATCTCCTCGTCGGGGAAGATCCGGCCGCGCTCACCGTCACTGGTGCCGAAGCCGCGGTAGTCGAACGCCATGCACGTGAACCCGGCCTCGAGGAACTTCGGCCACCATCGGGCCGGCACCCATTCCTTCAGGCCGAACAGCCCGGAGTTGATCAGCACTGTCGGGCGGGGCTCGTCGGGGCGGCTGCCCTCGGGCGTGAGGATGAACCCCTCCAGTCTTGTCCCGTCGCTGTAGAACGTCACCGGCCGGCGCGGCATCTGTACCTCCTGAAGGTCCGTCTGGCGTGTAGCATGCCACATGCCGCAAGGAGTGGAAAGGGAAAGTGCCGATGCGTGATCTGCCGCCCGGGGTCATCGATACCCACGTCCACTCGAGCCCGGACGTCGTCCCGCGGCTGCTGGACGACCACGCACTCGCCGCCGCTGCGCGGGACGCCGGCTACCGGGGCCTCGTGATCAAGAGCCACGTCGAGGGAACCGCGTCCAGGGCCAAGCTGGCCAAGGACAGAGTGTGGCCGGAGGGGGACGTCTTCGGTGGCCTCGTGCTCAACCGGCACTCGGCCGGCGGCCTCAACCCGGTCGCCGTCTCGACCGCGCTCGCGCTCGGCGCACGCGTGATCTGGCTGCCGACGCTCTCCTCGGTGGTCCAGCGCAGGCAGGCGACCGGTCCGGTACGGCACACGCTGCCCAACAACGCCGAGGTCACCGCCGAGGTGGAGATCGGCCACGAGCAGCTCGACGAGGCGGGCGCGCTCGGGGTGATCTTCGCAGAGATCGCGCGATCCGGCGCGACCCTCGCGACCGGACACCTTGATCCGGCCATGCTCCTGCCGGTCGTGCGGTTCGCCGTGCGATGCGGCGTGGCGCGGGTGCTCGTCACACACCCCGAGGCGCCGTTTCTCGATATCCCCACCAGCGATCAGCTCGCGCTCGCCGAGCTACCGGGCGTCTGGTTCGAGCGGTGCTATCTCAGCTCTCTCACCGGTGTCCCGATGGCGGCGATCGCCGATCAGATCCGTGTCGTTGGCGCGTCCCGGACGGTGCTGGCGACCGATCTCGGGCAGGCGCGCAACGTCTCGCCCATCGAGGGCATGGCCGCCTTTGTCCAGGGGCTTTCCGGGGAAGGGATCCCGGACGACGACCTAGAGCTGATGACCGTCCACAATCCGGCGGCCGCTCTCGGGCTGGACCCGCTATGAGCCGCTGTCCCAGTCCGCCCAGGACAGCTCCTCTTCAGTGCCGCCCTGCTGGCGAACCAGGAGGCGGCCGGTGGTGACGAGGTGCTCGCGCATCGCCGCGGCGGTCCGCGGCGCGTCCGACGCCTCCAGCGCGTCCATGATCGCCTGGTGCTCGGTCAGTACCTCGTCGAGACCCCGGCTGCGCCCGATGGTCGACGGCCCGCGCGAGGTCACGTGGTCGCGCAACGTGCCGATGATCCCGGCCAGCCGGCTGTTGCCGGCCGCCTGCAGGATCAGCTCGTGAAAACGCCGGTCGTGGGTCATGAAGCGCACCTCGTCACCGGCCTCGGCGGCGCGGCGCATGCTCGTCAGCTCGCGGTTGATCCGGTCGAGACCGTTGAGGTCGACGAGCCGGCAGGCGCGGGCGGCGGCGGGCACCTCGAGCAGGAGCCGCAACGCGAAGATCTCCTCGACGTCGTGCGCCGTCGTCTCGAGCACCCGCACCCCCCGGTTGCGTTCGAAGCGCACCATTCCCTGCCGCTCGAGGACGAGCAGCGCCTCCCGGACCGGCGTGCGCGAGACGCCGAACTCCTCGGCCAGCCGGGCGACGGAGTACAGCTCACCGGCGGCGAGACGGCCCTCCTGGATGGCCCGCCGGATGCTTTCCGCGGCACGGTGGGACAGCGTGTTCGATTCCGTTGACAAGCGGCCGAGCGCCATTGACCGGATACCCCCTTCGCGTGGCCGGATCTCCGTGCGGTCCACGGTATGCCGTGACGTCGTTGCATAGTAGCATGCCACATATGACATGCGAGCCCATCGGCGACCTTGACCCGCTCCCGGCGGCGTTGCGGCGGATCGTCGGTGACCACCACGTCCTCGACGATCCCGGCGTCGTCGCCCAGTACGAGCGGGACTGGACCGGCCGGTTCCACGGCAGGGCACGGCTGGTCGTCCGTCCGGCGAGCACGGACGAAGTGGCCCGCGTCCTGCGGGCCTGCGCCGAGGCGGGCGCCGCCGTCGTTCCCCAGGGTGGCAACACCGGTTTGGTCGGTGGCGGCGTGCCTCGTGACGGCGAGGTGGTGCTGAGCCTCACCCGGCTGTCCGAACTCGGCCCCGTCGACCTCGGCACCTGGCACGTCGAGGCCGGCGCCGGTGTCACCCTGGCCGCCCTTCAGGAGCACGCTCGCCGAGCGGACCTCGACGCCGGCGTCGACATCGCCGCCCGCGACACGGCCACCGTGGGCGGGCTGGTGGCCTGTGACGCGGGTGGACTGCGCGCGATGCGCTACGGCACGGCACGGGCCCGAGTCGCTGGTCTCGAGGTCGTGCTCGCCGACGGATCGGTGATCGACCTTCGGCCGTCCGTGCTCAAGGACAACGCCGGATATTCGCTGCCGGCCCTGATGGTCGGCTCGGAGGGCACGCTCGGCGTGATCACGCGTGTGCGCTGGCGGCTCGTGCCACTGCTGCGCGCGAGGGTGACGGCGCTCCTGCCGCTGCCCTCGATGGACGCCGCGGTGCGCCTGCTGTCGGAGCTGCGCCCGCTGTTGCCGTCGCTCGACGCGGCCGAGTTCGTGTTGGACGCGGGGATGCGGCACGTCGTGCGGCACCTCGGCGTGGCCGCGCCGTTCGCGACGCCCGCGCCCGCGTATCTCCTGCTCGAATGTGCGGCGAAGGAGGATCCCGCCGAGGCCTTGTTCGCCGCGCTCGAGGCGGTCGGCGTGGCGGATGCGCTGGTCGCGACCAGCAGCACTGATCGCGCCCGGCTCTGGCGGTTACGGGAGGCACACTCCGAGACGGTGGCGGCCCTCGGCACCGCGCAGAAGTTCGACGTCGGTGTTCCACTGGAGGAACTGGCGCGGTTCCTCGACCGCATCCCGGACGCCGTGCAGGGTGTCGATCCCGGCGCGACGACGATCCTTTTCGGACACCTCGGGGACGGCAACGTGCACGTGAACGTGATCGCGGAAGCCGCGGACTACGAGGAGCTCGGCGACGTGATCTTCGGCTTGGTCGCCGAGTGCGACGGAACCATCAGCGCCGAGCACGGTGTCGGGGTGGAGAAGGCACGGTGGCTGCCGCTGCTCTGTGGTCCGGCCGAACTCGAGGCGATGGCCCGGATCAAGCGGGCACTCGACCCCGCGGACATGCTCAACCCGGGGGTCGGACTGCCGCAGGGCGCCACGGCCGGGACGGTCGCAGGCTGACCCCACGGCGACGCCGAGGAGCCAACTCACCGCCCGGAACAGCAAACACGCCGCCCGGAACAGCAAACACGCGCGTGTTGGCCGGTGCGGGCGCCGTGTTGGCCGGTGCGGGCGCCGTGTTGGCCGGTGCGGGTCAGGCCGCCTCGGGGGCGGGTGTCCGCGCGATCGCGGGCACCCGCCGGTGCCACTCGTGCACGGCCTCGTAGGCAGCGGCGATGCTCAGGAGCATCGGCTCGCCCAGGGGTCGGCCCCACAGCTCGAAACCCCCGCGCGGGAGCCCGGTCTCGGTGAATCCACAAGGGACGTTGATCGCGGGCATTCCGGTCAGGTTCACGGTGTTGGGCCGCATCGGGAAGGTGAACGGCACTTCGCTGGCGTGTTCCACCGGCGCGAGACCGGGCACGGAGGTGGCGGGCCCCCAGCCGGGCGCTAGCAACGCGTCGAGGCCCTGCCGCTGGAACGTCTCGCGCACGGCACGCGTGATCAGCGCACGCGCCCGGCGGGCCTGCGCGTACTGGACGGCCGAGATGAGCGCGCCGGCCTGCAGGATCACGCGGGTCACCTGGTGAAAGCCGCTGGCATCGCCACGCAGCCTCGGCAGGTGGTACGCGCTCGCCTCGACGGCCTTGATCGTCACGATGCTCGCCTCGGCCAGCTCCAGTTCCGGGATCTCGACCTCGACGATCGTGGCTCCGAGCCCCTCGAGCGTCGTCGCGGCGTGCTCGACGGCGTCCAGCACGACGGGATCGAGCCCCGGCGTGGGCAGATGCGTGCGTTCGATCCCGACCCGGACCCCGGCGAACCCGCGCTCGGGGTCGGGCGGGAAAGCGGGTATCCCGACATCGAGGCTGTGCGGATCATGCGGATCGAACCCGGCGATGACCGACAGCACCGCGGCGCAGTCCGCCACGGTCCGGGTGATCGGGCCGACGTGGTCGAGTGACGGACTCATCGGGATGACGCCGGACGTACCGACGAGCCCGAAGGTGGGCTTGAGACCGACCACGCCGTTGACGCCCGCCGGTGCGCGAATCGAACCCGCCGTGTCGGTGCCGATGGCGGCGAACGCGGAGCGTGCGGCCACCGCGACCGCGGACCCGGCGCTCGACCCCTCCGGGTTGCGGTCCTGATCCCACGCGTTGCGGGTCGGACGGATCGTCGGTCCGAACGCGACCTCACTGGTCACGGTCTTGCCGACGATCACCGCTCCCCCGGCCCGCAGCCGCTCGACCACGGTCGAGTCGGCGCTCGGGACGAACCCCTTGAACACCTCGGACCCGGCCTCGGTCGGGACACCGCGCATGTGCGCCAGGTCCTTGATGCCGACCGGGATGCCGTGCAGCGGACCGCGCGACACGCCCCGGCCGATCTCCTCGTCGGCGGACCGTGCGCTCGACAGCGCCTGCTCCGCGGTCACCGTCGCGTAGGCGTGCAAGCGGCCGTCGGTGTGCTCGATGTGCCGGATCGTGGCCTCCGCGAGCTCGACGCTCGAGACCTCGCGTGCGTCGAGCAACTGACGCGCTTCGGCGATCGTCAGGTTGAGGATCTCGTTCACCAGCCGTCCCGGGGGTCGAGGACGGCGGGCGTCTGCGTGTCGCCGAGGTCGGCGTCGCGCAGCGGCGCCACGACCTCCGCGTAGCGCGACATCGTGCGGGTCAGCAGATCCAGGTCCTCGCCCGCCACCGCGATGCCGGCAAGGCGGGCGGCACCGGACACGGTATCCGCGTCGATCACTCCGGGCGCCGTCATGCCGGGTCCCGCTCCGCCGCGGCGCGCAGGACGTCGCGGATGTACATCGGCGTCACCGGTGCCCGGTCGATCGAGACGCCGAACGGGCTGAGCGCGTCCGCGATCGCGTTGACGATCGCGGCGGGTGTGGAGATCGTGCCGGCCTCGCCGACACCCTTGACGCCACCGACGCTGACGGCGGAGGGCGTCTGGATGCTGTGGAGGTCGAGCATCGGCACCTCCGCGGTGGTCGGGTACAGGTAGTGCAGCAGGCTGCCGGAGACGAACGCACCGTTGTCCTCGTAGACGAGGTCCTCCAGCAATGCGATGCCGATGCCCATGGCGACCGCGCCGGCGACCTGCCCCTTAACGATCATCGGGTTGAGGACCACGCCGCAGTCCTCGACGGCGACGATCCGTTCGAGCGTGATCGCCCCCGTCTCGACGTCGACCTCGACGATCGCCGCGGCAGCACCGTTGGCGTAGGTCTCCAGCGGGTCGTAGGTGCGGGTCGCGGTGAGCCCGCGCTGCGTGACCGCCTCGGTCCGCGCCTCTCCCCCGAAGTAGGCGAACTCCGCGACCTTGGCGATCGGCAGCGCCTTCGACGCGACACCCTTGATCATCGCTTGGCCGTCACGCAGTTCCACGTCGTCCGGGCTCGCCTCCAGCATGTCGGCGGCGAGTGCGATCAACCGGCCGCGCACTTCGCCCGCGGCCGCCACGATCGAGCCGGTGCCGATGACCGCACCACGACTGGAGTGGGTGCCCATGCCGAACACGGCGCTGTCGGTGTCGCCGTAGTGCACCCGCACCATGCCGAAGTCGACGCCGAGTTCGTCCGCGGCGACCTGGGCGAACGTGGTCTCGTGCCCCTGGCCGTGGGAGTGCAGACCGGTCGTGACGGTCACCGACCCGTCCGGCTCCATCGTGACGCTCGCGGAGTCGAAGAAGTTCACCGGCTGGCCGTTGGCGTGGCCCGACTTGGAGGCCCAGCCGGTCGGCTCGACGAACGGGCTGAAGCCGATGCCGACGAACCGGCCCTCCTCGCGCAACGTCCGCTGGCGTTCGCGGAACGCGTCGTAGCCGATCTCGTCGCGGGCACGCTCGAGGGACTCGACGTAACTGCCGCCGTCGTAGGTCTGGCCGAACGCGGCGCGACGCGGCTCGGGTCCGATCATGTTGCGGATCCGCAGCTCGACCGGGTCCATTCCCAGTGTGCGCGCCACCTCGTCGATCGCGGTCTCCCGCAGGAGCTGTCCGGGCTCCCAGCCGACGCCGCGAATCGCGCCGATGTGGCACTTGTTCGTCAGTGGGTTGTCGATCGTGTACGCGACATCATCGACGGCGTAGACGCTCGGCAGCATCGTCGCCGCGGTGATCGAGTCGCACAGCGGGGTCGAGTACAGCGACGAGTACGCACCGGCGTCGGTGATCAGATGGGCCCGGAAGGCACGGAAGGTGCCGTCCGCGTCCACCGCGATCTCCATTGTGGACTCCATGCCCTTGGAGTGGACGGAGGTGGCGAGGTTCTCCCACCGGTCCTCGATCCACTTGACCGGCCGCCCGAGCAGGCGAGCCAGCTCCGGAATGATGACGTCCTCCGGGAAGATCGTCACGGTCAGCCCGAACGCACCGCCGACATCGGGCACCCGCACCGTGACCCGCCCCTCCGGCAGGCCCAGCGTCGACGCGATCTCGCGGCGCAGGCTGTGCGGAATCTGCGACGAGGGGTAGACCGTGAGCTGGCCCCCGCCCTGAGCCTCGAACTCCGCCACCACACCGCGCAGCCCGATCGGCGCGCCCGTCGAACGGCCATGGCTGAAGTGCTTGGTGACAATGTGATCGGCTTCGGCGAAGGCCCGCTCGGGATCGCCGGCGGAGTCGGCGATGTGGGCGCAGTTGTTGGTGCCGAACGACTCGTGCAGCAGCGGCGCGTCCGGCTGGAGCGCCTGCCTCGGGTCCACCACCACCGGCAGCGGGTCCCACGTCACGTCCACGAGGTCACGGCCGTCCTCGGCGAGGTACGGGCTTGTCGCGACGACGACGGCGACGGCTTCGCCGACGAACCGGACCTTGTCGCTGGGCAGCGGCATCCGCGGCGGAGCGATCAGCTCCTCGCGGGGGAGACCGTCCGAGACCATGGGCCGCAGGTGCTTGAGGTCCTCGCCGGTGTAGACCGCGAGGACGCCGTCGAGTGCGAGGGCGTCGGCCGTGTCGATCTCCACGATGCGGGCGTGCGCGTGCGGGCTGCGCACGAACGACGCGTGGACCATGCCCGGCAGGGTGAGATCGTCGACGAACCGCGCCTTGCCGGTCAGCAGCCGGGGGTCCTCGACCCGCTTGACCGGCCGGCCCACATAGCGATGTGCGGGCATCGTGAACGACTCAGACGCCATCGGTGACCTCCCGGCGCAGCTCGGCCGCCTTCCGCACGGCCGCGACGATGCCCTGGTATCCGGTGCACCGGCAGACATTGCCCGACATGTGCTCGCGGATCTCCTCGACGGAGGGCTCCGGGTGCTCGTCCAGGAACGCGTTCGCGCTGATCAGGAAGCCCGGCGTGCAGAACCCGCACTGGAGCCCGTGCTCGGTGCGAAACGCCTCCTGGATCGGCGCCAGTTTGCCGTCCACGGCCAGCCCCTCGACCGTCTCGACCGAGGATCCGGCCACCTGAACGGCGAAGGTCAGGCAGGACCGCACCGGCGAACCGTCGACCATTACCGTGCAAGCGCCGCACACGCCCTGCTCGCAGCCGACGTGCGTGCCCGTCAGACCGAGCGTCTGGCGGAGGAAGTCGCTCAGCAGGAGCCGCGGCTCCGCGACCGCGGTGTGCGCTTCGCCGTTGACCTGGAGATGGACCACCGTCGGGCCCTCGCGCTTCTCGATCGCCACGTCAGCCCTCCACCGACTTCGCCGCGTCCCGGACCGCGCGCTGGACCAGCGCGACACTCGCGTCACGCCGGTACCGTCCTGGAACGTGCACGTCATCGGTGTAGTCCAGGCCTTCGGTCGCCAGCTCGGCGACCGCACGCGCGAGGCCGGCCTCGTCAAGTCGATGCCCGACGAGCGCCTCCTCCGCACGTTCGGCCCGGACGGGACGGTCGGTCACCCCGAACAGGACGACGCGGGCCGAGTCCACGGCCCGCGTCTCGTCGGTGTGGGCCGTGACGACGGCTCCCGCGAGCGCGAAGTCGCCGTGCCGGCGGGTGACCTCCTGAAAACCCCACGCCGCCGGTGGCCGCTGCGGCAGGCGCACTTCGGTCAGCAGCTCGTCGACATCGAGATCGGTCGTGTAGTACGTGATGAAGAAGTCGTCGGCTGCCACCGTCCGCTCCCCGTCCGGGCCCATGATCATCATCTCCGCATCCAGTGCCAGCATCACGGCCGGCAGTTCCGCTGCCGGGTCCGCGTGGGCGACGCTGCCCCCAAATGTTCCGCGCGCCCGGTTCGCCGTGTGGCCGACGTTCTCGAGCGCCGCGTGGATCACCGGGAACTCGGCGCCGAGTCCGGCATCGGCGAGCACGTCCTTCTGGCGTGTCGTCGCGCCGATCGACGTTCGACCGGTGCGACGGATCCCCGCGAGTTCCCCGATCCGTGTGACGTCGACCAAGGCCTCCGGGCGCGCCAGGCGCATGTTCATCATCGGCACCAGGCTCTGCCCGCCGGCCAGGATCTTCCCGTCGCCGTACGCGCGAAGCGCGTCGACGACCTCACCCGGGCTTTCGGGCACCAGGTACACGAATGGTGCGGGTTTCACAGTTGTGCTTCCTCCTGCACTGCACGTGCCGATCGCTCCCCCGCCGACGCCCCGACGCCACCGTCCGACGGTGACGCGGGGGTCACCATGGCGGGTACGATAACACTTGGCATTCGTATACACCAGGCATGACCGGAGCGGACCGCGGAGGAGCAGCATCCATGAACGACGCCATCGAGAAGGCCCTGTCGAGCGATCGGGTGGTCGACATCACGACGACCGGACGCAGGACCGGAGCGGCGCGCCGGATCGAGATCTGGATGTTCCAGGTCGACGGTGGCCTCTATATCTCCGGACGGCCGGGCAAGCGCGGATGGTATGCGAATCTGCTCGCCGACCCCCGGCTCACGCTCCACCTCAAGCAGGCGGTCCGGGCGGATCTGCCCGCCAAGGCCCGTCCGGTCACCGACACCGCCGATCGCGAGCGCATCTTCACCCAGATCCAGCAGCACTTCGGCGCCGACTTCGAGGACCTCGTGGCGGCCAGCCCGCTCGTGGCAATCCACGTCGACTGACCTGCGGCTTTACCCCGTGAGACGGTCACGCCAGGCGATCAGTTCGCGCAGCTCCGACAGGTCGTAGTCCGGTCCGGTGGCGGACGTGGTCAGTTCCGTCACCCCCGCGGCGACCAGCTCGTCGGCCAGTTCGAGCACCGGCCCGGACGTCCGTTCCCACGCGTGCTCGATGGTCGCGGGGTCGCGCCCCAGGGCGGTGCAGTGCTCGGCCAGCACCGCCGCCTTGTGGCGGTAGGTGTCGATTTCGCCCCATCCGTGCCAGACGTCCGCGTGCTCGGCCACGAGCCGGAGCGTTACCTTCTCGCCTCCGCCGCCGATCAGCACCGGCATCTCGCCCACCGGGGGCGGATTCAGCGCGGTCAGCCGCTCGCGGATGATCGGCAGGTCACGCCGCAGCGCGCGGAGACGGTCGGCAGAAGTGCCGAAGTCGTAGCCGTACGCCTCGTAGTCCCGTTCCGCCCAGCCCGCGCCGATGCCCAGCACCACGCGACCGCCGGAGATGTGGTCGATGGTGCGGTGGGCGTCGGCCAGGAGGTTCGGATTCCGGTACGAGTTGCAGTTCACCAGCACCCCGATGCGGGCGCGCGAAGTCACCTCCGCCAGCGACGCGAGCGAGGCCAGCGCCTCGAAGTGCCGGCCGTCCGGATCGCCGCTCAGCGGAAAGAAGTGATCCCACGTGTAGATCACGTCCGCGCCGAGTGCCTCCGCCTCGCGCCAGCACTCCCGCATCCTGCTGAAGTCCGCGTGCTGCGGCTGGACCTGAATACCTATGCGCACCGTCATCGGCCGATAGTACGGTCCGGCACATTGTCGAAAATGTGCGTCAGCGGGACTCTCGGGTCACCTGTTCGATGATCTCGAGCGCACGGACGCTGTCGGCCGGATCGACCGGCAGCGGGCCACCCTCGCGCAGGGAATCCGCGAGCTGCCGGTAGAACTCGGCGTAGTCCCCGGCGCGCAGCGGCACGGCTTCCGCGATCGCGGGGCCTTCGAGGATGGCCGCCCGGCCGTCCTCGTGCAGCCCGAAACCGTCCTGGCCGGGCCGCAACCCGGCGATGGACTGCGCCTCCTGCGGGTCGAGCCCCTCGGAACGGAAGACGCCTTCCGATCCGCTCACGCGGAAACGGGGCCGGGACACCGGCGCCACCGCGCTCATCCACAACCTCGTCCGCACGCCGGAAACGTGCCGCAGGGTCACGAAGGAGTCGTCGTCGCTCACGCTGCCCGCCCGTCGGCGGTCGAGTTCGCCGTGCACGTCGGTGACGTCGCCGAACAGTTGCAGCGCCTGGTCGATCAGGTGCGGCCCGAGGTCGTAGAGGATGCCACCGCCGGCGTCCGGGGTGGCGAGATCCTTCCAGCGGCTCCCGATCTCCGGCTTCCACCATTCGAAGGAGGAGTCGAACTGGCGCACCTCACCGAGCCGCCCCTTGTCGATGACCTCGCGCAGGGTGCGGAAATCCCCGTCCCAGCGCCGGTTCTGGAACACGGTCAGTACCCGTCCAGCGGCCTTTGCCGCCGCGGTCACCTCGCGCGCTTCGGCGGCGGTCACGGCGATCGGTTTGTCGATCACGACGTTCAGCCCCGCCTCGATCGCGGCATGCGCGAGCGGCGCGTGGCTGTCGTTCGGGCTGCCGATGATCACGAGATCGAACCGCTCGGCCTCGGCGAAGAGCGTTTCGGTATCGGCGATCACTTCGGTGCCCGGGTATTCCTGGCGCGCGGCCAGCGACCGTTGCGGGGATCCGGTGACGATCGCGCTCAGCACATAGCGAGGATCCGCCGCGACCAGCGGCGCGTGGAAAACCCGGCCCGCGGTGCCGAAGCCGATGATGGCGGTGCGAATGGCGTCCAACGCGTTGTCCGTTCTCTCGTGCGGGCGGTCAGTGTGGTCCGAGGTCCGCCGGAAGCCCGGCCACCACCCGGTCCACCGTATCGAACAGCTCGGCGGGAATGTCCAGTTCGACAGCCGCGACGCTCTCCGCGATCCGTGACGGCCGCGAGACCCCGACGACCGTGGAGGCGATCCGCGGGTCGCGCGCGGAGAACTGAACGGCGGCAGCGGCGAGCGGCACGTCGGCCTCCTTGCACAGCGCCTCCACCTCGCGGATGGCGTCGAGCAGTTCTTCGGGCGCCTCGCGGTATCCGTACCGGCTCGACGCGCTGCTGCCGGTCGCCAGGATTCCCCCGCCGAACACGGCTGCGTTGACCACGCCCATGCCGCGCTCGACCGCGGCATCGATGAGCCGGTCGGCGGTCCGGTTCACGAGAGTCCACCGGTTGTGGGTCAGCAGCACGTCGAAGTAGCCGGTCCGGACGTATTCCATGATCGTCGCGGTGTCGCCGCCGGCAACGCCGATCGCCTGCGCCACACCGGTGTCCTTCAACTCCCGCAGAACGTCGACGGGTCCGCCGGGCGCGGTGGCCGCTTCGAAGGTCGTGTTCTCGGGGTCGTGCAGGTACAGCAGCGGAACCCGGTCCACGCCGAGACGCGCGAGACTGCCCGCGATCGCTTTGCGCATCTGCTCACCCGAGAAGTCGCCGGTGTCCAGGTCACGCGTGATCTTCGTGGCGAGCAGGTAGTCGCCGGGCACACCGCCGACCTCGGCGATCGCCATTCCGATACGCCGCTCGGATTCGCCGCGGCTGTACGCACACGAGGTGTCGATCCCGCGGATCGGTCCGGTGAGTGCGGCGCGCGCGGTCGCGACTCCGTCCTCGACGCTCACGTCGTAGCCGAAGTTCGAGGGCATCGAGCCCAACGGCGCGCCGCCGACCATCAGCGGGGTTACGGAGAGCCCGGTGGTTCCCAGGGCTCGGGTGGTCCAGCGCACGCTCAATCCTCCGGAAGTGTCCAGTCGAAGAACCCGGCATCGGCCGGGTCCAGGTGGGCGGCGGCGGCCTCACGGTCGAACTCGACGCCCAGTCCAGGGCGGTCGCCGACGGTGACGTAGCCGTCCTTCACGATCGGGTCGGTGAAGCCGTCGAGGATTTCGTACCACCAGCCATCCGTCGCCATGGGATACTCGAAGGCGATCAGGTTGTCCGGCAACGTCGCCGAGACCTGGATGAGGGCGGCGAGACCGAGCAGGCCACTGCTCACCCCGTGCGGCGCGATACCGATGCCGTACAGGTCCGCGAACTCGGCGATCCACTTCAGCTCGGCGAGACCCCCGACGTCGCCGGGGTCCGGACCGATGACGCGCACGGCACGCGTCTCGATCAGTTCCCGGAAGTTCTGCCGAAGGTAGAGCTGCTCGCCGGTGTGCGTGGGCACGGTCGACGCCGTGGTGATCTCGCGATAGCCCGCGACATCGTTCCAGGGCACGAAATCGCCCGTCAGGATGTCCTCGGCCCACGCGAGGTCGAAGCGCTCCAGTTCGCGCAGTACGCGGATCGCGTCGGGCACCGTCCATCCCGGACCCATGTCGAGCGCCAGCCGCCGGCCCGGCCCCAGCACGTCCTTCATCGCGGCCACCGCGTCGACGATGTGGCTGATCCCGCCCGGGGTCAGAAACCCGCGGTTGGCATGCAGCGGACCCTCGCGAAGGTCGTTGTAGAGGAAGTCCGGCGTGTTGGGCGCCATGAACCCGTGCAGGCCGACGCCTTCCTTGATGATGGAGAACTGCTCGGGGGAGGCCGCCATGTACGCCATCGACGCCGCGTAGTCCTCCGGGGTGTGGGTGCCGAGCGACGTCCGCACGCCGCCGTTGTAGACGCGGATGCGGTCCCGGACCTTGCCGCCCAGCAGCCGGTGGATCGGCACGCCGAGGGCTTTGCCCGCCACGTCCCAGAGTGCGATCTCGATGGCGGAAACGACGGCACCCCACGGTTTGGTCGCACCCATCCGGCGGATGCGCAGCATGCACCGCTCGACCTCCGTCGGGTCGCTGCCGAGCAGAAGCGGGCGGTACACCTCCAGCGTCCTGGTCACATAAGGTTTGGAATACTCGATTTCGGCGAAACCGTCGATGCCTTCGTCCGTCAGGATGCGCAGCACCGGGGCGCGGCCGATCCGGCCGCACCGGATGTCGGTGATCCTCATCCCTTGACCGCACCTCCGGTCAGCCCGGCCACGAAATAGCGCTGCATGACGACGAACAGGATGACGATGGGCACCGTCAGGACGACCGACGCGGCCATGGTCGCGCCCCAGTCGACGTCGAACTCGCTGGCGAACTGCGTCAGCGCCACCGGCGCGGTCCGCGACGCCGTGGACGTGGCCAGCACCGAGGCGAACAGGAACTCGTGCCACGACTGGAGAAACGCGAACATTCCCGCCGCCGCCAGCCCCGGCGCGCACACCGGCAGCGTGATGTAGCTGACCGCATCGAACCGGGACCCGCCGTCGATCTGGGCCGCCTCCTCCAGGTCGTACGGGATCGCGGCGATCTGGTTGCGCACCATCCACGTCACGAGCGGCACGGTGATCGCGAGATGGGCGAACGCCACTCCGATCGTGGTATCGCTCAGTTTCAGCGACACCACGATCTGGTAGACCGGCAGCAGCAGCACCGTCAGCGGCACCACCTGCCCGAGCAGGATGAACAGCGCCAGCGGCCGGGCCGCGCGGAACCGGAAGCGGGCCAGGGCGTATCCGGCGCTGAAACAGAACACGAGCGTCGCGATGGCCACGAGCAGGCCGATGATGACGGAGTTCAGCAGCGCGTGCGGCATCGACGACGAGGTGAACACCGTGCGGTAGTTGTCCAGCGTCCACGATTCGGGCAGGAGGCGAACCGGCACGGCGAAGATGTCCGCCCGCTTCTTGAACGAGGTGAAGATCATCACCGCGATCGGGGCGAGGCTCCACACCAGCAGGACGGCCAGCGTGCCCCAGAGGCCGGCGCCCGCGGACGCGCGCCCGAGTGACCGCCTCATGTCTGCTCCTCCAGATCGGTGCGCATGGTCCGCGCGAACAGGACGGCCAGCACCCCGCCGATGATCACCTGCACCAGGGCGACCGACGAGACGAGCACCTGGTCTCCGTTCTGGAATGCCTGGTAGAGCAGGACGGGCAGGATCGTGGATGCCCCGGCCGGCCCGCCGCTCGTGGCGACCCAGATGATCGTGAACGAGTTGAGCGCCCAGATCGCGAGTGTCAGTACGCAGATGCCGGTCGTCGTGCGGATGGCCGGCAGGATGATGTGCCGCAGGATCGCGAGACCACCGGCCCCGTCCAGCCGGGCCGCCTCGAACCGCTCCGCGGGGATGCTGGTCAGCGCGGCCGACACCATGAGCATCACGAACGGTGCGGTGACCCAGATCTGGATCAGCGCGACCGCCCACAGCACGACATCGGGGTTCGACAACCAGCGAACCGGTTCACCGATCAGCCCGAGATCGAGCAGCGCCTGGTTGAGAATGCCGTAGTCCGTGGACAGCGTCCACCGCCACACCGTGGCACCGACCACGCCGGGAATGATCCACGGGATCATCAGCAGACCTCGCCACAGCCCGGCGAACCGGAGCCGCGCCGACTGCAGGACGAGCGCCCCGGCGTAGCCGATGACGATCGCGCCCACGACCGACCCGGCGGTCCACCCTGCGGTGTTGAGAAAGACCCGCCCGACGTTCGGCAGGCTGAACAGTTCCGTGAGCCCGGTGCCACCGCTCGCGACCACCCGGACGATCGTCGCGACGATGGGGATCACCATCAGGATCGCGGTGAGGATCGCCGCCGGGAGGATCAGGACGACCGGGCGGGCACGGCGCTGCCGGTCGCGGACCGGCGGCGGCGCGGTAAGAGTTGTCATCGCGCCGCCGTCACCCCGCGAGTGCCTGGATCTGGGCCGCGGCGTCGGCCGGTGTGGTGCGCCCGAGGGCGACCTCCTGGATCTTGTCGTGCACCGCCTGGACCCGCGATGTCCATCGTGGATCGTTGGGGGCCGGGACCGAGTGTTGCGCGAGCTGGACCGCGTACGGCTGCCGTTGCGGGGTGGTGAACTTCGGGTCCGTGGACGCGCTGATCCGCGCCGGGAAGGTCAGCGTCAGCGCTGCCATGTTCTCCGGCCGCGCCAGGAAGCTCACGAGCTGCCTCGCCGCGTCCTGGTGCGCGGAAGCCTTGGGAATGAGATAGCCCCAGCCGACACCTTGTGCCGTACCAGGCCCGTCCGGCCCGGGCAGCAGCGCGGTCGCGACCGGCGCGCCCTGCTTGACCGCGGCGTCCACATCGAACACACCACCGGGGTACATCGCGACGCGCCCCTGCAGGAACAGCTCGCGGATACCCGTGTTGTCCAGCTCGAACGAGCTCCGGCTGGCCCAGCCTTGCGCGACCGAACCGCCGATCAGGTCCACGGCGGCCTCCGACGAGGATGCGGTGAGCTGGGGGGTGCCGCCGGCGATCTTCGCGCCGTCGGAGATGGCGAAATCGAGGAAGCGCAACGTCAGGTCGCTGGGATCGCCCTTCATCGGCCACGCGGTGCCGACCACGTCGCCCTTCGTGAGCAGCTTGGCGTCCCGCTCGAAATCCGCCCACGTGCGTGGCGCTTCGGTGATGCCGGCGGCCGCGAACAGGGTGGGGTTGTAGATCAGTGCGTTGGTGGCCCAGCGGTAGGGCACCGCATACGTCTGACCGTCGAAGGTGAGCGCGTCGACCAGTCCCGGGGCGAAATCGGCGACCGGCATGTCCTGGCCGTACAGGTCGCCGACGGCGGCGAGCTGTCCCTTCGTGGCATAGGTGCGCACGCGGGCGAGCGATTCGGTGATGACGTCGGGAACGTTGCCGGAATCGAGCGCGACCGCGGTCCGGTTCGCCACCGTGTCTCCGGTGGTCTGGACCAGGTTGACGACGATCCCGGGGTGCTGCTGCTCGAACTGCGGGACGAGCCCGGCCGCCTTGCTGTAGTCCCAGTCGGGAACCCACCAGGTGACGGTGTTGTCACTCTCCTGGCTCCCCGCGACGTTGTACACCACGGTGCCTGCGATCGCGAGCACCGCGGCGACCACCACGCCCAGGAAAACCTGGGTTCGAGGCCTCATTGCCATCTTCGCTCCGTTTGGTCGAGTGCTCCCCTGCTCGGCCATATTGCATCCTGTCATTACAGGATGTCAAGTTAGCGATCTGGCGCGTGGAACACCTCGATGTTGAGGCGGCTGCGGTCGCCCCGGTGGTACCCGGTGAACCGTTCGATCGGCCGGCCGGCTTCGTCGAACGAGATGCTCCGCATCACCAGAACCGCTGCTCCCGGGGCGCAGCCGAGGGCTGACGCGACCGCGTCGTTCGCGACGTCCGCTTCCACCGACCGGTGCGCCCGCTCGAACCGGATCCCGAACCGCCGCTCCAGAACGCCGTAGAGCGATACGTCCTCCAGCTCGATCTCGAGTAACGGCCGCCCCACATCGAGCGGCAGGAAGGTACGCGTGAACGCCCACGGGACACCGTCGACCTCGCGGATGCGCTGTATCTCGACGACGTCAGCTCCTTCGGGCACCGCGAGATCGTGCGCGACCTGCGGTGTGGCCGCGACCGTGCCCCGGTACAACGTCCGGGAGTGCTGTTCACCGGCGTTGCTCTGAATGTCTTCGAAGGTGCCGACCAGCGCACCACCGAACCCGTGCGAGGTGCGCAGGTCGCCGACGAACGTGCCCCGGCCCTTCTCCCGGCGGACGACGCCTTCGTGCTCGAGCTCCAGCAGCGCCTGCCGTACCACGGTGCGGGACACCTGGTACCGCTCGCACAGCTCGTGATCGCCCGGCAGACGATCACCCGGTTCGAGGCCCCGTGCCGCGATGTCCTCCCGCAACAGGCGCTTCAACTGCGAATAGAACGGGATGTCCGAACGTCGGTCGATGGCCGATGAAGTGCGCATGGATCCCCTCAGTCGTGGTGAGCCGGCCCGGTGGGAGTCACTCCCAGCCGTGCCCGCCATCGTGACCCGCTCGGCGCCACTGGCGAGGTCCACGGAATGTCACGGTAACCGGCGCGACAACCCGCCGGGTCCTCGCCCGCTCGCCGAGCCGCCCCGGGCGGCCACCCGCCCGCGCTCATCGCCGCAAAAGCCCCTCGCCTGTTGACCGAACCATCTGTGCCCGACTAGATCCTAGGACGTGGTCGCCGGAATTCGGCGGACACCGAGCGTGGCGGCGCGAACCCACTCCGAGGACGGCGAAAACGCCGGCAGTGCCGGGCGCGCGAGCGGCGTAGCTTGGACACCACGCGCCACCGCGAACCCTCACGCCTTGGAGCCGGTATGGAATCCTCCACCACCGCGCGTGCGGACAAGCTCGACCGCGAAGTCGTCGTCACCGGTCTGGTCATCGTGTGCGGGCTCATCATGGTCGTGCTCGACACGACGATCGTGAACGTCGCCCTCGAAACCGTCAGCAGACAACTCGGCGCGGGCCTGTCCTCGGCCCAGTGGATCGTGACCGGGTACCTGCTCGCGGTCGGCCTGGTCATCCCCCTAACCGGATGGGCGATGGACCGCTTCGGCCCCAAACCGATCTGGATCACCTCGATCGTGCTGTTCGCCGCGGGGTCGGCCCTGTGCGCGGCCGCCTGGTCGATCGAGAGCCTGATCGCGTTCCGGATCGTGCAGGGCCTCGGCGGCGGGATGCTGCTGCCCGGCGGGCAGACGATCATCACCCGCGCGGCCGGGCCGGACAAGCTGGGCCGCGCGATGGCCATCCTCGGGGTGCCGATGCTGCTCGGACCGGTCTTCGGTCCGGTGCTCGGCGGCCTGCTCGTGCAGTACACCAGCTGGCACTGGATCTTCCTGGTGAACATTCCGGTGGCCATGCTCGCCGTCGCGCTGGCGGTGTGGAAGCTGCCTCGCGGCAACGTGGCCGCCGATCCGGGCCGGATCGACGTGCGCGGGCTCGTGCTGCTGTCGGGGAGCCTCGTCGTCCTGCTCTACGGCCTGTCGCGGGCCAGTTCCCAAGGCGGCTTCGGCCATTGGGACGTGGTGGGGTGGCTCATCGCCGGTGTCGTGGGTCTGGCGCTCTACACCTGGCACAGCCTCGGCCGTGGCCCGGCTTCCCTGATCGACGTGCGGTTGTTCACCAACCGGTACTTCGCCAGCGGCTCGGTGATGATCTTCCTGGTGGCCATCGCGCTGTTCGGCGGCCTGCTGCTCCTGCCGCTGTACTACCAGACCGTCCGCGCCCAGGGCGCGCTCGGCGCGGGCCTGCTGCTCGCCCCGCAGGGACTGGGCGCGGTGGTGGCGATGCCGATCGCCGGGCGGCTGACCGACCGGCTCGGCGCCGGCTGGGTGGTGCCGGTCGGCATCGTGCTCGCGCTGTTGGGCACCGCGCCACTGACCCACGTCGGCACCGGTACGTCCTACGCGTGGCTCAGCGCCACGCTGTTCGTGCGGGGCATGGGACTCGGCGCCGTGATGATGCCGACCTTCGCCGCTGCCTACGCCAAGCTCGACCAGCGCGCCGTCTCCAGGGCGGCCCCCACGCTGTCGGCCATCCAGCAGATCGGGGCGTCGCTCGGCAGCGCGTTGCTGGTGACCGCGCTGACCCAGCAGCTCACCAGCAGCCTCACGGCACGCGGGATCCCGGCCGCCGGGGCCGGCTCCAGCCAGATCACCTCGCTGCCACCGCAGGCCCGGGAAACGGTGGCCCCCCTGCTGAGCGACGCGTTCGGCTACGCGTTCTGGGTCGCGTTCGCAATGACCGCGGTGCTCATCTTCCCGGCGCTGCTGCTCCCCCGGCACCCCACGCGCGCCGCGGCTCCCGAGGCGGTTGCCCCTGGCGCTTGAGCGCGATAGCAGTCCGGTTAGGACGATCAGAAACGGCTCAGCTCGACGGGATCGTGGTCCACGCGCTGACGAGCGGCGGCAGGATCGCGACCGCGCCGGCGGCGTCCGCTTCGGCGAGCAGCCGGCCGGGCAGGGTGTCGAGGTCGGCGAGGCCGTCTCGCAGGTCCAGCCCGAGCTGGGTCGCGGCCGGCAGCAGAGCGCGCCAGACGCCCATGACGAACCCCAGGATGTCCGGATCCGACAGCTCACCGAGGCAGCCGCCCGTCGTCAGCCTCGGCGTGGGCAGGCCGGCGTCGCGGAAGGCGCGCGGCAGTCCGGTGCCCATCTCGGTGCGGGCGCCCGCACCGCGGAATGCCTGCACGATGACGTCCCGCAGCCGCGTGAACAACGGCAGTTCCGGGGCGCTGCGCGCGGCGCTGACCTCGAAGTCCTGGAAGGTCACCAGTCCACCGGGCCGGACCAGGCCGGCGAGCCGACGCAACGCGGCGACCGGATCGGGCAGGTGCATGAGGATCAACCGCCCGATCACGGCGTCGAACGGTTCCGGCGCGGTCAGCTCCTCGATGGTGGCGTGCCGGAACGTGATCGTCGACAGGCCCGCTTCGGCGGCTCGCAGCGCGGCGAGGTCGAGGATCGAGGCCTGCGCGTCGACGGCGGTCACCGATCCGGTGGGGCCGACGAGTCGCGCCGCGGCGATCGACACGTCACCGGGGCCGCAGCCCACATCGAACACCCGCATGCCGGGTTCGAGCCCGGCCAGGCGCAGGGCGTGCTCGGTGTGGCTGCGGTAGAGCCGGCCCTGCAACAGCAGCCGGGCGACCTCCGGATCGTTGTGGCCCAGCACGTAGCCGGTGTCGGTGGACATCGGCCCAGTATGCTGCCGCGCCGGCCGGCCGGGGGAAAACCGGCTGTGAACAATCCCCCGTTCCGGCACCCGGTACGTAGTGAGTTTCCGCCGCGGCTCAGTCGGCCGGCCGCTCCACCGGCGCCCACAGACTCGGCAGGTTCACCACGATGCCGTCCTGGCTGCTGCGCGCGATGATGACGACCGCGTCCTCCTCGCCCGGGTTCTCCTCGCGATGCGGGACGTAGGGCGGCACGAAGATGTAGTCGCCCGGGCCGGTTTCCAGGCGGATTTCCTTGTCGCCGTCGGCGAAGACGAACACCGGGTGCCCCGACTTGATGTAGATGGCGGTCTCCGCCTCGCCATGGTGGTGGTCACCGGAGTTGGTGGCCGGACCGACGTGCGTTTCGCCCATCCACACCTTCTCCGAGCCCACGGTCTTGCCCGAAACGGCTTCGAGTCGGCGCATTCCGCTGGTCTGCGTCGTGTCGCCGGAGAGCTCGCTGCCCTTGATGTGCCGCAGCGGGCGGTGCCAGTGGTCGGTCACGAGAGATCCTTTCTCACCAGGTGCTGGATTCGACCGAGATCACCGGAACGAGCTTGTTGCCGAGTGTCTCGAGAAAACTGACGATCTCCGCGGCGACCGAGCGGTGCTGGACGTCGTTGAGCACGTCGTGGTGCCCACCGTGCACGACGGCGAGCCTGGCCTTCGGCGCGGCTTTCACCGCTCGCGCGATGGCCTCGCGATCGGCCAGCGGGTCCGCGTCACCCACGAGCACGAGTTGCGGGATGTCCACCACGCCACCGTACGCGGCATCGAGGAGCGCGCCTGGGACGGCCACCGCGAGCGCACCGCGCGCGGCCGCCAGGTCGCCGGTCAGCACACCACGGTGCACGGGGTGTCACCGCAGGCGACGAGCGCCCCGATCGCGGCGGCACTTTTTCGACAAAGTGCGCTCGTCCGTGGACGCGGTAATGCCACGCTGACCTGCCGAAACGGACCACAGCAGGTCAGCGTGACCCATCAGAACGACGCGCGGTACGCGTCCCAGACCTCCGCCCACTCGGCGAATCCGACCATGCCGTTCGACCCCTTCGCCGGGATGCTCGACAGCACGGGCGCCCGTTGCAGCATCTCGTCCAGCGTGCCGAGGCTCTTGATGTCCGTCGTGATCTGATCCTGGACTCCCTTGACCACCGGCACCTCGAACACGGTGTTGGACAGACCCACCTGAGCCGGTGCGCTGAGCATGTGGTCGAGGTAGGTGTAAGCCGCGTCGGCGTTGGGGGCGCCCTTCGCGAGTGCCAGCGTGTCCAGCCCGCCGTAGGAACCGAAGTACGCCCAGCCGGCGTCGACGCCCGCCTCGCGCACCAGCTTGATCTCGTCGGCCAGCGAGTGGATCGTCATCGTGATCTCGCCGCGCGCGAGCAGGTTCACGGACCCGCCGAACGGGTAGACCGAGCCGACCTGCGGCTTCAACCGCTCGAGCATGCCCTTGATCTGCTCGAGCTGCTGTTCGGTGAAGTTCCCGGTGTTGAACCCGGCGAGCATCCCGATGACGACGAGTGTGAAGGAGTCGTCGAGCAGGCCCAGTTTGCCCTTGAGCTCCGGCCGCATCAGGTCTTCGAACGTCCTCGGCTGCGTGGTCTGCTTGTTGTTCCACACCGAGTACGAGAAATAGTACTGGAACGGCAGCGCGTACAGATTCCCGTCGGGGCCGAGCAAGCCCTTGGCGCCGGAGAACGACTCGATCGTGTTCGCCAGGTTCGGCACGCGGGATCTGTCGATCGGCTGCACCCGGTTCAGCTCGACCATCGTCCCCACGTTCATGACGGACGGGTTGACGATGTCGAAGGTGCCGGGCTGAGCCGTCTTGGTGTAGAGCTCGCTGGTCAGGATGAGCTCTGTCCACTTTGTTGTGATGCCCGGCGTGTCGAGGGCGGGCACCTGGTAGTTGCCCCAGCCGAGCACGTTGATGTTGCCGGTGCCCGCGGCGTGCGCGGCCGCCGCGCCCGTCGACGAACCACCGGTGCCGCAGGCGGCCAGCGCCAGTGCGCCCGCCGCACCAACGCCGGTGCGGAGCAGTTGGCGACGTGAGAACCCCGCGTGTGGCACGCTGCTACCCACCGAATCATGACGTTTCACGACGAACTCCTTTTCAGATTTGGAAATCAGCCGCACATTTTCGACAATGTGCGACCTAGCCGAGGGTTTCGCGCAGGGTGGTTCCGGGATACTCCGTGCGGAACAGACCCCGTTGCTGCAGCACGGGCACGACCAGCCGGGCGAAGTCCTCGAACGAACCGGGCATCACGGGCGCGGCCAGGATGAAGCCGTCGGCCCCACCGGTCTCGAAGATCTCCTGCATCTGATCGGCGACCTGCTCCGGCGTGCCGGCCACGGTCAGCGCAGTGGTCGAGCTGAAGAGCCGGGCCGCCTCGCGGACCGTGAGCGTGCTGTTGTCCCCGTTTCGCGTGGACAGCAACAGGTTCAGCGAGCCCGTCGACCCCTCCGGGCCGACGCGGAGGTTCGCGAGCGGCTCGTCGGGCGACATGGACCGCAGGTCGGCACCGGTCGCCAGCGACGTCCACGCGATCGCGGCGTCATCGTCGATCAGCTCGTTCACGTACTCCAGCCGCTCGCGGGCGATCGACTCGGTCTCCGCGACACTGACCTGGATCAGCGGGAAGATCTTGCAGTCGTCCGGGTCGCGGCCCGCTGCTGCCGCGCGGCGCTTCATGTCCGCGTAGAACGATCGCATGCCCTCCACCGAATTGGCCATCGTGAAGATCACTTCGCCGAACCGGGCCGCGAAGTCGCGTCCCTTCTCCGACCCGCCCGCCTGCATGATCACCGGTCGCCCCTGTGGGCTGGCGGGAACATTGAGCGGTCCGCGCGTCCGCACGTGATCGCCCACGTACTCGAACGTCTTCAGCTTCGCCGGATCCATGAACCGTCCGGAGCCCTGGTCCACGATGAACGCGTCGGGGCTGAAACTGTCCCAGAGCTCGAAGCAGGCCTCCAGCACCTCCCGGGCGCGGTCGTATCGCATGTCGCGATCCGGCATCTTCGCCATGCTGAAACGACGCGCCTCTTCGTCGTACACGGAGGTCACCACGTTCCAGGCAAGCCGTCCCCCGCTGAGGAAGTCGACCGTACCGAGCGTGCGAGCCAGCGCGTAAGCCTCATAGAAAGTGGTCGATACCGTGACCCCGACGCCCAGGTGCCGGGTCGCCCGCAGCACGTTCGCGGCGAGCGGTACCGGGTCGAGCAGGTAGAGCAGACCACCCCGGGACATCACCTCGTCGCTGTAGAGAACCTGCGCGTCGGCGAAGAAGACCGCGTCGAACTTCGCGTCCTCGAGCGTCAGCGCGATGCGCTCCCAGAACGCGGACTCGAGGAACCGGTTGTCCGTCGCCGGGTGGCGCCAAGTGCCGTAGTGGTGGACCGTCGGACCGGTCCCGAGAAAGCCGATCAGGTGCAGTTGGCGAGGCACAACCGGGCTCCTAACTGGTCACCGGCTCCACGGCCAGTGACCTCGTGGTGCGAATGCGGGACGCCATGGTGGTCAGCGCCGCGAGGCCGAACAGGCCGACGGTTCCCAGGAGCAACATGACGGCCAGTGCGTTGAGATCCGGCGTCAGCCCGGTCCGTGCGTTGCTGAGCATCCACACCGGAAGAGTCGACCGCGCCCCGATCGTGAAGGACGTGACGAGCAACTCGTCCAGCGAGTACGCCGCGACCAGGAACGCGACACCCACCATCGACGGCAGGATCAGGGGCAGCGTGACCGTCCAGATCTGCCGCAACGGCCGTGCGCCCAGGTCCCGCGCCGCCTCGCCGAGGTGCGGGTCGATGCGCGCCAGCCGGAGCGCGAGCACCACACCGACGAACGGCGCGGACAGCAGCACCTGCGCGACCACCGTGGTGACGATGCCCAGTGGAAACTGGAACAGGACCGTGATGGCGTAGTACCCGACGCCGATGACCACCGGTGGAATCACGATCGGCGCGGCGACCGAGACGGCCAGCAGCCGGTTGAGGAATCCCCGCGAGGCCCGGCGTGCCAAGGCGAACGCGAGCATCGTGCCGATCGCCATCGAACCGATCACGTCGAAGACCATCACGGTGAGGCTGGTCGTCAGCGCGTCGCTGAACCCGGGCGCGTTGACGACGCTCGAATACCAGCTCGTGGTCAACCCGGTGATGGGCAGGCCCACGACCGGCCGGGTGTTGAACGAGAACACCACGATCGTCACGACCGGAATCAGCAGGAACGCCAGAATCGGGAACGTGGCCACGAAGGACAACGACCACCGGAAGACCGGCTTCCGGGTCGTGCGCCCGTAACCGGAGCGGTGCCGGAACACGCTGCCGATCGGCCCGATCGCCTGCCGGACGATCTTGGCCACACCCGCGGCGACCAGGAGCGTGAGGGCCATCGCGGCGATCATCACGAACGCCATCGCCGAGCCGAGTGGCAGGTTCCCCTCGCCCAGGAACGCGTTCGACACCCCGGAGGCCACCAGTGCGCCCTTGGAACCGCCCACGATCGACGGCGTCACGTAATCGGCGGTGGCGATGATGAACATGAGCGCGAACGTGGCCTTCAGGCCGCTCGCCGCCTGGGGAACCGTCACCCGCCACAACGTGTTCCACCGGCCGCCGCCGAGATCGTGCGACGCCTCGATCGTCGTCGCGTTGACGTCTTGCACCGCCCCGAAAAGGATGAGCGTGCCGACCGGCAGCCAGACGTAGGTCAGGGTGACCACGATCGATCCGTAGCCGAAGTCGAACAGTCCGACCGGCTCGGTGGCGAGCCCGAGCGACAGGATGGAATGGTTGATCACGCCGCCTTCGCCGAGGAGCGTCTCGGCCGCGAGCACGCGCCCCATGAACGACGCGAGCGACGCCGCGATGACCACTCCGAACAGGACGGACTTCCACCGTCCGAAACGGAACACGAGCCCGTGGCTCAGGGTGAAGGCAAGGATCGTGATCAAGCTCGCGGCGGCCAGGCCGACGGCGAGCGAGCGGACGAGGACCTTCCAGAACGCCCCTTGAGCGAAGAGTTCCCGGTAGGTGCTGAGCGTGAAATTCTGTTCCACCGTGAGGAATCCCGCCTCCCAGAAGGAGTACAGGGCGAGCACGCCCATCGGGACGAACAGCATCACCGCCACGTAGACGATGTACGGGACACCGAGGAGCTCGGCGCGCCGGACGCGGGCGATCAGCGTGGTCATCACGCGACGGCCTCTTGCAGCCGGCCGGGCTCCGCGGCCGGTTCGGCGTGATCGCGACCGGCATCATCGCCGGCGGCGACGAGGACGCCGGCGCCGTCGCTGACGATCACCCGGACGTCGTCGGCACCGGCGGGCACCATGCCTTCGCGGCGGTGGCGGATGTCGAGCGTCTCACCGTTCGCCAGCCGCACCGTGTAGCGGACCTCGGGCCCCAGGAAGACGACGTCGGCCAGCGAGCCACCGAAGGAACGTTCGTCCCCACCGGCGAACTCGAGGTCGTGGGGCCGGATGACGGCGACCATGCGCTCGCCGATCCGCGGCTCGTCCTCGGCGAAGCAAGCCAGCACAGCGCGTCCGCCGGCGTCGAGCTCGACCTCCCACCGGTCGTCGCGGCGGCCGACGACGCGGCACGACAGCTGGTTCGCGGTTCCGATGAAGTCGGCGACGTAGCGCGACTGCGGCCGGCAGTACAGGTCCTGCGGGGTGCCGATCTGCGCGATCGCTCCGTTCTGCATGACACAGATGCGGTCCGAGAGGCTCATCGCCTCTTCCTGGTCATGGGTCACGTAGACGAACGTCGTGCCCAGGCGGTGCTGGATGGCGCGCAGTTCGAGCTGAAGACGCTGGCGCATCTTGAGATCCAGCGCGCCAAGCGGCTCGTCGAGAAGCAGGATCGACGGCTCGTTGACGAGTGCCCGGGCCAGCGCCGCACGCTGGCGCTGTCCGCCGGACAACGTCGGCGGCTTGCGCTCGGCCAGCTGCTCCAGATGAACCATCCGCAGCGCCTCGCCGACGCGCCTGCGCGCTTCGCTCTTGGCGATGCCGGCGACCCGCAGGCCATAGCCCACGTTCTCCCGCACGCTCATGTGCGGAAACAGCGCGTAGCTCTGGAACACCGTGTTGAAGGGGCGGCGTTCGGGCGGCTCGCCCTGGAGGTCCACACCACCTGAGGAGATGCTGCCGCTGGTCGGCTGGTCGAAGCCGCCGATCAGACGCAACAATGTGGACTTGCCGCACCCGGACGGGCCCAGGATCGTGAAGAACTCGTGCGGCATCACGTCGAGATCCATCGACTCGAGCGCCACGAAGTCGCCGAAGCGCTTGTGGACCCCGCGCAGGCGGAGCAACGGCTCGGTGTCGGGTGAACTGCTGGGGGACTCGGTCACCGCACCGGCTCCTCAGGATGGCGGCGGACGGACACATCCCCGGCCGGGGCCGTGGCCATTGTGGAGCGCTCCCGCGCCGGTACGGGTGATGGCTGCCTGCTCAGGCCCGTCGCATGACGGTTCACGGACGTCACTCCTTGGATCAGTGAAAAGGGGGCACTCCTTGCGTCAGTGAGAGGACACGCACGGCTGAAACGACGCTCGCCGGCGCGCCGTTGCTCGCTCGACGAGCACGGTACCTCGCTCCCACAGAGGGATGCAAGCGTATGCATAGCTGATTCTCTTATGCGCAGAGCGGCGCCGCGGCCAGCAGGACTGCCGAACACCGGATAATGCAGGAAAACGACCGGACAACCGCGCCGAAGACCTGAGGAAACCCGGGCGAATACCGCGTCCTCCGTCGATCAGGCGGGTCCGCGCGCCGGAACCCGCTGACGCAGTCGCCTTTGGTCGGGGCGGAATTGTGGATACCGGTGCTGCCAACCCTTCTGCACCTCGAGCCCGCCGAGCGCCTCCTGGAGGACCCTCACCGGAAGCAACGGGAAATGGGCATGTATACGATTGCAACAGAACGGTAACGCGTTCGTGCCACGATCGCTCCTGCTGTGTGCCGCCGCGGCGAGCGGCCACGCCAAACTCGGCGCGCGCAACAGCAAACTCGGCGCGCGCAACAGCAAACACGGCGCCCGGAATGGCCAACACGCCGGCTCGCCGTGTTGGCCGCGCCGGGCAGCGTGTTGGCCGCTCCGGGCAGCGAGTTGGCCCGCTCGTGACCGCGGGTGGGAACGCGCGCGGGGCACTCGGCGGCGCAACACATTCACGGGCCGTGAATTACCGCCGAGGGCGGCGTTCCTGTTGCCGGTGCTCCCGATAGCACGACGTGGGCCCGGCGCAAGGCGCCCGGAAGATCTTGCGGCGCAAGCAGTAACGCGTGGTAGCGATCTTGGCGGCATCAGCTGGGCCGGACGGACGAACACATCCGCTCCGGTCGGCCGTGTCGCGCGGCGGATCCGCCAGGTACGGTCGAGCGACTGACGACCGGAGGCCCAGTGCGAATTCTGCTGCTTTGCTCCGCGTTCAACGGGTTGAGCCAGCGCGCCTGGGCGTCGCTCCGAGCCCGCGGCCACGAGGTCACGGTCGAGACGGTGCACGACCCGGAGGTCATCGCCCCCGCCGCCGCGGCGGCCGACCCCGACCTGATCATCTGTCCGTTCCTGCACCAGCGGGTGCCGGACGTGGTCTGGCGGAACTACCGCACGATCATCATCCACCCCGGGCCGAAGGGGGACCGTGGCCCGTCCTCACTGGACTGGGCGATCATGACGGGCGAGCGGACGTGGGGGGTGACGGCGCTGCAGGCGACCGGGGACCTCGACGCCGGCCCGATCTGGGGGTCGCGGACATTTCCGATGCCCGCCGATCCGCCCCGCAAGAGCTCCCTTTACAACGCCGAGGTCGCCGACGCCGCGATGGGCCTGATCGCCGAAGTCGCCGCCAAAGCCGAAGACCCCGGGTTCGTGCCGGAGCGCCTGGACTACCACCGCTCCGACGTCGTGGGGCGGTCCCGGCCGCTCGCCCGCCAGGCCGACCGGACCTTCTCGTGGGACGAGGAGACCGAGCACATCCTGCGACGGCTCCGCGCCGCGGACGGCCGCCCCGGCGTGCACACGACCCTGGCCGGCCTGACGGTCGCGGTCTATGACGTCCTTCCCGGGACGGCCACGCCCGGCGAGCCCGGAACGATCGCGGCGCGGCGCCACGGAGCCGTCCTCGTCCGCACCGGCGACGGCGCGTTGTGGGTCGGACATGCCCGCCGGTTGGCGGCCGCCACCGGCGGCCCCTCGGTCAAGCTGCCCGCCACCCTCGTCCTCGGCCGCGCCGTCGCGGGTGTCCCGGAAGTCCTGGAGCCGCTGGAGTCCGTGGAGTCACCCGGCTTCCGGGAGATCAGCTACCGGCGCGTGGACCGGGTGGGGCTCCTGCGCTTCGACTTCTACAACGGCGCCATGTCCACCGCGCACTGCCGCCGGCTCGCCACGGCCGTGCGCTACGCGGCCGCGCAGGACACGACGGTCATCGTCCTCGCGGGCGGCGAGGTGTTTTCCAACGGCATGCACCTCGGGGTGATCGAGGCCGACCCGAATCCCGCGGCGGAAGCGTGGCGCAACATCACCGCGATCAACGACCTCTGCCGCGAGATCATCGCCTGCACGGGGCAGATCGTGGTGTCGGCGCTCGCCGGCGGCGCCGGCGCGGGTGGCGTGATGCTCGCGCTCGCCGCGGACACCGTGATCGCCCGGGACGGCGTGGTGCTCAATCCGCATTACCAGACGATGGGTCTTTATGGCTCGGAGTACTGGACCTACGTGCTGCCCCGCCGGGTCGGCGAGGCGCAGGCGCAGCGACTCACCACGCAATGCCTGCCGGTCAGCGCCGCCGAAGCGGTCGAACTCGGCATGGTCGACGAGCTCGTGCCGAACGACCGGGCCGGGTTCACCTCGGCAGTACTCGATCACGCCGCCGAACTGGCGGCCGGATCGCGTGCCCTGCTGGACCGGAAGCAGGCCGTCCGGGAGGCCGACGAGCAACGCCGGCCGCTGGAGACCTACCGGGTGCGCGAACTCGCCGAGATGAGCCACGACATCTTCGAGGACCGTCACGGGTTCGCCGCCGCCAGGCGCGCGTTCCTCAGCCCCGGGCGCTCGGCACAGGCGGTCACGCGGGATCGTCCCCGGCTGACCGGCGAGGCCTGAACTTCGCTAATCACCGGAATGTCCATAGGCCGATCGGGTCGTCATGCTCGCGGCCGATAACGATCGGGCGCCTCTGCCACGGACAGGACTTGCCCTCGCGGGTGCGCGGGTGAAACTGGAAGCGGGCGGAGGTATCGGCGATGGTCCAGAGGGCGGAGATCGCGCACACCACAGGGACGCTCACGGTGCGGCGTCTGCTGCGGGTCAGCCAGATCACGGGCGCACAGGCGCTGTTCCTCGCCCACGAGATCCTGACAGCGCTCGAACAGACGCCGGTCGCCGCGCCCGCCGCGGAAACGGTGTTGCTCGACCACCACGGTGAAGTGCTGATCACCGGACCTCGCGGGCGGCTGGACCGGCGCGCCCTGTCCGAGCTGCTCACCGAGCTGGCCGCGAGCATCCGGGGCGACGACACGGCTCGTGGCGTGCTCCGCGACGCGGCGCGGGACATCGGGCACGGTGCGGCACCGGCCGACGTCGTATCCAGAGTGGACAGACCCGAGCCGGAGCACGCGATCGCCGAGATCGCGGCGCTCGTGAACGCCGGCCTCGGGCGTCGTCCGAAACCCGCCGTGACCACACCGGCGCGCGCACCCGCGGTGCCCGTTCCGCGGCGCCCGCGGCCGGGACTGCGCCCGCTGTGGCGGGGTCTGGCCGCGCTGGCCATGCTCGCGGTCGCCGTGCTGCTCGAATGGCTGCTGTTGCACGACCGGCTGGGCAGCGACCTGCGCGTCCTGCTCGACGCCCGCCGGCCCGCGCCTGCATCGGCCGCGCCGACGATCGTCCCACCACCTCCGGTAAGCGCGCCGGCCCCGCCGTCGGCCCCGGGGGTGGCCGGGCTCGACCTCCGCGCACTCGCGTCCTGCTCACCCGGGGCGCTTTGTTCGGTCCGGCTGCAGGTGGACCTTCCGCCGCCGCACGACGTCGTGGCCCTGGCCTGGGACCTCGTGATCGTCGACCGGTGCACCGGGGCGCAATCCACCATTCCGGGCGGGAAGGTCATGGCCGCACCGGACGACACGCGGCTGAACCTGGTCGCCGACGTCGCGGTGCCCGCCGCACGGACCGTCGCCGTGTTCGCGGTGACCAACTCGCCGGGCCGCGCGAGCAGCCCGCCGTTGTTACTCGGGGGTCCCTCATGCTGACTCTGGAAGGGGGCGGGCCCAACGGGCCCGGACGGTCCCGGCGCACACGGCGCCTGCGGTGGCGGCGCCGCCGTTCCTGGCGCCTGCCGCGCCTGCCCCGGCCCTCCGCGGGAGTTTTCGACCTGGCCGCGGTCCTCGCGGTGCTCGCGCTGGCGGGCCTGGGAATCCTGAACCTCTACGCGGTGGGCGGGCTGTCGCTCGCCGATCACCAGGCCATCGTCGTGGTCGCCGGCGTGCTCGCACTGGCCGTGTTCTGGCGGATCCGGGCGCGGCTACTCACGCTGCTGGGCTGGGCCTGCTACGGCGTAGCCGTCCTGGCCCTGGGCGCGGTGCTCGTCGTGGGCACGGAAGCCAATGGGGCGCAACGCTGGCTCGCCCTGTCCGGGTTCACCTTCCAGCCCTCGGAGCTCGCGAAGCTGGGTCTGCTGATCGTGCTGGCCACCGTGGTCGGCTCGAACCGCCCCGACTGGCAGCGGTTCGTACTCTCGCTCGTCCTCGCGGCGGTCCCGATCGGGCTGACCGTGCTCCAACCCGATCTCAGTACGGCGACGCTGCTCGTCGCGCTCACCGTGACGATCATGATCATCGGTCGCATCCCGGCCCGGTTCCTGGTGCCGTTGTTCGGCGGTGCCCTGGTGCTCGCGCCACTGGCCGTCGGCCTGCTCCGGCCCTACCAGATCGACCGCCTCACGGCGTTTCTGGCCGCGGACCCGGCGAACTCCGGCACCGGCTGGGCCGTGTACCAGGCCCACATCGCGCTCGCCTCGGGCGGGCTGCTCGGGCAGTCGGGCAACCAGTTGCGCGGGCTGCTGGCCGAGTACCTGCCGGAACGGGAGACCGACCTGGCGCTGGCGAGTCTGGCCGAGCAATGGGGCCTCGTGGCCGCGGCCTTGGCGGTGGTCGCCGCGCTGGTGCTGGTGTGGCGGCTGGCAGTGGCCGCGCGCGTGCCCCGAGAGCGGGCCGGTGGGCTGGTCGCCGCCGGTCTCGCCGTGCTCATCGGTGTCGAGGCGGTCGTGTCGGTGGGCGGCAACCTCGGCCTGCTGCCGGTGGCCGGCGTGCCGTTCCCACTGGTCAGCTACGGGGGCACGGCCGTGTTCGTGCACCTGCTGGCGCTCGGGATCGTGCTGGCCGTGCGCCGCGACGGCGCCCGGCGCCGGTTGTGGGCGGCTCCGTCCTGGCGGCACGCCCGGCCCCGGCTCGTCCGCTTCGCGGCGCTCGCACTGACCTGCTTGCTGGTCATCTTCGGCGGCTACGCCTGGAACCTGAACAACACCCAGGGCGCCGCGCTGCGACTGGCCGGTCAGGAGCAGATGACCCGCTGCATCACCGTGCCCGCACCGCGCGGAATCATCACCGACCGGCACGGCGGCCCGATCGCCACCGGACTCGACACCCAGACCGTGCTCGCGGTGCCCGCGCTCCTGCGCGCCCACCCGGCCGACGTGGACCGCCTGGCGACGCTCATCGGACAGCCCGCCGACGCCGTGCGGCACACCCTGGGCTCGCTGCCCGCCACCACGCTGTCCACGCCGCTGGCCGACGTCCCGCCCGCGACGGCCGACCAGATCACGGCCGCCCAGCTCACCGGTGTGGTGCTGGTGCCGAAACCGGCCCGCCGCTACCCGGAAGGGGCGCTGCTCGGGCCCATGCTCGGGTTCGTCGGCATCGCCACCCCCACCGAACTTCGCCGCTGGCCCGGGCTCTCCCCCAACGCCGTCGTCGGCCGCGCGGGTCTCGAACAGACCTACGACGCCGTCCTGCGCGGCGTCGACGGCCAGGACTGCTTCTCCGTCGACCCGGTCGGCAGGCCGGTCGCCCAGAGCAGCATCCGGGCACCCGTCCCGGGCGCGAACCTGCGGCTGTCCCTGGATCTGCCGTTGCAGCGGCAGCTCACCGCCTCACTGGCCGGGGCGCTGGCCACCGAGCCGCGAGGCGCCATCGGCGGCGCCGTCGCGATGGATCCCCGCACCGGTGCCGTGCTCGCGATGGCCAGCCTGCCCTCCTTCGACAACAACGCCTACGGCCCGCCGGTGAACTCCGCGGCGCTGCAAGCCGCGGCCGGCGCACCGGGCCGGCCGACGCTGGACCACGTCACCCAACTCGCGGCACCACCCGGATCGACCTTCAAACTCGTGGTCGCCTCGGCGGACCTGCGCAGCCCCCCGTGGGACCCGCGGGCGATCATTCCCACCGGTGGCTCGTTCACCCTCGGCGGGCACACCTTCAACAACTGGCGGGTGCTGCCCCCGCAGAACCTGGTACAGGCCATCGCCTGGTCCAACGACGTCTACTTCTACAAGCTGGCCGCCGCCCTGGGACCGGACGCGCTCACCGGCACGGCCGCGGAGTTCGGGGTCGGGCAGCCGACCGGGATCGACCTGCCCGGCGAGAGCGCGGGTTACCTCGGCACGCCCGCATCGGTGAAGCAGGACGGCGGGACCTGGTACGGCGGGTCGACGGTCATCCTCGGCATCGGCCAGGGCTACCTGACCGTGACGCCGCTGCAGAACGCCCGCTGGACCGCCGCCGCGGCGACCGGGAACCTGGTGACGCCGCGCCTCGGGCTGGCGACCGGCACCGGGACCTACACCGCGTTGCCGGCGCCGCGGACGACCCCGCTGCCGTTCGCCGGCGTGCTCGGCCCGGTTCGCGAGGGCATGCGCGCCGCCGTCACCTCCGGCACCGCGGGACAGCTGAACTCACTGCCGGTGCCCGTCGGCGCGAAGACCGGCACGGCCCAGGACCCGTCCGCCTCGGGCAGCGGGCTCGACGACTGGATGACCGCCGCGGCACCGTTGGACAACCCGTCGATCGTGGTCACCGCGATGATCCAGGGGCATGGCAACGGCTCGTCCCGGACCACACCCCTGGTGCGGCAGGCGCTGGAGTACTACTACGCGCACCAGCCGGACATCGTTTCCACGGCACCCATGCAGCAGGTCGCCGGACCCTGACCGGTCACCAGCCCCGGAAGGCGTCGAGCACGGCGCGGTTCCGCAGCGCGACCACCGCGCCCTCGGCCACGCACGTCAGCGGCCGCTCGGCCGGTTTGACGGAGAACCCGAGCGCGTCGTCGAGCCGGTCGAGGAACCCGCGCTGCAGGGAGCCGCCGCCGAACGCGAGCAGCCCTTCGGACAGGACGTCCCCCACGCTCTGGGGCGGGAGATCGTCCAGACAGGACGCCAGCGTGCGGATGATCGAATCGGCGACCGGGCTCACCGCCGCCTCGATCTCGCCGACCGGAACCGACGCGACCCTGGGCCGTCCCGTCGCCGCGTCCCGTCCCGACACCGCGACCGCCGGTCCCTCCTCGGTGCCGCACCTGATCTTGATCTCCTCGGCGTCGACCTCGCCGACCAGGATCCCGTGGGAGTCCCGCAGGTGGTGATACACCGCCAGGGTCATCTCGTCCCCGGCGACTCGGCAGGACCGGTGGGCGAGGACGCCGCCGAAACAGAAGGCCGTGACCTCGGCCGTCCCGCCGCCCACGTCGACCACGAGGTGCGTGCGGCGGTCCAGCGGGTCGACCCCGCACCCGATCGCGCCCGCGATCGGTTCGGCCAGCAACGCCGGGCGGCGCAACCCGGCTTCCTCCGCCGCCTCCAGCAGTGCCCGGCGTTCGAGCGCGGTCGCGCCCACCGGGATGCCGATCACCGAGCGGGTGCGCAGCCGCTGCCAGCGGTGGCGGGCGACCTTCCGCACGACCGATTCGATGAATGCTCGCGCCGTGTCGAGGTCGGTGATCACGCCGTCCCGCAACGGCCTCATCGCGGTGAAGGCCGCGGGCGCGCGGCCCAGCATCGCCCGCGCTTCATGCCCCACGGCGGCGACCTTGGGCCGTCTTCCGCCGGTGTCCCGCAGCAGCATCACCGAGGGTTCTTCATAAACAAGGCCGTCCTTCGGTGTGCAGACGACCGTGTTCGAATTGCCGAGATCGATGCCCAGTTCACCCATCGTCTCCTCCTGCCCCGAAGCAGACAGGCTGCTCCCCCTGGAGCGCCGCGACCTTCAACCATTGCAGATCGCACAGCCGCAGTCCAGGGGCCGATACCGCAGCGCGACAACGTTGGTGCAGACCGGAAAATGATCACCATCTGTCTGTCCGAAATGGACCATGCACACACCGGCGCTCACATGACGACCAGGACGGCCCATACCGCCAGCGCCGCCACCTGCAGGCGGCGCGCCCGGCGGGACAGCACCATGAGCACGATGGTACCGACCGGCAGCGGGCCCAACGCCTTGTCGACCACGAAAGCGAGGATCTCAGCCACGGCGCTGCCCATGTTCCCCTCCTGCGTCGGTGCGGCGGTCCCGGTTCAACGCGATGGCGGCCCCGGTGTGGTCCGGTTGGCCTGCGCGGCGTGCGAGATCGTGCTGACCCCACTGGTGAGGGCGCGCCGCCAGGGCGGGACGCCGTCGATCTCCACCTGCAGAGAGAAGCTGAGGAAGGTTCGGATCAGCACGATCAGCCCGAGGACGGCGACGCTGTTCAGCGTCGGGGTCACCGCCACCGTCCGGATCAGGTCGGCCGCGACCAGGATCTCCAACCCCAGCAGGAGCACCCCGCCGAACGTCTCCCGCAGCGCCCGGTAGCCCCTCCGGTTCCCCTCCTCCCGCCGCACCCGGACCGCAACGACGAGCGCCCACAGCAGGCCCGCGACCAGCACGAGCGCTCCCGCCGCCTCGAACCCCTGGGCGACGTGCTCCATCACCGTGGAGAACGTCATCCGCCCGGCCACCTGCCCGGCATCCGCGCCAAGACGCTGCGCTCACCGGCCACGTCGCCCCTCCATCGCCTGCGCACAACACTGACGGTCATGCTCCGGGACGCGCGACGGAGTTTCCTCGCCCCGGCCGGGTGAACACCGCTACGCCGTATCAGGGGTCCGCGCGGTGTCCTCGGCGTGGTAGGCGGCGAGGAGCTGCTGTTCACGGTCCTTCTCGGGAAACGCAAAGAACACCATCGCACCCCCGAGCAGGATCGCGATGATGCCCGCGAGATACGCCCAGTGCGCACCGGCGAGGAAGGACTGCTTCGCGGCGTCCACCACCTGCTGCGAATACTGCGGGTAGGCGCTCGCGGTGTCCGCGGCGCTCGCGAACGATTTCGTCAGCTCGCTCTGCACCGCGGCGTTGATGCTCTGGGCCTGCGGCGACGCCGCGATACTCGCCGCGGCCGCCGACGCGTACCCGGCGGTCAGCAACGCCCCGAACACCGACTGCATGATCGCGCCACCGAGGTCGCGCTGCAGGTCCGCGGTGCCCGACGCCATCCCGGCGCGGCGCACGGGGACCGAACCCGTCAGCGAGTGCGAGGCCGGGGTACCGGCGAAACCGACGCCGATCCCGATGAACACGTAAGCGAGCCCGACCTGCCAGTAAGGACTGTTCTCGCGCCACAGCAGCAGCATCGCGGCGAACGCGAGCAGCAGGAACACGTATCCGACGAGCAGGGTGAAGCGCGCACCCCGTGCCTCGACGAGCTTGGCCGACCGGGGCGCGACCAGGATCATGAACACCACCGCGGGCAGGAACGCGGCTCCTGCTTCCAGCGACGAATAGCTGAGCACGTTCTGCAGGAACTGCTGGCTCACGAACGCCGCGCCCATCAGCGACCCGAACACGATGATGCCCGCGCACGCGGCCACCCAGAAGATCCGCCGCCCCGCCACCCGCAGGTCGTACAAGGGATGGCGGGCATGGCGCTGCCGCACGACGAACGCGACGAGCGAGGCCATCGCGATCGCGCCGAGGACCAGCGCCAGGGCACCCTTGCCCGGCACCGGCGCGAAGTTGATCGCCAGGATGAGCGTGCCGACCAGCACCACGGACAACAGCCCGCCCGTGTTGTCCACCGAATCGGTGTTCTCGTTGACGTGCGCGGGCACGAACAACACGGCCAGCACCAGGGCGACGACGGCCAGCGGCAGCGTGACCAGGAAGACCGAGCCCCAGCGGAAGTTCTCCAGCAGCGCGCCGGCTACCAAGGGCCCCAGCGCCGCGATGCCACCACCGACCGCGGACCACAGCGCGATCGCCTTCGTGCGCGGCGCCCCCGACCACAGCGCGGTGATCAACGCCAGCGTCGTGGGGTAGGCCAGTCCCGCGGACAGACCGCCGAGCACCCTGGCGGCGAACAGGACCCCGTCGGACGGCGCGAAACTGGCCAGCAGGCAGGCCGGCACCGACAGCGCCATGCCGAGCACGAGCATCAGCTTCCGCCCGTACCGGTCCCCCAGCGCGCCGAGATAGAGCACCGACGCGGCCAGCCCGAGCGAATAGCCGACCGCGATCAGGTCGAGCGTGGTCTGCGACGAGTCGAACGCCCTGCCGATCGCGGGCAGGGCCACGTTGGCCACGGACAGGTTCAGGTTCGCCACCGCCGCGACGACGATCAGCGACGTCAGCACCACACCGGCCCGGGCCGGCGCCTCGCGCGTCAGCTTGGTGTTCGTGGTGTCGTTCATGCCATCCTCCTCATCCGCGGCTCGTGATGTCCGCGCTCTCATCCGGCAGGAGGCCCCGCTGGTCCAGCACGTAGAGCAGGACGAACGCGGGCACCACGATGACCAGCGCCAGCCCCACCGCCACGAGCACGGCGGTCAGCGTGCCCGTGCTCGCCGCGGCGGCCGACACGGTGAGACTCTCCGGCAGCAGGTACGGCCACTGCGCCACGCCCCAGCCCGCGACGACCGCGGCCACGGCGAGCACAGCCGCGAACCGGGCGCCCCGCGCGGCACCACGGGCCAGCAGCACGAACGCCCCTGCCCCGCACACCGCGCTGAGCACCACCAGGGGCAGCGCGCGCGAGGTCAGCCCGTCGAAGAGGTAGCGCGCGTCGGCGCGCAGCACGAACACGCTCACCACCACCAGGACCGCCACGACGGCGGCCGCCCCGACCGCGCGGCGCCGGAACGCCTCGGCCAGGTCGTGATCGCCCAGGCGGCGCGCGTCCCACACGAGATAGACCGCCGACAGGTAGGCCACCGCCGCGACCGCCAGCACGCCGCTCAGCGCCGACGTCGGGTTCACCCAACTGCTCCACGGATCCCCGGCCCGGCCCTCGTCCGGCACCCGCCCCGACGCGACCGACCCCGCCACGGCACCCAGGCAGTAGGGCACCAGGACCGAGGACAGCGCGAACGCGCCGCCGAACATCCGGCGCGTGCGTATGGTGACCACCGCCTTGCGGAAGGCGAAACTCGCCCCGCGCAGCACGATGCCGACCGCGGCCAGCGCCAGCGGCACGAACAGCGTGAGCATGATCGACGCGTAGGCCTGCGGGAACGACGTCCACAGCACGACGAACACGAAGATCAGCCAAACGTGGTTCGCCTCCCATACCGGCCCGATCGCGTGCTCGATGGTCCGGCGCGCCGGGTCGCCGCGCGCCGCACCGCCCGCGGTCAGATCCCAGAAGCCCGCGCCGAAGTCGGCACCGCCGAACACGGCGTAGGCCACCACGGCGAGCAGCAGCACCGCACCGACCGCGGTGCTCACCCGTCCGCCCCATCTCGCTCACCAGCCCCGACGGGCGTGGCCGGACCGTAGGGCGAGTCCCCCTCGGTGAACGCCTCGGCCCGGCGGAACCGTCTGCTCATCACGCGCAGCACCAGCACGGTCGTGACGGCGAGGCCGGTGTAGAGGACGACGACGCCGGTGAAGAGCACCCACACTCCGGTGTTGGTGGTGGCCGCGTTCTCGACCTTCAGGTAGCCGTAGACGATCCACGGCTGCCGCCCCACCTCGGTGACCACCCAGCCGGCCTCCATTGCGACCACCGCGGCGACCCCGGAACAGGCGGCGGCGCGCAGGAACCACTTACCGCGCGGCACGCGGCGGCGCGCCACCCACACGACCGCGTACCAGACCGCCAGCAGGAACAGCAGCGTCCCGAGCCCGACCATCACGTCCCACCCCAGGTGGACGGTGTTGACCTCCGGCACCGTCGGGCGCTGGTCGGCCGGCACCGTGTTGAGGCCCTGCACCACCGTCGCGCGCCCGGTCGACGGATCGGACAGCCACGACGCGAAGCCGGGGATCGGGATGCCGCCGGTGACGGTGCCGTCGTCGTTGAGCCTGCCCAGCAGGACCTCCGGCACGTCGCTGCTGGTCGCCGGGACCAGTTCGATGGCGGCGAACTTGACCGGCTGGTTGTGGAACACCCACCGCGCGAGCGAATCCCCGACCGCCAGCTGGACCGGCGTCATGACCGCCGCGACCGTGAAGGCGATCGTGAAACCGAGCCGGTGGTAGTGGTCCCGCCGGCCACGCAGCATCGCCGCCGCGTACACCGACGCGACCAGGAACCCACCGACCAGGTACGCGGCCACGAGCATGTGCGCGGTCTGCAACGGCATCGCGTCGTTGAAGATCACCGCCACCGGGTCGACGCTCATGACCCGGCCCTGGCTGTCGAGCACGAATCCGGACGGCGCGTTCATCCATGCGTTCGCCGCGACCACCGACATGCTGCCGAAGACACCGGCGAGAACGATCGGCACGCCCGTCCAGAAGTGCGCCCACGGTTTCAGCCGCCGCCAGCCGAAGATGTAGATCGCGATGAAGACCGCCTCGGTGAAGAAGAACAGGCCCTCGAAGGCGAACGGCACCCCGAACGCCTCGCCCCACTGACCCATGAAGCGCGGCCACAGCAGACCGAACTCGAAGCTCAGGACCGTGCCGGTGACGGCGCCGACGGCGAAGGTGACCGCCATGTACTTCGACCACCGCTGCGCCAGCACCAGGGCGTCGCGGTCCTGGTGGCGCAGCCCCCGGTAGTTGGCGATCAACGTCAGGAAGGTCCACGACACGCCCAGCGGCACCAGGATGATGTGGCAGGCCAGCGTGAACGCCATCTGACCGCGGGCCCACGGCACCGGATCCGCCGCGGCGAGCGAGACGACTGCACCGAGGGGTCCCGCCAGGATGACCACCGCCTCCCGTTCGGCACGTTCACGTCCTCGGCCGCCGCCTGCCGGCGGCCGGTGCCAGGAGAGTGCGGGCGCCCCGGCGGCGAAGCATCATCCACCACGGGTGACGTCGCCGTGCGAACCGGAGGGTGGAGTACCGGGCTCGAGGAGTCTCGAAGGAGGACACCCATGGCCGATACGAGCGTGCTCATCGTCGGGGGCGGGTTCGCCGGGGTCGCCTGCGCCCGGCACCTCGCCCGGCACGAGGTCGACGTGGTCCTGCTCGACCGCAACAACTACCACCAGTTCCAGCCGATGCTCTACCAGGTCGCCACGGCGCAGGTCGCCGCGCACGACGTCGCCCGGCCGCTGCGCGGCATCTTCCACCGCGACAAGACCGTCGACGTGCGGCGGACACCCGTGGTGGCGATCGACCCGGCGAACCGCTCGGTCACCACCGCCGCGGGCACCGTGCTGACCGGCGACCACCTCGTCGTGGCCGCCGGAGCCGAGGCGAACTTCTTCGGCACGCCCGGCGCGGCCGAGCACAGCTTCCCGCTCTATTCCGTCTACGACGCGGAGCGCCTGCGCGGTCACCTCGTCGACGTCCTCGACGCGACCGTGAACCGGCCGGAACGGGCCGAGGAGGGATCGCTGAACTTCGTCGTCGTCGGCGGCGGGCCCACCGGAGTGGAGACCGCGGGCGCGCTCGCCGAGACCCTCCGGGACGTGGTCCCCGACCGGTACGCGCCGCTCGCCGGCCGAGCCCGGGTGCACCTCGTCGACCTCGGGGACGTCCTGCTGGCACCGTTTTCCGACAAGGCGCACGCCTACGCCGCGCACCGGCTGGAACGCGACGGCGTCGTGCTCCACCTCGGCGTCGGCGTCCACGAGGTGCGCCACGACCGCGTGATGCTCACCGATGGCACCGAGATCGCCACCCGGACCGTGGTGTGGGGCGGTGGCGAGAAGCCCGCCGACGTGGTCGCGGCATCCGGATTGCCCAGCGGGCACGGCGGCCGGATCGACGTGCGCCGGGACCTCACGGTCCCCGGTTTGCCGCGGGTCTTCGTCCTCGGCGACGCCGCGAACATTCCCGGCGCCCACGGCGAGGTGCTGCCGCAGCTGGGATCCGTCGCGCAACAGTCCGGAACCTGGGCGGCGCGAAACATCCTCGCCACCCTCCATGGCAAGGAGGGCACGGACTTCCGGTACCGGGACAAGGGCATCATGGCGATGATCGGCCGCAACGCCGCGGTGGCCGAAATGGGGCCGCACCGGCACGAAGTGGAAGGTCCCCTCGCCTTCGCCGCGTGGCTGGGCGTGCACGCGGCGCTGCTGTCCGGGGTCCGCGGCCGGATCGACGCCTTCCTCGACTGGGGCTGGGACTACTTCAGCAAGAACCGCGCCACGGCCGTCGTGGACAGCCCGGACGCCGGCCGGATCGACTGGGGCGACGAGGACGAGGGCGAACACCCGGACTTCGAACACCACCCCGGGTCACCCCGCACGGGCGAGGACGTGCGTCCCGGCGCTCCCTAGCTTCGCCCGACATGCCGGAACACAATGGCGGCCCAGCACCGCAACAGCAGGGCGATGTCTTCGTGATCTTCGGGATCACCGGCGACCTGGCCCGGGTGATGACGTTCAGATCCCTCTACCGCCTCGAACAGCGCGGGATGCTGCAGTGCCCGATCGTCGGGGTCGCCGTGGACGACTGGACGGTCGAGGCGCTGGTCGACCGCGCGCGGACCGCCATCCAGGGCACGGGTGAGCACCTCGACGAGGCCGTGTTCGCGCGCCTGGCCGCGCGCCTGTCGTATGTGTCCGGCGACTTCACCGACGCGGGCACCTATCAGCGGGTGGCCGACACGATCAAGGACGCCGAGTGTCCCGTCTTCTACCTGGAGATCCCGCCGTTCCTGTTCGGCACCGTCGTCAAGGAACTTGCCGAAGCCGATCTCGTCGGCGCCGGGCGGGTGGTCGTGGAGAAACCGTTCGGACACGACTTGGCGTCGGCGCGCGCGCTGGCAGCCGAACTGCACCGCTACCTCGACGAGTCGCAGCTCTACCGGATCGACCACTACCTCGGGAAGATGGGCCTCGAGGAGATCCTCTACCTGCGCTTCGCCAACACGATGCTCGAGCCGGTGTGGAACCGGAACCACCTGGAATGCGTGCAGATCACCATGGCCGAAAGCTTCGGCGTCGAGGACCGCGGGCACTTCTACGACCCGGTGGGCACGTTGCGCGACGTCGTCGTCAACCACCTGATGCAAGTGGTGTCCGCGGCGGCGATGGAACCGCCCGCCGGCGGCGACCCGGCGACGATCAAGAACGCCCAGGTCGCGCTGTTCAAGGCCACCAACTCCGCCGACCCCGCCGAGTACGTGCGCGGCCAGTACGACGGGTACCGCGACATTCCCGGCGTCGCTCGCGACTCCACCACCGAGACCTACGCCGCGCTCCGGCTGGACATCGACAACTGGCGATGGTCCGGGGTGCCGTTCTTCATCAGGTCGGGAAAGCGCTTGCCCGTCACCCAGACCGAACTCCGCCTCGTGTTCAAGGAACCGCCCCGCCTCGGCTTCGGCCTGCGCGGCAACCGGCCGACTCGGGACCAGATCGTGGTGAAGCTCGACCCCTCGGCGGGGATACGGATCGTGCTCGCCGCCCGCCACTCGGACTCGATCCAGCCCGAACCCATCACGCTCGACATGGAGTTCGCCCAGCAGGGCGGTGCCGGGCCGACACCGTACGAGGTGCTCCTGCACGCCGCGATGACCGGACGGAGCCTGCGCTTCACGCGCCAGGACGAGGTCGAAGAGACGTGGCGGATCATGCAACCCCTGCTCGACGTACCTCCTCCGGTGCACCGCTATGCCCCCGGTTCCTGGGGGCCGCCGGAAAGCAGCGACCTCCTGGGCGATCTCGGGTGGCTCGGTCCCTGGGTGCACGGGTGACCGGTCGAAGTGCGTCCCGAGCCGGACGCCGCGACGAGCAGCTTCCCGATGAAACCGCGCGTCACCGTCCATGCATGACCGGGTCGGTCCGCCCCGTCTGTCCATTGCGGACCGACCTGGTCATACATGTGAGCTTGCCGGCAACAAGAACTCTAGTGTGCAACACGGTCGCGCATCACGCAACCATCTTCGGGCGACATCCGACTGCGAACACCCGGCCGAAAGGCGGCGTTTGAACGGCGTTTCAACTCGACGACCTCGAATGAGCTGTCCAGCAATGTGCGTCACGGCGAACTACCGTCAACCGGCCCACGGCGAATTCAGGGAACGTCACCCTACTGCTTCTCGCTTGACGGGTCAGGAACTGAGCTTCACGGCTTGTCCTTCGCCGTCGAACGTCCCGATCTCGCTGACGGCGGCGTTCGGGTGATAGCGCAGGATCGCCATGCACTCGTCCCCGAACGGGTCCGCCGCGCCGTTCGTCTTGGACGAACCGCAGTACGAAGCGAACAGGGGCCTGTCGAGGTGCCAGGCCGCGTTCATCACGTTCACCCGCGTCAGCCCGCCTGGTAGCTTGGCCGCGGCGCGAACGGTGTCGGCGAACAGCTTCGCGATCCGGTACCCGACGAGCGTGGCGGACGACACGGTCGCCCCGTTGCCGTACTTCGCCAGATCTGCCAGGTACTGCGTGACGTCAGGGTTCTCGGCGTTCGCCGGGTTCGTGGGGTCGCGGTAGGAGGTGGCGAAGACCATGCCGTCGGCGGCGGCCCCGGCGGACTTCATGAGCGCCGACTCGGCGCAGTAGCTCACCGCCAGGATCTGGCCCTGGTATCCGCCCTGCCTGAGCGCGGAGTTGAACTTCCCGCAATCCGGGCCCCAGACGCCGACCACGAAGTCCGGGTCGGCCGCGAGTATCGCCGAGATCTGGCTGTCGGTGTTCGTCGCGGCCAGTGCGAATTTCTGCGTGGTGACGAGGTTCAACCCGGCCCGCTTCGCCTGGCTCTGGAGAAGATTCAGGTAGATCGATCCCAGGTCGTTGTCGTAGCCGAGAAACGCGATCGAGGCGCCCGGCTTCTGGTCCGCCATGTACTTGACCCAGGCCGCGGCCTCCACCGAGTAGGTGGGCAGGCCGGAAGTCGTCCACGCGTGCGTGGCCGGGTCGCCGAATCCGCCCGCCATGACCGACAGCTGCGGGGTGCAGCTCCGCTCGACGAGCTGCTGGACCGCCTTGACGTTGGCGCTCCCGACCTGGCCGACCATGGCGAGCACGCGGCTCTCGTTGATCAGAGCGGTGGCCTGCGGGACCGTCTTGGTCGGGTCGTACTGGTCGTCCTTGGCCTCGAGCTGGAGTTTGTGCCCGCCGACTCCGCCGTCTTCGGCGTTGACCTTGTCGAGGTACACCTTCATCCCCTGCGAATAGCGGGCGCCGTTGGCCGCGGCGCCGGAGAGCGGCGCGATCGTGCCCACCTCGATGGCCGCCCCATCCGCCAGTGCGGTGGTGGCGCCGGCCGGGCACTTCGAGGTGTCCGTCCCGGCGCCGCCGGCCGAGGCGTCACCGGATCGCGGGCCCGACTGGCAGCCCGCGGCGATCAGACCGGCCGCCAGCAGCGCGGCGACGGCGGACAGCGACTTGTGCATCTTCATTGGTGCGGTCCCCTTTCTGACACCCTGCGGTTCGCTGGGCCCGAGAGCTGAGCGGGAACGCTAACGGCCGCCCGGTCGCCCTTCCGGCTCCGCTCCCGGTGTCCGGGAGCGGAGTCTTCTGGGCCGGTCACCGCGCATTCCAGCCTCCGTCCACGGCCGTCACGTCTCCGGTCACCATCGACGCGCCCGGGGACAGCAGCCAGGTGATGGCGGCCGCCTGTTCTTCGGGTTCCACCGGCCGCTTCAGGACGTGCAGGCTGCCGACGATCTCGGCCAGCCGCTCCGGTTCGGTGTTGTCGCGCACCATCGGGGTCATGGTGAGCCCGGGCGCGACGCAATTGACCCGGATGCCGTCGCGGCCGCACTGGACGGCGGCCCACCGGGTCATGTGCACGACGCCGGCCTTGGCGGCGGCGTAGGCGATCGATGTCGCGACGCTCACGCGCAGCCCCGCCAGCGACGCGATGTTGACAATCGCGCCGCCGCCGCTCGACCGCATCGCGGAGATCTCGTGCTTCATCGAGAGAAACACTCCGCTGAGCGACAGATCGACGGTGCTGCTCCAGTCATCGGCGTCCAGCGCCGTGATGTCGACGCCGTTGCGCTTGCCGCGATCTCCCCCGGCCGCGTTGACCGCGAAGTCGAGGGCGCCGGCCGACGTCCGGGCGGCTTCGACGGCCCTTCGGACGTCCGGCTCCCGGGTGACGTCGGTCAGCACAAAGGACACCGAGCCGCCGAGCTCGTCGGCGAGAGCTCGCCCCGCTTCTTCGGAAACGTCGGCGATGACGACATGCGCACCCCGCCGGGCGAGTTCGCGCACGGTCGCCGCGCCGATTCCCGACGCCCCGCCCGTCACGATGGCCCGCCTTCCGGCGAATCCATCGTCCGTCGCGTCCACCAAGGTTCACCTCCTTGAGAACCCCTGCCGTGCGTCATCTTCGCGAATCAGGTCGGGTACGGGACCGGCCCGCTCCCGCAGAGCGGGACCTCCGGCCACAACCCACGCGGCGCTGGGCGACGATCGCGGCCGGCGCCGGGAGGACCTGCCCATGACCGAGAACAACGATCGCCACCTGCTCGTGATCAATGGAGACCACGAGCGGGCATTCCGGGACTTCTACCGGAACATCCACCTTCCCGAGATCGTCGGCGTGCCTGGCTTCCGGTCGGCGACCCATCTCGAACGGTCCTCCTTCCAGCTCACCGGCACGGGCAGCGAGCACCTGACCGTGACCGTGATCGAGGGTGAGCGGCCCGACCGCCTTCGCCTTCTGGCGTGGCGGCACGCCATGGATCCCGTGGCGCCTCGTCGCGGCCCCGGCCGACCGTCGCGCTACCGGTTGGTCCGTCCGAGGTCGACCGGCAGCTGGATGCCCGTGACGTGCCGCGCGTCGTCGGAGGCCAGCCACGCGACGGCGCCGGCGATGTCCTCCGGGGCGAGCATCGGATCGGGCAGCACGCCCTGGAAGAAGGAGCTGAGCTCCCCGTCGTTCTCGAGTACCTCCGGCAGGACCGTCTTGAGCCCGGTGTCCACGCCGTGCGGATGCACGGTATTGACCCGGATCCGGTAGGTCCCGAGCTCGTTCGCCAGCGTCTTGGCCAGCCCGGTGACACCGTGTTTCGCGGCCACGTAATCGGCGAGCAGCGGCAGCCCCCGGAGCCCGGCGACCGAACTGGTGAACACGATCGCGCCCCCGGTCCCCTGCTCGATCATGATCGGGATCGCCGCCTTCGCTGTGTAGAACGCCCCGGTCAGGTTGACGCCGATCGTCTCGTCCCAGTTCTCGAGGGGAATCTCCCAGGCGTTCCCCACGGTGGTCATGCCCGCGTTCGCGACGACGACATCCAGCCGTCCGAACTCGTCCACCGCCTTTCTGAGCGCGACCTTCATCCCGGCGAAGTCCCGCACGTCGGTGATGGTCGTAATGGCCCGGCTACCGCACTTCTCGACCAGGCGCGCCGTTTCGGCGAGATCCTCCGGCACCGGGCCCGGATACGACGTCGTGGCCAGGTTGGCGCAGATGTCAAGCGCGATGATGTCCGCGCCTTCCGAGGCGAACCGCACCGCCTCGGCCCGGCCGATCCCCCGGGCCGCCCCGGTGATGAACACCACCCGGCCCTCGAACCGACGTTCCCCCGGAGTCGAGTTGGTCATCCTGCTGCTCCCTGTTTCCCGAAACGCCACGGCGGCAAGGGGCAACGGTGACACCCCGGTGGCCACGCGCGCGAGAGCCGGTTTCGCTGATCGGGACTTCGGATCGCGAACCCGGCGGGGCCACGGGAACCATCACGCGGATGGAAACGGCTGCCCACACAGTGACCCGCCCGGTGATTTCGCTGCGGTACGACCTTCAGGCCGCTCCGGGTGGACCGGGCCACGCCGAACTCGTCGCCGCGATGCTCGACCAGGTCGCCTACGCGGACCAGCACGGCCTCGATCGCGTCGTCGTCTCCGAGCACCACCACACCACCGACGGGTATCTCCCGTCCGTCTTCGTGGCGCTGGCCGCGATCGCCGCGCGAACCTCTCGCGTGCGGATCCGCCCATCCGCGCTCATCCTCCCGCTGCACGACCCGGTGCGGATCGCCGAGGACTCCGCCGTCCTCGACCTCATCAGCGGCGGCCGCCTGGACCTCGCGGTGGCGGCGGGGTACCGCGAAGTCGAATTCGCCATGCTCGGCAAGAACTTCGGCAACCGGGGGACGCGCTTACGCCGCGCCGTGAAGTTCCTCCGCGAGGCATGGTCCGGTGAGCGGTGCTTCTTCGAGGGACGGCCGGTGCTGGTTCGTCCCCTGCCCGCGACCCCCGGCGGTCCGCCGATCATCATGGGCGGGAGTACTCCGAAGACCGCGCGACGCGCGGCCGAGATCGCCGACGGGTACGACCCGGCCCGGCCGGAACTGCTCGGCGAGTACCGCCGGATCTGCGCGGAACTCGGCCGCAACCCCGGCGAATGCCTGCCGAGGGTGGGCCCGTTCTTCCTGTTCGTCACCGAGGACCCCGAGCGCGCCAGGCACCGTCTCACGCCGCACGTTCACCACGTGGTGAGTCAGTACGCCGCCTGGAGCGCGGAGAGCGGACACGTGGACGCGGCGCCCGGCCGCACCCTCGCTCGGGTGTGGGATTCGGATGCCTACCAGGTGGTCACACCGGCGGAGGCGATCAAGTTGCTGCGCGGGGACCGTTCCGGCGGGCTGCTCACACTCAATCCGCTCTGTGGCGGGCTCCCGCCGGAACTCGCGAACGACAGCCTCCGCCTGTTCGTCGAAAAGGTCCTTCCCGCGCTCGGTGGTTCCTAGCCTGTCGCGCCCTTTCCTTCCTCGTCGATGGTCGTGACTTCCTTCGTCCCGCCGCTGGTGTGCTGGAGAACCGCCACGCACTCGTCCACGAACGGGTCCGCCGGGCCATTGGTTTTCGCGGTTCCGCAGTACGCGTCGAACAGGGTGGTGTTCAGGTTCCACGCGGCGTTCATGAGGTTGGCCCTGGTCAACCCGCCCGGCCGCTGGGCAGCGGCTTTCACCGTGTCCGCGGTGAGCTTGCCGAGCCGGTAACCGTCAATGGTGAGGGACGAGACTTTGAGCCCGTTGCCGTACTTCCGCACCGCGGCGCCGAACTCCGTCACGTCCGGGTTGCCGGCGTTGCCCGGGTCCGTCGAGTCGCGGAAACCGGTCACCCAGAGATAGCCGTTCGCGGCGTCACCCGCGCCCGCCAGCACGGTCGGCGCGGCGCAGTAGGACACCCCCAGCAGTCCGCCGCGGAAACCTCCTTGTTTCAGGCCGCCGATGAGCTGACCGCACACGGCTGTGGGCGGCTCGGCGACGACGAAGTCCGGGGTGGCCGCGAGGATCGCGGTGATCTGACCGTCGATGTTGGTCGCGGTCGTGGCGGCCTTCTGAGCCGTGACGATCTTGAGGCCGAATTCCTTGGCCGCGTTGGCGAATGAGGCCGAGTACGCCGCCCCCGCGTCATTGTCGAGAACGAGGGAGGCGACGCTCGCGCCCGGGTGCTGCTGGGCGATGTACTGTGCCCAGGCGCGTGTTTCGAGGGTGTAGAGCGTGTATCCGCCGGTGGTCCACGCGTGGTTCGCCGGATCACCGAACCGGGAGTCTCCGGAGATGACGAACAACTGAGGGGTGCAGCTCCTCTCCAACAGTGCCCGCGCCGCGAGTGAGTTGGGCGTGCCGACTTCCGCGACGACGGCGAGCACCTCGTCCTGGTCGATCAGGCTGGTTACCTGGGGCACCGTCTTGGCCGGGTCGTACTGGTCGTCCTTGGTGTCGAGGGTGATCTTGTGCCCGTCCACGCCGCCCTGCTCGGCATTGAGCTTGTCGAAGTAGAGCTTCATGCCCTGCGAATACGCCGCCGAGGGCGCGGCAGGCCCGGACAGCGCCGCGACGCTACCGAGCTTGATGTCCTGCCCGCTCGCCACCGGCGTGGTGGCGCCCGGCGGACAGGCCGACGTGTTGACCGCCCAGCCGTTCGCGGTGGCCGTACCCCCTCCGCCGGTCGGGGAACTACCTGCCGACGCGCCCGGCTTGCAGGCGGCGAGCAACGCCGCCGCGGCCACCAGGGCGGCAAGAACCGTTGTTGATCCACGCGGTCTCATACTGGTACCTCTCGTCTCGTCGTTGAGTCGTGAGTGGGTCGCACGTCAGTCCGCGAATGGCACCGGGGCCAGGCCACGCGAGCCGGTGTCGATAGCGAGAACGCTGCCCGCCAGCGGCTGTTCGGCACGTTGCTCCTCGGACAGGCGCCCGCATCCGGTGGTCACGAAGAGGGTGTCGAGCTCACTACCGCCGAAGACGACGCTGGACGGGCAGGAGACCGGAAGTTCCACCATCCGCTCGGTGCTCCCGTCCGGCGCCAGGCAGCACAGCGCTCCTCCCTGGTAGAGCGCGATCCACAGCCGGCCCCGGTCATCGATCGCCATACCGTCGGCGACGCCCGGCAAGCCACTGAGATCGGCGAAGGTGGACCGGCCGCGAACGTCACCGGAATCGACATCCAGGTCCAAGCGCAGAACGCACTTCGCGCCGGTGTCGACGAGGTAGCAGACATCGCCCGCGGCGGCGAACGCCAGTCCGTTGGGGATCGTCAGCCCGCCGACCGCGAGGGTGACCACATTCCCGTGAAGGCGGTAGAAAGCACCCTCGCCGGGCGTCAGGCCGAGATCGATGGTGCCCAGCCACATCCGGCCGAACGGGTCCACCTTGCCGTCGTTCATCCGGTTTCCCGGCTTGCCGGCTTCGACCTCGGCAAGCGGTTCGCCGGGGCCGGTCAGATCGTCAGTGACGAAGAAACCCGTCGGCGTGCCATAAAGGATCCGCTTCGTGCGGGTCGGGGCGAGGCAGCCGGGCACAACATCGAGCCGCAACGTCCGCGTATCGCCGGTGGCCGGGTCGCTCGAATGCAGCGTCTTCTTGTGCATGTCGAGCCACAGCAACCGGTTCGTCACCGGATCCCAGACGGGCCCCTCGCCCAGACCGGCGTCCGTCTTGACGACGACCTCGACTTCGGTGTCAGGCACCGGGAACCCCCGCGTAGACGCCGAGGCTGTCGAGGTAGGCCACGGTGGCCGGCATCGGCTCGCCATGGGTCAGCACGTAGGGCGCCCGCTTCTTGAGTGCCTCGACCACCATCGGGCCTACCTGGTCGGCCGCAATCTTGGTGGGCTTGTTGGGACGCTCCGGGCCGACATACGCGGGCACGTCGCGGCCATCGGATTTCTCCGGATCGGCCCGCAGCCGCTCGCTCGACCAGATTCGCGTGTCGACCGGGCCGGGGAACAGCGTCGTGACGCCGATGCCAGACGGCCGCAGCTCCGCGGTCAGCGACCGGCTGAGCCCGTCGACAGCCCCCTTCGACGCCGTGTAGGCGGTGTGCCCGCCCAGCCCGGTGAGCGAGCTGGTCGAGGACGTGTTCAGGATCTGCCGGTAGCCGCGCTGTTCGAGCATCCGCGGCAGGAACGCGTGGATGCCGTAGAGGACACCCCAGAAGTTGCAGGCCATCACCCACTCGAAGTCGCTGATGGAGGACTCCGACAGCGCCCGGAACGGCCGGAGCGTCACGCCCGCGTTGTTCACCAGGATCTCGACCGTGCCGAACTGCTCGAACGCGCGGTCGGCCATCGCGCGGACCTCGTCCTGTTTGGACACATCGACCCGGATGGCGAGGGCCTTCCCGCCCCGGCCGGCGATCTCGTCGCGGACCGCGGCGGCGACGTCAAGCTCGATGTCCGCCACGGCGACGGCTGCCCCGGCCGCGGCGAGATTCCGCGCGATGGACCGGCCGATCCCGGTGCCACCGCCCGTCACCACCGCGTGCATGCCGGTGAAGTCGTCGACGCCCGGTAATGGGGATTCCACGGTCATTCCTCCAACTCCTTCGGCGAGTGCAGCGACCATTTCCGCAATGAGACGAGTTCGACGTCGGGGGTCGGTCGATGCCGACCGCGGCCAGGACTCGTGACGTTGTCTCGGCCAGGTAGATGCTGCCCTCGGAATCGCTGTCGATAAAGTGCGGGCTGAGTATCTGGTCCCAGCCATAGCCGGGCGGTCCGCCGCCGAATCCGCCCACCCGGGTGCCGGCCCTGTCGTAGAGGCTCACCGAATGGCCGATGTCCGGCATGTCCCAGAGCAGGCGCGGCGGGTGCAGATGGCTGACGATCAACAGGCCCGCGAGCGGCCCCTGGCCCGGCCGGATGCACGAGGGCCGGAACGCATGCCATTCCTCCAGCCAGGTGCCGTCGAGGTCGAACAGCTGCACCCGGTAGTTCTCGCGGTCGCAGACCGCCAGGGTGCCTTCGTCCACAAAGCACAGTGCGTGCGGGATCGCGAACTGCCCCGGCCCGGTTCCCGGCTCGCCCCACGACTTCACGTGACGGCCCGCCGCGTCGAAGTGGTGGACCCGGGCATTGCCGTAGCCGTCGGTGACGAAAATGTCCCCCGTCACCGGGTGCACGGCGACGTCCGTCGGTTGCGCGAACGGGTCACCGCTGAGCCGGGCCGCCCCGCCCTGTTGCCCGAGGACACGCACGAGCTTGCCGTCCACATCGCGCTGCTCGACGCGGTGCGTGCCGGTGTCGACCAGAAACACGGCGTCGTCGCGGACGTAGACGACACTGTGGGGGCACGCGAACTCGCCCACTCCCCAGCGCGTCAGGTAGTTGCCCGCCTTGTCGAGGACGACGACCGACGGCGAGCCACCGCGATTGAACACCAGGACGCGATCGTCATCGGTCACCGCGACCGCGTTGGCCGCGCCGCCGAAGGACAATTCGTGCGGGATGCGGAAGTGATTAGCTACCGGTGTGAACGTGGTGCCCATCCGCCCCTCCGTTCCCATTGTTTGCGAGTGACCGGTGTCGCCCGGCCGGCTACGGGCCACTGCCGTTACCCTCGCGACGATCCGGCCCTCTCGTTGCTCCCGACCAAATCCAGGGACTCGGCTTCGACCGGCTGGGCTTCGGTGGCCGGCAGAACGTGTTCGACGCGCAGGAACAGGTCGCGCACCCGGCGGAGGAACGAGACGATCCCGCCGGGCATGACGAAGATGACCACGATCAGGATCGCGCCGTAGACCACGTTGGTGAACGCGGGTGCTTTGTTGCTGTCCAGGAACGGGAGCGCGCTGGCCACGTTCTGGCTGAACTGCGGGATCCACACGATCGCGGCTCCACCGAGGGCGGCGCCCGCCACCGTGCCCGAGCCGCCGAGCAGCAAGCCGGTGATCAGTGACATCGCGACGAGGAACCCACCGCTGTCCGGTCCGACGATGGGAACCACCAGCACCAGCATGGCTCCGCCGATCCCGGCGAGCGCCGATCCGACGACGAAGGCGCTCGCCTTCCACCACGCCAGGCTCACCCCGGACACTGCAGCGCCGGTCTCGTTGTCCCGAAGGGCCATCAGCGCGCGCCCGACCCTGCTCCGCAGCGCGTTGGACACGAGCCAGAACAACACCGCGGCGATCACGGCGAGCGTGAGAAACTGCCAGCCACGGTCGGTCACCGCGAGGGGGAACCACACCGGTGCCGACCACTCGATGAACGCCGACTTCCCGTTCGCACCACCGGTCCAGTCGGTGAGCTGATCCATCTTCGCGATACTCGGGAACGCGAGGACGAGCGCGAAGCTGACCACGGCGAGGTAGAGGCCGCGGATCCGCAGCGCCGGCAGGCCGAGAACCAGCCCGATGGTGCCGCAGCAGACGGCGACGACCGGAAGAGTCGCGAGGAAGGACCAGCCCTCGTCGGAGACGAGGATCGCGGTGACATAGGCGCCCAGCCCGAAGAACGCGCTCTGACTGAACGTGAACAGGCCGCCGTAGCCCACCACGAGGTTGAGGCCGAGAACCGCGACCGCCCAGGCCGCGACACTGGCGTAGTTGATGAGGAGATAGTCGGGTTGGTAGACCGCGATCAGCACGACGGCGACGGCGAGCAGGCCATAGGCCGCGACCTGGATCGTGCGATGGGCGGCTGAGCCGTGCCGGACAGTTAGCGCCTTCATACCCGCTCCACCGGTTTACTCCCGAACAGGCCATATGGCCGCACGAGAAGGACGACTGCGATGACAAGGAGAGCCATGACCTGGCTCAGCTGGGCGCCGATGAAGGTGAACAGCGCCGGCACGAGCATCTCCACGAGACCGGTGATGAGCCCGCCGAGCACCGCACCCCCGATGCTGTCGAAGCCGCCGAGCGCGGCCGCCGCGAGCCCGAACAGCAACACGCCCGACATGAGCTGGAAGTCCATGCTGCGTGCCTGCACCGCGAAGAGCACCGCGGTGAGCGAGCCGACGGCCGCCGCGAGTCCCCAGCCGAGCATGCGCATCCGGGCGACCGGAATGCCCACCAGGCTCGCGGACTCGGCGTTCGTCGCCGCCGCCCGGTAGCTGAGCCCCAGCCGCGTCCGCTGCATGAGCAGGACGAGAGCGACCGTGACGACGGCGACGGTTCCCCAGATCCAGACCGCCGAATAGCGGATCGCGAACCGCGGCGGGCCGGCCATGATCACCCATTGGTCGGTGATCCCGCTCGGAAACGGCGTGACGGGCGTGACCGGATCGACCCCCCACACGATTCCCGTCACGGCGTTCAACAGCAGGAACAGGCCGAGCGTGATGATCACGACGCTGTGCGCCCCGCGTCGCTCGACGGGGCGGATCAGCCCGCGCTCGACGCCGGCGCCGAACATCAGCGACAGCACCATGACGACGGGGATGACCAGCCAGTACGGCTGACCGTGTTCGACACACAGCGTGAACACGACGAACGCGCCCAGCGTGCCCATCTCGCCCTGGGCGAAGTTGAGCTGGCTGGATGCCCGGTACGTGACCACCATGCTGATGGCCATCAGCGCGTAGATCGCGCCGAGCGTCAGGCCGCTCACGACCAGACCGAGGAGGTACGGGGCGTGGAACACCGTGTCGTTGATACCCGGTAGTGCTTCGATCATCATTGATCCATCTCTTAAAAGCCCAGGTAGGCCCGCCGGACGGCGTCGTCGGTCCGCAACTGGTCGGCCGGTCCGGCGAGCGTGATCTCACCGGCCTCGATGACGTACCCCCGCGTCGCGATTGACAGCGCGAGGTTGGCGTTCTGCTCGACGATCAGCATCGTCGTGCCGGTATCCCGGTTCAGTGCGCCGAGCAGGGCGAACAGATCCCGGATGATCATGGGTGCGAGCCCGAGCGACGGTTCGTCGAGGAGCAGCAGCGACGGCCGGGCCATACTGGCGCGGGCGATCGCCAGCATCTGTTGTTCGCCACCGGACAGGGTTCCCGCGCGTTGCTGCCGGCGTTCGGCCAGCCGCGGAAACGTGTCGAACCAGCGCGCGACGTCGGCGCGCACACCGCCCGAGTCCCGGCGGACGTAGGCCCCGGCGATCAGGTTCTCCTGGACGGTCAGGTCGCCGAACGTGCCACGCCCCTGGGGAACGTGACTGATCCCGAGCCGCACGGCCGCCTGAGCGGATTGTCCCACCAGCGGACGGCCCTTGAAGATCGCGCTGCCGCGAACGGTCACCGAGTCCATTTGGGACAGTGCGCGCAACGTCGTCGTCTTGCCCGCGCCATTGGCGCCGAGAACGACGACGACCTCACCCTCGTCGACCGTGAAGTCCAGCCCGTGCAGCACCGGGATCTGTCCATACGAAGCCCGCAGGCCGGCCACGTCGAGCAGCGTCATGACACGGCGCTCCCCAGGTAGGCTTCGATCACCCTCGCGTCGTTCTGCACCTCGGCCGGAGCGCCCTCGGCGATCTTCTTGCCGAAGTCGAGGACGACGACCTTGTCCGAGAGGCCCATGACCATCTGCATGTGGTGCTCCACCAGCAGAAGCGTCAGCCGGTGTTCCGCACACAGCAGGCGGAGCGTCTGCGCAAGCTCGTCGACCTCGCTGTGCGTCAGGCCGGAGGCGGGCTCGTCGAGGAGCAGCAACCGGGGGGAACTCGCGAGCGCGCGGGCGAGCTCCACCCGCTTGAGCGTGCCGAACGGCAACCCGGCGCAGGCGTGGAAGGCGTACCGATCGAGATCCAGCGACCGGAGGATGTCCGCCGCCTCCCGGCGTAGCCGGGACTCCTCACGCCGCGTCCACAACCGCAGCGGCGCGGTCAGCCAGCTCTGCCGCGACGCGCAGTGGGCGCCGACCATGACGTTCTCCAGCACGGTCATACCGGGGAACAGCGCCAGGTTCTGGAAGGTCCGCGCGATACCGGCACGCGCGATTCCTTGCGGTGGCACTCGAAGAAGCTCACGTCCCTCGAAGCGGATGCTCCCCTCGTCCGGCTGGTAAATGCGGCTGACGCAGTTGAACAGGGTCGTCTTGCCCGCGCCGTTGGGACCGATGAGACCGCAGATCTCCCCTGGCTCGACCGCGAAGGACACGCCGTCGAGCGCGACAACCCCACCGAACCGGACCGTGATGTCCCGAACCTCGAGTACCGCCATGAGCCCGTCCCTTCCTGGAGATGAGCCTCGGATTCGACGCCGGCCGGACCCTAGCCACGGCCGGCGAAGTGAGGCAGCCGCTGTTCCCGATGACCGGGAGCGACTCATTCGCCGAGCGTTCGTCCCTGTCCTTCGGCGTCGAACGAACCGACCTGCTTCGCACCGGAAGTCGTGTCGTATCGCAGAAGTCCGACGCACTCGTCGACGAACGGGTCCCGCGCGCCGTTGGTCTTCGCGGTTCCGCAGTACGAGTCGAACAGTGTCGTATCGAGGTTCCACGCCGCGTTCATGAGGTTCACCCTCGTCAGGCCACCGGGCATCGCGGCCGCCCTTTTCACCGTGTCCGTGAAGAGCCGGGCGAGCCGGTAACCGTCGATCGTGAAGGGCGACGGAACCAGGCCGCCCCCGTACTTCTGGACGTCGGAAAGGAACTGCTGCACATCGGCGTTGCCGGCATTCGCCGGGTTGGTGGGGTCGCGATACGCGGTCCCGTAGACCATTCCGTTCGCGGCGTCACCGGCGGCGGTGAGCAGTGCCTTGGAGCCGCAGTAGCCCGGCGCCAGGACCCCGCCGCGGAATCCGCCTTGTGCGAGCAGGTTTTGGAACGACCCGCAGATGCTGGTGAGGACGGCGCCGACGACGTAATCGGGTTGTTCGGCGAGCATGGCGGAAATCTGGGAGTCGACGTTCGTCGCGGTGGGCGCGAACTTCTGCGTGACGACGATGTTCAGCCCGGCCTTCCTGGCGGCGGTCGTGAAGAACTTCGAGTACGTCGCGCCCGCGTCGTTGTCGACCTGCAGGAAGGCCACCGTCGCGCCCGGCTTCTGTCCGGCGATGTACCGCGCCCACGCCGTGGCCTCGACCGAATAGAGCGTGTAGCCGCCGGTCACCCACGAGTGCGGTCCGGGATCCCCGAACTTCGTGTCCCCGGAAATGGCCCACAGGTCCGGGACGCAGTACCTCTCCACGAGCGGCTCGCTCGCCGCCACGTTCGCGGTGCCGGCCTGCCCCAGGAGGGCGAACACCTTCTCCTGGGACACCAGGCTGGTCACCTGCGGGACGGTCTTGGTCGGGTCGTACTGGTCGTCCTTGGCGATCAGCCGGAGCGGATGGCCCTCGACTCCGCCCTGCTCCGCGTCGAGCTTGTCGAAATACAGCTTCATGCCCTGGGAGTAGCCCGCAGTTGCCGAGGCGGGGCCCGACAGCGGGGCGACGGTGCCGACCTCGAGCGGCGCCCCGGGGGCGAGCGGAGTCGCGGCGTCCGCCGGGCAGGCCGAGGAATTCACCGCGAACGGCCCAGGCGGAATGGCACTCGCCGGGGAGGACCCGGACGGCGAAGCCGCCCCGCAGCCGGTGGCGGTAAGCGTGGCCAGGATCGCCGATACCACAACGGTTTTCGGCCTGGCGTTCCACGGTTTCATCCGGCGGCACCTCCACGTTGCGGTCGCCTGCGATCGCGAACGCTAGCCGCGGCGCCTCAGGCGCGTCGCCGACGACTCCCGCTGTCCGGGAGCGGTGTCAGGAATTGCGGCCGCCGTCCACCGCCACCGTCTGCCCCGACACGTGACCGGCCGCCGGTGAGGCGAGGAACGCCACCGTGGCGGCCACCTCGGCAGGTGTACCCGCGCGGCCGCTGTCGGACCGCTCCAGCAGCCGGGTCCGCAGTCCCTCGTCGAGCTCGGTGGGGAAGAAGTCGGTGGCGTCGGTGAGGCCCGGCGCCACGACGTTGACCGTGATTCCCCGGCGCCCGACTTCGGCGGAGAGCGCCCGCGCCCACGCCTCGACGGCCGCCTTCGCCACGCCGTACCCGTGCGAATGCGGTCCGCCGGAGCGCGCCGCCGCGGAACTGAAACCGATGATCCGGCCGCCCGGCCCGATGCGGTCGAGGAGCGCGTAGGTCAACGTCACCGTCGTGATCAGGTTGGCCCGCAGCTGTGCTTCCCACAAGGCGACGACCTCGGCGAGGCTGCCGGGCGCGGGCGTCCTCGTCGCCATGTTGACGCCCGCCGCGTTGACCAGCACGTCGACCCGTTCCGGAAGCCGGGCCAACGTGCGTTCGACCGCCCCGATATCGGCGACGTCGCATTCGAGCGGACGGACCCGCTCGCCGAGTTCCTTCGCCGTGCGTTCCAGCACCTCGGTGCGGCGCCCGAGGATGACGACCTCGTCGCCGCTCTCGGCGAACGACTGCGCAACGCTGCGACCGATCCCGGTGCCCCCGCCGCTGACGACCACCATCCTCGGCATCAGCGCACCGCCACCGGGCTCACGAGCCCGCCCGTGCTGTGCACGAAGGGTTCCGGCGTCGCGCTGAGCAGGAACTCGTATCTCCGGTCGGCGGCGCAGGCGTCCGCGAGCCCTTCGAAGACCCAGTTCTCGCCGAGCGGCATCCCCATCATGACCAGGCAGAGGATGTGCAGCGGGAGAAACACACCATCCACATTGGAGGGAAGCAGCTCGGTGGGCATGTTGTCGATGGCGACCGCCGCGACGTCCCGCTCGTGGAAGTACACCGCGGCGTCGTAGTCGAAGGCGGGGACGTTGTCGCGGTAGCCCAGGACGTCACCGGCGAGGAAATGCCGGCTGTTCCCGGTGCGGACCGCGACGATGTCGCCGGGCTGGACCGAGACACCCTGAGCACGCTCGACGTCTTCGAGCACCGCCCGCGTGACGGCGAACTTGCGCGGCAGATCTTCGACACCCACGTGGCGGGCGACGTCGAGCAGGACGCCCCGCGACACGACGGCGCCGAACGCGTCGATCCCGAGCTTGGTGGCACCCGCCGCGGTGATGACGCCGGCCGGATAACCGTTGTAGACCTGCCCGGCATAGCTGACGTGCGACAACGCGTCCCAGTGCGTCGCGGCCTGGGTCGGGGTGACCACGATGTCGTCGCTTGCGGCGCACTCGTCGGGCGCGGGCGCCACCGGGGTGTTGATCGCCAGCATCGACCGAACCGGATTGATCCGGGCGGGCGCACGGTCAGGAAGCTGAGGGCCGTGCGGCGAGAGGTCCATGCCCAACCGGAACGCGGCACCGTCCACGACGCTCGCGGCGGCCCGCCGCAGGACATCGCCGGTGATCAGGTTCAGCGTTCCCCGCTGGTCCTCGGCGCCCCACCGGCCCCAGTTGCTGACCCGCTTGGCGAGCCCGCGGAACTCGTCGAGAGAGATCATGTCCTCCGGACTCCTAACGGCCCGACATGGCGATCTCGCCGGCGACGCCGTGCACGGCCTCGACCAGCAACGGCACCACCCGTTCCAGCGGCCGGTCGGGTGGACCGGACAGCGACACCGACGCGATCGGCCCGTCCATTCCCCGGATGGCGAGCGCGACGGACGTCGTGCCGAAGAAGTTCCGGACGAAGGCAAGGCCCTTCCGCTGACGGATCGCGTTCAGTTCGCCGGTCAGCCTGGACATGTCGAGATGACGCTCGGCCACCACCTCGAAATCGAACAAGACATCCAGCTGCTCGGGCGAAAGCCACGCGAGGATGGCTCGCCCGGATGCCGTGCGATGCGCGGGGGCCCGGCCACCGACCCGCGACACCATGTCAGCCGCTTCGCGGCCGCCGACCTTGTCCAGGTAGACGGTGTCGATGCGGTCCAGGACGGCCAGGTGCGCGACCAGCCCCGTGCGCAGGTACAGCTCATGCAACCGCGGCGCGGCGGCCGCCCGCACCGGGCCGTAGCCCACGTCGCGGCCACCGAGGGACAGCGCGCGGGGGCCGAGGCGGTATCCGGACGCCGAATGGGTGACCCAGTTCGCGCGGATGAGCTGGTCGAGGATGCGGTGGGCGGTCGAGCGTGGCAGGTTCGTCCGTGCGACGACCTTCTCGAGGGTCAGCCGGGTCTGTGGCCGCTGGAAGAGCTCCAGGATCAGTGTCATCCGTTCGACCATCGAGACCGGCACGCCGGAATGGTCGGACCCGCGATCCGCACTGACCGGCAGGACGTCCAACACTGCGCTCACGCGATTCCTCCTTTGGACTGCGGAGTGCGTGACGTGTCCGCATCGGACCCGAGCGTCGTTCCACACCCCATACCGAATGCCATTCGATAAGTCGCGCAAGGGCACTGTGCCACGCCGGACGCGCTCCCCGCAAGGACTTCCGTCCCGCACGTGGACGAGTCGATTCGCAACCGGTGACCACCGCGAGCGTGCCGGCTCCCGGTGGGCGGGAGCGGCCCGCGCCAAAGGCCGCCCGCTGCGGGCACTATCGGGTCCCGGCCGTCCGGCCTGCCGTCGGAAGCCCTACCCGCGAAGGAGCTGAGTTGTGTCCGAGGACGAACCCGTCCACTACGAAGTGCGCGGGACGACCGCCGTCATCACGATGGACCGCCCCGAATACCGCAACGCGCAGAACTCGGCGATGACCTACGCGCTGGACCGGGCATTCAGGCGGGCCGTGGACGACGACGCGGTGCGGGTGGTGGTCCTGGCGGGAGCGGGTAAGCACTTCTCCGCCGGCCACGACATCGGCACGCCCGGCCGCGACGTGGACGAGCACTTCGACAACGAGGCGATCATCTGGTGGGACCACCTCGGCCGCCCCGGGGGCGACCAGCGCTACTCCCGCGAGATGGAGGTCTACCTCGGCATGTGCCGGCGGTGGCGGGAGATCCCCAAGCCGGTCATCGGCATGATTCAGGGCGCGTGCGTCGCGGGCGGGCTCATGCTCGCCTTCGTCTGCGACCTCGTGGTGGCCAGTGACGACGCGTTCTTCGCCGATCCGGTCGTGCGAATGGGTATCCCTGGTGTGGAGTACTTCGCGCACCCCTGGGTCCTGGGCACCCGGTTCGCCAAGGAGATCCTCTACACCGGCGACCGTTTCCCGGCGCAGCGCGCCTACGAACTCGGATTCGTCAGCCAGGTCGTTCCGCGTGACGCGCTGGAGGAAGCGACGACCGCCCTCGCCGACCGGATCGCCGCGATGCCGCAGTTCGGCCTGGCACTGACCAAGCGCGCGGTCAACCAGTGCGAGGACCTGATGGGGCTGCGCGCCGGCATGGATTCCGTCTTCGGGCTGCACCATTTCGCCCACGCCCACAACGCGGAGGTCGGCGCCGACTCGCTCGGCGGCATGGACGCGAAGTCGATGAAGGCGAGCGCCAATGGATCTTGACCTGGACGCCGCCACCCTCGCCTTCCGCGACGAGGTGCGAGCATGGCTCGGCGACAACGTCCCGGCCGCACCGCTGCCCCCGCTCGACACGGCCGAGGGCTTCGCCGCTCATCGCGAATGGGAACACCGGCTCGCGGAGGCCAGGTACTCCGTCGTGTCGTGGCCGCGCGAGTTCGGCGGGCGCGACGTATCTCTGGTGGATTGGGTGATCTTCGAGGAGGAGTACTACGCGGCCGGAGCCCCGCAGCGGGTCGGCCAGAACGGACTGTTCCTCCTCGCACCGACGCTGTTCGCCCACGGCACCGCCAAGCAACGCCGCCGCGTCCTGCCACCAATGGCACGGGCCGAGGAGGTCTGGGCGCAAGCCTGGTCCGAGCCCGAGGCCGGGTCCGACCTGGCCGGTATCCGTGCCCAGGCCGAGAAGGTCGACGGCGGATGGCTGTTGTCGGGGCAGAAGACGTGGTCGACCCGGGCGACCTACGCCGACCGCGGATTCGGGCTCTTTCGCAGTGATCCGGCCGCCGATCGGCATCGGGGCCTGACCTACTTCCTGTTCGATCTGCACGCCGACGGCGTGACCGTCCGCGGGATCCCGCAACTGGACGGCCGGCCCGGCTTCGCCGAGATCTTCTTCGACAGCGTCTTCGTCCCTGACGAGGACGTGATCGGCGAGCCCGGCAACGGCTGGAAAGTGGCGATGTCGACCGCGGCGAACGAGCGCGGACTGTCGTTGCGAGCCCCCGGCCGCTTTCTGGCATCCACGGCGCGGTTGCTCGCACTGGCCCGCGACAGCTCGGATCCGGCACTCGCCGACCGGGCGGTGGACATCTGGGTTGCCGCACGCGCGTACCAGCTGCACACCTGGCAGACCGTGACCCGCCTGCTGGACGGCGGGGAACTGGGCGCCGAGTCGTCGCTCGGCAAGATCTACTGGTCCGAACTCGACCTTGCCCTGCATGAGACCGCGCTCGACCTGCTCGGGGAGTCGGCCGAGCTCGAGAGCGACTGGATGGCGGGCTACCTGTTCGCCCTCGCCGGACCGATCTATGCCGGGACGAACGAGATCCAGCGCAACGTCATCGCCGAACGGATGCTGGGGTTGCCCCGATGAGATTCCAGCCCACCACTGAGCAACGGGAGTTCACCTCCGTTCTCCGGGATTTCCTCGCCGGCCAGGACGTTCCGTCGATCGCGCGAGCGTGGGCCGCGGGCGACGTGGCGCCCGGCCGTGCCCTCTGGCGGAAACTCGCCGCTCAGGGGGTGCTCGCACTCGGAATTCCGGAGGAGCACGGCGGACTCGGTGCCACCGAGGTGGACCTCGTGCTGGCCTTCGAGCAGTTGGGCAAGGCCGCGGTACCTGGCCCCTATGCCGAGTCGGCCGCCGTGCTGCCACGGCTGTTGGAGGGCGGTCCGGCCGCGAGTCACCTTGACGCGATCGCCCTCGGCGAGACGATGGGGACGGTGGCCCTGCCCCCTGCCGTCCCCTATGCGGTCGACGCCGCGGAAGCCGACGCGGTCTACGTCGTGGAAGCGGGACAGCTGACGAGCGGGGTGGTGACGGACGAGCGAACCTCGGTCGACGGCACCCGGCGCCTCGGCGTGGTCCAGGCGGGGGCGCCCCTCGCTGCCGTCGACGCCACGTCCGCGTTCGACCACGGCGCACTGACCACCGCCGCCTACCTGCTCGGCCTCGGCGGAGCATTGCTCGATCAGGCCGTCGGCTACGCGAAGATCCGCCGCCAGTTCGGCTCGGCGATCGGCTCGTTCCAGGCGGTCAAGCACGCGCTGGCCGACGTCGCGGTCGCCCTCGAATTCGCCCGCCCACTGCTCTTCGGTGCCGCGCTGGCCATCGGCGGGCCCCACGCGTCGCGGGACGTCTCGGCCGCCAAGCTGGCCTGTTCCGCCGCGGCGAACCGCGCCGCGCGCACGGCACTGCAGGTGCACGGCGCCATCGGATACACGGCCGAGTACGACCTGTCGATCTGGCTGGTCAAGGTGCGCGCCCTCAGTTCCGCTTGGGGCACCGCGCGGCTGCACCGGGATCGCGTGCGCGCCGCACTGACAGACGAGGTGAACCATGGCTGACGACGTCATCGTCACGCGCGCCGGCGCGGTCCAGATCATCACGATCAACCGTCCGCAAGCCCGCAACGCGCTCGACCTCAGCGTCGCGACCAAGATCTGCGCGGCGGTCGACGAACTGGACTCCTCGGCGGAGTTGCGCGCCGGTGTGCTCACCGGCGCGGGCGGCATCTTCTCCGCGGGCATGGACCTCAAGGCGTTCCTGCGCGGTGAACGACCCGTCATCGAGGGCCGCGGGCTGTGCGGGATCACCCGGACCAGGCCGCGCAAGCCGATCGTGGCGGCCGTCGAGGGGTGGGCGCTCGCCGGTGGATTCGAACTGGTCCTCGCGTGCGACCTGGTGGTCGCCTCCAGCGCCGCCCGGTTCGGGGTTCCCGAGGTGACCCGTGGCCTGGTCGCGGCGGGCGGCGCAGCCCTGACACTGGCGCGCCGTCTCCCGCAGAACCTCGCCCTCGAACTCCTTCTCACCGGCGAGCCCATCGACGCGGCCCGTGCCGCGGAGATCGGCCTGGTGAACCGTGTCGTCAACCCGGGCGAGGCGGCCGAGAAGGCCGGACGTGTTGCGGCGGCGATCGCCGCGAACGGGCCGCTCGCCGTCGCCGCGACGAAACTCATTGCCACCAGCAGCCCGGACTGGACGCTGGCGCAGGGGTGGGAACGGCAGAGCGAGATAGTCGCGCCCGTGGCCGCATCGGCGGACGCCCGTGAGGGAGCCCGCGCCTTCGCCGAACGGAGGTCGCCGGTATGGCAGGGCCGCTGACCGGCCTGCGGGTCCTCGAGTTCGCCGGCTTGGGACCAGGCCCGCACGCCGCGATGGTGCTCGCCGACCTGGGTGCGGACGTGCTGTCCGTGAACCGGTCGGCGGACGACGTCGACGACGCCGATTTCCTGCTGCGCGGGCGCACCACTACCGTGCTGGATCTGAAGAGCGACGCCGGGCGGGAGCAGGCGCTGCGGCTGGCCGGTGCCGCCGACGTGCTGATCGACCCGTTCCGGCCGGGAGTGCTGGAGCGACTCGGACTCGGCCCGGAGAACTGCCTGACCGCCAACCCTCGGCTGGTGTACGCACGGATGACCGGCTGGGGCCAGGACGGTCCCCTCGCCCCCCGGGCCGGTCACGACATCAACTACATCGCCCTGACCGGCGTGCTCAACGCGATCGGCCACGCCGGGGAACGCCCCGTGCCGCCGATGAACCTCGTCGGCGACTTCGGCGGCGGTTCGATGTTCCTGCTGACCGGGATCCTCGCGGCGCTGTGGGAACGGGAACGGTCCGGCGCGGGCCAGGTCGTCGACGCGGCGATGGTCGACGGAATCAGTGTGCTCAGCCAGATGATCTGGTCGTTCCGCGCCGCCGGTCGCTGGTCCGACCAGCGGGGCACCAACCCGCTTGACTCGGGAGCCCCCTACTACGACACCTACGAGTGCGCCGACGGGCGGTACGTCGCCGTCGGTGCCGTGGAGCCGCGGTTCTTCGCCGAACTGCTCGACGGCCTCGGTCTGTCGGCCGCCGACCTTCCGGCGCAGCGCGACCGCGACGGCTGGCCCAAGCTGCGTGCGTGTCTCGCCGCCGCGTTCCGCACCCGCGGCCGCGACGAGTGGACCGCTCACTTCGCCGGCCGCGACGCCTGCGTGACCGGTGTGCTGAGTTTCGCCGAAGCGCTTGCCGAGCCACACCTCGCGACCAGGAACACATTCGTGCGCGTCGGTGACGACGTCGAGCCCGCTCCCGCACCACGGTTCTCGCGGACCGTACCCGGCGTGCCGAGGCCACCGGTACACATCCCCGCCGGCGAGGCGGCGGGGCGATGGGAGGTGGCAGTCGGATGACCGTCCTCGTGTCCCGGCCGGCCGAGCACGTCGCCGTCGTGACTCTCAACCGGCCGGATTCGCTCAACTCGATAACCCACGAACTGCTCACCGACCTGGGCCACGCGTTCACCGAACTCGACCAGGACCGCGATGTCCGGGCGATCGTCCTGACCGGTGCGGGCCGCGGGTTCTCCGCGGGGCTCGATCTGCGCGACCCTGGCCGCCCGCCGGGCAGCGACGACCTCGGGGTCGTCCAGTACAAGTTCCGCTTCCAGCGCCGGTTCTCCGGGCTGATCGAGCAGATGCACGGGCTGCGGCCGGCGCTGGTGGCGGCGGTGAACGGGGCCGCGGTCGGGGCGGGTCTCGGCCTCGCGCTGGCCTGTGACACTCGGGTCTGCGGGCCGGGCGCCAAGTTCGGCGTGGGACCGATCAAAATCGGGCTGGCCGGCGCCGACGTCGGCATTTCGTACTTCCTGCCGAGAGTGGTCGGGACGACGCTTGCCTTCGAGATGATGCTCACGGGCCGGCTCGTCACCGCCGACGAGGCGAGGACGTCCGGGCTGGTGCTGCGAGTCGCGGACGACCCGCTCGCGGAGGCCGTCGGCATCGCGGGCGCCATCGCCGCCAACGCCCCCTTCGCGCTGTGGACGACCCGTGACCTGATGTGGGCGAATGTGGACGCGCCGTCGCTGCGGCACGCCATCGTGCAAGAGGACCGGGCGCAGGTGCTGGTCAGCCTCACCGACGATCTAGCCGAGGGCAAGCAGGCGTTCGTGGACCGCCGGGCCGCCACTTACCAGGACAGATGAGGTAGCGGGTCGATGCAATTGGCGGTTTCCGTGCTCACCGAGGAGCAACGCGCACTCCGTGAGTCCACTTCGCGCTTCGCTCAGGAGCGCTACCCGTTGGCAAAGGTCCGGGAGACCGCCGACAGCGGTGCCCCACTGCCGGCGGGGTTCCTCCGGCAGGCGGCCGAGCTCGGGTGGTTCGCGATGCTCGTCCCGGAGTCACTGGGCGGCGGGACGGTCTCCGGCCGGCCGACCGCCGACGCGGCCGTCATCGCCGAGGAGCGCGGCCGGTGGCTTCAGCCGGCCGCGTTCGTGCCGGCCAACGTCGTCGCGCTGGCACTGGCCGAGTCGGGTAGCGAAGCGCAGCAGACGAAGATCCTCCCGGCCGTGATCGCCGGGGAACAGCGGGTGAGCTGGGCATTCGCCGGGGACCGGGGCAGCGGGGCGCCCGGCGGCGTCGGCTATGTACGCACCCCGGAGGGCATCCGGTTGTCCGGCACCGCGACCTCTGTGCAGGACGGGGGCGAGTCCGATCACCTGCTGGTCACCGCGACCGGCCCGGACGGCCCGGTCCAGGCGCTGGTCTCCCGCGACGCGCCGGGCCTGACCGTGCAGCCGCTCACGTCGTTGGATGTGACCCGGCGGTTCTGGTCGGCGCGGTTCGACGACGTCGACGTCAGCACGCCGGACCTCGTCGGTGAACCGGGCGAGGCCACCGAGACCCTGCTGCGGCGGCAGCTCGACCTCGCCGCCCTGCTGACCTGCGCCGAGATGGTCGGCGCGATGAGCAGCGACCTCGAACTGGCCATCGCCTATGCCAAGAACCGCACCGCGTTCGGGCGGCCGATCGGGTCGTTCCAGGCCCTCAAGCACCAGCTTGCCGACGCCGCGACGCTCGTCGAAGCGAGCAAGGCAGCCGTGGACGTCGCGGTCGACGCCCGGGACGGCGGCGGGCCGCCCGACGCCGCGTCGGTCGCCAAGGCTTTCGTGAGCCGCAGCGCCGTCGAGGTCGCCCACGTGTGCTGGCAGGTGTTCGGCGGCATCGCCTACACCTGGGAACACGATCAGCACCTCTACCTGCGCCGGCTCACCACCGACGCACTGCTCTACGGCGACGTCGGCGACCACCACCGAAGGATCCTCGCGCTGCAAGGGGTGCCCGATGGCCACTGAACCAACCGAACCAACCGAACCGACCGTCGAGGACTTCCGGGCGCAGGCGCGGGCCTGGATCCAGGAGAACCTCGAACGACGTGACGAGCACGTGCCTCCGGCCGAGGGCTGGACCCCCGAGCGGGTGGCCCGGGAGCGCGCGCTCCAAAAGCGGCTCTACGAGGCCGGGTACGCGGGTATCGCCTGGCCGGCCGAATACGGCGGGCGGGGCCTGACGAGTGCGCACCAGCGGGCGTTCAACGAAGAGGCCGCCGCGTTCCGCACACCCGACTTCGGCATCGCGGGCCAGACCACGTTCGACATCTGCGTGCCCACGATGCTCGCCTGCGCATCGCCGGAATTCCTGAGCCGCCATGTGCCCCGCGTGCTCGCGGGCGAAGAGCTGTGGGTCCAGTTCTACTCCGAGCCCGAGGCGGGATCGGACCTGGCGGGAGTGCGCACGTCGGCGGTCCGCGACGAGCGGGGCTGGCGCCTGGGCGGCGCCAAGATGTGGTCGAGCGCCGCGTACTACGCCGACTTCGGCATGTGCCTGGTCCGGACCGACTGGAACGTGCCCAAGCACCGCGGGCTGACCTGGTTCGCGGTGCCCATCGCCGCGCCGGGTGTGACCGTCCAGATGATCCGTCAGATCGACAATCGCGCGGACCTGTGCCAGGAGTTCTTCGACGACGTTCTGCTCACCGACGACGACGTGATCGGCGAGGTGAACGACGGCTGGGCGGTCGCCCGCAGGATGTTCGTCCTCGAGCGCGGTGGCGGCAGCCGCGCCGAGTCCGGTCTCCGGGCCACCCCGGTGCGCGAGTTCCCCGATGACCTGGTCGAACTGGCGGCGCGTGCCGGTCGGCTCGGCGATCCCCGGGTCCGCGACCTGATCGCCACCGCCCACGTCAACGACCGCGTCTACGAGGCGCTGATGGGACGGATCGTCGCGCTGGGGCGCACCGGTGCTTCGGATGCGGCGGCATTGGCGGCCTACGGCAAGCTGCTGCGCGGCATCCACACCCCGCTCCGGGCGCGGATGGGGCTGGAGATCGGCGGTGCGGCCGCCGTCGCCCATGACCCGGGCGACGATCCGGCGGCCGCCGCGAGCTTCGCCTACCTCAACGGCCGGATGCCGAGCATCGCCGGTGGCACCAACGAAATGCAGCGCAACGCGATCAGCGAACGCGTCCTGGGACTGCCCAGGGAGCCGAGCTACGACACGGATCGCCCGTACTCGGAAGTACTGCGCGATATCGGCAACTGGCAGACCCAGGCATGAGGAGTGAATCGTGACCAGTGGACGTGATGCGGTCATCGTGGCCGCGGTGCGGACGCCCGTCGGCAAGCGCAACGGCGCGCTCTCGTCCAGCCACGGCATCGACGTATCGGCCCACGTGCTGCGCGCGCTGCAGGAGCGTGCGGGCATCGACCCCGGGCTCGTGGACGACGTGATCTGGGGCTGCGTGCAGCAGGTCGGCGAGCAGGCGGTGAACATCGGGCGCAACGCGGTGCTGTCGGCCGGCTGGCCGGAAAGCGTGCCGGCGACCAGCATCGACCGCCAGTGCGGCTCGTCCCAGCAGAGCGTGCATTTCGCCGCCGCCGGGCTGATCGCCGGACAGTACGACGTGGTGGTGGCCGGTGGCGTGGAGATGATGTCGCGGATCCCGATGGGTTCCGCGCGCGGCGCGGGTCTGGGCAGCCCGATGACCGACGACATCCGCGACCGCTACGGTCTCGACGGCTTCAACCAGGGACTCGGCGCCGAGATGATGGCCGGGAAGTGGAACCTGTCCCGGACCCGGCTCGACGAGTTCGCCGCCGGGTCCCACGCGAAGGCCGCCGCCGCGATCGACGCGGGACGGTTCGCCGCCGAGATCGCGGCCTACCCGCTGCCGGACGGCACGATCTTCGACACCGACGAGGGGCTGCGCCGGGGCACGAGCGTGGCGAAGCTCGCGGCTCTCAAACCGGCGTTCAAACCCGACGGTGTCATCCATGCGGGAAACTCCTCGCAGATCAGTGACGGGGCTGCCGCGATCCTGCTGACGACAAGCGAAAACGCGCGCCGGCTCGGCCTGCGCCCGATCGCCCGGGTGCACACCGCCGTCCTGGCCGGGGACGATCCGGTCATGATGCTCAGCGCGCCGATACCGGCCACGAGCAAGGCCCTGGCACGTGCCGGCCTGAAGATCGACGACATCGGGGCGTTCGAGGTCAACGAGGCGTTCGCCCCGGTCCCGCTGGCGTGGCTCGCCGAGACCGGCGCGAACCCCACGGCGATGAACCCGGGCGGCGGCGCGATCGCGCTGGGGCATCCGCTCGGCGGCTCGGGCGCCCGGATCATGACCACGCTCGTGCATCACATGCGGGACAACGGCATCCGGTACGGCCTGCAGACCATGTGCGAAGGCGGCGGCATGGCCAACGCCACCATCCTCGAACTACTCGGAGCGTGAATCGTGAACATCGAAGGCATTACGGCACTGGTCACCGGCGGGGCCTCGGGCCTCGGCGCGGCGACGGCCGCGCGGCTGGTCAAGGACGGCGCCAACGTGGTCGTCCTCGACCTGCCGACCTCGCGCGGCGCCGAGGTGGCCGAGGAACTCGGCACGCGGTGTACGTTCGCTCCCGGTGACATCACCGACGCGGACGACGTGAGCGCCGCGGTGGCGGCCGCGGAGAGCATGGGGCCGCTGCGCGCGCTCGTGCACTGTGCCGGAATCGGGAAGGCGATGCGGCTGGTCGGCAAGGACAGGACGCCGGGCACGATCGAGGACTTCACCCGGGTCATCCAGGTGAATCTCATCGGCACCTACAACGTCCTGCGGCTGGCGGCGGCGAGCATGGCGGGCAACGAGGAGGTCAACGGCGAGCGGGGGGCGTGCGTGCTGACCGCGTCCGTCGCCGCCTTCGAGGGACAGATCGGCCAGATCGCTTACACGGCCTCGAAAGGTGGAGTCGCCGGCATGACGCTGGTGGCCGCGCGCGACCTGGCCAACCGGCGAATCCGGGTATGCACCATCGCGCCCGGGCTGCTCGACACTCCCCTGCTCGGCCGCCTGCGCGAGGACATCAAGGTCGCGCTGGCCGCGACCGTGCCCAACCCGTCGCGGCTCGGTCAGCCGGCCGAGTACGCCGAGCTGGCCACCTCGATCCTGCGCAACGGTTACCTCAACGGGGAGATCATCCGGCTGGACGGCGCCCTGCGCATGGCGCCACGCTGAACCGGCGTCCGTCAGCCACGACAACATCGACATTGGTGTGAGGATTCATGGGTAAGTTCGGCGGCCGCATCACCGGCGCCCGCATGCGGGACTGCAAGGCCATCGCGGAGATCTACGAGGAAGCCGGCTTCGAGTCGATCTGGGTACCGGATCATCTCGCGCTGCCGGCCGAAATGCCGACCAACTACCCGTACCGTGCGGACGGAACGCTCCCCTTCCCCACCGATTCGGCGCTGTTCGACCCGTGGGTCTGGCTCGCCTACATCGCGGCCGCGACCGAGCGGGTCAAGCTCGCGACCGGTGTCTACATCCTTCCGCTCCGTCACCCGCTCGACACGGCTCGAAGCGTGGTGTCCCTGGACCGGGTCTCGAACGGCCGGGTGCTCCTCGGGATCGGCGTCGGCTGGCTCGAAACCGAGTTCGAGTGGGTCGGGCAGGACTTCACGGCGCGCGGACCGCGAACCAGCGCCATCATCAGGGCGCTGCGCGCGCTGTGGACCGAGGACACCGCCGAGATCCACGACGAGTTCTTCGACTTCGGCCCGACGCGGCTGCGGCCGCAGCCGCGCGTCCCGATTCCGATCGAGGTCGGCGGCAAGACCAAGGCCGCCCTGCGCCGCACCGCCGAGCTGGGTGACGGCTGGATCGAGGTCGGCTCACGCACCGTGGACGTGTTCCGGGAACGGGTCAAGGAGTTGCACGACCTGCGCTCCGAGTTCGGGCGAACCGGCCCGTTCGAGGTGACCGTCTCCGACCGGGCACTGCTCAAGAGTGCGTCCGGCTTCGAGGAGATCTTCGAAGCCGGCGCCACGCGCGTGGTCGTCGACCCGCCGCGCAGCCGTTCCGGTGTGATCGAACTGGACGAGTTCGCGCGGTGGGCGAAGGCCTTCTCCCGCGACGTGATCAAGCCGATGGCGGAAAAATGACGTGGGCACAGAGCGGACTGGACCTGGACTTCGACGTCGACCCCGAGTTCGCGGACAAACTGTCCTGGGCGGACGACTTCGTCTCGGGCGAGGTCGAACCGCTCGACCGGGTCCTCGGCCACCCGTGCGACATGGCCGATCCGGTCCGGGCCGCGTTGATTCCCCCGCTGCAACAGCGGGTGCGCGAGGCGGGCCTGTGGGCCTGTCACCTCGGTCCTGAGCTCGGCGGCCCGGGTTACGGCCAGGTGAAGCTCGGCCTGCTCAACGAAATCCTCGGCCGGTCACGGTGCGCGCCGGTCGTGTTCGGCTGTCAGGCCCCGGACTCCGGCAACACGGAGATCCTCGCCCGGTTCGGCACCGAGGAGCACAAGAAGCGGTATCTGAAGCCCTTGCTGAACAACGAGATCGTCTCCTGCTTCGCAATGACCGAACCGCAGGGCGGGTCCGATCCGACCGAGTTCACCCTGCGCGCCGAGCTCGACGGCGACGAGTGGGTCCTCAACGGACAGAAGTGGTTCTCGTCGAACGCGGCGTTCGCGGCCTTCGCGCTGGTACTCGCGGTGACCGAACCGGATGCCCCGCGGCACGAACGGCTTTCGATGTTCATCGTGCCGACGGACACGCCCGGCTTCACCATCCTGCGCAATGTCGCCAACTACGGCGACCTTCCGGGCACGGGCACCCACTCCTACGTCAGTTATGACGACGTCCGCATCCCCAAGGAGAACCTGCTGGGTGAGCGGGGCGGCGGCTTCGTGGTCGCGCAGGTCCGACTGGGCGGCGGGCGGGTGCACCATGCCATGCGCTCGGTGGGCCTGGCGCGTCAGGCATTGGACATGATGTGCGAGCGTGCGCTGTCGCGGCGCTCCGGTGGGCGGCTGCTCTCGGACAAGCAGCTCGTGCAGGCGACGATCGCCGACTCGTGGCTGCAGCTGGAGCAGTTCCGCCTGCTCGTCCTGCGAACCGCGTGGCGTATCGACAAGTACCAGGACCACCGGAAGGTCCGTGCGGACATCGCCGCGGCGAAGATCGCGCTGCCGACCGTGGTGCACGACATCGCCGCCCGCGCCGTGCAACTCCACGGCTCGCTCGGGATCTCCGACGAACTGCCACTCGCCCGCTGGGTACTCGACTCGTTCTACCTGGGGCTCGCCGACGGGGCGACCGACATCCACCGGATCAACCTCGGCCGGCTGATCCTGCGCGAGCACGACGCCTACGAGGATCTGTTCCCCAGCGGCCACCTCCCCCGGCTGCGCGCCGCCGCCGAAGCCAAATACGCGGACGTCCTCACAGAGGAGCAGAAGTGACTTCGCTCAGGCTGGACGGAAAGGTCGCACTCGTCACCGGCGCGACGCGTGGACTGGGCAGGGCAATGGCCTTCGCCTTCGCCAAGGCCGGTGCCGACGTCGTCGTCGCCAGCCGTAAGGCCGATGCCTGTGACGCGGTCGCCGCCGAAATCACCGCCGCGACCGGGCGCGAGACCCTGGCCGTGCCCTGCCACGTCGGGCGCTGGCCGGATTGCCAGCGGCTGATCGGCACCGTCGTCGACCACTTCGGGCACCTCGACGTTCTGGTCAACAACGCGGGCATGTCGCCGTTGTACCCCTCACTGGCCGAGGTGAGCGAGGAACTGTTCGACAAGGTGTTCGCCGTCAACCTCAAGGGACCCTTCCGGCTGAGCGCGCTCGCGGCCGAGCACATGACCGGCCTGCCGCACGGCGGGAGCATCATCAGCATCAGCAGCATCGCGGCGGTCCGGCCGACCGAGCGCGACCTCCCGTACGGGATGGCGAAGGCCGGACTGAACGCCCTCTCGACCGGACTCGCGCACGCGTACGGGCCGAAGGTCCGCGCGAACGTGATCATGGCCGGCCCCTTCATGACCGACGTGACCAAGTCGTGGGACCTCGAGGCCTTCGCGGAACGCGCGGACCGGGAGATCCCGCTCAAGCGCGGCGGGCAGCCGGACGAGATCGTGGGCGCCGCGTTGTACCTCGCGAGTTCCGCGTCCAGCTTCACGACCGGAGCGGTACTGAAAATCGACGGTGGACTGGTGTGGAGCCCGGCGTGACGAGTGACGCGGCGGAGTACGGGGTCGATATCGCGGCCCTGTCCGAGTGGATGCGTGGCGAGCACCTCGCGGCCGGTCCGGTCGAGGTCACCGAGGCGATCAGCGGTGGTACCCAGAACGTCCTGCTGCGCATCTCGGCCGACGGGGCCGAGTACGTGCTGCGGCGTCCGCCGGTCAACAAGAAGCCCCGGGACGACCAGACCATGCGACGCGAGATGCGGCTGCTCGCCGCGCTGGGCAAGACCGATGTGCCCCATCCCGCGTTTGTCGCGGGCTGTCCGGACCCGGACGTCCTGGGGGCGGCCTTCTACCTGATGCGTCCGCTGGACGCGGCCAACCCGAACGTCGAGCTACCGCCGCCGTATGCCGCCTCCGCGGAGTGGCGGCACCGGCTCGGTCTCGAGGTCGCGTCCGCCGCCGCGCGAATCGGCGATGTCGATTTCGCCGCGATCGGCCTGAGCGACTTCGGCCGCGTCGACGGATATCTGGACCGCCAGGTCGAGCGCTGGCTGCGGCAGCTGAAGTCGTACGAGGTACTCGACGGTTACCGGTCTTCGCAGCTGCCGCACGTCGAGGTCATCGCCGCCTGGCTGGACCGGAACAAACCGGCGGGCTTCGCCCCGGGGCTCATCCACGGCGACTTCCACCTGGCGAACGTGATGGTCGAGCGGGAGCGGCCCGCGATCGCCGGGGTGATCGACTGGGAACTGTCCACCGTCGGCGCACCGCTCATCGATCTCGGCTGGCTCCTCGCGACGTGGCCGGATGACGACCCGCACGCGCCTGGCGTGAAGGGCGCCGAACCGTGGCACGGCTTCCCGTCGCCGGGCGAACTCGTCGAACAGTACGCCCGATCGAGCGTGCGGGCGGTCGATGACGTCGAGTGGTACACGGTGCTCGCGTGCTTCAAGCTCGGCTGCATCCTGGAGGGAACACATGCCCGAGCCCAGGCGGGACTGGTACCCGCGCCGCGCGGTGAGCGATTCCGGCAGGCCGCCCGCAACGCGCTGCGGCGCGCCATGACGATCATCGAGAGCTGACAGGGCTGATCGGCACAGTCGATCAGCGCTGCTGCGTCTGTGCCGTGCCCGGCCGGCGGTCCAGGAACGGCCGGTCCTCGGGCGTGAACAGCTCGAACAGATGGCCCGACGGGTCCCGGACCACGAGTACCCGGCGCGGGCCCAGCGGCGCGCCGAAGACCCACCGCACCGGCCCACGCCCAACCGGGCCGTAGGCACGGCCGGCGCAGGCCTCACCCAGGGTCTCGGCGCAACGGTCGACGTCGTCGACCTCGATCGCGAACCGCGCGATACCGACGTGGTTGGCCGCCTCGCGCGGAGGCTCGGCGTTGTCGTAGGGCAGGTGGTTCTTCGAACAGTCCAGGGTGAAGCGGTGGTCCCCCCAGCCGCGGAAGAAGTGCGACTCGTAGTGGCCGACGTCGGATCCGGGACCCAGCGACGCCGGAACCGGCTCGGGCACCGAGACCTTCACCCAGTAGTCGAGCCCGAGGAGGTCGCGATAGAAGTGGATCGTCTCGTCCACCGGTGCGGTCATCGCCAGGCAGGTGTGGAACAACCGCTCGGAGACGGCTCCGGGCAGGTTGATGAACGAGACGAGAATGCCGTCGGGATCGGTGACCGTGAAGTAGTTGCGGACGATTTCGCGGTTCGTCAGCCTCGCCTCCGCCGCCTCCAGCTCGGCTCGTTTCCGCTCGGGATCCGGGTAGCAGATGCCCAGTTTGGTGATGCCGCTGTCGAGAAAGGTGCGGTAGGCGGCGCCGGCCGGCGGCGGATCGATCCATTGCACGAGGTGCACCGCCACCGGGTCACCACCCGTCTGGTCCTCCAGCACCGCCGCGGCGAAGGACGCATTGTCCGTGGGAAGCCGCAGCGGTTCGAAGGACTGTACGGGGGCCTTGAACGTGGCGACCCGCCGAAGTGGAGAGACACGTTCGTAGAAGGCCACCGACCGGTCGAGATCGCGCACGTTCACCACGACGTGCGAAATCCGCCTGATCCGGTCCCCGATCGAATGCCGCACTGCCACGGGAAATCCTCTCACTCTCCGGTTTGGAAGTTCTGGTCCCTGCGGCGAACTGCTTCGGCGAACCCGTGACGGTCAACCGCTTCGCGCCACGCCACGGTCGCTCCGCTGGTGTGCGCGAGGGCATCCAGGTCGGGCCCCAGCTCGATGGCCGAGCGGAAGCCCGCGAGGTCCTGGATGCGGCGCAGGTGCTGACGCTGGATCGTGATGTTGTCCTTCGGCAGGCTCGCGATTCGTCCCGCCCAGGTTCCCACGGTCCGCTCCAGCTCCGCCGGGTCGACCGCCTTGTTGACCATCCCCCACGATTCCGCCTCCACGCCCGACAGCTGCGGGGTGACCCAGAGGAACTCCTTCGCGCGCGCCGCGCCGATCCACGCCGGGTAGGCCATCGCACTCGGCGTGCCGCCGGCCGAGCGGATCGCGGGGTGCGAGAAGCGGCACGTCGTGGTCGTGACGGCCAGATCGCACATCAGCATCAGGTCCAGGCCGCTGCCCAGGCAGTAGCCGTGCACCTGCGCCAAGACCGGCGTGTCACCGTCACGGATGCGCAGCAACGCGTCGTTCGACCGCCGCAGCGCGCTCCAGTCCGCCAGCACCGGCCCGTCCGCGGAATCCTGTGCGGCCCGGTCGGCGCCCGCCTGACGCAGGTCATGACCGGCGCAGAACCCCTTCCCGTTTCCGGAAAGGATGATGACGTTGCAGGTGCCGCTCGCGTCGATCTCGGCGTAGGCCGCCGCCAGGTCGAGGACATCCCGCGGCGCCAGCGCGTTCGAGGCATCCGGTTTGTCGATGATCAGCCGGCCGATCCGGCCGTCGATCTCGACGACGATGTTCCCTCTTCTCACGAGACGACGTTCCCCTCGAACGAATCGGGGTAGAGCGTCGCGAGTGCCTCCAGGATCGGGAAGAAGGCGTGCTCGCGCCGGGTGTGGAAGCGCGGGTCGAAGCCGAACATCCGGTTGTGCGCGACCACGAGCGCGAGCCCCGTGTCGAGGTTCGCCCAGCCGATGGACGCCCCGGCCCCGGGATGGCAGAGCACCGGACCACCACCGAAGAGATCGTGCGAGAGCCAGTATCCGCCGGATCCGATCGGGGGCGCGATGCGGTTGCCGCCGCCGAACACGACATCAAGCTCCTCAGCGTTGTCCCGCGGCGCCAGGCAGGCGCGCACTCGCTCTTCGGAGAGCAGGCGCACACCGTCGAGCTCCCCGCCATTCGCGAGCATCACGAAAAGCCGCACCAGCGAGTGCGCGGGCCCGACGGCACCCGCTCCGGGGAGCACAGCCTGCCGAACCGCCCGGATGTTGTGCACCGGCGCGTTGGGCGCGACCGCCGCGGGCATCGCGCGCCTGGCCAGCTCCCCGGGCGCCTCCCCGCCCAGCTGGCGAACCTCGGTCGCGCCCTGACCGACGAGCGGCGGCACCCGCGAGAGGTGCTCATCGGGCACACCGAGCCAGCAGTCCGCCATCCGCAGTGGGCCGAAGATCTCGTCCTGGACGAAGCCGGCGAAGCCGCGGCCCGCCGGGTCGGTGCGCCGGACGATCTCACCGATCGTCCACCCGAAGACCAGCGACTGATAGCCGTTCCGGCTGCCGGGCTCGAACGCGGGTGTGTAGTTCGCGATCCGCCCGGTCATCCAATCCCAGTCCGCCATCAGTTCCGGCGTCACGCCATCCGGCATCTGCGGAATCCCGGAGCGGTGCGACAGAACGTGGCGCACCGTCATGGTTTCCTTGCCGTTGACCCCGAACTCCGGCCAGTAGGTGGCGACCGGGGCGTCGTAGTCGACCAGTCCCCGCACGGCCTGGATGTGCAGCGCGGTGGCGGTGATCGCCTTCGTCACCGAGAACACCGGTAGCGGCGTAGCGGTGGTCATGGGCGCCGCCCCGCCGGCCTCGAAGAGGCCGGCGGACTCGTCGACGACCGGGCTGCCCTCGCTGTAGACCGCGAGCTGCAGACCGATCTCCCCACGATCGAGACACTCATCCAACGCGGCACGGATCACCTTGCCGGCGTCGGAGCTGGGCTCGGTCATGACTCTCCCTGAACAGCTGACAGCGCGGCCCTACGCGATGTGGTAGAGCCGGGCGGCGTTGGTGTGCAGGACCTTCTCCGCGAGATCCCGGCGCACTCCCGAGAAGGCGTCGTCGATCATTTCCCGTGGGGTCTTCGCCGTCGACGCCGGCCCGGGGGCCAGGCTGGTCGGGTGCGGGAAGTCGGTCTCGAACATGACCCGGTCGGCGTACTCGGGGTGCAGGTTCAGGAACTCCAGCGTCTGGCGCTCGAACCAGAACGTGCCGTAGACGTTCTGGAAGAACTTGTCCGAGGGCAGCCGCCGCTGCGGATACTGCCGCGGGCCCGCGGAGTTCTTCCACTGCCAGTCCAGCGCCTCCAGCAGGAAGGGCAGGTAACCCCAGCCGCTCTCCACCGACACGACCTGCAGATTCGGGAAGCGGTCGAAGGTGTCGCTGACCAGTAGCGTCGAGATGGTCTGGATGTTGCTGGTGAAGCTGGTCGCGGTGTCGACGATGTAGGCGGTCAGCTTGAAGTTCTCCCGGTTGAGCTCGCGGAACTTCAGGTCGTCGTTGGTGAACGCCCCGATGCCAATGTGCAGGTTCAGCGACATCTCCAGGTCCTGCGCGGCAGCGTAGAACTTGTCCCAGTGGGTCGAGTTGATCCGCGGATAGCCCAGGGCGTGCAGTTTCGCCGCCCACAGCACGCCGCGGTGGCCGTTCTCCTTGCACCGTCGCATTTCCTCGACGCTGGCGTCGACGTCCCAGTACGGCAGCATCGAGATCGGCAGCAGCCGGTTCGGATCGGCACTCGCGAAATCGGTGAGGAAGTCGTTGTAGGCGCGCACGCAGTCCAGCGCGAGCTGCGGATCACCCAGGTCGAGGAACGACTGCGTCTCGAAACCGATCAGGTTGGGGTAAAGGACCTGCGCGTAGAGCCCGAACTCGTCCATCTTCTTCAGCCGCGCCGTCGAATCGAAGCCGGCGACGTCCGACTGGCCGAGGTCCGGCGGGAAGGCAGGCGGGTGCTCGGGCCATCCCGCCCAGTTGTAGTAGCCCACCGGGTTGAGCCAGCGGTCGCCGACCCGCCAGCAGTCCATGCCCCAGTCGGGGTTGAACTCCGTGCGTGGCCGGCGGTCGCCCCACTTCTCGGGCAGCCGGGACGTCCACAGGTCCGGTGGTTCGGTCACGTGGGTGTCGGTGTCAATGACTCGAAGATCATCGGCCAGGGCCATGGTGCCAGACTCCGCTCAGTTCACAATGGGGTGTTCACCTCGGGACCCTGCCCGGGACGGCCTCCGGCCGGAAAGCGCAGCTCCCGATGGCTGGGACATCTCGTGGTTCGCCCGCGCGACCAGCGGCTATACCTCTAGTTGTCCCACTCGTCCAGCCGCACCACGAAGGAATGCCCGTGCGCCCAGATCGGATGGTCGTCCTCTCCAACGCCAAGCCTGGCCAGGAAGCCGAGTACCACGACTGGTACAACAACGTCCACTCGCGCGACGTTTTCGAACGCATGAAGGGCTACGCGAGCCTCCAGCGCTACCGGCTCGCGGAGCGGCAGCTCACCGAGCGGCGGTACGACTACGTCGCGATCTGGGACCTGCAGGAGGGTCGCCTGGCCGACGCGCTCAGCTCGATCAGCGAGCTGCGCAGGGTCAAGCAGTCCGGCGACCACGACCCGGAGGACACCCTGTACCGGGCCAATCCCGGCATTCTCGACGCGTCGAGCGCCTGGTACACGTCGCTGGAACGGATCGAGAAGCCGGGCGACAGCGCGGACGCCGAGGACGACTGTCTGCAGGTCGTCTTCTCGAACAACCACCCGGGCACCGACGACGAGTTCCAGGAGTGGTACGCCGAGCACGCTCGTGACGTGGTCTTCAAGCTCGACGGTTACAAGTCGGCGGAACGGTTCATCCTCGCGCCGGAACAGCTCGAAGAACCGGTCGCGCGGTACCTGGCGAAGCCGCAGTGGCGCCACCTCGTGATCTATCGGATGGCGAAGGGCAACATGGGCCGCGCCCAGGATTCGATCGTCGGGCAGAAGGCCGAGCGCGCCGAGGCGCTCGCGGCCGGGCGCCGGCCGATGATCACCCTGTCGGACACGATGGTCAAACCCCACTTCGGCTGGTGGTGGGAGCCCATCACCGGCGTGATCAAGCCATAGCAGGCGCAAGAATACTGAAACCGGGCACGTCGCGGAGTCCACACCGAACCCCGCGACGTGCCCGTTTCACTCGGTCACGCGGATTACCGCGTCGACTCCGACGATCCCCCGGTCGCCGTGAGTGATCAGCAACGGGTTGACCTCGACCTCGGAGATCGCGGGGAAGCGGACCAGTAGTTCGCCGATCGTGCGCACCAACCCGGCGATTCGCGCCCTGACCTCGCCGGGAAGAGCCGCGGTCGCCGGGGTGTGCGAGATCAGCGATTCGGCCCGCGTGGACGTGACGGGCGCGGCCACCGCTCCCGCCGACGAACGGCTTCCGGCACCGCCGCCCCCTTGGCCGACAACGACGACCGGCCCGTACACGGGCTCACGAAGGGCCCCCAGAAGCACCTCTTGCGAGCCCATCGCCATCTCCTGCACCAGGTACCCGGAGACCTGGACCGGGAACGGCAGTCCCGACACGGTGGCCTCGATCCCCTCGCACGCCGCCACGAGGGCGTCCTCGTCGAGCAGCCCCACGGCCACACCGCCGTAGCGAGCCTTGTGCGGAAGGTCGTTCGAGACGACTTTCGCCACCGCCGGGTAGTGCGCCCAGCCGGCCGCGCGGACGGCCGCGGGCGAGTCACAGATGATCTGGCGTGGGCCGGGAACACCGAGGAGGGTCAGGATGCCGAGGCTCGTCGGCTCGTCGAGCAGGCCGCTGTCCGACTTGCGAGCAGCCGCCAGCAACTCGGCGACCCGGCGCCAGTCCACGACGTCGGCCTGCCGCGGCTCGGCCTCCGGCTCGAGTGAGAGCCAGTGCCCGATCGTGCGCAGACACAAGTCGGTGCCGCGGAAGACGGTGAGGTGCGGCGAACTCTCCAGGATGTCGAGGCTCGGTCCGGTCCGGCCCTCGGCGAGCAGGACCGCGGCAAGCGGCACGGCACTCTCCGCCGCGACCTCGGTCATGGTGGTCATCCGTTCGGAGCCCACCTCGTCGTGGATGGTGGTGTTGAGCGCGACGACGGCCGCCGCGGTGTTGCCGTCCTCGGTGAGGGCCGTCAGGGCATCGCGGACGCCGCCCCCGCCGATCGAGCCGGCGGTCAGATCGATCGGATTCTCCACGGCGGAGTAGGGCGGGAGGACCGCTTTGACCCGTTCGACGGTCTGCGGGGTGAAGTCGGCGAGCGGGACTTCGAAGCGATCCGCGCTGTCGGCGAGCAGCACACCGATCCCGCCGGAGCCCGAGACGATCCCGACCCCGCCGGTCCGCCGCGTCTTCCCCCGGTTGCGCGCCAGGAACGAGGCCGCCGCGACGAGTTGCTCCGGGCCGTCCACGACCATCACGCCGCGCGCTTCCAGTGCCGCGATGGCCGCCGTGTCGTCGCCCACCGCAGAAGCGGTGTGGGAACTCGCGGCGCGCCGGCCCGCGGCCGAGCGTCCCGCCTTCACCGCCACCACCGGCTTGCCGTTCAGGCGGGCCAGGTCCAGCGCCTCCAGCAGGGCCGTTCCGCTCCGCAGCCCTTCGTACAACAGGCAGATCCCGGTGACGCGCTCGTCGCGGGCGAGGCCCGCGACGAAGTCACCGACGTCCAGCAGCGCCGAATTCCCGGTCGCGACGAAGTACGAGAACGGCACCCCGTACCGGTAGGCCTGCAACAGATTCGAACCCAGCGCGCCGCTCTGCGAGATGACGGCCAGACCTCTCGAAGCGGCCATCTTGACGCTCATCTCGCCGACACCGCGCAGGAAGGTGAGCACCGTGCGGTCGACGAAGCTCGCCACGCCCAGGCAGTTGGGCCCGACGACGTGGATTCCCGTCTCGACCGCGACCCGCTTCATGTCCTCGGCCATCCGCGCGCCTTCGTCGCCGGCTTCGGCGAAACCCGACGTCAGGACCACGGCGGACCGCGCGCCGGCCGCGGCCGCGTCCCGCAAAGCGGCGTTGACCTGGCCGGCGGGCAGCGCGATGACGGCGCAGTCGAGCGCTCCGCCGAGGTCGGCGAACGAGCTCACGGCGGGCAGGCCGCTCACGGTGGCGGCGGAGCGGTGCACCGGGTGGATTTCGCCGGTGAAGCCGCCTTCGGCCAGGTTGGCGATCAACGCGTTGCCGAATCCCTGACCGCCGGCGGAGGCTCCGACAACCCCGACCGAGCGCGGGCGGAACAGGGAGCCGAGGTCGATGGAAGTACCGGCGTTCGTCACGAGACGACCTCCACCTGGGGTACCGGCGTCAGCTCCAGGCCGCGCAGTTCGCCGTCGTCCCGCCATTGCTTGAGCATCGCGAAGTACACCGTCGAGGTACCCGGGTAGTTCGCGGCCTTCGGGTTCTGCGCATCGGGATCACCCTCGTTGTTCCACCGGCCTGGCGTGCATTCCCGGAGGAAGCGGCGACCGTCCCCGATCAGTGCGAGGCCGTCACCCGCGGTGACCCGGGCAACGTACGCGTCTTCCTCGTGCTTGGCCGGGCCGCCGCACACCCCGCGTCGCTCGAACTCGGCGACGATCGCGGCGATGTGCACGCAGTACTCCTCGAGAGTGTGCACGAAGTTGACGCCCGCGGTGCCCTGCAGGTAGTTCGTGGGCAGGAAGAAGAAGTTCGGGAAGCCGGCCGTCATGACACCGTGCAAGGTCTCGGGCCCATCCGCCCACTTTTCCGACAGCACAAGGCCATCCGCCCCCACCACGTCGAAGCCGATCCGGCTCACGTACCCCGATTCCTGATCGAAGCCTGTCGCCAGGATCAAGCAGTCCAGCGGGTATTCGACGCTGCCCACCACCACGCCGGATTCGGTGACGCGCTCGACACCGCGGCCATTGGTGTCCACGAGCCGCACGTTCGGCTGGTTGAAGCTCGGCAGGTAATCGTCGTGGAAGCACGGACGCTTGCACTGGTACCGGTAGTACGGCTTCAGCGCCTCGGCGACGGCGGGGTCATGGACCTCCTCCGCGATCCGCGACCGGATGTTCTCCATGTGTTTCAGGTCGATCAGCTCACGCCGTCGCGCCCGCTCCTCGGGCGTCAGTCCCGCGAATTCCGTATCGTCCAGCATCGCGTGGAAGAATATCGTCCACGCGTCGTGGACCAGGTCCTCGCTGACGGGCTCGCCGTTGGTGATCCGCGTGAAGTTCTCCCGCCGCCGCTTCTGCCAGCCCGGCTCCAGCGAGGCGGCCCACGCCGGATCGGTCTCGCGGTTGTTCCGGACGCCCACGGTGGAGGGCGTTCGCTGGAACACCCACAGCTTTTCCGCCGTCTTCGCCACCGCCGGGACGACCTGCACCGCGGTGGCGCCGGTGCCGATGATGCCGACCGTCTTGTCGGCCAGATTCACCAGCGGAGACTGTGAGTCGCCGCCGGTGTACTCGTAGTCCCACCGCGCGGTGTGGAACATCTTGCCCTGGAAACTGTCGATCCCGGGAATCGCCGGCAGCTTCAGCGAGCCGAAGGACCCGTGGGCGACGACCACGTGACGAGCGGTGATCCGGTCGTCCCTATTGGTCCGAACCACCCATGCCGCGGCTATCGGGTCCCAGGTCATCCCGGTCACCGCGGTGTGGAACAACGCCAGGTCGTAGAGGCCGAAGTGGCGGGCCATCCGGCGGGCGTGCTCGAAGATCTCCGGCGCGTACGAATAGCGATGCCTGGGGAGATAGCCGAGTTCCTCCAGCATCGGCAGGTAGACGTAGGACTCGACGTCACACATCGCACCCGGGTACCGGTTCCAGTACCAGACACCCCCGACGTCCCCGGCCTTCTCGACCAGCCGCACCCGGGTCAGACCCTGCTTCCGCAGATGCGCGGCCGCGAGCAGGCCACCGAACCCGGCACCGACGACGAGCGCGTCAACGGCGTCCTCGACCGGGTCACGTTCGGCGATCTCGGCGTAGGGGTCCTCCAGGAACTCCGGATGCGCGTGCAGATCGACGATGGAGTGGCGCGACGAATCGATGCGCTTGTCGCGCTCGAGCCGGTACTTGGCCCGCACGTGCTCGAGTTCGGCCGGGGTCACGGTGCTGTCCTCTCGGGTCATGCCCTTCCCCTGGCTGGCCGGGGGCTTGTCGCCGAACGGTAACCATGGGCGAACAAATGGGGCGATCATTGCTCCCGCTGATTGGGAACGGGGGATTCCGCGCCGGATGGCCAGTCCGGTGGCCGGGACTGTCCGGGGCAGATGACCTTGTTACTCCGGTAGTCTTCCGACCATTGGCCAGTGTCCGCCGACGTCCGGCGGGCGAACCGGGGAGCCGGAGGAGACGCTGTGAACGCGCGCGCGAACCAGACCACACCTCGTCGGCGCCGGCGTCCCCGCGGCTCGATCAGCGCCGAGGAGATCGTCCAGGCGGCCTTCGAGATCGCGCGCGAGGACTCCCTGGATCAGCTCAGCATGGCCACTCTGGCCGACCGCCTCGATGCCGGTGTGGCCAGCCTCTATTGGTATTTCGGCAAAAAGGATGACCTGCTCCATGCCATGACCGAGGTGGCCGTCGAGAAACTCACCCGCCAGATGCCGAAGTTCGACTCGTCGATGCCCTGGCAGCGGATGCTGCACCAACACTTCACGGCCTACCGCTCGATCCACGAGAGCGACGAGGTTCTCTCGGATCTGCTGTTGATCCGTGTGTCCAGCTACAGCCGCCGCGCGACCACCCAGGTATTCCTTCCGGTGGAGGCGATCGTGGAAAGCCTGTGCGACGCGGGTTTCACCCCGGAGTCTGCGCTCGCCGTTTTCAACACGATCTCGACCTACACGCGCGGCGTCATCGTTTACGGACGCATCCTCCGCCTCAGTTCGGCCGCGATCCTCGACAAACGCAGGCGGCGCATAGCCGATTGGGCCACCATGCCACGGCTGGAGCGCCTCGTCGCGGACGGGCACTCACTGACCGGCACCACCGACGAGGACTTCGAGTTCGGCCTCAACGGCCTCATCGCGGGCTTCGAGCGGTTGCTGGAAGAACAGCGACAGGCCCGGCTCTGAGAGCCGGCACTGTATTAGTTCGTCCACACCGGACGGTGCAGCCGCGGCAGTGAAGCAACCGCGCACCGTCTACATCTTTCCCGGCCGCGACGAGGGCTAAGGACGCTTCGGCGCGCCGATGCCGTCGAGCAGCGAGTCGACGAACACCGCCACGCGCGACGCGTCCAGCTTCGTCGGCCCGAGCGAGGCCATCGTCAGGGTGCCGATGATGACGTCGACGACGAGATCATCGTCGACGCCCTCGCGCAGGTCGCCGTCGGCGCGGGCGGCCGCAAGCCGCGCCCGGATCTGGTCGCCGACCGGTTTGACCACAGCGGCGTCGAACACCGGGCTCGGTCCTCCGTCGGCGGCCGCGGTCGCCGCCAGCGCCCGGATGACGGAGCGGTTGACCGGATCGTTGGTGAGCCGGACGACGCCGCGAAGCCATCCGATCAGATCGTCGCGAAGGCTTCCCTTCCGCGGCAGAGGCGCGGTCGACAGCGGGAGGACGCCGGAGACGACGGCGTCCGCCACGACGCCCGCTTTCGACCCCCAGCCTCGGTAGATCGTCTGTTTTCCCGCCCCCGCCCGCTCCGCGATCGCCTCGACGGTCATCCGTTCGTAGCCGTGTTCCCGCAGGAGCTCGCGGGTGGCGGCGAGGATCGCCAGCCGCGATCGCTCGCTGCGGGGACGCCCTGGGTTCCTGGTCATCGTGCGTCGAGTGTAGAACGGTGCTAGATTCGAGACTACGTTCTCGTAATTCAACGACGAAGGAGACTGAGATGGGAATCCTGAACGGACGCGCCGCACTGCTGGTCGGCGCTAGCTCGGGGCTGGGATACGGCTGCGCGCTGCGCTTCGCCGAGGACGGCGCGGACGTCATCGCCGCCGCACGTCGCCTGGAGCGGCTCGAAGAGCTCGCCGAGGAGGCGCGGGAACGTGGCTTCGCCGGCCGCATCGTCCCGGTGCAGTGCGATGTCGACAACGAGGACGATCTCGACGCCGTGGTTTCCCGGACAATCGAGGAGTTCGGGCGGGTCGACATCCTCGCGTGCATCGCCCAGGGCGGGCTGAACACCCAGAACTACCTCAACGACACGACCCCGCAGCTCGCGCTCGACAGCTACCGCACCGGCCCGATCTACACGATGACGCTCATGCAGAAGTGCTTCCCGCACATGAAGGAACAGCACTACGGCCGCATCATCACCTGCGCCTCCGGATCCGCGGTGTCCGCCACGACCGGGTTCACCGGTTACGCCATGGCCAAGGCCGCCGTGATGACACTGACCCGCAAGGCCGCTCAGGAGTGGGGCCGGTACGGAATCGTGACCAACTGTGTCCTGCCGGTGACCAAGAACGACCACTTCGGCCAGGACGCGCAGAGCACGGAGGCGCTGGAGCGGATCGCGCAGTCCAGCCCGGTGCGCTATCTCGGCGACCCGTACGAGGACGCCTCGCCCATCGTGTCGTTCATCGCCAGCGAGGGCGCGCGGTACCTGAACGGGCAGATGATCGGCATCTGCGGCGGGCTCCAGGTCCTGGCATGACCGCGGCTGCGTGCGTCCGCGGGTGTTCGAAGTAGAGCCGATCTCCCGGTGGCCGGGACTGATCGTGGTGAGATCGCCCGGACAGCGGCTATGACAGACTGCGTCCACCGCCGGATTGTCCGGTTCGCGAGACCGACGGCGGCGCGGCCCGGGCCGCCCCCCGTCAACGGAGATGTGAAATGACGTCCGCTGCGAACGTGCCCGACCTGTCGCTGCTGATCCTGCGCGTGAGCCTGGGCGTCGTATTCGTCGCCCACGGCTGTCACCACATCTTCGGCGGCGGCAAGCTCGCCGGAACCGGGCGCTGGTTCGAGTCGCTCGGGATGAAGCCAGGGATCCTGCACGCCTGGTTCGCCAGCATCACCGAACTCGGCACCGGCGCCCTGTTGATCCTCGGCCTGGCCACGCCCGTGGCGTGCGCCGGCGCGGTCGGGGTCATGGTCGTCGCCTGGATCACCAACCACCGCAAGAACGGGTTCTTCATCTTCCGGCCCGGCGAGGGTTACGAGTACGTGATGACCCTTACCGTGATGGCGCTCGGACTGGCGGGCCTCGGCGCCGGCGACTGGTCGGTCGATGCAGGCCTTGGCTGGTTCCAGCCCGGAGGCTGGTGGGGACTGGCCATCGCGGCTGTCGCAGGCGGCGGAGGCGCGGCCGGCCTGCTGAGCCTGTTCTGGCGCCCCCGGCCGGTGTGAACCGCGTGACCTGAGCTTTCACAATGATCCCTCGCCGCGATATCTGACCACCCCGTGATAGTTGAGTCTCGCGCTTTTGAACCGCGCTCACCCCGGGCGAGCGGGACCGCCTCTGGAAAGCCTGTCATCACACTCGAATCAGCACGAAAATCGCGCTTCGACTGCTGCGCGAGACCGGCGACCAGCCGCCCGCTACGCCATCGCGACCTGGCCGGTGGAGCATCTCGTTCGCAGCGGCGACCTCGACACCGCCCGCAGCCTGTTGCACCACGCGGGGCGACTGTGGCGGCCCTCCACACTGTGGGACATCGTCCCCTCCCCCATGATGGTCCAGCCACTGCAACGCGCCACGGTCACCGACCACCTCCGCGACGCCGTCGAGGACCGGATCGACATCAGCCTGGACCAGGTGCTCGACCGCTCCCGCTGGAACGCCCCAGCCATCTGGAAGGCCAACTACGGGCCCAGCCTCGTCTCGAGCGCATGCCGGCCGCAACCATGGGCCGAGTTCTGCGAACGAATCTCTACCGTGCAGTCCTATTGCGGCAAGACACCCGCATTCACGCACGAGCACGGGCACCCGGTGGGGACACAGGCACCTGCCACGACGGCTACTGGATCCAGCGACGGCACAGTTCACAACCACTGATTCGTCCATAATGGATACTTGGTGGCTGGTCGCGGGTCGTACCGGGTGGCCGCCGCGGTCACACCGTGGCAGGACTCAGCTGCTTGTCCAGCCCGGCCTCCGGGCTCGCCGGGGCGGTCTTGCTGCGCCCCAGCAATCCATACGCGGCACCGACGAGCAGGCCGCCGCCGACCAGGTTGCCGAGGCCGACCAGCAGCAGATTCGTACCGAACGCACTGGCCGTCGCGCCCGGTACATGTTCGAACATACCCAGCGAGAACACGGTCATGTTGGCCACGACATGCTCGAAACCAGACCCGATGAACGCGAGCAGGCACCAGAAGATCAGCCCCAGCTTGGCGCCGTCGGACTTGGTACGCGCCGACATCCACACCGCCAGGCACACCAGGAAGTTGCACAGTACACCACGGAAGAACAGCATCCCACCCGTTTCGGCGGCCTTCGCCTTCACCACGCTCGCAACCAACGCCGCGGCCGGCGCCGCATGCCCCGGCGTCGCGCCGATCTGCAGCACCCCGCTCTTGTGCACCAGCCAAGCGAAAACCACTGACCCGATCAGGTTACCGACGAAGGAGCCGACGATGACCGCGATCCCCGCACCGACACCACGACGGCGGGCGATCGCGCCCTGCACCATCGTCATCATATTCCCGGTGGACAGCTCGGCTCCCGCGAAGATCACGGCGGTCAGCGCGATACCGAACACCAGGCCTTGCACGAGTTTCGTCCACGGCGAACTCGCCGCGTTCAGTGGGCCGGTCACCGACACGAGCAGCACGATGGCAACCCCGATATATGCACCGGCCAGTGCGGAACTGACCAAGTACCGCCCCGGACGTCGTAGATCGGCGATCTTACCGGCGGCGGCCTCCGCCTGTCCCGCTAACGCCTCGGATATAGGAATCGGCACCGCAACATCCTTCCAACCATTCGACAAGGCCAACGATCATGCGATCGCATGCACAGTCGAACTGTTGCATAATGCAAACGAGTGACTCGGCTGTCATCATTAGATGTCCAATCGCGCGCTTACCGCCAGACGACCAGTGAAACCGGCTGTTTCGGACAGCGCCACAGCCGAATGCCGTCAACTTGGCCGGTGATCGCGGGTTCGTCACCGGCCTCAGGAAACGCCGGATCGCTGGCAGTTGCTCGCGGATGCCGCGCGCATATCGACCGATGCCGGCTCGATCGCGCTGGCGAGCTTGGCCACCCGCGCGCCCGGCGACCGGCGGATGACCTACGGGTGGACCTGCATACGAATCCCCGGGCCACCCGCCCAACGCCTCCGCGCCCTGTCCCCAGGAGCACCTCACCCCCATGTGAACAGACACCAACCTGACCTTGCCCCGGTTGTCCGGGATCGTGGTCAGCGGGCCGTACTCCCAAAAACCAGAAACGACCCGCCGACCAAGATCGTCGACAGGCCGTCTGACCAGGCATCATCCTAATCGCCAGAGCGCCGCAGCGATGAGGTCGAGGCGTCGGTTCGCGCGGCAACGCCAGCGGCCTCAGTCACGACAGCAAAACGGCATAAAACCGGAATTCTCAGACATAATGGGCGAAAACATCCTCACCTCGGCCCTGAAGCAGCCCCAGTAGTGCACCGCAGTTTCATTTCGCTGCGTGACCGCCATATTCGCCCGAATGCTTCTAGCGGAGCGCTGAATTGACCCTTGTCCCAGAGAGTGGATTTCAGGTGTGGTTTGTTCACCTTCCGCACATCTGACGTCCTCGGAGTATTGGGATCGGCGCCGCTGAAGGTTCTCAGGATTAGCCGGCCCTGGCAGTGCGGTCAGGGTTGGTTATCCCCCACCTTCAGGAGGATCCGTGTTACGGAAGCGCATCGCGGCTGCGATCGTGGCGGCAGCGGCGGTCATCGCCTCGGCGACGGCGGTCGCCGTCACCTCGTCCACCGCTCAGGCGGCGACGAGCGTGCCGGCGTTCGACCACATCGTGCTGGTGATGTTCGAGAACCACGCCTATTCGCAGGTCAACGGTAGCTCCAGCGCGCCATACTTCAACAGCCTCGCCGGGCAGGGCGCGAAGTTCACCCAGTCCTACGCGGTCACGCACCCGAGCGAGCCCAACTACCTGGCGATCTTCTCCGGGTCGCCCCAGGGCGTGACCAACGACAACTGCCCGCTGACCTTCAACGGCAACAACATCGCCAACCAGTTGCTCACTGCGGGCAAGACCTACAAGAGCTACTCCGAGGCCATGCCCTCGGACGGCTACACGGGCTGCTCCAGCGGCACCTACCGCCGCAAGCACAACGCCGCTCCGGACTTCCCCAACGTGCCGGTCGCCAGCAACGTGCGATACAGCACCTTCCCGTCCTCGGGCAACTATGCCAACCTTCCGGCGGTCTCCTACGTGGCGCCCGACATGTGCAACGACATGCACGACTGTTCGATCAGCACGGGTGACACCTGGCTGAAGAACAACATGGACGCCTACGCGCAGTGGGCGAAGACCCACAACAGCCTGCTCATCGTCACCTTCGACGAGGACAACGGCTCTTCCTCCAACCACATCTTCACCGCGTTCGTGGGCGCGCACACCCAGGTCGGCACCTTCCCCAACCAGATCAACCACTACAACGTCCTGAGCACGATCGAGAGCTCCTACGGTCTCTCGCATCTGAACGCCGCCTCCGAGATCACCAACGTGTGGAACTAGCCCGCGCCTGATCGCCAGCAGCAAGTAGGTCAATCCCCGTTCGCGGGCATGCCGTCCGCGTGCCCGCGAACGGGCCCCATACCGGACGCACGGAGGTGCCACACTCGTGTACCTGTCCACGATCGACCATCCACATACCGGGGACGATTCCGCGAAGCCGTCCCGCAAGCGCACACTGTTCCTGCTGAGCGGCAACGTGTTCGCGCTCGGCGCGGTCAGCCTGGTCACCGACATCTCCTCGGAGATGGTGACCGCGGTGCTCCCGGTGTACCTGGTCCTCGGGCTGCACCTGAGCCCCGCCGTCTACGGCGTGGTCGACGGCACCTACACGGGGGCGACGGCGCTGCTAAGGCTGGCCGGCGGGTACATCGCCGACCTGTCGCGGCGTCGCAAGTTCATCGCCGGGCTGGGCTACGGGTTGTCGGCCGTGGCGAAACTCGGGCTACTGGCGGCGGGCAACGCCGTCGCCGCGATCGGCGCGGTGATCGCGATCGACCGCGCCGGCAAGGGTCTGCGCACGGCGCCGCGCGACGCGCTGATCACCCTGTCCACGCCGCCGCAGCTGTACGGCCGCGCGTTCGGCGTGCACCGGATGCTCGACACCGTCGGGGCATTCGCGGGGCCGCTGGTCGCACTCGGCATCCTGGCCGCCACCGCGCAAGCCTACGACGCGGTGTTCGTCGCCAGCTTCTGCATCGCCGGACTCGGTGTCCTGCTCCTGGTGCTGTTCGTGCGTGATCACCGCGGTGAACAACCGCCGAAGGGCACGGTGTCACCCTCGGTGCTCGGCCGCCTGGTCCGCGTGGCGCCGGTACGGCGGCTGGTGCTGGCGGCGTGCCTGGCCGGGATGGTGACGATCGGCGATGGCTTCGTCTACCTGCTGTTGCAGCAGCGAGAGCAGCTGAGCGTCGGCTGGTTCCCCGCGCTGGCAATAGGCACCAACGTGTCCTATTTGCTGCTGGCCATGCCGCTGGGCGTACTGGCCGACAAGATCGGCCGGCTGAAGGTGGTGCTCGGCGGCTACATCGCGCTGGTGCTGGTGTACCTGCTGCTGTTCGGGCCCGTCGGCGGCTGGCCGCTCGTGGCCGCTGTGCTCGGACTTTACGGCCTGTTCTACGCGTCCACGGACGGCGTGCTGATGGCACTGGCCGCGCCCGTGTTGCCCAAAGCCTTGCGTACCACGGGAATCGCGTTGATCCAGACCGGCCAGGCGTTGTCGTACATGGTGTCCTCGGTGCTGTTCGGGCTGGCCTGGACGATGTGGGGACCGGCGAGCGCGAGCCGGATCGCGGCAGCGCTCGTCGCGGCAGCCATACTCGTGGTGGGTCTCCTGCTGCGCCGCATTCCGGCCGCGAGCGCCGGTGTCTCGGATACCGCTGAGCAGCAGGCATGACGCGGCGAGTGTTGTTCGCGCTGCTGGGGGCGGTGCTGCTGACCGCGGTCGCGGTCGGCTACGGGATGTTCGCGGTGGCCCGCGAGCACCCCGCGGTGCCCACGGCCACTGGCCTGAGCCTCGCGTCCGGGCCGCGGATCCTGTTCCGCAGCACCGCGCCGGACAGCATGGGCCACCTGGCCCTGGTGGCCAAGGACGATCCGGGCGGGCCACGCTCGGTCTCGGCGCTGAACTGCCTGCGGGTCTACGCGGCCGGCGGCACCGGCACCTGTCTGCGGCGCGACGGTGCACTGGCCACGTTCCAGATCGCCATCATGGACAGCAACCTGAACGTAGAAAAGGAGATTCCGCTGGTCGGCGTGCCGAACCGCACCCGCGTGTCCGGGGACGGGCAACTGGTGGCCTGGACGGTGTTCGTCGCGGGAGACTCGTACAACAACGGGCGATTCTCCACCCGGGCCGGGTTGATCGACCTCAGGACCGAGGACATGGTCGACTCACTGGAATTCCTCGCGGTCACGCTGGATGGCCATCCCTATACCGCCGCCGACCTCAACTTCTGGGGCGTCACCTTCGCCCCCGACGACAACACCTTCTACGCCACCATGTCCACCGGAGGGCACCGGTATCTCGTGCAGGGCGATATCGCGGCAAAGAGCGTGCACACCATCGCGGAGAACGTGGAATGCCCGTCGCTGTCCGCCGACGGCAGGCGAATCGCCTTCAAATCGGCCATCGACGGGGACCCGGCAAAGGGATGGCGGCCCACCGTCCTGGACCTGCCCACGGGCGCCAGAACCCCGCTGGCAGAAACCCGCAGCGTGGACGACCAGCCGGCCTGGCTGGACCCGAACACCATCGGATACGCCATCCCGCGGGACGCCGACGACTCGGACGTCTGGGCCGTCCCGGCCGATGGGTCAGGCACGCCGCGGCTACTCATCCCGCACGCCGAATCCCCGGCCGCACTCGGCTGACCCGCGTAGCCCTGTCCCCTGGCCACAGGCGCTATCTGGGTACCGGCAGACAACCGACCTGACCGCGCCGGAGAGACGTGGCTGATCGAGGACCGGTGCGACGGATGGGGCAGCTGGTCAGCAGAGCGTACTCCCACAATGGCCGACGGCCCGCCGATGAACATCATCGACGGGCCGTCTGACCAGGCAGAACACGCTGTGGGCGATACTGGGATCGAACCAGTGACCTCTTCGGTGTGAACGAAGCGCTCTCCCCCTGAGCTAATCGCCCGGTGTGCTGAGCAATCGTAGCGGATTCGGGCCGGGCGGTGTGCGCCTACCCCAGCCGCTGGGCCATGCGGTCGCGCGCGGCCCGGGCCTCCGTCAGCAGCCGCGCCACGATTTCCGCCGCCGGGCCCTCCGGTGCGACCGAATAGGTCTGGCCACCCCACAGGTTCACACCCTCCGCGTCGCCGGCCCGGTGCGCGGCCGCCCGGACCGGTCTCGTCAGGTGGTGCACCTGCGGGTACGCCGACGGCGCATACGGTGAGTGCTCGGTCAGGAACCGGTTCACCAACCCGCGCGCCGGCCGTCCGCTGAAGGCCCGGGTGATCGCCGTGACCCGGCCGCCCTCGGCCAGCGCCTTCCGGTGCGCGGGTTGCGTCCCCGCCTCGTCCGCGCGCAAGAACGCGGTGCCCAGCTGTGCCGCGTCCGCCCCCGCGGCCAGCACCGCCGCCACATCCGCACCGTGCACGATCCCGCCCGCGGCGATCAGCGGCAGGTCCACAGCCGACTGAATCAGCCGCAGCAGGGCCAGCAGCCCGTAGACCTCCCCGCCGGCCGGGTTCTCCGGTTCGTCGACCAACAGACCGCGGTGCGCACCCGCCTCGAATCCCTGGACGCACAGGGCATCCGCGCCGATCTCGGCCGCCTGCACGGCTTCCTCGGGCGTCGTCACCGTCACGATCACGCGGGAACCCACCGCGCGCAGTCGCCGAACGTCCTCTGTGGACGGCAAACCGAACGTGAAGGACACGAACGGAATCCCCAGTTCCACCACGAGATCGACCTTCGCCGGGTAGTCGTCGTCCTCCCAGCGGGGCTCGCCCGCCTCCGCCTTGTAGCGCTGGGCCTCCTCCTGGATCCGCCGAACATAAGGCGACAAATCCACAGAGGACTCCGGGCCGGGCACGAACAGGTTGACCCCGAACGGCCGGTCCGTCAGCTCCTGCGTCTTCGCGATCACCTCCCCGAGCGCCTGCGCGCTCAGGTACCCGGCGGCGAGGAACCCGGATCCCCCAGCCTCGGCAACGGCGGCGACGAGCTCGGGCGTCGTCGGCCCGCCGGCCATCGGCGCCACCAGAACAGGCACGGGCAGCTCTTCGAACATGTCCCCACTCTAGGATTCACTCCCGCAGGACTGGATCTCACATTCCGGCTAACTTGACACCATGACGACACTCGACGCCGTGCGCGCGCTCGCCGCGCAGGAAACCGGACTGGCGACCGTGGCGATCGCGCGGGCGGACGGCACCGTCCACGCTTCGGTGGTCAACGCAGGGCTCCTCGACGATCCGGTGTCCGGCCGCAGCGCCGTCGCCTTCGTCGCCGCGGGTGGGACGAAGAAGCTGGACCTACTGCGCGACCGCGGCAACGCGACCGTCGTGTTCCGCCGCGGCTGGACCTGGGCGGCCGTGCAGGGCCCGGCCCGGCTCATCGGCCCGGACGACCCGGATCCCGGCTTCGACCCAGCCGGCCTGCCCCGGCTGCTGCGCGACATCTTCACCGCGGCCGGTGGCACCCACGACGACTGGGACACCTACGACCGGGTGATGGCCGAGGAGCGGCGGTGCGCGGTGTTCGTGGCGGCGGCCCGGATCTCCGGCACCGCCTGACGGGCCGCTACTTCTTCTTGCCCTTGTCGCCGGCGGGCTCGTCGGTGGACAGCGCGGCGACGAAGGCCTCCTGCGGAACCTCGACCCGGCCGATGTTCTTCATCCGCTTCTTGCCTTCCTTCTGCTTCTCCAGCAGCTTGCGCTTCCGCGAGATGTCACCGCCGTAGCACTTGGACAGCACGTCCTTGCGCATCGCGCGGATCGTCTCGCGGGCAATGATCCGCGAGCCGACGGCCGCCTGGATCGGCACCTCGAACTGCTGTCGCGGGATCAGCTCGCGCAGCCGGTTCGCCATCCGGTTGCCGTAGCTGTAGGCGGCGTCCTTGTGGACGATCGCGGAGAACGCGTCGACCGGCTCGCCCTGCAGCAGGATGTCGACCTTCACCAGGTCGGCGACCTGCGTGCCGGCCTCCTCGTAGTCGAGCGAGGCGTACCCGCGAGTGCGGGACTTCAGCGAGTCGAAGAAGTCGAAGATGATCTCCGCCAGAGGCAGGTGGTAGCGCAGCTCGACCCGCTCCTCGGACAGGTAGTCCATGCCGAGCAGGTTGCCGCGCTTGCTCTGGCACAGCTCCATGATCGCGCCGATGAACTCCGACGGGGCGATCACGGTGACCTTCGACAGCGGCTCGTGCACCTCGGCGATCTTCACGCCGTTCGGCCAGTCGGACGGATTGGTGACCATGACCTCGACGCCGTCGTCCTGGATCACCCGGTACTCCACGTTCGGCGCCGTCGCGATCAGGTCCAGGCCGAACTCGCGCTCGAGCCGGTCGCGGGTGATCTCCAGGTGCAGCAGGCCGAGGAAGCCGCAGCGGAAACCGAACCCGAGCGCGACCGACGTCTCCGGCTCGAAGGTCAGCGCGGCGTCGTTGAGCTGGAGCTTCTCCAGCGCCTCGCGCAGCTCCGGGTAGTCCGAACCGTCGACCGGGTAGAGACCGGAGAAGACCATCGGCTTCGGGTCGCGGTAGCCGGCCAACGGGACTTGCGCGCCGCGTTTCTCCGAGGTGACGGTGTCACCGACCCGGGACTGGCGAACATCCTTCACGCCCGTGATCAGATAGCCCACTTCACCCACGGCGAGGCCCGCGCTCGGCTTCGGCTCGGGCGAGATGATGCCGACCTCGAGCAGCTCATGGGTGGCGCCGGTGGACATCATCCGGATGCGCTCGCGCGGCGTGATCTTGCCGTCCACGACCCGGATGTAGGTGACGACGCCGCGGTAGGTGTCGTACACGGAGTCGAAGATCATCGCGCGGGCCGGGGCGTCCGCGTTGCCCACCGGCGGCGGCACCTGCCGGACGACCTCGTCGAGCAGGTCGGACACGCCCACGCCGGTCTTCGCCGAGACCCGCAGGACCTCGGAGGGGTCGCACCCGATGATGTGCGCGAGTTCGGCCGCGTACTTGTCCGGGTCGGCCGCGGGCAGGTCGATCTTGTTCAGGACCGGGATGATGTGCAGGTCCTTCTCGAGCGCCAGGTACAGGTTGGCCAGGGTCTGGGCCTCGATGCCCTGGGCGGCGTCGACCAGCAGGATCGCACCCTCGCACGCCTCCAGTGCGCGGGAGACCTCATAGGTGAAGTCCACGTGGCCGGGGGTGTCGATGAGGTGCAGTACGTGGTCGCGGCCGGCGACCTGCCAGGGCAGCCGCACGTTCTGGGCCTTGATCGTGATGCCGCGCTCGCGCTCGATGTCCATCCGGTCGAGGTACTGCGCGCGCATGGCCCGCTCCTCGACCACGCCGGTGAGCTGCAGCATCCGGTCGGCCAGGGTGGACTTGCCGTGGTCGATGTGCGCGATGATGCAGAAGTTCCGGATCTGCTCCGGCGGCGTGAAGGTCTGGTCGGCGAACGTGCTCACTCGGGTCCTCGGCTCGTCGTGGGTATGTGTCCATGTTCCCATGCCCGATTTCCGGGTCATCCCCGATGCCGGTGAGTGCTGGTGAGTGCTGACCTGGAGGTATGAGCACGACGATCGAGCAGATCCTGGACCGGGCCTTCGGTCACCCGCGTGGCCTGCTGGGCCGCGTCGGCGGAATGGTGATGGCCCACGGCAACGGCGCTACCGAACGGCACGTGGTGGACGTGGCGAGACTCACCCCGCAGGAGACGGTGCTGGTGGTCGGGCCGGGTCCGGGCGTCGGCCTGCGGCTGGCGGGGCAGCGGGCGGCGATCGCCTACGGGGTCGATCCGTCGCCGGAGATGTTGGGGCTCGTGGAGGCCAGGTGCGCGGCCGAGATTTCCGCCGGCCGGGTGCGCGTGATGGACGGGTCGGCAGAGCGAACCGGGCTCGAGGAGGCGTCCGTGGACGTCGTGCTGAGCGTGAACAACGTCCAGCTGTGGGACGACCGCGCCGCCGGTTTCGCCGAGCTCCTGCGAGTGCTGCGACCGGGTGGCCGGCTGGTGCTGTCGGCGCACGACAAGTGGCTGCCGGTGCCGCGGCACGCGCTCGCGGCGGAACTCACCGAGGCCGGGTTCACGGACCTGCAGACGTGGGTGTGGCAGCCACCCGGGGTCACCGCACCACTGGCGGCGCAACTCCGCGCCCGCCGCCCGGGCTGATCACCCGCGAGTCCCACTCAGCGGGCGCGAGTTCCACGCTCACCGGGAGCTCAGCGGGCCCACGCAGCGGCCACCGCACGACCACGCACGGCTCCGTCGAACCTGGGCGCCGCGAGCCCGGTGCCGCCTTCGACCCGCTCACCATTCCCATCTCGGCAGGCGAGTCCCATCCACGTCCACCAGTGGCCGCGCTCCCACCCGGCCGCCTTATCGAGACGGTCCTGCCCGGGCTGCACGAGCCCCGGCGAGTCCGATCGCCTGCCAGTGCCCGCGCCCACCACGGGCCCCGCGCTTCCACGCGGGCGGAACCTCGGGCGGGCCTGCCCCCGGCTGCACACCCCCGGCGAGTCAAATCTGCGGCCGCAAATTCGCGCGTCAGGCGCGGGTGCTCACTGTGCGCGGATGTCCGTGCGCAGCGGGTGGTCCGGTGGGACCTCCACCAGCACGATGGACGTGCCATCCGGGTCGGAGATGCGCGCCTCGTCCAGGCCCCACGGCTCTCTGCGGGCCTCGCGGTCGGGTTTGACGCCTCGCGAGGCCAGCTCGTCGAGCGTCGCGGCCAGGTCGCGGACCTGGAACCACAGTTCGACGTCCGGGCTGGTGCCCTGCTCGCCGCGACCGACGACCTCCAGGAAACCCTGGCCGGTGAAGAACACCGTGCCGCCCGGGAACGTGCGGTAGATCGCCAGGCCCAGCACGTCCCGGTAGAACGCCGTGGACTTCTCGGGGTCGCGGGGGTGGATCAGCACCCGGCTGCTCAACACGTCCATGGTTCCTCCCTACCCCACCTGATCAGGACGCCGCAATCGCGGCAATTCCGGCCAGCACCACCACGGACCCGGCCAGCCGGCGCGCCGGGTTCGGCTCGTCCAGCAACAGCCAGGCGGCGGGCCCCCCCAGCACGATGCTGACCTCCCGCGCGGGGGCGACCAGGCTGACCGGCGCCATGCGCATCGCGTACAGAACAAGCACGTAGGCGACGGGAGACAGCACCCCGACCACTACGGCCTCACGCCAGTGCGCCCGCCACAACAAACCTGTCCCACCACCCGCACGGCATGCGGCCGGGGCGAGGAGCACGCTCTGCAAGGCCGCGCCGGAGGCGAAGTAGATCAAGGGAGGGACCGCGAGCGCGTTGACGGCGTGGTCGTCCCACAGCGTGTACGCGGCGATGGTGACCCCGGTGAGCAGCCCGTAGAAGACCCCGGCCCGCCGGGCGCGCGCGTCCCGTGCCGACCGCGGCCCCAGCCCGATCACCAGCACCCCGGCCACGACCAGCAGCGCGCCGGCCAGCCCCAGCCACCCCGGCCGCTCACCGAGCAGGACGACGGCCGCGACGATCGACAGCAGTGGCCCGCTCCCCCGTGCCAGCGGGTAGACGACGGACAGGTCGCCGACACGGTAGCCGCGCTGCAGCACGATCCCGTAGGCGACGTGGAAGATGGCCGTCAGCAGCGCGACGGGCAGCCAGGTCCACTGTGGACGCTGGTGTTGGACGACGAGCGCGGTGACCGCGACAGGGACGCAGACCACGGCCGAGACGGTGTAGTAGAGGGAGACGAACCCCGCCCCCGCGTCGACCCGCTTGGCCGCGAGGTTCCACCCCGCGTGCACCACGGCGGCGAAGATCACCAACCCCAGCGCGGTCCCGTTCACATCCCACTCCCCAGCCGATGCGGGACCCACCGTAGCGCCCTGCTAGCGTTGTCGGTCGTTGCCGTGTGGCATTCCGCCAGGGAGGAAGCCCGCACGCCGGGGCCGGTACAGCGCGGCAGCGAAACCCACCGACAGATCGAAGGAGCGCCCTCGTGGCCAACATCAAGTCCCAGCTCAAGCGCATCAAGACCAACGAGAAGGCGCGCCAGCGCAACCAGTCGGTCAAGTCCTCGGTGAAGACCGCGATCCGCAAGTTCCGCGAGGCCGCCGAGTCCGGTGACAAGGCCAAGGCCGTCGAGCAGCAGCAGGCTGCCGCTCGCGCCCTGGACAAGGCCGCCGGCAAGGGTGTCATCCACGCGAACCAGGCCGCCAACAAGAAGTCGGCGATGGCCAAGCGCGTCAACGAACTCTGAGTTTGATCTTTTCCGAGGGGCGGGCATCCGGCTGGGTGCCCGCCCCTCGCCGTTCCCGGACTCCACCGGCGCTGTCAGCAGTGGACCCGGCCCCGCAGCAGGCCGCCCGGTCAGCGCTTGTCGCGGGCGGCGGCAAGGTCGAGCACGGCCCGCTCGAGCGCGTAGGATGGGTCCGCCGCCTGGCCCTTGACCTCGGCGTTCACCCGCGCCACGACGGCCATCGCGTCGGCGAGACCGGCTTGCGTCCACCCGCGGGACTGTCCCTGGGCCTTGCGGATCTTCCACGGCGGCATCCCCAGCTCTCCCGCCATCTGGTTCGGGTTGCCGCGGCCCGCCGCGGACACCCGGGCGATGGTGCGGACCGCGTCAGCGAGGGCGTCGGCGATCAGGACGTGCGCCACGCCGATCTGCAGCGCCCACCGCATCGCCTCCAGCGCCGCACCGCGCTCGCCCGCGACGGCCTTTTCCGCGACCGCGAAGCCGGTCACGTCCGCGCGACCGCGGTGGTAGCGGCGTACCGCCTCCTCGTCAACCCGGCCACCGGAGTCGGCCACCAGCTGTGACGCGGCCGCGGCCAGCTCCCGCAGGTCGGACCCGACGGCGTCGATCAGGGCGGCGACACCCGCGGGGTCGATCTTGCCGCCCGCCTGCCGCACCTCGTTGCGGACGAACGACTCGCGATCGGCAGGCCGGGTGATCTTCGGGCACTCGGTGACCAGGGCTCCGGCCTTACGCAGAGCCACGGGCAGCGCCTTGGCCGCCTTGCTGCGGCCGCCACCGTTGTGCACGACAACGAGCATTACACCGTCGGCCGGCATCTTGGCGTAGGCCAGCACCGCGTCGGCCAGCTCCTGACCGATGTCCTGCGTGCCCTCGAGCACGATCACGCGGCCTTCGCTGAACAGGGACGGGCTCACTAGCTCAGCCAGGCCGGGCGGCGTGAGGTCGGACACCCGGACCTTCGTCAGGTCGGCCGTCGGATCGTCGCGGCGGGCCTGCTCCAGGGCACCCCGGACGGCGCGCTCGACGAGCAGCTCCTCCTCACCGAGCACGAGCTGTAAGGGGGCGGACGTGGTTGCCGGCGCGGTCACACCTCGAATCCTGCCACGAGGCTCCGACAACTCCGGAGCGTGATGAAACCCGCAGGGGCATGGCGTGTCCCGAACGGCGTGCCGTATGTTGTTAACCAGGCGTTGCGCGAGCGCGACAGCCCTCACAACCGAATACCGCTCATCCAGAGGGGCAGAGGGAACGGCCCGACGAAGCCCCGGCAACCGGCGTCAGCCTGTCATCTCGATTCCGCGAGGTAGCTGGCGATCACGGTGCCAATTCCGGCCCGCGCGAGCGGGACAGATGAGGAAGGAACCTCGCGATGACTGCAGCCCTCAATTCGACCGCCACCCGCCGCACCGTCAACCTGGGCCCGGCCGTGGAACTGGTCTCCAAGGAAGAGGGCCACCGCCAGCCGCTGGCGCCGGAGTTCGTCTCCGCCGAGGACTTCTCGCCCCTCGAGGTCGCCTACGACTTCGGCCGCGTCCGCCGTGAGGACATCGAGGCCGGCCCGCGCAACATCTGGCGCTACAAGAAGCTGCTCCCGGTGCCCACGAACGTCGAGGAGATCCCGAACACCGAGCCCGGCTGTACCAGGCTGGTGAAGGCTGACCGGCTCGCCAAGGCTCTCGGCGTCAAGAGCCTGTGGGTCAAAGACGACACCGGCAACCCCACCCACTCGTTCAAGGACCGCGTCGTCGCTGTCGCCCTGGCCGCGGCTCGCGAGTTCGGGTTCGACACCCTGGCCTGCCCGTCCACCGGCAACCTGGCCAACGCGGTCGCCGCGGCCGCCGCCCGTGCCGGGTGGCAGTCCGTGGTGCTGATCCCGTCCTCGCTCGAGCGCGCCAAGGTCCTGACCACCGCCGTCTACGACGGCAACCTCATCGCCGTCGACGGCAACTACGACGACGTCAACCGCCTGGCCACGGAGCTCGCCGCGGAGCACGAGAACTGGGCGTTCGTCAACGTCAACGTCCGTCCCTACTACTCCGAGGGCTCGAAGACCCTGGCCTACGAGGTCGCCGAGCAGCTCGGCTGGCGCATTCCCGAGCAGATCGTCGTGCCGATCGCCTCGGGCTCGCAGCTGACCAAGGTCGACAAGGGCTTCGGCGAGTTCGCCAAGCTCGGCCTGGTCGACGACACCCCCTACAAGGTGTTCGGCGCCCAGGCGGCCGGCTGCTCGCCGGTGTCCACCGCCTTCCGCAACGGCTACGACGTGGTCCAGCCCGTCAAGCCGGACACCATCGCCCGCTCGCTGGCGATCGGCAACCCGGCCGACGGCCCCTACGTGCTCGACACCGTCCGCCGCACGGGGGGTGCGATCGAGGACGTGACCGACGAAGAGGTCGTCGAGGGCATTCGCCTGCTGGCCCGCACCGAGGGCATCTTCACCGAGACCGCCGGCGGGGTCACCGTCGCGACGGCGAAGAAGCTGATCGAGGCCGGCAAGATCGACCCGGACGCGGAGACCGTCCTGCTGATCACCGGTGACGGCTTGAAGACCCTGGACGCGATCGAGAACGAGGTCGGTCCGAAGGCGACTGTCCCGGCGTCGGCGGCGGCCGTGCACGAGGCTCTCGGTCTCTGATCAAGTTCCTCCTCACTTCCCCCGGCGCACCAAGGCGGGGCCGGCCTGGTCGGGGATCACCGCGGTGTCGCCGTCGGTGTCCGTGCGGGCGACGAGCGCGCCGTCCGCGGTCAGCGTGTCGAGTGTCGTTCGGTTCGGGTGGCCGTAGCGGTTGCCCGAACCGACGCTGACCAGCGCCAGCCGCGGGGATACCGCGGCCAGGAACTGGGGCAACGAGAACCTGCTGCCGTGATGCGGAACTTTCAGGATTTCGGCGTGCAGGTCCGTTCCCTCAGCCAGCAGGTCGGCCTGGGCGGCCAGCTCGACGTCGCCGGTGAGCAGCACACTGCCCGCCGGTGTCCGGGCCCGTAGCACGACCGAGCCGTTGTTGATCAGTGTCCCGTCGTCGTCCTCCCCTTCGGATGCGTATCTAGGCCCCAGCACCTCGAGGCTCAGGGCAGGCCAGTCGAGCCGTCGCCCCAGGTTCAGTTCGAGCAGGGGGACCCTGTGCCGGGCCGCGACCTGGCCGGCCTGCCGCCACGCCCAGTCCGGCTGCCGCCCCGGCCCGACCGCCACCGCGCCGACCGGGCGACCCTCGAACACCGATTCCAGCCCGCCGATGTGGTCGGCATGCAGATGGCTCAGCACCACCAGCGCCACCCGCTCCACACCGAGCCGGTCGAGGCATCGATCCACGGGCCCTGGTTCGGGACCGGTGTCCACCACGACCGCCCGCCCGGGGTCACCGGTGGCGAGCACAACACTGTCGCCCTGACCGACGTCGCACGCCACGACGGCCCAACCGCGCGGCGGCCAGCCGGGCACGATGAGCTTGCCCGGAACGACGAGCAGCAGCATCCCGGCGAGCACCAGCGCCAGCAGCACCCGCAGCCGCCGTCGCCGCAACGCGAGCACCACCGCGATCGCGACCACCAGGGCGAGGAACCCGCCCCACCAGCCGCCCGGCCACGCCAGCACGGCGCCAGGCACCTCAGACGCGTGCCGGGCGACGACGATCAGCCAGCCCGCCTCCGGGCCCGCCAACCGCACGACGAGCTCGCCGCCCACCGGCCACACCACGGCGACGACTGTCGCCAGCACCCCGAACACGGTGGCCGGAGCTACCACGGGCGCCGCGAGCACGTTCGCCGCGACACTGACCAGGCTCAGCTGACCGGCCATCCCGGCCACGACCGGCGCGGTCACCACGAATGCCGCCGCAGGCACCGCGAGCCCCTCGGCGAAGCCCGGTGGGACCCCGTGGCGCTGGAGCCTTTCCGCCCATCGCGGCGCCAGCAGGACCAGTCCGGCGGTCGCGATCACCGACAGCGCGAAACCGAAGCTCACGGCCATCGCCGGATCCCACGCCACAAGGCAGCAGGTCGCGGCGGCCAGCGCGGGCACTACCGACCGTTGCCGCCCCAGTGCCAAGGCCAGGAGAGCGATCCCGCCCATTACCCCGGCCCGCAGCACGCTGGGCTCCCCGCCGGCCAGGATGACGAACCCCGCGAGCGCCACACCGGACAACCCGGCCGACAGCCTCGGCCCCGCCCGCAACAGCCGCAACAGCAGGAGGACCGCACCACACACGATCGCGACGTTGGACCCGCTCACCGCCATGAGGTGCGTCAGCCCGGCGTCGGTGAACTCGCGGTCGAGCCGCTCGGACAGCCCGCTCGTGTCGCCGACGACCAGCCCAGGCACCAGCCCGGCCTGCTCCTCCGGGAGGACCGCGCACGCCCGCCGGAGCGCCTCACGCATCGACTCGGCGGCGCGCTGCCACCAAGGTGCCGGCATCGCGTCGGTGGGCGGTCCGCGAACGTAGATCGCGGCCACGGTCAGATCCGCCCCTCGGGGCGGGGCGAGCTCACCGCTCGCGGTGGCCTCCTGACCCGGAATGATCGCACTCCATGTCGCGGCGGGCGCGAGAAGCGCGATCCGCCCGGCCGAGACCACGGGTTGAGCGCTGCGCTCCACATCGCGGACCTCGGCCGCGATGAGCACTGATCGCGGCCCAGCCTGCTGGTTGGCGTACCCGGCCGAGCGAACGGGCTTCGGGCGCTCGGTGACCAGCACCCGCAGCGTCACCTCGTTGCCGCGCTGTCCGAGGTCACGGAGTGGATCGTGCTCCGCCCGGCTGAGGCGGAGGCTGAGCGGCCCGGCCAGCAACAAGCCGGCTACGAGCAGCGCTGCCCCGCCCGCCCACCAGCGCGAGCGGACTGGACGCAGCCTGATCAGCAACACCGTGGACACCAGCACCGCCGCGGCCCCGCACGCCAGGGCGACCCACCACGTCCACAGCAATCCGAGCAGCGCTCCGAGCCACAGTGACAGCGCCGCCGGCACCAAGCGGAAGTCGTGCCGGACAACGGGTTCGGTGATCATGACACCGTCACCTGGCCCCGCAGTCTGGACACCCGCGTCTCACCGATGCCTTCGACCTCGCGCAGCTGGTCGACGGAACGGAAAGCCCCATGCTGCAGGCGCCAGTCGATGATGCGCTGGGCGGTGACCTCGCCGATCCCCGGCAGGGCGTCGAGCTGGTCGGCGGTCGCCGTGTTCAGATCGACTGGGGCGGACGTGCTTCCGGTCGCCGCCGGCTGCGCCACGCCAGGTGGGGGCGGGACACCGACGTAGATCTGCTCGCCATCGGTGAGCTTGCGTGCCAGGTTCAACGCCGTGACGTCGGTGCCTTCGATGGCGCCGCCGGCCGCACGGAGGGCGTCGGCCACACGCGCGCCGCCGGGAACGGTGACCAGGCCCGGATTGCGGACCTTGCCGACGACACTGATCACCAGCGAGCTGTCGGCGATCCGGCTCGCGGAAGCGGTGATCGGCGCGGGCCGGTCCGGCGCAGCGGGCAGCACCGGTGCGCGTTCGACGGGCGGGCTGCCACCGAGAAGCACGATCGAAGTGCCGACGAGCACGAGGACCCCGCCCAGGGCCAGGAGGACGGTGGTCAGGCGCCGTCGCTGGGGGGTACCGGTGAGGGACGCGGGCACCCAGCGCTCGACCAGCCGGCCGGCAGCACCCGGCGGCCCGGTGTCGCTGTCGGACGCGAAGGCACGACTGGCGAGCTGCTCGAGCCGGCGGTTGACGGGGATTCCCGGCGATTCCGGGGCTGATCGTTCGAACACGCATTCGACGCTAGGGGGCGCGGGGAGGAGGGAGAAGCGGGAATCGAGAAGGCTGTGGACAAGTGGGGGTCTGTGGACAAGTGTCGCGTTCTGTCGCGGCGGCGCGGCTTTCTGTCGGTGATGTGTGGCAGGCTGGAAGGTTTACGGCTGCCCTGTGACTTGCGGCTACTCCGCCGGCGCGTCCACCTTCCACGGGGGCACCAATGACACTGTTGCAATTCCGACAGGTGGTAGCGTCCGAGCACCCAATCGAAACCCGAAAGAATCTGTATTTGTTAGTCACAGGTTCATACACTCGTTCACCATGGGGAGATCGAGACAACGAAGGACCACCAAGAAAATCTTCCGATTCTGGGGCTACTTCGCGCTTGCAGCGGTCATCTACGGCTGGACGAGCAAGGACGTGAGTCTTCCGTTCATAATCACGGGATCATCATTGGCATTCCTGTATATGCTCTTCGCCGCCCCCACCTGGTGCATGGCCCCGACGCGGGAGAACCTGCCCTGCCGCAACAACGCGAATGGACTACTGATGGGCTGCGCCTTCAGGTCCCACAAATGGGAGAAGCTGAAAATGCTCGTCAAGAGGCAGCGGTGGGCAGAGTTGATGGGACGGTTCTGGGGCAATGTCGCCAATCGTGCGGCGGCGGTCGGCGCTGCGGGAACGGCCGTGTCCGCCGTCATGGCCACGGCGACGTTCCTCATCAAATAGCGCCGGGGCCGCCCGGGTTCCGTTGCACCACCACGCCGACCACGCCGGGTCCGGTGTGGGCACCAATCACCGCGCCGAGTTCCGACACCACGCATCCGTCGGTGACCGTCAGCCGCTCTTCGATGCGGTTCGCCAGTTCCACCGCCCGCTCCGGGGAGGCGAGGTGGTGCACCGCGACCTCCACCGGCTCACCGTGGGCCGCCTCCTCGGCGAGCTCGACCAGCCGCGCGACGGCGCGGTTCATCGTCCGCACCTTCTCCAGTGGCTTGATCCGGCCGTCGTCCAGGTGCAGCACTGGTTTCATGGCCAGCGCGGTGCCCAGGAGAGCCGCCCCGGCGCCGATCCGGCCCCCGCGTCGCAGGTACTCCAGGGTCTCGACCACGAAGAGCGTCTCCGAGCAGCGCACCGCCGCCGTCGCGGCCGCTTCCACCTCAGCCGCCGACGCCCCGGCCGACGCCGCGCGCGCCGCGTGAAGCGCCGCGAAGCCCAGGCCCATCGCTGTGCCCCGCGAGTCGACCACCCGCACCCGGTCGGGCCCCACCTCCTGCGCCGCCAGGACCGCCGACTCCCAGGTGCCCGAGATCTCGCTGGACAGGTGGACCGACACGACGGAATCCGCGCCCGCGTGCAGTGCCTCACGGAACGCCGCTGCGAACGCTCCGGGCGTCGGCCGGGAGGTGGTGACTATCCGGCGCTGGTTGAGCGCCTCGGCGAGCGCCGCCGCCCCCACCTCGACGCCGTCCAGAGCCGCGACGCCGTCGATGAGGACGTACAGCGGAACCACGCGCAGGGCAAAGCGGCCGGCGAAGCCCTCGGGCAGATAGGCGGTGGAATCCGTGATGACGGCGACCGGCACGATCGTCAGCCTACGTGCCGGCCGGCGATTCGCCGGGGACGAGGAGCGGACCGATCAACGCGGCCATCGCCTTGCCCACGAGCGCATGGCCCACCCAGCCCCAGTGCATGCCGTCGGGGTTGCCGCGACCGCTCAGTACGTGCTCCCCCACCACCTCGGCCAGGTTCAGCAAAGGCACGTCCACCCGCCGCGACCAGGCGGCGATGGCGGCGGCCGTCTCCTCCCGGCCGGTGTGCACGCCGCCGTAGGAGGACGCCCGGTGGACGCTCGGCAGGACGGCGACAATCGGCATCTCCGGCCGCAGGATGCGCAGCGCGTACACCGCGCGGTCGAGGTAGTGCACGGTCAGCTTCGCGGGCAGCACCCGCGGCCGGCCGCGCAACGCGACCGCCAGCCGGGGCTGGGCCGCCAGGTAGGCCGTCCGGACCGCGCGACGGAGACCGGCCGGACGCAGGTACCGCAGCCCGCCACGCAGGTAGGTCGGCAGCGGCGAGGGCAGCGTGTCCATGCTCCCGACCGCCAGCACCACGACATCGGCGTGCTTGAGATCGGCCCAGACGCGCGGGTCGCCGATCATCGACCACCACGCGTCGCGTGCGGTCCAGCCGGCCGAGGCGACCAGGTCGGCTGCGCCGCCGAGAGTTTCGGCAGCGACGTTCGGCCACAAGCGTGGCTCGTCGGCCGCGCAGGGGCTCTCCGGGCCCTGGAAACTCAGCGAATCCCCGAAGACCAGTAGCTTCGGCATCTCAGCCGAGCATTCCCGCGTTGTAAGCGTGCAGCCGCCAGTGGCCGTCGCGCAGACCCAGCTCGACCCAGTGACAGTTGCCGATGCCGCCCAGCTGCGGCCACGCCTCGACGGGCAGCTGCAGCAGTTTGCCGGTCAATGCCGTGATCAGGCCGCCGTGCGCGGCAAGTAGCACGGTTTGGCCCACGTCGTCGCCGGCCAGCAGATCGTTGACCACCTCCGCGGCCCGCTCAGCCACGTCCACCCGGGACTCGCCGCCGGGCGGCGCCCATGTGGCGTCGACGCGCCAGATGTCGCGATCGCCGGGCCATCCCTCGTCGACCTCGGCACCGGTCAGGCCCTGCCAGTCGCCGAGGTGGGTCTCCCGCAGGCGCTTGTCGATCCGCAACGGCACCCCGATCGCCTCGGTGAGCACGGTCGCGGTGTCCATCGCCCGGTGCAGGTCGGACGAGATGATCAAATCGGGTTCGAAGCGGGCCAGCGCGGGCGCCGCGAAGCGCGCCTGGTTCCAGCCCACCTCGGTCAGCGCCGAATCCAGGTGGCCCTGCATGCGCCCGGCGGCGTTGTAGTCGGTCTCCCCGTGACGCCACATCACGAGGCGACGGAAGGTCACGAGGCGTCCCCGGCTTCGACGGCCTCCGCGAGCCCGTCGATCTCCATGCGCGGGCAGTCCTTCCAGAGCCGCTCGATGCCGTAGAAGGAGCGCTCCTCGTCGTGCTGGACGTGGACCACGACGTCGACGAAGTCGAGCAGCACCCAGCGGCCCTCGCGGGCGCCCTCGCGGCGGACCGGCTTGTGCCCCGCCTCGCGCAGCTTCTCCTCGACGTTGTCCACGATGGCCCCCACCTGACGCTCGTTGGGGGCCGAGGCGATGACGAACACGTCGGTGATGACGAGCTGCTCGGAGACGTCCAGCACCACCACATCGCTGGCCTTCTTGTCCGCGGCGGCGTAGGCCGCCACGGTCGCGATGTCACGTGCCTGGGACGTCGCTGCCACTCCTGTGCTCCCTCATCCTGAGACGGTCAGTCCACCGAGGGTACCTGCCGCGGCCGGCGGCCCGGGCGGTGTGTCACGCGGGCTTGCGGTACAGCCCGCGCTTGTCGATGTACCGGACCACGCCGTCGGGCACCAGGTACCAGATCGGTTCGCCGTGCTCGACTCGTTCCCGGCAGGCCGTCGAGGAGATGGCCATCGCGGTCACCTCGACCAGGCTCACCCGTCCGTTGGGCAGGTGGTGGTCGTTGAGCGGGTAGCCGGGGCGGGTCACCCCGATGAAGTGCGCGAGGGTGAACAGGTCGTCGGCGTTGTGCCAGGTGAGGATCTGTTCCAGGGCATCGGCACCGGTGATGAAGAAGAGCTCGTCCTCGGGGTATTCGGCCTTCAGGTCACGCAGCGTGTCGACGGTGAAGGTCTCGCCGCCGCGATCGATGTCCACGCGGCTCACGGAGAAGACCGGGTTGGAGGCGGTCGCGATGACCGTCATGAGGTAGCGGTCCTCGGCGCGGGTGACCTGCCTGCTGGACTTCTGCCAGGGCTGGCCGGTCGGTACGAAGATCACTTCGTCGAGGTCGAACCGGGACTGCACCTCACTGGCCGCGACGAGGTGGCCGTGGTGGACGGGGTCGAACGTGCCGCCCATGACCCCGATTCGGCGTGGTGACATGACTGGATCGTAGAAGCGCGAGTGCGCGGGTACTGCCCCGCTCCCCGGTAACAGCACCCGCGCGCCTCGCTCCGCCGGTGGTTCGAGGGGAACCTCCGGAGGTGCCGGCGAACCCGCAAGTGAACCCCGACAGCGGTGAGACTCCGCCGTCCGGGTGTTCTGATGCGGACCCTCGCTGTGTCCTAAGTCACATTACTTCACGACTGGACCGCTCGTGCGGTCTTCGGCGCGGTTCTGTCGGGGAGATGGGGTAGACGTGTTCCCGTGAACCTTCACCTCTTGCGCGAACGAGCCGAGACGCTGCTCCGGGCACTGGCCGGGGACGGCGCGACACTGCGCGACGACCAGTGGACCGCCATCGAAGCCCTGGTCGCTCACCATCGGCGCGCCCTCGTCGTGCAGCGCACCGGCTGGGGCAAGTCGGCCGTCTACTTCCTGGCCACAGCCCTGTTGCGGGAGCGTGGCGGCGGTCCGACGGTCATCATCTCGCCGCTGCTGGCGCTGATGCGCAACCAGATCGCGGCGGCTGGCCGGGCAGGCATTCACGCGGCGACGATGAACTCGGCGAACCCGCAGGAGTGGGACGACGTGCAGGCGCGTATCGCGGGCGGCGAGATCGATGTGCTGCTGGTCAGTCCGGAGCGGCTGAACAACCCTGACTTCCGCGACACCGTGCTGCCCAAGCTGACCGCGACGGCCGGGCTGCTGGTGGTCGATGAGGCGCATTGCATTTCCGACTGGGGCCATGACTTCCGGCCGGACTACCGGCGCCTACGAACACTGCTCGCGGGGCTGCCCGAGGGCGTGCCAGTGCTGGCGACCACCGCGACGGCCAACGACCGGGTCGTCACCGACGTGGCCGAGCAGCTCGGGCTCGGTCAGGGCGCCGGCACGCTGGTGCTGCGCGGTCCGCTCGACCGCGAGAGCCTGCACCTGTCCGTCGCGAAGCTGCCCACCCCGCAGGCGCGGCTCGCCTGGCTCGCGGACCGGCTCGGGGAGCTGCCCGGCTCCGGCATCATCTACACGCTCACCGTCGCGGCGGCGCACGACATCGCGGAGATGCTGCGGGAACGCGGGTTCCCGGTCACGGCCTACACGGGCAAGACCGAGCCGGCCGAGCGCGAGGCAGCCGAAGACGACCTGCTGGCCAACCGGGTCAAGGCACTCGTGGCCACCTCGGCGCTGGGCATGGGGTTCGACAAGCCTGATCTGGGGTTCGTCGTGCACGTCGGCGCACCGTCCTCGCCGATCGCCTACTACCAGCAGGTCGGACGGGCCGGCCGCGGCGTGCGCCGGGCGGAGGTGATCCTCCTGCCCGGCGTGGAGGACGCCGAGATCTGGCGGTACTTCGGGTCACTCGCCTTTCCCGACGAGCAGCGCGTCACCCAGGTGCTCAACGCACTCGCGTACGCGGACCGTCCACTGTCGACGGCCGCGCTCGAGCCGATGGTCGAGCTGTCCCGGTCGCGGCTGGAGATGGTGCTGAAGGTGCTCGACGTGGACGGCGCGGTGCGGCGCGTGAAGGGCGGCTGGGCGGCGACCGGACAGGACTGGACCTACGACCGCGACCGGTACGAGCGCGTCGCCCAGGCGCGGCGTGCCGAGCAGCAGGCGATGCTGGAGTATCAGACCACCACGTCGTGCCGGATGGAGTTCCTGCGCCGCCAGCTCGACGACCCCTATGCCGAGCCGTGCGGCCGCTGCGACAACTGCACGGGCGAACACCGCGACGTCACGGTGTCGGCCGAGGCGGTCGAAAAGACCGACGAACGGCTCCGGCGGCCGGGAGTCGAGGTGGGCCCGCGCCGGCAATGGCCGACCGGCATGGGATCGCTGGACGTGCCGCTGTCCGGGCGCATCGCGAAGAGCGAGATTGCCGAGCCGGGCCGCACGATCGGACGTCTTACCGACGTGGGATGGGGCATCCGGTTGCGCGAGCTGGTGGGTGAGCGGGCCGCCGATGCCGAAGTGCCGGAGGCGGTGTTCCAGGCCTGCGTTCAGGTCCTGACTGCGTGGGATTGGGCCGAGCGGCCGGCGGCCGTGGTGGCGCTGCCGTCGGCGACCCGGCCGCGGCTCGTGCACGACCTCGCGACCCGACTGGCACAGATCGGGCGGCTACGTTTCCTCGGCACGCTGGAGAGCCGCGGCGGACGGCCTCGGCGAGCCAACAGTGCGCAGCGAGTGGCTGACCTGTGGAAATCGCTTGCGGTGCCAGGGAATGTGGCCGCGGAGTTGTCCAGTGTGGATGGACCGGTGTTGCTTGTGGACGATCTTGTGGACACCGGCTGGACCATGACGCTGGCCGCCCGGCTCGTGCGGCAAGCCGGGGCGCCGAGGGTGCTGCCGTTCGCACTGGCGAGCACGAACTGACAGGAGGGGGAATGGGGTAACAGAGGGGAGCAGAGAGCGCGACCGGCGGCGAGCGGGGCGAGCAGCGAGCCGCGAACGGCGCGAGCCGGGTGGGCGGACAACACGCGAGCAACGAGCACTGCGAGCGGGTGAGCACTGCGAGGACGCCGAGCTGGCCGCAAGCACGGTGGACAAACGCGCTGTGAGCAGGCCCGCAGGGATCGGCGAGCGGACAGAACACCGCGACCGCTGAGTGCTGCCACCACGGAACGTTGGGTGGTAGCGGCGAGTGCGGCCAACACCCGCGGGCAGGCTGGCGGCCGCAGTTGGCGGCAAGCGCCGCCGTGCGCAGCAAACCCGGCCAAGGCGCAGCAAGCGCGGCCAAGGCTCGGCGAGCGGGGCCTGAGCTTCGGGTCGGCGCAACACTTCCCGAACCAAAGCAAACGGTCGCGCAGTGCACCGCTGTCAGGGAAGGACCGCCGGCGCGGAGAGCGGGATCGGCGTAGAGCCCGGCCGAGATGCACGAAAGGCCCAGCTCAGCACGTTACGGACGGAAAAGAATCTTTCGGTTCTGCCATAGGTGTGGCATTCTCCGACCCCAACGGGTGAATGTGGAGGTATGGCATGGTCGAATCGCACGTGGGTCCTGGAATCCGGCACCGGCTGCCCGTCCGGAAGCTGTTCGCGGCCAGTGTCGGCAACGCCCTGGAGTGGTTCGACTGGACGATCTACGCCACGTTCAGCATCTACTTCGCCACGGCGTTCTTCCCCGCCGGCAACGACGCGCTCGCCCAGATCAACACGTTCGCCACCTACGCGCTCGCGTTCTTCTTCCGGCCGCTGGGCGGGCTGCTCCTCGGCCGGTTCGCGGACGTGCGCGGGCGCAAACCGGCGATGATCCTCACCATCAGCCTCATGGCGGGCGGCTCCATCGTGATCGCGATTCTGCCCACATTTCATCAGGTCGGCTGGCTCGCCCCGATCCTGCTGCTCCTCGCCCGCATCGCACAGGGACTGTCCCTCGGCGGCGAGGTGTCCAACGCCTCCGCCTACCTCGGCGAGATCGCCCCACCGAAATGGCGCGGCCGATACTCGTCCTTCTTCTACATCTCCACCGGCTCCGCGGTGCTCCTCGCGTCGGTGCTCGGGTTCGTCCTCGCCCGCACCATGGACAGGGCCACCATGAGCTCCTTCGGCTGGCGCATCGCATTCTTGCTCGGCGGCGTCCTCGGCATCGTCGGCCTGTGGCTACGGCGCAGCCTCTCCGAAACCGAGCAGTTCGAGCAGAACAAGAGCCGCGCCCAGCGCGTCCGCCACCCCCTGCTCACCACCCTGCGCGAACACCCGAAGGCCGTCGGCCAACTCGTCGGCATCACCATGCTCTCCACGCTGTGCTACTACACGTTCTTCAGCGCCCTCACGCCGTTCGCGGTCCGGACACGTCACGTGAACGACGTCGACGTATTCCTCGCCCTGTCCGTCGGCACCGCGCTGTTCGTGGCACTGCAGTATCCCTACGGCGCCCTTTCCGACCGGATCGGGCGCAAACCCCAACTCTTCACCTGGTCCGCGGCCACCGCGATCCTCATCGTGCCATTGTCCACATTGGTCAAACCCGGAGTGGGCAACCTGCTCGTCGTCTTCTGCGTCGGCCTCGGGCTGTACGCGGCGCTGTCGAGCCTCGCGCCGGCGATCATGAGCGAGCTCTTCCCCACCGAACTGCGCGGCCTCGGCATCGGCGCCTGGTACAACCTCACCGTCGCCGTCTTCGGCGGCACCGCGCCGCTCGTCATCAGCGCACTGTCCGCCGCCGGGGCATCGATCCTGTTCTTCTGGTACGTCGCGGCCGGCGCCCTGATCGCGTTCCTGGTGCTGCTCACCCTGCCCGAAACCAAGGGCACCGAGCTGCGCTAGATCAGCGCCGGAACGGCACCAGATCATCGGCGTGCACGACCTCGCGGCGCTGCTCCGCCGGCAGCTCGTGGCTCGACCGGCCGATCAGCTCCGGCAACTCCCCCGCATCGAATGCCACCACGCCACGCGCCACGACCCGCTGCGCCGCATCGACCAACTCCACCACGTCGCCGGCCTCGAAATCGCCATCGACACCCGTGATCCCGGCCGCCAGCAGCGACCGGCGACGGCGCACGACCGCGGCCACCGCGCCGTCGTCCAGATGCAACCGGCCCCGGGTCCCGGCCGCGTAGCCGAGCCAGAACCGCCGCGCGGACAACCGGCTCTCGGCGGGACGAAACGCAGTGCCGACCTCGGCCGTCGACAACGCGCCGGCCGCCTCGGACGCGGCGGCCAGCAACACCGGGATCCCGGCCGACGCGGCGGTGCGCGCCGCGGCCAGCTTGGACACCATGCCACCGGTACCGAGGCCCGAGCTGGACATGCCGACGGCAATGCCCTCCAAATCCGCGGGCCCCGCCACCTCGGCGATGCGCCGGGTCGACCCCGACCGCGGGTCCCCGTCGTACAAGCCGTCCACATCGGACAACAGAACCAGGGCGTCGGCGCCGATCAGGTGCGCCACCAGCGCGGCCAGCCGGTCGTTGTCACCGAACTTGATCTCCTCGGTGGCCACCGTGTCGTTCTCGTTGACCACCGGCACCGCCCCCAGCGCGAGCAGACGGGAGAACGTCCGCTGCGCGTTGCGGTAGTGCGCGCGCCGCACCACGTCGTCCGAGGTCAGCAACACCTGGCCCACCGTCAGGGCATATCGGCCGAACGACTCGGCATAGGCGTGCGCCAACTGCAGCTGGCCGACGCTCGCCGCCGCCTGCTGCGTCGCCAGATCGCGCGGCCGCTTGGCGATCGAGAGCGGCGCCAGCCCGGCGCCGATCGCACCCGAGGACACCAGCACGATCTGGCTGCCCTGCGCGATCCGCGCCGCGATGGCGTCGACCAGCGTGTTCAGCCGCGTGACGTCGAGCCCGTCGCCTGCGGTCGTCAACGCCGACGAACCGACCTTCACGACCAGCCGTTCCGCCGCCGCGACAGCTTTGCGGGCCGCGCTCATCGTTCTGCCGCGTCCTCGGGCTCGTCCGGACCGTCACGGCGGATGCGCCGCGCCTCCTTGCGCTCGGCGGCCGAGACACGGTCGTTCTTCTCCAGGCGGACGTCAGTCCCCCGGCCGGTCATGTGCGCCGCCACGCCCGGCGTCGACGGCTCCCACTCGAACGTGATGTCGCCGATGGTCACCGGGCACCCCGGCTCGGCTCCACGCTTCGCCAGCGCATCCTCGACGCCGAGCCGGTTGAGCCGGTCTGCGAGGTAGCCAACAGCCTCGTCGTTACCGAAGTCCGTCTGCCGGATCCACCGTTCGGGACGTGCGCCCCGCACGATGAAACCGCCTGGCTCCCCGGGATCCTCCTCGATGGTGAAGCCGGAGTCGTCCACCGCCGCGGGACGCAGCACGATGCGCGTCGCCTCCGCCTCGGGCTGCGCGGCCCGGTACTTCTCGACCACCGTCGCCAGCGCGTAGGTCAGCTCGCGCAGGCCCTGACGCGTGACCGTGGAGACCTCGAACACCGGCAGGCCGCGCGCTTCGAACTCGGGCCGCACCATCTCGGCGAGCTCGGCGGCATCCGGCACGTCGACCTTGTTGAGCACCACGACACGCGGCCGTTCGTCGAGATCCCCGCCCAGCGCCGGCGTGTAGCGGGCCAGCTCGGACTCGAGTGCGTCCACATCGGACACCGGATCACGGCCAGGGTCGTAGGTGGCGCAGTCGACGACGTGCACGAGGACCGCGCACCGCTCGATGTGGCGGAGGAAGTCCAGGCCGAGGCCCTTGCCCTCGCTCGCACCGGGGATCAGGCCCGGCACATCGGCCATCGTGAACACCGTGTCGCCCGCGTTGACCACGCCGAGGTTCGGCACCAGCGTGGTGAACGGGTAGTCGGCGATCTTCGGCTTCGCCGCGGAGAGCACCGAGATCAGCGACGACTTGCCTGCCGACGGGAACCCGAGCAGGCCCGCGTCGGCGACCGAGCGCAGCTCCAGGACCAGGCTGCGCTCCTCGCCGGGCTCGCCCAGCAGGGCGAAGCCGGGCGCCTTGCGCGCCTTGGAGGCCAGGGCCGCGTTGCCGAGGCCCCCGCGTCCGCCCTGGGCGGCGACGAACGTGGTGCCCGGGCCGACCAGGTCCGCCAGCACCTCGCCATCCTCGGACAGCACGACGGTGCCGTCGGGCACCTTCAGCTCCAGCATGTCGCCCGCCGCGCCGGCACGGTTGCTGCCCTGGCCCTGGCGGCCGTTGGTGGCCTTCGCGTGCGGGTGAAAGTGGAAGTCGAGCAGCGTGTGCACGCCTCTGTCGACGACGAGTCGCACATCGCCGCCGTTGCCGCCGTTGCCCCCGTCCGGGCCGCCGAGCGGCTTGAACTTCTCGCGGTGGATCGACGCACAGCCGTGCCCGCCGTCGCCGGCGGCAACGTGGATCACCGCGCGGTCAACGAACCGGGACGCCATCGTGAAGCCTCTTCTCGTTCTTCGAAGGATTATTCAGCCACCATCAGCAACAAGGGGCGGGACCGGATCTGTTCCGGGCCCGCCCCTTGCTGAAGGTGCTGGGTTGTCTGGCCGGACCCTCAGGCCTCGACCGGGACGATGTTGACCGTCTTGCGACCGCGCTTCGAGCCGAACTCCACGGTGCCCGACGAGAGGGCGAACAGCGTGTCGTCGCCGCCGCGGCCAACGTTCAGACCGGGGTGGAACTTGGTGCCGCGCTGGCGGACCAGGATCTCACCGGCGTTGACGGCCTGGCCGCCGTAGCGCTTCACGCCGAGGTACTGGGGGTTGGAGTCGCGCCCGTTACGGGAGCTGGACGCACCCTTCTTGTGTGCCATGGCTCCTGGGGCTCCTTACTTCGTGATGCCGGTGACCTCGACGCGGGTCAGCTGCTGACGGTGACCCTGCCGCTTGTGGTACCCGGTCTTGTTCTTGAACTTGTGGATGCGGATCTTGGGACCCTTGGTCTGCTCGACGACCTTGCCGGTGACCGAGATCTTCGCGAGTGCTTCGGCGTCCGCCGTGACATCGCTGCCGTCGACGTACAGCACGGCGGGGAAAGAGTGCTCGGTGCCCGGCTTGCCCTCGAGCTTCTCGACCTCGACGACGTCGCCGACGGCCACCTTGTACTGCTTGCCGCCGGTCTTGACGATCGCGTACGCCGACACGGAAGTCTCCTGCTAACTCGACAATGGGTGAGGGCTTGCGCCACGTCCCGCTGGATGCGGTCCGGTGATCGCGCCATAGCCCGTCCGGGGACGGGCCGTCTTACAGGTTACGTGACGCCCCGGCGCCTGCTGACACCGGGGCTCACGAAGGTGGATCAGCTCTGCTCCGATGCGTGTACCGGTGGGCCGGCCGGACGCGAGGCCGCACGGCGCGGCCGCCGCCGGGTCGTCCGGTTGGCCGGCGTGGGCACGCTGACCTCCGGCGAGGCGTCGGCGGGCTGCTCGGCGACCTCGGCCTGCGGCTCCCCAGCCTGCTCGGCCGCCGCTGTCGGCTCTTGAACCGCCTCGGCGGGCTTGCCCGGCTGCTCGGCCACCACGGACGGCTCCTGAATCGCCTCGGCCGGCTGCTCGGCCGCCACGGGCGTCTCCTGGCCCGGGGTGGCGGGGGGCGGCTCGGGGGGCGCGGCGGGCCGGCGGGCGACCCGGCGGCTCCGGGAGGTCGCCGGGCGCGCGGCCTTCTCCGGCTTCACCTGCTCCGGTTCGGCTTTCGTCTCGGGCTGGGCCGCGGCCTTCTCCGCGTTCCCGGCCGCCTTCGCCGGCTCGGCCTTGTCCGCAGCCTCCACGGCGGGCGCGGCACCGTTCAGGCCGCTGGTGTCCGCCGCCTTCTCGCCGCCTTCGCTCTTGGTGGAAGCGATCTTCGCCGCCTTGGCCATCGCCTCGACCGCCGAGATGGTGCTCTCCCGCTGCACCGGCGAGGGCTCGGGGCTCTTCGGCACCTCCGCCTGCGGCTCCTCGATCTTCGCCCGGCCGCGGGACCGGCGGGAACCGCCGCCGCCACCGCCGTGCTGCTGACCACCGCCGTTGCCGCCGTTGCCGCCGTTGCCCGACTTGACCGGTTCGGTGGAGACGATGACGCCACGGCCCTTGCAGTGCTCGCACGTCGTGGAGAACGCCTCGAGCAGGCCGGTGCCGATCTTCTTGCGAGTCATCTGCACCAGGCCCAGCGAGGTGACCTCGGCGACCTGGTGGCGCGTGCGGTCACGGCCCAGGCATTCGGTCAGCCGCTTGAGCACCAGGTCACGGTTGGACTCCAGCACCATGTCGATGAAGTCGATCACGATGATGCCGCCGACGTCGCGCAGCCGCAGCTGGCGCACGATCTCCTCGGCCGATTCCAGGTTGTTGCGGGTGACCGTCTCCTCGAGGTTGCCGCCCGACCCGGTGAACTTGCCGGTGTTGACGTCGATCACCGTCATCGCCTCGGTGCGGTCGATGACCAGGTAACCGCCCGAGGGCAGCCACACCTTGCGGTCGAGCGCCTTGGTCAGCTGCTCGTCGATGCGGTGCTCGGCGAGGACGTCACCGGTGCCGACGTAGCGCTTGAGCCGCCCGGCCAGGTCCGGCGCGACGTGGTCGACGTACGCGCGGATGGTCTCCCAGGCCGTGTTGCCCTCGACCTCCAGCGAGACGAAGTCCTCGGTGAACAGATCGCGGACCACCTTGACCAGCAGGTCCGGCTCCTCGTAGAGCATCACCGGCGCGGACGACTTCTTACTTCCGGCGGCGGCGTCGGCCTTCTCCTTGACGACCTCCCACTGCGCCTTCAGCCGCCGGACGTCGCGCTCCAGCTCCTCCTCGCTGATGCCCTCCGAGGCGGTGCGGATGATCACGCCCGCATCCTCGGGGACGATCCGCTTGAGGATGTCCTTGAGCCGCCGCCGCTCGTTCTCCGGCAGCTTGCGGGAGATGCCGGTGGCCCCGCCCGAGGGCATGTAGACCAGGAAGCGGCCCGGCAGCGAGATCTGGGTGGTCAGCCGGGCGCCCTTGTGCCCGACCGGGTCCTTGGTGACCTGCACCAGCACGTTGTCGCCGGTGGACAATGCCTGCTCGATCTTGCGGGACTTGCCCTCCAGGCCGGCGGCGTCCCAGTCGACCTCACCGGCGTAGAGCACCGCGTTGCGGCCCCGGCCGATGTCGACGAACGCGGCCTCCATCGAGGGCAGCACGTTCTGCACCCGGCCCAGGTAGACGTTGCCGACGATCGAGCCGCTGCCCTGCGAGGTCACGAAGTGTTCGACCAGGACGCCGTCCTCGAGCACGCCGATCTGCGTGTGCTCGCCGCGCTCGGCGACGACCATCGTGCGCTCGACGGACTCGCGCCGGGCCAGGAACTCGGCCTCGGACAGGATCGGCGCGCGGCGGCGGCCGGCTTCGCGACCGTCCCGGCGGCGCTGGCGCTTGGCCTCGAGCCGGGTCGAGCCGCGGACGCTTCGCACGCCGTCCGAGCTGCTGCCGTTCTTGTCCTCGGCCTTGGCGTCACGGACGTGGACGACGGTGTTCGGCGGGTCGTCGGTGGTGGAGTCGGCGGACTCACCGTCGGAGCCCTTGCGGCGACGACGGCGACGACGGCGACGGTTCGCGCCGTCGGACTCGTCGGCGTCCTCGGACGGCTCGCCCTCGTCGGCGGCCTCCTCGTCCTCGGCCTTGGCGGTCTCCTCGGCCGGCTTGGCTTCCTCGTCCTCGGTGGCCTCGGTGGCGTTCTCGTCGCCGCCCTTGCCCCGGCCACGGCCACGGCGGCCCCGCCGGCGGCGGCGACGGCCGGCGCCGTCCTCACCGTCGTCGGAGTCCTCGTCCGGCTTGGCCTCCTCGACCTCGACGGGCGCCGGCTTCGTGGCGGGCGCGTCGGCGACGGCTGCCTCCGGGGGGAGGAAGACCGGCGACGGCGCGGCGAACACCGGCATGTGCACGCGGCGCTTCGCCTCCGGCTCGGGAGCCGCCTCCGGCGTGGCCTCGACAGCGGCGGTGGCCGCCGCTGTCTCCGGCTCCGGCTCGGGCGTGACCTGGGCGGCGGGCTCCTCGGCCGGCGTCTCGACGACCGGCTCGGGCGGGCTCTCCGGGACGGCGTCCGGCGCGGGCGCCGCATCCTCGGCCGGCACAGCCGGGGCGAGCGCCTCGGCGACCTTGATCGCGACCTCCCGCGGCACGCTCGACTGGGCGCTGCGTGCGGTCTCACCCAGCTCGGTGAGCTTCGCCAGCACGTCCCGGCTGTTGGAGCCGAGCAGCTTCGCCAGGGCGTGCACCCGGACGCGGGGCGGCAACTCGCCCAGCGGACCGGTTGCGGGTAGGGCGGTGTTCCCGCCGGTGTTCTCGGCGGGTGTGTCCGCGTTCGACATACATCTCCTCCGCCCCCGGGCGCGTCCCAGCCGTTCGGCTGGCGGACGCGGCCGCACAGGGGCCCTTCCTGTCTGTTCCGCCGGGGTGGTCACCGCCGGCGGGAATCCTGTGCCTCATCTCGCCCCGACGGCGCCGGGGTCCGGCTCCCGCCGATGGCAGGTCCGCTCGGTGACAGGCCGTCCGAGCCGGCGGTTCCCGCCCGCCTGCCGCTCGTCGAGCCACCCAGGTGGGTCCTGGCGGCGACGACCTGGCGCTCTTCCAGCCTGTCTCCGGGCCGCTCCCACCGGATCGACCGCAGGTCGCGGACGTGTCGGCGGAAGCAGCCAACCCGAGTATCCCACACGGTGCGCCCGGCGCGGTGTAGTCGGTGCCAACAGGGGCGTGACCACGGCCGGGGGAACTTGCCCGTGTCGCTTGTCGCCGCCGCGCGGGGTGCCTTAGCGTGCGGCAGGACCCGGCCGCTGTTCGCCCTGTTGGAGGCCCGTTGCCCGGCTTCGGACGATCGCTGGCGGCGGTCGCGTGCGCCGCCCTGGTGGTGGCGCCGCTCCGGACGGCGTGGGCGGAACCGGCGCCCGGGTGCGGGGACACCGGGCGCGACGCGCGTTACCTGGTCGTCTTCGATCCTGACACGCCACAAGCAGCGGCCCGCGAGCAGGTGGGGACCGCCTGCGGGCACCTGGCCGGGTACTACCCGCAGATCGGCGTGGGTGTCGCCACTTCGGGGGACACGGAATTCGCCGGGCGGCTGGGACCGGGCCGGGCGTACAGCGCGCAGAACGAACGACGGGCCGGGCAGCGGCCGGCGCGGCCCGCACTGCGGGCGACCGTGCCGGCGAACGTCCCGTCGGCCGACCGTTCCGCCGAGCAGTGGAATCTCGCCGCGGTGGGCGGGCCCGGCGCGGGCAATCCGGACGTCGTGGTCGGCGTGCTGGACTCCGGGATCGACCCGGACCACCCGGACCTCGTGGCGGCGCTCGACCGCCGGGAGTCGGCGGGCTGTGTCGGCGGGGTTGCCGATCCGGGCGAACGGGCGTGGCGGGCGACGACATCGGGGCACGGCACGCACGTCGCCGGGATCATCGCCGCGGCCGACGACGGCAAGGGCATCACCGGGGTCGCCCCGGGGTCGCGGGTGGCGTCGGTCAAGGTCGTCGACGACCGGGGAGTCGTGACGCCGGAGGCCGTCGTGTGCGGGCTGGTGTGGGCGGCCGACCACGGGATGGCTGTCACGAACAGCAGCTTCGCGATCAACACGTGGGGCCCGTCGTGCGGCTGGTCGCCCGCGCACGACGTGGTGCGCGAAGCGCTCGGACGGGCCGTGGCCTACTCGACGCGGCGGGGGACGCTGAACGTGGCCGCCGCGACGAACGACGCCGTGGACCTGACTCCCGCGTCCACTACTGGGCCGGGCGGGCGGTGTGACGCGCTTCCCGCGGCGCTGCGAGATGTGGTGACGGTGTCGGCGGTCGGGCCGGACGTGGTGAAGGCCCGGTACAGCTCGTACGGGCTCGGGGTGGTGGACCTGACCGCGCCGGGCGGCGACGGCGACGAGTGCGTGCTGTCCACGACGCCCGGTGGATACGGCGAACGGTGCGGCACGTCGATGGCGGCGCCGCACGTGGCCGGCGCCGCGGCCGTGCTCGCCGCGGAGCGGCCCGGTTCCACACCGCGGCAACTGCGGCGAGCGCTGGAGGAACGCGCGCGGCCCGTGCCGTGCCCGTCGGACTACGACCTCACCCGAGACGGCCGACAGGACGCCTTCTGCGCGGGATATACCGGCTACAACGGCTTCTACGGGCACGGGCTCGTGCGCGTCGGGGCTCATCCCGGCCACGGTGGCCGCTGAGGGACTCGCGGTGCACGTCAGCGCAGCAGGAGACCGCTGAGGCGGCGGGCCGCGCCCCAGATGCCGACGACCGCCAACGCCACCAGGTACGCGACGTGGCCGATCATGCCGGGGTGCAGCGCGCCGACGGCGAGCTCACGCATCAGCTGGATTCCGTGGTAGAGCGGCGAGCACTGCACCACGATCCGCAACGCCCCGGGGTAGACCGACAGCGGGTAGAACGTGGTGGAGAACAGGAACATCGGCACCACGGCCAGCTGGATGTAGTCGAACTGGGACGTCGAGCGCAGGAAGGTCGCGCACGTCATCCCGATCGCCGCGAAGGCCAGCGCGATCAGCAGCGCGACCGGGATCAGCAGCAGCGCCCACGGCGAGGTGACCAGCCCCATCACCGCCATCACGGCGAAGAACGCGACCGAGTACAGCCCGCCCCGCAGGACGGCCCACGAGATCTCGCCGATCGCGATGTCCAGCGGGCCGACCGGGGTGGCCAGCATCGCGTCGTAGGTTTTGGAGTAGCGGAACTTGAAGAACACGTTGAACGTGCTGTCGAAGATCGCGCCGTTCATGGCCGACGACGCCAGCAGGGCGGGCGCGACGAAGGCGACGTAGCTCATCGGCGCACCGTCCGGCCCGGTCGCCTCGCCGACGAGCCTGCCGAAGCCGATCTGGAACGCGACGAGGTAGAACAGCGGCTCGAGCACCCCGGAGGCGAACACCAGCCACATCCGGGAATAGGCGAGGATCGACCGTTCGACGAGCTTGCTCGCCCGGCCGGAGTAGAGGCCCGGCGGCAGGACACGCAGCAGCAGGCCACGGCGCGGCGTTCGGGACAGGACGGTCATCGCGCCCGCGCCTCCCGGTTCCGGACCGGCCGAGGGTGTCCGTGCGGCACTGTCATCGTCACACCACCAGTCGCCGGTAGAAATAGCGCCGTGCCAGGAGCGCGCCGACCGCGAAGAGTACCGCCAGGAAGGCCAGGTGCCCGAGCGCCGGCAGGAGGTCCAGACCGCCCAGCGTGACGCCGCGGGCCAGCTCGTTGCCGTGCCACAGCGGGGAGATCCAGGCCAGCCAGCGCAACGCGGGCGGGATCTGCTCGATCGGGAAGAACGTGCCCGCGAACAGGGTCATCGGCATCACCACGAACCGGAACACGCCGTTGAAGCGCGTGCCCTCGTCGTACGTGGTCGCCGCCAGCGCGGTGACGGGCGCGGCGCAGGCGAGGCCGGTGACGGCGCCGACCACCACGACCAGCACGGCGCCCGCGTTCAGCCACGCCCCGAACGGCACCGCGACCACCGCGTACACGCTACCGGCCAGCAGCAACCGCAGCGTCACCCAGATCAGGTGCCCGCCCAGCACCTGCCCGGGCGTGACCGGGGTCGCCGTGACGGCCAGGTAGTCCTTCTGCCACTTGAACCCGGACAACACGGGGTACGTCGACTCCCCCACCGCGTTCTGCAGGGACGCGGACACCAGCAGCGCGGGCGCGATGTAGTGCACATAGGACAGTCCGCCGGTGGCGGGCCCGGCCGGCACCTGCGAGCCGAACCCGAGCCCCATCGCGAGCAGGAACAGCAGTGGCTGCAGGCCCGTCGAGTACACATTGGACTTCCAGTACCGGCGGTACCACGCCCAGTACCCCTCGACGCGCAACCACGCGCCCCGCCACGCCGGCACCACCCGGCCCGTCGACTCGACGCTCATCAGTCCACCAGCGTCCGGCCCGTCAGGCGGAGGAACACGTCCTCCAGCGTGCTCCGCCGCACCAGTGACGACAACGGCCGCACGCCCCGCTGGTGCACCTGTTCCAGCGCCGACTCCCCGGCCGCGGTGTAGAGGAGCAGGCGGTCCGGCAGCACCTCGACCCGGTCGGCCAGATCGGCCACCCGGTCCGCGGGCACCTCCTCACCCGGCGCGAACCGCAGCTCCACCACCTCGCGAGTGGAGTAGCGCAGGATCAGCTCGGCCGGCGACCCCTCGGCCACGATCCGCCCGCCGTCCATGACGACGAGCCGATCGCACAACTGCTCCGCCTCGTCCATGTAGTGGGTGGTGACGATGAGGGTGACGCCCTGTGCCTTGAGCCGGAACAGCCGGTCCCACAACAGGTGCCGCGCCTGCGGGTCGAGCCCTGTGGTCGGCTCGTCGAGCAGCAGCAGCTCCGGATCGTTCACCAACGCGCGGGCGATGGTCAGGCGCCGTTTCATGCCGCCGGACAGCGGCTCGACCTCGTGCTCGGCCCGGTCGGACAGCTGCGCGAACTCCATCAGCTCGTCCGCCTTGCGCCGCACGTGCGCCCGCGACAGCCCGAAGTAGCGGCCGTACACCTGCAGGTTCTGCCGCACCGTCAGCTCGTTGTCGAGGTTGTCCTGCTGCGGCACCACCCCGAGCCGGGCGCGGATGCGCGGGCCGTCGATGTTCGGGTCCATGCCGAGGACCTTGAGGTCGCCGTCGGTGCGCGGCGACACCGAGGCGATCATGCGCATCGTCGAGGACTTCCCGGCACCGTTGGGCCCGAGGAAGCCGAACGCCTCCCCGCGCCGGACCTCGACGTCGATCCCCCGCACCGCCTCGAAGTCGCCGAAGCGCTTCACCAGCGCCTTGGCCTCCACCATGCTCGGTTCGTCCACACCAAGCACACTACGACCGACCACCGACAGTTTTCGATCGCTTTAAGCTCGGGCGGACGGCACCGAGGGGCTTCCGGTCCGGACCAAAATTCCGGAAGCCCCCGCGGTCGGTCCCGTTACAGGTCGGGGAACCAGAGCTTCAGCTCGCGCTCGGCCGACTCGGGCGAGTCCGAGCCGTGCACCAGGTTGAACTGGGTCTCCAGCGCGTAGTCCCCGCGCAGGGTGCCGGGAGTGGCCTTCTCCACCGGGTCGGTGCCGCCCGCGAGCTGGCGGAACGCCGGGATGGCCCGCACGCCCTCGACCGCGATCGCCACGACCGGCCCGGAGGTGATGAACTCGAGCAGATCGCCGAAGAAGGGCTTGTCCTTGTGCTCGGCGTAGTGCTCCTCGGCGACCGAACGCTCGACGGTGCGCAGCTCCAGTGCGACCAGTTTCAGCCCCTTGCGCTCGATGCGCGAAATGACCTCACCGACGAGGCCGCGCTGTACTCCGTCGGGCTTGACCAGGACCAGCGTGCGTTCACTCACGACTGAATTTCTCCTCTATTACGTGCACGGATTGACCGAAGCCTACTGGCCTGGTCAGCGCTGCGGCTCCAGGGTGGCCGACCACAGCGAAGCACCCGTGCCGTCACGAAGATCGACACGCAGTTCGCCCGAACCGCCGTCGATGTTGATTTCGCCGAAATGCTGGAAACCGGCCATCGGTGAGGTGTTCGCGGCCGGCGGGGCGTGCACGAAAACGGCTTGCGGACCGAACGTCGGATCGAGCGTGTTCGGGCCGAACGCCCCGGCGTGCAGCGGTCCGGACACGAATTCCCAGAAGGGATCGAAATCCTGCACCGCGGCGCGGTCCGGCGAATAGTGGTGCGCGGCGGTGTAGTGCACGTCCGCGGTCAGCCACACGACGTTGCGCACCTTGCGCTTCGCCAGTTCACGCAGCACCCACGCGATCTCGCTCTCGCGGCCGGCAGGCGCACCCGGGCGGTTGTTCGCCACGCCCTCGATACCGGTGGGGCCGTCCAGCACCGCCAGCCCGATCGGCAGGTCGGCCTGCACGATTTTCCACGTCGCGCGGCTGCGGCTGAGCCCGTCGACGAGCCACTGCGCCTGCTTCGCGCCGAGGATCTGCCCGGGCTGGGCGGGGTCGGCGGTGTTGGCGTCCTTGTAGCTCCGCATGTCCAGGACGAACACCTCCAGCCGGGAGCCGTAGGTGAAGCTGCGGTACACGCGGCCGTCGACCGCCCGGCGCGGATCGATCGGCTGCCACTCGTGGAAGGCCTGGAACGCCCGCGCGGCCAGGACGTCGACGCGCTTCTCGGTGTACTGCGGCAGGTCCAGGATCTCGCCCGGGTACCAGTTGTTGGTCACTTCGTGGTCGTCCCACTGGACGTAGCTGGGCACGGCGGCGGCGAACCGCCGGACGTTGGAGTCGAGCATGTTGTAGGCGAACTGCCCGCGGTACTCGTCGAGGGTCTCGGCGATCTTCGTCTTCTCCGGGGTGACGATGTTGTGCCAGACGCGGCCGTCCGGCAGCGTGACCGACTCGCTGAGCGGACCGTCGGCGTAGACGGTGTCGCCACTGTGCAGGAACAGGTCGGGCCGGCGGGCGAGCATCGCGGCGTAGGCGGTCATGCCGCCGATGTCGGGGTTGATGCCCCAGCCCTGGCCGGCGACGTCACCGGACCAGGTCAGCCGCACGTCGCCGCGGCCGACGGGCGCGGTCTTGAATGTGCCGGCCAGCGGCTCGCTGGTCGTCCGGCCGTCGAGCGATTCGGCCGTGACGCGGTAGTGCACCTCGGTGCCGGGCGCGAGCGCGGAGATCCGCAAATTGCCGGTACCGCCGGTGTCCGGGGTGAGCAGCGGGCCGCGAACGGTCCGCGTGTGCCGGAAGGACGGGTCGCGCGACACCTCGACGAGCATGCGTGAGGGCCGGTCGGCGCGCGTCCAGACGAGTGCCGAGTCCGGGGTCACGTCGCCGGAGGAGATGCCGTGCGTGAGGACCGGGCGGTCGGTGCGGCCCAGTGACGCGCTCGCGAAGGGACTGCCCAGTGCCCCGGTGGCGAGGACACCGGCGCCGACGAGGCCGGTTCTGAGCACGGAGCGGCGGGTTTGTGCGGTCATGCCCGAGTTCTATGCGCCGCCGTGGGCGTCCGGGCCAATTCCGGCTGTCCGGAGGGTGAAATCCCGCCGTGGCGAGCTATTCGGCGGGGTTCTGCTGGCTCGGCAGGCGGCCCTCGGCCATGCGCCGCGCGACGTCCTTGCGCAGCCACAGCGCCCACAACCAGAAGGCCAGGAACAGCAGGCCGATGATGCCGATGGCCACCTGGACGACGAAGTACGCGACCAGCGCGACCTGCAGGACCAGGATCGCCGGCACCGCCCACCGCCGCTTGAGGACCCCGCACAGCAGCACGTGCAGGACGGCGATCACGATGACGCCCCAGCCCTCGAGGGTGCCCACGCCGCCGCCCAGGTTGGCGATCACCGGCACCGCCAGGCCCACGGTGATCGCCTCGCAGATCAACGTTCCCGCCATGACGCCGCGGAACGACTTCATCGGGTCCTTCGCGGGCGGCCGCACCGCCTGCGCGGACTCGGGGCCTTTCTCACTCACGCCGGCTCCTTCCCGAACAGCGTCCGCGCGTCCCCCACCGTCACGACCGAACCGGTGATCAGCACGCCACCGCCGGCCAGCGGCTCGTCCGGGTCGTCGCTCTCCTCGACCAGCGCGACCGCGGTCTCCACCGCGGCGTCCAAACTGGACTCCGCGACGACCCGGTCCGCACCGAAGACCGCCAGCGCCAGGTCGTTCAGTTCGTCCAGCGGCATGGCCCGCGGCGAGCTGTTCTTGGTGACCACCACGTCGGAGACCACGGGTTCGAGCGCCTCCAGGACACCCCGCACGTCCTTGTCCTCGAGCGCCCCGATCACCGCGGTGAGCCTGCGGAACGCGAACTCCTCCTCGATGGCGGTGGCCAGCGCCCGCGCGCCGTGCGGGTTGTGCGCGGCGTCGAGCAGGACCGTCGGCGCAGACCGGACGCGCTCCAGCCGTCCCGGGGTCTCCACGGCGGCGAACGCTTCGCGCACGGCGTCGATGTCGATCCGCCGGTCCTTGCCCGCGCCGAAGAACGCCTCGACCGCGGCCAGCGCCAGCAGCGCGTTGTTCGCCTGGTGAGCGCCGTGCAGCGGCAGGAAGATTTCGTCGTACACCCCGCCGAGGCCCTGCAGGCTCAGCATCTGACCGCCGACCGCGATCTCGCGCCGCAGCACGCCGAACTCGCTGCCCGCCCGTGCGACGGTGGCGTCCACCTCGACGGCCCGCTCCAGCAGCACGCGCAGCGCCTCGGGCTCCTGCTCGGCGATGATCGCGACGGCGCCCGGCTTGATGATCCCGGCCTTCTCCCCGGCGATCTTGGCGAGGTCGCTGCCCAGGTAGTCGGTGTGGTCCAGGCCGATCGGCGTGACGACGGCGACCTGACCATCGGCGACGTTCGTGGCGTCCCAGGTGCCGCCGAGGCCGGTCTCGATGACCGCGGCGTCGACCGGGGCGTCCGCGAACGCGGCGAACGCCATGCCGGTGAGCACCTCGAACTTGCTCATCTTCGGGCCGCCGGCGTTGTCCACCATGCCGATGTAGGGCTCGATGTCGCGGTAGATGTCGACGTACCTGGACGCGCCGATCGGGTGGCCGTCGAGCGCGATCCGCTCGGTGACCAGCTGCAGGTGCGGGCTCGTGTAGCGGCCGACGCGCAACCCGAGCCGGGACAGCAGCGCGTCGATCATGCGGGTGACCGACCCCTTGCCGTTCGTGCCCGCGACGTGCAGGACGGGGTAGGTCCGCTGCGGGTCGCCCAGCACGGTCATGAGTGCGGCGATGCGGTCGAGCGAGGGCTCGATCTTCGTCTCCGGCCAGCGCTGGTTCAGCTCGGCCTCGACCCGCAGCAGCTCCTGGCGGGCCTGGCGCTCGATCTCCTCGAGGTCGACCGGGTCGATCTCGGCCGGGTCGTCGGGCAGGGGTCCGGCCACGAAGTTGCCCCCGCTGGACAACTCCTCCGGGTACTCCTCGTCCTCGCCCGCGGTCACGCGTTCTCCCAACTCAGCCGGGGTTGACTACCCAGCCGAGTCTACTTTCGCGGGTCCTGGCAGGTTGACCGCATGCCGTTCGACCACAACCACGCCTATCACCGGTTGCTGTTGCGGCACGTGCCAACCGGGGCTGGCACCGCGCTCGACGTGGGCTGCGGTTCGGGGCGCTTCGCCCGCCGGCTCGCCGCGACCGGCCTCTCGGTGGAAGGCATCGACCGGTCCGGGCAGATGATCGCGATCGCCCGCGCCCTCGGGCCGGACACGATCACCTACCGGCACGACGACGTCACCACCGCGGAGCTGGGGCGCTACGACTTCATCTCGTGCCTCGCGTCGCTGCACCACGTGCCGTTCGAGACGGTGACCAAGCTGCGCGCGGCGCTGAACCCGGGCGGGATCCTGGCTGTGCTGGGCCTGGCCAAACCGCGCTCGGTCGCGGACTGGGCCACCTGGGGTGTGCTCGCCCCGCCGGTCAACCTCGCGGCCCGGATCGTCGTGGCGGCCGCGGATCACCTGGGCGGCGGCGCGGACCCGGTCGCCACGCCGCCCATCAAGGACTGGGACATGACGATGACGCAGGTGCGCCGTGAGTCGGCGCGGCTGCTGCCCGGATCGACCGTGCGGCCCCGGCTGTTCTTCCGCTACCTGCTGGTCTACCGGGCCTGACGCGCGGCGATCCGCGCCCGCACCTCGGGACGCCGCAGCGGCGGCACCGTCGTGGGCGGCTGGCGGCGCGCGGGCAGCTCGCCGAGCAGCCGGGTGGTGATCTCGGCGATCTCCGCCACCGCCTGCTCGAACGGCTCGCGCGTCGCGTCCGACAGCGTCTGTACCCC